>Ga0318562_10000635_pt1 | contig 15428 bp, 16 predicted proteins | sample GRESIP066b5f18_FD_203688 | JGI IMG/M metagenome (GOLD analysis project Ga0318562, IMG submission 203688) | Tropical soil microbial communities from Luquillo Experimental Forest, Puerto Rico - GRE.SIPMG.066b5f18 | ecosystem: Environmental > Terrestrial > Soil > Tropical forest > Bulk soil... | reverse complement strand
CTCTAAGCGGGCCTCGAGGCTGACGTCTGCGGTCGTCGCATCGGCCGCACGCTTCGCCAACCCGTCACTCACCTCACAGGGCGAGTTCTGCACGGGCAGTGAGCCTCGCGATGAAGCTCAGCCTTGCTGCTCGACTGGTGTCAAGGATGACCGGCGGGACGTTCCGGCGCCCGGAACTCGTTCGAGCATCCAGGCCCCTCCGGATTTTTTGTTTCGTCCGCATTTTCCGCGCCGAACCCGTGACCACTTCGGCGAAGAATGCTCTAAGCGTCACCCTCGCGACCGAAGCGCTCGACGAGGAAATCGATGAAGAGGCGAACCTTGACCGAGAGATGCCGGGTCGGCGGATAGATCGCGTAGAGCGATAGCGGCGGCGCCTGGAAGTCGTCGAGGACGGCCCGCAGCTCGCCGCTCTTGAGCTCGTCGGTGGCGATGAATCTCGGGATCAGCGCCACTCCCCTCCCCTTCAGGGCGACGTCGCGCAGCACCTCGGCATTGTTCACGCAGAGCGACCAGGCGGGCTGGATCCAGTGTGCTCCATCCTCGCCCGTCAGCTTCCACTGGTTGCCGGTCAAGAGGAAGCCATAGGTCAGCGACACGTGATCGCGCAGATCCTGCGGATGCAGCGGCGTACCGTGGCGTTCGAGATAATCCGGCGAGGCACAGATCACTCGCGGCATCGGCGCGATCTTGCGGGCGATCAGGCTCGAGGATTCGAGCTCGGCAATGCGCAGCGTGACATCGAAGCCGTCCTGCACCGCATCGACGAGATCATCGCTCAGCACGATCTGAAGCTGCAGCTGCGGATACTTCGTCATGAAGTCGGCGAGCGCCGGCCCGAGCTTGATCGTGCCGAAGGACATTGGCGCATTGACGCGCAGAAGCCCCCGCGGCATCGCCTGCAGCTGCGTCACGGCCTGATCGGCCGAGTCGATCTCGGAGAGGATGACGATCGCCCGCTCGAAATAGAGCTGGCCGTTCTCGTTCGGGCTCACATGCCGGGTCGTGCGGTTCAGGAGCTGCACGCCGAGGCTCTCCTCGAGGTCGCCGACATATTTGCTGATCGCGGATCGCGACAGCCGCAGCTCACGACCCGCCTCTGCGAAGCTTCCGCTCTGCACCACCTTCACGAATGCCCGCAGGCTTGCGACCTTATCCATTTTGCATTCCGATTGTCGACGAATCGTAGACAGACAAGCCACAAATGCATGAATTGTCTTCGAATCAAAGCCATCAGATATCTCCCCCCAGAGCAAACCCGCCTATTCGAACCCGGAGGGCAACATGTCTGGCATCCACCACGTCACGGCGATCGCTGGCGATCCGCTGCGGAATTTCGACTTCTACACGCGTGATCTCGGGCTCCGCTTCGTCAAGAAGACTGTGAACTTCGACGATCCGACGACCTATCATTTCTACTTCGGGGACGAGACCGGCCGGCCGGGCACGATCCTCACCTTCTTCCCCTGGGACCGGGCGCCGGCCGGCCGCCGCGGCGTCGGCGAGACCCATCAGACGAGCTTCCGCGTGCCCCTGCGCTCGCTCGGCTATTGGACCCAGCGTTTCCTTGACAGGGGCATCAAGTTCGAGGCGCCCGAGAAGCGCTTCGGCGAATCCGTGCTCGCCTTCTCGGATCCGGACGGCATGGCGCTCGCCCTCGTCGGCATCGCCGACGCTGAGAACGAGCCGGCATGGAGCGACGGAGAGGTGCCGGCCGAGCATGCGATCCGCGGCTTTCACGGCGTCACCCTTCTGCTCGACGACGCGGCCAGGACCGCGAAGGTGCTCACCGACGTGTTCGGCTTCGGCGAGACCGCCCGCGAAGGCTCCATCATCCGCTTCACGGCGCCGGGCGATCTGCAGGGAAGCATCGTCGACATCTACGAGGCGAAGGGATTTCCGCGCGGCATGCAGGGACGCGGCTCGGTGCATCACATCGCATTCCGCGCCAAGGACGACGCGGAGGAGGCGAGCATGGCCGAGAAGCTCATCGGCAATCACGGGCTCCATCCGACCGAACAGAAGGACCGCAACTACTTCCGTTCGATCTACTTCCGGGAACCCGGCGGCGTCCTGTTCGAGATCGCGACCGATATTCCTGGCTTTGCGGTCGATGAGCCCGTCGAGACGCTCGGCCAGCATTTGAAGCTGCCGCGCTTCCTCGAGCCGCACCGCAGGGAGATCGAGGGCGTGCTCCCCGAGCTTCGCAAAGTGACGGCCTGATCGAGGCGGCCGTGGGAGCAGAGCCGGTGCGATGATCCCGCCTGGCTCAACATGCGGGTCGCCCGGACACATGGCAGCATGCAACGCTGTTTCGCAGATCCGGACCGTTGGCCATATGTTTGGGGCCAGACCTACTGACCGATCCCGGGTCTGCGGCGCACCGCTTCACGCTGCACCGCGCCCGGGATGACCCCAAATGCGATGACCTCGCTGCACCACTTACTTGGCCGCAGCTTACTTGGCCGCAGCTTACTTGGCCGTGGCTTACTTGGCCGCGGCGGGCTTGCCTGCGTCGGCATGAATCTCGGCGACATATCCTCCGGGAAACTGAACGAGCGCCGCCGAGCGGCCTTCTGCCATATAGGGCTCGACGAGCACGGTGGCTCCGGCACTCTTCGCCTTGGCCAAGGTGGCATCGAGATCGGCGACCTCATAGCCGGTCGTCTCGCGGCCATAAGGATAAGGCAGGTGACCATCGGTCACCAGCACCACCATCTTTCCGAAGGGCGATTCGATCCGGATCCTCCGATAGGCCGCATCCGGCCTGCCGATCTCGACTCCGGGTGCCTTCGCTATGTCCGAGACGACCCTTCCCTTCGAGAAGGCAACGAAGCTTCGCGTGAAGCTGTTCGCCCGGTCAGCCGACACATAGACCCGGTTCTCCGGCACCTTCTCGAACGGCGCGTAGTCCGGCTTGGTGAAGTGCCAGTAGAGCTGCATGTTGACCCCGCCGGGCCACTGGACCACGACATCCCGACCGATCGGATCGGGAAATGTCGACACGATCACATCGGCACCGGCGGTCCGCGCCGCCTTGACCGCGGCATCCATGTCGCTGACGAGGTAGCCGTTGCGCTCGGCGCCGAAGGGATAGGGTATCGGCGTCTTGAAGCCGAAGAGAGACACGGTGCCGACCGGCGTCTGGAGCAATTGCGAGGTTGTGCTGCTCGGCGTCGGGGTCACCGTGGCGACGACCTGCTTGGTGCTCTGCCCCCCGAACGTCGCGAGGAAGCTCGCGACGAATTTGTCGACGTCCTCCGGCGCCACGTAGACATGGGTGGTGTCATATTGAGGGGCGACCGCGATCGCTCCCCTCGATGCCGTCATGTCCCTCGCGATGGCAGGCGCCTGCGCGGCAAGAACCGCCGACAGCAACATGGCCGAAATCCTGACCGGCACCATTGGAGCTTTTCCCTTGATTGTTCGGGGCCGCAAGGCGCAAGCCCAACCCAACTCGACGCCGTCTCGGCCGCCAAGGCAACGTCAGGCCGCCCAGCAAGCGCAGCCGAGCGCGCCCCAGAAGCTCTTGAGATCCGATATCGGCAGCCGGCTCGACCAAGCGGTCGCATGATCATGCCCATGCACGCCGCAGGCATTGGCGCAGCCGCACATCTGCATCGCGCTTCGGGTGACGGCGGCAGCCTTCGCGCTGTCATCCGCCCAGGCCGCATAGCCCCCGAAGCGACGCACCGGCGACCAATCCGGCATGGCAGGCGGGGGCGTTACGCTCTGCAGCGGGGCATAATCTCCCGCGCCGAAGACGATTCGTCCGCCGACCATGGTCAGGAGCGAGGTGGTGTCGGCGATCTCGTCCTCGCCGCACGCGAAATAGTCGCGGTCGGGCACGATGAGGTCGGCGAGCTGTCCGACCTCGATGCGGCCCTTCCGGCCCTCTTCGTTCGAGAACCAGGTGACGTTCTCGGTCCACATGCGCAGCGCCGTCTCGCGATCGAGGCAATTGCGCTGCGGGTAGAGGCGAAGCCCGCCAACCGTCTTGCCTGTAACCAGCCAGGCGAGCGAGACCCAGGGGTTATACGAAGCAACCCGCGTCGCATCCGTGCCGGCCGAGACCTTGACGCCCTTCTCCAGCATGCGGGCGACGGGCGGCGTCGCTTCCGCCGCGCCGCGGCCATAGCGCTCCACGAAATATTCGCCCTGATAGGCCATGCGGTGCTGCACCGCGATGCCGCCGCCGAGCACGGCGATACGCTCGATCGATGCGTCCGAGATCGTCTCGGCATGGTCGAAGAACCAGTTCAGGCCCTCGAGCGGCATGTCCTGGTTCACGCGCTCGAATACATCGAGTGCGCGCGAGATCGTCTCGTCATAGGTGGCGTGCAGCCGCCATGGCCAGCGATTCTCGGCGAGGACCCGCACCACCCCTTCGAGCTCACCCTCCATCTCAGCGGGCATATCGGGCCGCGGCTGGCGGAAATCTTCGAAATCCGCGGCCGAGAAGACGAGCATCTCGCCCGCCCCGTTATGGCGGAAATAATCGTCGCCCTGCTTGTATTTGGAGGTCTTCGTCCAATTGAGGAAGTCCTCCTTCTCGGCCTTCGGCTTCTGGGTGAACAGGTTATAGGCGAGCCGAATGGTGAGCTCTCCCTCATCGGCGAGCTTCTGGATGACGGCGTAATCCTCAGGATAATTCTGGAAGCCGCCGCCGGCATCGATCGCGCCGGTGAGCCCCAAGCGATTGAGCTCGCGCATGAAGTGGCGCGTCGAGTTGACTTGATAATCGAAGGGCAGCTTCGGGCCTTTGGCGAGCGTCGCATAGAGGATGCCCGCATTCGGCTTGGCGAGAAGCAGACCCGTCGGGTTGCCGTTGGCGTCACGGGTGATCTCGCCACCCGGCGGCTGCGGCGTGTCCTTGGTGTAGCCGACCGCCCGCAAGGCGGCCGCGTTCAGGAAGGCACGATCATAGAGATGCAGGATGAAGACCGGCGTGTCGGGCGCGACGGCGTTCAGCTCCTCGATGGTCGGCAGGCGCTTCTCAGCGAATTGATGCTCGGTGAAGCCGCCGACGACGCGCACCCATTGCGGCGGCGGCGTGATGGCGACCTGCCGCTTCAGCATCGCCATGGCGTCGGCGAGCGAGCGCACCCCGTCCCAGCGCAGCTCCATGTTGAAGTTGAGCCCACCGCGAATGATGTGGAGGTGATTGTCGATGAGTCCTGGCAGCACACGCCGGCCCTTGAGATCGACGATCTTCGTCGACGGGCCTGCGAGCTTCATCACCTCCTGATCGTGACCAACCGCCACGAAGCGCCCATCAGCGATCGCGACGGCCGACACTGTGGGGTTTGAGCGATCGAGCGTCGTGAACAGACCTCGATGCAAGATGACGTCAGGTGCTGCACTCATGACTGTTTCTCCAATCCTTCTCTCGAGACGCCTTCTGCGGAAGCTGCGTCTTTCGATTGGTCGCTATGGCGTCCGGGCAGCATCCCGAACATGTGCGGCGCACATTTGGCCTGGTGCCACGCCGCTACGAGCCCCTGGCCCGACAACACCTGCCGGGCGACGGGAACGATCTGCTCACCGGCGAGAATGCCGAGAAGCCCGATGAGCGCCACCAAAGGCGGTGCCGGCGAGCGCACATTGAGCAGGCTGTAGATGACGCCGACCAGAAGCCCGGCGCCGAGTGACAGGAGATAGACCTTCATGACATCGCCTCCGAGAAGAAGGTGATGGGCGGACTTAAGCCTTCGTGCCTGCCTCGGAGGCGTGCTCGCCCAGTGCCCATTTGGAGAAGCGGACCTGGATGCCGTAGGGCGAATGGGCGCGCAGAATATCCATGACGCCTTCATAGGTGCCGCTGCGCGCCCAGTCCTGCTGCAGCTCGAACACATATTGGCAAGAAGTGATCGGCACGGCGCCGGCCTGGACCAGGCGGTCCATGGAGCGATTATGCGCTTCCATCGAGAGATCGCCGCAGGCATCCGCCGCGACATAGATCTCGAAGCCTTCCTTCAACATGTCGAGTGCCGGAAACATCACGCAGGCCTCGGTCCAAAGGCCGCCGAGAACGAACTTCTTGCGCCCGGTGGCGTGAACAGCCTTGCGGAAATCGGCGTTCAGCCAGGAATTCATCGAGGTGCGGTCGATGATGTCGTGCTTGGGGAAGAGCTCCACGACCTCGGGCATGAAGGGGCCGGAGAACGAATCCTTGGCAACCGTCGACAGCACGGTCGGGATCTTGAACAGCTTCGCGGCCTTCGCGAGGACCTGGACGTTGTTGAACACGCCCAGCCGATCATGCGACTGGACGCCTTGGTACATCGCCGGCTGATAATCGATGAGCGCGATGGCGCTGTTGTCCGGGGTCAGCATATCCAGTTTCGACATCGAAGTTCTCCTAGAGGATCGCCAGTGCACAGGATCCGAAGCGCGATGATCGCGTCACGGCTGGATAGTGCGCGGCGATGGCCTTCGATGCTTGGACAAACGGATCGCCGCTTGCACGAACTCGCTACGCTTGCGTCGCGACGATAAAATGGCGGACGACAATCAGGTCGCGCTTTTACCGTTCGCCGGCAAATCCGCCGCCGGGGAACCGAACAGCCGATCGGGCTCGGCGGCCACGAAGTGCCTGACGAGCGGCGGCCCTTCTGTGTCGTGTCGCTCGATCGCGTCCTGGAAGATGCGATCCGCATTGGTCACGCGTTCATGCTGCCGCAAATGCTCGAGCCAGGATTCGACGAAGAACGTCTCGACGAAGCGCTCGGGCGCGGCCGTGTCCTGGTAGATGCCCCAGGCATAGGCGCCGTCGCGCCTGCGCTCGCGTTCGAGCCTCTGCAGATCCGCGAGAAAGGCAGCGCGGTTCTCGGGGGCGATCTTGTATTCGAGCGTCACCATCACCGGACCGGCATCGGTCTGCATCTCGCCCGCGACGACCGGTGCCGGCCAATGCATGGATGGCGTGAGATCGGGCCCGGTGCCCGAGACGAGCTTCCAGCGCCAGGAGAGCGGAACGGCGAGCGTGGCACCGGCCGCCGCTACCGACAGCGTGGCGGAGAGGCCGGCGATCGTCGCGCCCTCGCCCCACAAGGCGCTGCCCACTGCCATCGTGCCGAAGAAGACCATGGAGTAGATGGCGAGCCCGCGGCCTCGTGCCCATTCCGGCAAGGCGAGTTGGGCGGAGACGTTCAAGGTGGCGACGCCTGCAACCCATGCGCCGCCGGCGACGAGGCTCGCGAGGATCGCGAAAACGGGGCTCCTCGCCAGCGCAAACAGCAAGAGGGCGAGTGCGGTGCCGAGCGAGCCTGCCGCCACCACGCGGTCGGCCGCGAGCGTCTCCTGGAGCGCCGGCAGAGCGAGCGCACCGCCGATCGCTCCCACTCCGATCGCCGTCAGCAGCAAGCCGTAAAGCTCGGGCCCGCCGGCGATCTGGTCGCGAGCAACGAGTGGCAGGAGCGCCCAATAGCCGCTGGCGAACAGGAAGAAGGCGATGGCGCGCACCAGCGTGGCGCGCAGCGGCGGATTGTTGCGGGCGTAGCGAAATCCGGCGCGCAAGGCCGAGGTAAAGCGCTCGGCCGGCAGCGTCGAGGGGCGCTTCGGCGACGATGGCCACAACAAAAGCACGGCGATCACGCCGGCATTGCTGACGGCATCGAGCCAGAACGGCGCCGCGAGGCCGACCCCGCCGATGATGAGGCCGGCAAGCGCCGGGCCGATGGCGCGGCTGACATTGAAGCCGATGCTGTTCGCGGAGATGGCGGCCGGAAGCTCGTCCTTCGGCACCAGCATCGGCACCATGGCCTGCCAGGCTGGGGTCTCGAGGGCGTTGAGCACGCCGACCAGGGTCATGAACGCCAGCAAGGTCACGGCATTGGCGGCCCCCAAGGTCACAAGCACCGCAAAGCAAGCCGAGGCGATCGCCATGAGGATCTCGATGCTCACGACGAAACGGCGCTTGTCGATGACATCGGCGAGCGCGCCGGCCGGCAAAGCCAGGAGGAACATGGGCAGGTTCGTCGCGACCTGCACCAGCGACACGATCAGCGGATCGCTGTTCAGGCTCGTCATCAGCCAGCCGGAGGCCGCGTTGTAGATCCAAGTGCCGGTATTGGCGACGAGGGTCGCGATCCACAGCGCCAGGAACACGGGACGATGGAAGGGGCGCCATGGCGAGTTCGACGCGGTGACGCCGCTCGCGGCCTGCATCTTCGTCTCGTCTTTGTCCATCGGGTCCTCGTGACGACGATCGCTCCCGCCAATCACGGCGTCACGTGCGCCTACCGTGATCGCTGCGTGCGAAGCATAGCATGCCTCCCGGCTCGCTCGGGCTCACCATCCGAATTTCAGCTCGACGCCGACATAATCGCTGTCATGGCCGCCGGCGCGACGAATGGTGTCGCCGACATTGTAATGCACCGCCTCGATGGCGCCGGTCAGATTGGCGTTGAAAGCGTAGTCGACGCGCAGCTGCTGATAGAGGCCGGTCCAGAGATGTCCCTGCCCGGCCGTTCCGGCAACCGGGACGGCGGGTATGGTGTAGATCGCGTCCGCGGTCGTCTCGCGCCAGCGCAGGCCAAGCGCGGCCATGACCTTGAGATCTGGCGTTGGATGAACGGTCACCGACGGCTTCAGATGAATAATGTTCGTGTAGGTCTCGTATCCGGACAAGGTGAAATAATAGCCGTTCGGAAACAGCGGGTTGAAGGTGCCGAGCACCTTGCCGTAGGGGTTGTGGTTGCCCGAGCCGATGTCGAACTGCAAGCCGAGCCTCGGGGTCCAGGGCAGGCCGACGAATGTGTATCCGCCGAGCGTGCCGATGGCGAAGGCTCGCACCTCCTTCGGCCCGACATGCCCGCCCTGCCCCATCACCTCGAGGTCCCAATCGAAGCCGGCCAACGTGCCGGCGTAGTGTGTGTCGAGGATGTTGCGACGCTCCTTCCCCGAGGCGAAGAGATAATGGTCGTCGTCCGAAGCGAAGCGGGTGAAATAGGCGGATAGCTTGCCGGGCCCGATGTCGTTGCGCTCGATGCGGACCCCGCCATATTGGAGATGGCCGTTCGAGGTGTCATCGAATGTTGCGGCGCCGTACTGAACCGGATGGCTCCAGAACGAGATGAGCCGCCAGGGTCCGCTCTCCCAATCCGCCCATACGGCGTCATAGGCCTGGCGGACATTCGGCCCGTCGCGCGCCGACACGAAGCGCTGCAGGTCGAAGGCCATTTCCTGGCGCCCGACCCGCAGCTTGAGCTCGCCACCGGGGAGCTGTGTCGAATAGGTGGAGAAGGCCTGCTCGAGATCGACCCGATCTTCATCGGCTGGCGTGAGAAAGGTCTTGCCGAAGGCGCGGGCATCCTCGAGTTCGACGAAGATCTGCCAATTGGCATTCGGGTGAATGTCGGCGAAAACCTCAGTGCGCTGAATCACATAGTTCTGCGGCGGCTGGCTGTGCGCGACGCCGAAAGAAGGTGCGTCCAGGCTCTCGAAGCGTTCGCGCAAATTGATGCCGATCGACATGTAGCTCTGAGGGTCGCTCGGCATGAGCGGGATATATTTGAGATTGTCGAAAGGCGAGGTCCGCAGCGCAGGATCTGCGAGCTTTGACCAGTTCTCCTGCCAGCGGTTGAACAGGATGGTGGGACGGGCCGATGCGGCAGTCTCGGAAGCATCCGCATCCTGCGCAAAAGCGCTCGTGCCGGAGGCGAGGACGGCTGCAAGCACAAGGGCGGCGCCTGCGCGAAACTCGCGTACGCATGTGGCTATCGGCGATAAGGCCACCTCGAGATCAGGATAGGCTGATCCGGACGGTCGCCTCCGCGGGAGCGCTAGCGACGGTCTTGGGCTTCGGCATCGAATGGTTCTCCCCGCCGGCAATAGAGGCGATCGAGGAAGAGGGATTTGCTTGAGTTTCGCGCATCGTGACCTCTGACCGCAAGCCGACGCTTGGACGATGTCATCGCGACTTGGACTCCCGCGCGATGCTTCACATGGTTGCGGCGCATTGCCAAGCGAGCCCGTCAGCGTGTCCAATGGAGGTCGAGATCGTCCAAGCCAGCGCGCTTTGCATTCGCGACGTTGCCGGCGGGAGACCCAGATAACCGAAAGGGCGGTGTCTAGTCCCCGCGCCTCGTCACAGGAGCGGCACGTCGACTTGCTGACATTGCGCGACGGCGCCGAGCTTCGTTACAAGATTTGGGAGGCGGCAAGCCGTTCCTGCCCAGCCATGGTCGCCGCGAAGCTGATCAAGGGCGCGAAGCTCAAGGTGTATCCCGGCGCGCCGCACGCCACGGCGACGACGCACGCCGACGAGCTCAACGCCGATCTGCTCGCCATCCTGAAAGCCTGAAGCCAGCGACGGAGACAGCCAATGGCCAAAAATTCCCTTCATCTGCTCGAGCCTAAGGATTGCGCCCTGCTCCTGGTCGACCAGCAGGCCGGCCTCGCCTTCGGAGTGAGCTCGATCGATCGGCAGGTTCTCATGAACAACGTCGTGGCGCTCGCCAAGACCGCGACGGTGTTCGGCCTGCCCGTCGTCGCCTCGACCTCGGCAACGAAGGTGTATAGCGGGCCATTGATGCCGGCGATCAAGGCAGCGCTGCCCGGCATCGAGCCGATCGACCGGCGCAGCATGAATGTCTGGGAGGACGACAAGGCGCGCGCCGCCATCCTTGCCACCGGCCGAAGCCGCCTGATCGTCTCTGGCCTGCTGACCGAGGCCTGCGTCTCCTTCGCGGTGCTGTCGGCGCTGTCGGCGGGCCTCGAGGTCTATGTTGTCGGGGATGCCTGCGGCGGGCTCACGCCGGCGAGCCATGATCTAGCGCTCGAGCGGATGCAGGCCGCGGGCGCCCGTCTCACCTCATGGATCCAGATTCTGCTCGAGATGCAGCGCGACTGGACGCGGCACGAGACCTATGACGGCGCTCGCGCCATCGTCGAGGCCCATGCGGGTGGCTATGGGATCGGTCTTGCCTATGCCCGCGACATGATCCACCCGGTCTGAGGTGGATCCCTCTCGGATCAGCCTTCCGAGCGCGCTCGGCGCCAGGCCCCGGGGCTGGCTCCGACGCTACGGGAGAATATCCTGGTGAAGTAGCTCTGGTCGCCGAAGCCGCAGATCAGCGCGATGTCGGCGAGCGGCAGCTCGGTCGTCAGCATCAGACGCCTAGCCTCGTCGATCCGGAGCCGCGACAGGTAATCGTGGGGGGCGATGCCAGTGCTGCGCCGGAAGGAGCGTGCAAAATGGCTCGGCGTCAGCTTGCATGCCGCCGCGACGTCGGCGATCGTCAGGCGGCTCGCCAATCGCGTTCGCATGATCTCCTTGGCACGTCGTTCCTGCCACGGCGCGAGGCCGCCTTCCTGGTTGCCGTCGTGCGGACTGAGGCCCCCATAGGTCTGCGCGAAATGAGCGAGCAGGCTCATCCCGATCTGATCGACGAACAGCTGGTTCGCCGTCGCCTCCTGCTGCACCGCGCTGAGCAGGACGCTCGACAGCGTCGACAGATAGGGATCGCGGCGATCGCTGCTCCAGGAAAGCGTCGAGACCGGCATGGCTCCGTGTTCGCGTGCGAAATCGTCGAGCGCCTTGCGCGGGACGTAATAGTGAACGGCGTCGAAAGGTCCCTTGAATTCCCATTGCGGGTTCTCGCGAAGATCGGTGACACTGACGGTCCCTGCGCCGAAAGCTCCCGAATAGACCGGCTTCCCAGCAAGCCAGCAGGCATGTCGATCCAGATCGCCGAGCTGGTGCAAGATGCTGAAGGCCGGCTCCGGCGGAACAGCCGCGGTCCGCTCACGCGTGAAGCGGGAACAGGTGAGATGGGTCACGGCAAGGGCCAACTGACCCTGGCGCCGGACGCGCAGCAGGCAGTCGCCTTCCATCCCGAGGTGCTGGCTGAGACGGCGACCGTAGAAGCCGCCATGGGCTAAATCAATGTCTTCCATCATCGGAACGTCTGAAGCTATCGGCCGACAGATATGTATGAGGCCATCCGATCGAGAGGAACCGCGATGGACCCCGCATTTTTTGGAAATCATCCGTTTCGGGAAAGTTGCCTCGCAGGCTCCTCTTCGCTCAAGCTGTCGCCTTCCGCGCTCATGGGCACACTGTTCCCCTGTCGGAACGACGACCGCAGACAGGACCAGTTGTCAAGGGCGCTTCAGCTGAGATGAGGCAGGATCGCCTGCAGCTCGGGGCGACGCTCCTCCAGGAATTCCGGAAGCTGCAGCGCTTCGCCCAGCTGCTCCTTCGGCTCGTCAACTGCGAAGCCCGGGCCGTCGGTCGCGATCTCGAAGAGCACGCCGCATGGCGCGCGAAAGCCGACAGCGTTCAGATAGGTTCGCTCGATCGGATCGCTGACCGCGATGCCATAGGTCGAGCGAAGCCTTTCGACCATCTCGGATCGATCGTCGAGATTCGCGGCGCGGAAGGCGACGTGGCGAATGGTGCCGCCTCCAAGCCGCCCTCTGGACGAGCGCCCGACCGTGCGCAAGGCGAGCGATCCGCCAGGCCCGCCATGGGCAACGAAGCGCATCAGGCCTTGCTCGTTGGAGACGCATTCGAAGCCGAGTACGTCCTGTACGATATCGACCGTGGCGTCAGCCGCTCGTACGCTGAGCGTCACTTCGTGCAGCCCGCATACCGACAATTCCGAGATCGCGGCCACGCGCACGCAGTGATCGAGCTTCGACTCGACGAGAGCGAGAGAGGTGCCTTCGGGGTCGGCGAAGCACAGCATCGCGTCTCCCGAGGGAGAGAGGCCGCGCCTGAAGACGACCTTGGATTGGTTCAGACGCTCGGCCCAGCGATCCAACGACCCCGCGTGCACGCGGAAGGCCGTCTGCACAACCTCGCCCACTCCGGTCATGCCTTGCGACACGCATTCCCAGGCAAGCGTGCTGATGATTGTGCCCGGGCTGCCGGCCATATCACCGAAATAGATGTGGTAGCTTCCGGGATCGTCGTAGCAGACGGTCTTCTTGACGCGCCTCAGCCCCAGAATGCCGGAATAGAATTGCGCAGCGCCCGGAGCGTCACCGATGATCGTCGTGAGATGATGGATTCCTCGCGAGGCCACGTAATTACGTCCGTCCTTGTCCCTCAGTCGGAGCGCCGATTTGCGGTCGAGGCACGCAGCCGATTAGCCGCAGGCGCGAATACGCGCCGCGGCGACGCCGTCATGCTTTGCCGGCCGGAGGCCATCTCGAGACCTTTCCCTGTCCTTGGATCGGTCCTGATGACCGCCTGACGGGTCGGAATGACACCGAATATCGCTGCCATCTTGGACTTTAGCGCGATATTTTCGCGCCGGGCGCTCGGCACATGCAGGCGTTCACACGAACCGTTCGGCCAGACGTCGTCCATAAGCGGCGATCTCCGCCCCGGCAGGAAGGCGCTCTCGCTCATAGGCCTTCAGCGCTTCTTCGAGGGGCAGCTTCGACAGGGCCGAGCTCAAAGCCATCGCATCGCCCGCGGCCTTCGCGACGCCCATCGCCGTATGGGGACGCACGACGAAGGCGGCGTCGCCGGGAAGGGCTAGGCGTCCATTCGCCATTCTCGGCGTTTCATAATCGAAGATCGCCTGGATGAACGGCCGCTGCTCGGCAGCGACCGCCGTCGCGAATGGAGGGGGCAGCAGCACCACGGCATCATCGACGAGGGCCTGGCGCCGAGAGGCCGACACCTGCCCCGGCGCCAGCGAGAACTCATGCGCATGACCGTTCGCGTCCGTGAGGGCCTTGCCCAAATCCTCGCCGGGGGTCCGCCGATACCAGACCCAATTATAACGACGCTGCCCCCTTTGGGTCTCGGAATTGGGACCGGTCACCGTGTATCCGAGCACATGCGAATCCGGCATCATGTTGAAGCAGAAGCGATCGAAGAGCTGTGCGGCGGCATCGGCGGGGACGTCGTCTTCGGGAACGAGGCCGCGCCACGCGACATAGCCCGCATAGCGGCTCGACGCCGGCCCGCCGACGAGGGCCTCGCGAATGAGCGAGCCGACACCATCGGCCCCGATCACGAGATCGGCGCTATCGCGCGTCCCGTCGTCGAGCGCAAGCGCCACCGTCGACCCCTCGGGCGACACCGAAACCACCGAGCGGCCGGTGACATAATCCTCATCGGGGAGGCGCCCGCGAACGGTCCGGAACAGGTTGTCCCACGATATCTGCATTTGCGGGGTGGCCTGGCGCTGCGCGATCGTGCCGTCGCGAGCGAAAGTGATGCGCTCATGCGCCACGACACCGACATGAGCGACATGCTCGCAGCCTATCGCCCGCAGGATCGCGAACAGCCCCTGCTGCGCCACGAGGCCTGCCCCGCAACCGGCGAGGCCGGTCGCCGATCGCTCATAGATGCGGACCTCATGTCCCTGCGCGCGCAGAAGCACGGCAGCAAACAACCCCCCGAGCGATCCGCCGACGATCCGAATCCGCAATGCCTTCCTCATATAATCAGGTCCTTTCCCCCGATCGCCTGGGTCGCGCGGGAGGCGCTGTCGAGCAGCGCCTTCACCTCTTCGCTCGTGGGGTCGGTCCTCATGGTTGCCCTTGTGCCGGCCAAGCTCAGCGTGAATCGCAGATGGCCGTTCCAATCCATGACCGGCGCCGCGATGGAAACGTAACCGCTGAGATCGGCGCGCATGATCGTCGCAAAATGCCGGCGCTTGAGCTCACGCTTCGCATCTTCCCTGAACTTCTCGGCATCGGGCTCGCCGCCGAATATCTGGCTCCATTCCTGTTCGATTAGATGCGTCGTCAGGCCAGGCAGCAGATAGGCGGCATAGATCTTCCCTGCCGCGGAGCTCAGCATCGGGATCAGCCCCGTACGAAACTCGAAGGCGCCACGCTGATCTCCATCCTGCGCGAACAGGCTGATCGGCCCATCATCCGTCCAGGTGGTGACGGCCGCGCTGCGCCGCGTCGCGTCGCGCAACGCGGTCACCTCGCGGCGGACGATCTCGAAGCCATCGATCTGCTGGATGGCGCCCACTCCAAGGGAAAGGGCGCCAGGCCCTAAACGATAATGGCCCGGCTTCTCGGCGCCGGTCGCAAGGCCGACCCTCACGAGGCTTACCAGGTAATTGTTCGCGGCACTCGCCGTCAGCCCCGCCTGGGCTGCGATGTCCTTCAGCGCCATCGGCTGCTGGCTTCTTCGGATCACGGCGAGAATCCGAAAGGCATTTTCGACCGACTGAATGCCTCGGCGAGGTTTCTTCTCAAGCATCTCTCTTCCAACGGGTCCAAACGATCGCACCAAAACCCAGCTTGACACAAGCGGATCGGAATGGCATTATACAACAATCGCACATGCATTCAATATTGTTGAATCAAAAAATTCAACGACATTCGAAATGCGGGAGGGCTGACATGCCGCCGAGTGCCGTCCGAAGCGTCTACATCGCCGTCCGGGACATGGACCTCATGCAGGCCTTCTACGGGGAGGCCCTGGGGTTGCCGCTGGCGTTCCG
>Ga0318562_10000632_pt1 | contig 15462 bp, 17 predicted proteins | sample GRESIP066b5f18_FD_203688 | JGI IMG/M metagenome (GOLD analysis project Ga0318562, IMG submission 203688) | Tropical soil microbial communities from Luquillo Experimental Forest, Puerto Rico - GRE.SIPMG.066b5f18 | ecosystem: Environmental > Terrestrial > Soil > Tropical forest > Bulk soil... | reverse complement strand
TGGCGCGCGGCTGCGCCATCGCCTTGGCGACCGCGTCGCGTGTGATGGCGTTGAAAGTCACCCGCTCGACCGGCACGCCCTTGAGGACGCGCTTGGCGTTCAAGGCCTCGACGATGTGCCAGGAGATGGCTTCGCCTTCGCGGTCGGGGTCGGTCGCGAGGATCAGCCCGTCCGAGCCCTTCACGGTCTTGGCGATCTCGGCGACGCGCTTTGCGCCCTTCGCCTCGACCTCCCATTTCATGGCGAAATCATGATCGGGGTCGACCGAGCCGTCCTTGGGCGGCAGATCGCGTACATGCCCGAAGGAGGCGAGGACCTCATAGCCCCGCCCGAGATATTTGTTGATGGTCTTCGCCTTCGCAGGCGATTCAACGACGACGACTTTCATGCTGCCCGCTTGCTGCGTGGGCTCGTGGACGAGCCCAAAGGCTTAAGGGATTGGTTCGTGAAGAGGGCGGAACATGGTGACGTCGGCTGGGGAAGTCAAATCGGCTTCGATTCGAACTCAGCCAGACCGGTTCGGCGGGGTGGCTCAGATGTGGACGATCCCGAGCCCGAGAACGCCGACCAGGATCAGGTAGATCGCCACGATGTAGTTGAGTAGCCGCGGCACCAAAAGGATGCCGATGCCGGCGATGATCGACAGGATGGGCGAGAGATGGGCGGTTGTAATGACCATGGGTTTCGTCCTCTGAATGCGCCGGTGCGGTTGCTGATGGGCAGGGCCTTGGCCAAGGCCCCAAAGAGCGGGCCATGGTGACGTGAGCGTCTCGAGTCGCAAGCGACCCTGGCGGCGAGCCTGCCCTTAAAACGCGCGAGCAGCCCGCCGGGTTTCCCTGCCGGGTTTCCCTGGCAGTGATTCGTGCGGCAGCCTCAAGGCTCGCAGCCTCAAGTTTGCACCGGCAAGGCGCGCTCGAGAAGAAGTGGCCTCGCTTCGCCGAGCTCTGCCGCCCCGAGCATCGCGGTCTCGCGCGCGAGCCGTGTGCGCGCGAAGGCCTCGGCGATCGGGGCTGGGGCGCATTGCGAGAGCGCCGCTGCGGTCGCGAGCGTCGCGAGCTTGAGCGCGAGCCCGCGCGCGCCCGTCTCCGGCTCGGGCGCGATGAAGCCAGCAGCGATCGCGGCCACCGTCTCGCGCATACCTGGCAGATCGCGCGCCTGCTGCGCGAGATCGGCAATCACGGCTTGCGCCGCCTCCCTCTCGCGGCCTGCGGCGCGCAGCACGTCGAGCGCCATGATATTGCCCGAGCCTTCCCAGATCGCGTTCACGGGCGCTTCCCGGTACAGACGGGGCAGGGGGCTTTCCTCCACATAGCCATTGCCGCCGAGGCACTCCATCGCCTCATAGAGGAAGCCCGGCGCCATCTTGCAGATCATGAACTTGACCGCGGGCGTGATCAGTCGCGCGAAGGCTGCTTCCTCCGCGCTTTCGTCCATGCGGTCGAAAGCCTGCGCCAGCCTGAGCGACACCGCGACCGCGCCTTCGACCGCGAGCGCGAGATCGGCAAGCGTCGCGCGCATCGCCGGTTGGTCGACGAGCTTCCTCTGGAAGGCGGTGCGATGGCGCGCATGATGCATGGCGTGCGCGAGCCCCATCCGCATCAGCCCGGCCGAGGAGCCGACGCAGTCGAGCCGGGTGAGCTGCACCATCTCGATGATGGTCGGCACGCCGCGCCCTTCGGCGCCGATGCGCCAGGCGAAGGCCTCAGCGAACTCGACCTCGGAGGAGGCGTTGGAGCGATTGCCGAGCTTTGCTTTCAGCCGCTGCAGGCGAAGGGCGTTGAGCTGCCCGTCGGGGCGAAAGCGTGGCATCAGGAAGCAGGTGAGGCCGCCCGGCGCGTGGGCGAGCACCAGGAAGGCGTCGCACATCGGCGCCGACATGAACCATTTATGGCCGGTGATCTCATACTCGTCGCCGCCGATCGGCACGGCGCGCGTGGTGTTGGCGCGCACATCGCTGCCACCCTGCTTCTCGGTCATCCCCATGCCGAGCGTCGCGCCGCTTTTCTCCCAGAAGGGCTTGAAGGCGGGATCGTATCGGCGCGAGCGGATGAGCGGCAAGAGGCTCGCGAGGCGTTCGGGCGCTGCCGCGAGAGCTGCGACGCCCGCATGCGTCATGGTCACGGGGCACAGATGCCCGGCCTCGACGCCAGCGGTGACATAATGCTTTGCCGAGCGCGCCACATGGCCGTGCCCGGTGAGCTTCGCCGCGCCTTGCTTTGCGGGTGGTGATGCGCCGGCATCACCGCCAAGTCCGTCCCAGGCCGAGCAGGCGAGGCCAGCCCCGATGCTGTCGCGCATCAGCTCATGATAGGCCGGGTGGAACTCGACATAATCGTAGCGGTTGCCGCGCGCGTCGAAAGGCCTGAGCTGCGGCGGGTTCTCATTGGCGACGCGGCCGAGATCGAGGACATCGGCGGTACCGAGCCTCGCTCCGTGGGCGATGAGAGCGTCCTGGTCGCCCTCCGTGCCAAAGGCCCGCGCCGCTCCGATCAGCGGCGCATCGAGCGCCGCGAGATTGACGTCGGCGAGGGGCGGTGTCTGGTTGAAGACCTCATGGGTCGCAAATCCGGGTAGGGTCATGACGTCACCGCTTTCGGCGGGCTTCGCCCGCCAGTTCAGATCCCGGCCTCGAGCCTCGGCGAGGCCCGTTCGCATCCCTCTTCGGCACAAATGCCTAGTCTCATGGATGCCTAGTCACTTGGGTGACTAGCCTTGCGCATGGGCCTCAGCTTCCGAGTGAGGCTCGGTCTTCGAGGCGATCCAGTCCATCACCGCGAGCAGCGCGCCCGAAATGACGAAGCTCAGATGGATGATGACCATCCATCTCAGGCGCCCCGTATCGATCTTTTCCTGGAGGTCGCCGTGGGGCAGGAAGGCCCGCAACAGCGCGATGGCGCTGATCGCCACGATCGAGGCGATGAGCTTCATCTTCAATCCGGAGAAATCGACCGTCCCCATCCAGGAAGGGCGGTCCTGGTGGTCGGCGACTTCGATTCGCGACACGAAATTCTCGTATCCCGATAAGATCACGATGAGCAGCAGATTGCCGGCGAGCGAGAGGTCGATCAGCGACAAAGAGAGCAGGATCACCTGCTCGGCGTCCATGCTCGTCAAATGCGACATCTCGCCGATCAACTCATGCAAGAAGACGTAGAGCGCGGCCGCGAGCGCGGCCACCATGCCGATATAGAAGGGCGCCATCGGCCAGCGGGAGGCGAACAGGGGGCGCTCCAGCATGAGCTCCGGCATCGTCTTGACGTTCGGCATATATCACCTCGATCGGAGCCGGACATAGCGAAAGCGCCGCCCAAATTCCAGTGCGCAGCAGTTTCGGTGCGCCGCCCAGTTTCAGCGCGCCGCTCAGTGCGCAACTCTTGCGCCGTCTCGGCATGGGTGTAGATTTTTGCCGCCACCGGCTAGCGCCGGGCGCCGCTTTCTCCTATGCAGCGCCTTTAATGAACGCATCATCCATTTACCCGCACCGCCATCTCCTCGGGATGGACGGGCTCGCGCGCCCGGACATCGAAGCCCTTCTGGGCACGGCCGAGGATTATGTCGCGCTCTCGCGTCAGGTGGAGAAGAAGGCCGCGACCCTGCGGGGCCGGACCCAGATCAACCTGTTCTTCGAGCCCTCGACGCGCACCCAATCCTCCTTCGAGATCGCCGGCAAGCGGCTCGGCGCCGACGTCATGAACATGTCGGTGTCGTCCTCCTCGGTGAAGAAGGGGGAGACGCTCCTCGACACGGCCGCGACCTTGAACGCCATGCGCCCCGACATCATCGTGGTGCGCCATCACGCAGCCGGCGCGGTCAACCTGCTCGCCCGCAAGGTCGATTGCAGCGTCGTCAATGCCGGGGACGGGGCCCATGAGCACCCGACGCAGGCACTGCTCGACGCACTCACCATCCGCCGCGCCAAGGGGCGGATCGAAGGGCTCGTCGTCGCGATCTGCGGCGACATCCTGCATTCGCGCGTAGCGCGCTCGAACATCATCTGCCTTGCGGCGCTCGGCGCCGTGGTGCGCCTCGTCGGCCCCTCCTCGCTGCTGCCGGCCGGCATCGAGCGCTTTGGCGTCGAGGTCTATCACAACATGCAGGCTGGCCTCGCCGGCGCCGATATCGTGATGATGCTGCGCCTGCAGCGCGAGCGCATGAACGGCTCCTTCCTGCCCTCGGTGCGCGAGTATTTCCGCTATTTCGGCCTCGACCGCGACAAGCTCGCCTTCGCCAAGCCCGATGCGCTCGTCATGCATCCCGGCCCCATGAATCGCGGCGTCGAGATTGCCTCCGACGTCGCCGACGGTGCGCAATCCCTGATCCGCGAGCAGGTCGAGATGGGCGTCGCCGTGCGCATGGCGGTGCTCGAGGCGCTCGCCGGGCATCTTCCCAATGGTTGACGCAGCTCGTCCGGCAGCGAGGCAAAAGGGCATGATCCTCCTTGTCAATGCGCGCCTCGTCGACCCGGTCGCAGGGCGCGAGACATCGGGCGGCCTCCTCGTCGCACAAGGGGCGATCGCCGATGTCGGCCCGCATCTTGCGGCTGGTGCTGGCCCCGAAGGCGCAGCCGTTATCGATTGCCGCGGCCAGGTGGTGGCGCCAGGCCTCGTCGATCTCCAGGCCTTCATCGGCGAGCCCGGCGCCGAGCATCGCGAGACGCTCAGCTCCGCGAGCCGCGGCGCCGCCGCCGGCGGCATCACGACGCTCGTCTGCAGGCCCGACACCGATCCGGTCATCGACGACCCGGCGATCGTCGATTTCGTGCTGCGCCGGGCGCGCGCCGCCTCGGCCGTGCGCATCCACCCTTGCGCTGCCCTCACCAAGGGACTCGCTGGACGCGAGATGACCGAGATCGGCCTCCTGAAGGAAGCCGGCGCCGTCGCCTTCGGTGATGCCCATCGCAGCGTCATGAACGCGCAGGTGATGCGCCGCGCCATGGTCTATGCGCGCGACCGCGACGCCGTCGTGTCGCATTTCACACAGGATGCGAATCTCGCGGCCGAAGGCAGCATGAATGAAGGGGAATTCGCGAGCCGCCTCGGCCTGCCGTCCATCCCGAAGGTCGCCGAGACCATCATGCTCGAGCGCGACCTGGCCTTGGCGCGGATCACCGGCGTGCGCTACCACGCGGCGCTGATCAGCTGCGCCCAATCGGTCGAGACCATCCGCCGCGCCAAGGATGAGGGGCTCGCCGTCACCTGCGGCGTCTCGGTCAACCATCTCACCTTGAACGAGGGTGATGTCGGCGACTACCGCACCTTCCTCAAATTATCGCCGCCGCTGCGCTCGGAGGAGGATCGGCAGGCGCTGGTCGCTGGCCTCGCTGAGGGCGTGATCGACGCCATCGTCTCCGATCACGATCCTCAGGACGTCGAGACGAAGCGCCAGCCTTTCGCTGAAGCCGCCGATGGCGCGATTGGCCTCGAGACGATGCTCGCCGCCGCCCTGCGCCTCGTCCATTCGGAAGAGATCTCGCTGCCGCGCCTGCTGCACGCCCTGTCGGCCGGACCCGCAGCCGCCTATCGCCTGCCGGAAGCGGCGCTGCGGCGGGGCGCTGCGGCCGATCTTATCATCTTCGATCCCGAGGAGCCTTGGGTGGTCGATCCGAGCCTTCTCGCCTCGCCCTGCAAGAACACGCCCTTCGACGAGGCGAAGCTGCAGGGGCGCGTGCTTGGGACTCTGGTCGGCGGCGAGATCGTGCACGCCGTTGCGGGGGCGCTGCCGGGTCTCTAGAGTCCCTGCATCGGTTTCCGGTGGCGGAGAGGATCGGGGAGGGGCGAAGATGGCAGGAGCTTTCGGGACGCCATTGACGTCGAGCTGGGTCGGGCTCTTGGCCGCCCTCGTCATCGGCTATGTGCTCGGCTCGATCCCCTTCGGCGTGGTGCTGACGCGGCTCACGGGCGGGCCCGACCTGCGCAGCATCGGTTCCGGCAATATCGGAGCGACGAATGTGCTGCGCACCGGCAAGAAGGGGCTCGCGGCCGCGACCCTGGTCGGTGACATGCTCAAGGGCACGCTCGCGGTGCTGATCGGCGTCATGCTGGCGCCGGCCGGCGGGCTCGCGGCGGCGGCCGGCGCATTTCTTGGCCATCTCTTCCCGGTCTGGCTCGGCTTCAGGGGCGGCAAGGGCGTTGCGACCTTCCTCGGCTGCCTCATCGGCGCCTTCTGGCCGGCAGCGCTCGGCTTTGCCATTGTCTGGCTCGCCATTGCCTATCTCACCCGCTACTCGTCGCTCGCGGCGCTTTGGGCGAGCGTCGCCAGCGTCGTGTTGCTCGTGGGGTTCGGGCTCTTCGAGGCTGGCCTCGTCTTCGCGCTGCTCGCGGTGCTGCTCTGGGTGAAGCATGCCCAGAACATCAAGCGGCTCTTATCCGGCACCGAGGGCCGTATCGACCAAACTTCGTGAGCCGACGGACCTGACGCAGCCGTCGTCAGGTGCCACGCTCGAGGCGGCCGAACGGCTCGACTGGCTGCGGCTGATCCGCTCCGAGGGGGTAGGTCCGCGCACCTTCCGCGGCCTCATCAACCGATATGGAGGGGGGCAGCGGCGCTCGCGGCCTTGCCGCGCCTGCACCGTGAGCGCGGCCTCTCATTGCATATCTGCAGCGTCGAGGAGGCGGAGGCCGAGTTTGCCGCCGCGGGGCGCGGCTCCGCGTTATCTATATCGGCATGGGCGAGCCCGGCTATCCCAAGGTGCTGGCTGCCGCCGAGGATGCGCCGCCGCTGATCGGGTTGCGCGGCGATGCCGCGGTGCTGCAGCGTCCGATGGTCGCGGTCATCGGATCGCGCAACGCCTCCGCGCTCGGCCTGCGCTTCACGGAAAGCTTGGCGCGCGATCTCGGCGAAGCTGGCTTCGTCGTGGTCTCGGGCCTCGCCCGCGGCATCAACGCGCGCGCTCATCAGGCGACACCCGCCACCGGAACCGTGGCGGTGTCGCCGGAGGGCATGAGCGCATCTATCCGAGCGAGAACGGGCCGCCGCTCGAGCGGCTCGTCGAGAGCGGGGCCGCGCTCTCCGAAATGCCGATCGCCTGCGAGCCGCGCGGGCGCGACTTTCCGCGGCGCAACCGCATCGTCTCGGGGCTTGCGCGTGGGGTGGTGGTGATCGAGGCGGCACGCGGCTCGGGATCGCTGATCACGGCGCGTTTTGCGGTGGAGCAGGGGCGCGAGGTCTTCGCTGTTCCCGGCTTGCCGCTCGATCCGCGCGCCGCCGGCACCAACGTGCTCATTCGACAGGGCGCGACCCTGGTGACCTCGGCCGAGCATGTGATCGAGATCCTGCCTCCGATCATTGCCGACGCGGCCGCCCTGAGCGAGGCGGGCTGAGAAAGAGAGGCCTCAGGGCGAGTCTTCGCAAAGCGAGCAGCCGCAAAAGGAGCAGCGGCGATCCAGGGGGCCGGAACCGCTCTGGGACGAGCTCGGGCCTTTCGCGGAGGCATCCTCCATTCCCGCGGTCGAGCCTGCGGCTGCGCAAGCGGAGGCAACGCCTGCCGATGCGCCGAGCGGTGATGGCGAAACGGCGGATCGCGTCCTTGCGTGCTCGGCGCCTCGCCCGCAGCTCTCGACGATATCGTGCGCGGCTGTCGTCTTCCGGCAAGGGCAGTGCGCACGGCGCTTCTCGAGCTCGAGCTCGCAGGCCGTGTGGCGCGCCTCGGCGTCGATCTGGTGCAGCTCCTGCGTTGATAGGAAGGTGCTGAAGGGAAAGGCTCGGGCGGTGCCGCGCCCCCGAGCGGCGGGTTCAGTGCGGCTGGCTGTGCTCGAACTTGCGCGCCAGCGCCCGCGCCTCGACGCGAGCCATCTCGAGGAAATAGGCGAGGAGGTCAAAATCGCTCTTGCGCGCCATGCCCGAAAGCTCGCCCGACATCTGGCCGATATAGCGGGCAACCTCCCGCTGCACCGATTTTAATTGGCTCTTTCCTTGTGGACGCACGGCATCGGTGCGGCTGTCGGCTTCCTCGCCGCGCGGTGTAGCGAGATCGTCATTGGACAGCGTGGTGACGGGCTCTCGTGCGATTGCGTTCATCCTGCATCCCCGCCCCGAATCCCTATCCGCGCATCATATCTGTTCATCGCGGGTTGTGCAACCTGAAGGTGTAAAAATGATCGCGGCACGCGACCCATTCTTAGTGTTTTTCCGGTGCGAAACCCCCGTTTGGCATGTGGGCTGCTCCCTTTGGTTGCGATAATGTCCTCAGGAGCGGATGCGTGCCATGGTGAGACAATTGCGACCGGTGTTGATGCGCTGCGCGTTGATCGGCCTTGCCGGCCTCGTGAGCTCGCCTGCGATCGCGGCCATGGCGGCAAGGGGGTTCGGCGGCCATGCCGCGCCTAGGGTCATCATGGCGCCGCGCATCGTGCGCAACGCGCCGTTGCGCAATACCCCGATCAGCCGCAACGCGCGTCACGAATTCCTCGACAGGCATCGCTTCCACCGGGACGGGTCGTTCATCGGCGATGGCACGATCGATGCGGTGCCCGTGCCGGTGCGGGTTGAAGGTGGCGCGACGGAGGCCTATCCGTCCGAGCCCCCGATCGTCGAGTTCGGCGAGGGCGGTGGCTATGGCGGACGCCGCCCGGCGAACCCCGGCCCGCAGATCATCGAGCTGCCGGATGCCCCGAAGCGAGGGGCCTCCCGCGCCGCCGCTCCGGAAGCGGCACGGCGAGCACCCGCATGGCCTGTGCGCGATCGGATGTCACGCGCCAATGCGTTCGATGCCGCAGCGCCGCATCACTATGGGAGGCCGTTTCATCGCCATCACGGCTTTGGCTGGTATAGGCCGGCCTGGCCAGTCCATCGCGAGCCCTCGCCAATCGCGCTCGCGCCGTGCAACGATGGAGCCTTCGGGCCGATCTACAACACTCCTTGCGGGGCCCATCCCTACGAATGATCGTCGGCGCCGGCTCGCAGATGCGTGAGCCGGTCGAGGGCGCCCTGCAGGATGTAGGAGGCTGCGAGCTTGTCGACGATCTCGTTGCGCCTGGCGCGCGACCGGTCGGCCTCGATGAGCATGCGGGTCACTGCGGCCGTCGATAGGCGCTCGTCCCAGAAGGCGATGACGAGCTCGGTCAATGGGGCAAGATTGCGCGCGAAGGACCGCGCCGATTGGGCCGCTGGCCCTTCCGAGCCGTTCATGTTGCGCGGCAGGCCGATGACGAGGCCGCCGACCCTGTGCTGCGCCGCAAGCGCGAGCAGGCGTTGCACATCCTTGGTGAACTTGGTGCGGATGATGGTCTCCAGCGGCGAGGCAATGCTGCGCTCGACATCGGACAGCGCAAGCCCAATCGTCTTCGAGCCGAGATCGAGCCCCATCAGCCGCGCATGACGCGGCAGGCTCGACAATGCCTCGATTTCGACGATTTGAGCCGGCATCGCGGCTCGTTAGCACATAGGCAGTGCTCCGGATACCGAGCAGCGCAAGGCATAAGGGGTAAGGGCCGCGCAAGGGCCTATGCGGCTCACTCTCGAGCCGCTAAGGATCGTGCGGCATCGCATCGCCTCTTCGCAACGGCAGGAGGCCGCACATTCACGGTGATGCGAGGCCTATAAGATCAACCATGCAAGCTTGAGCGGGATCCGATAACGCATCACTCGTGCAGTCCGGCGCGAGAGCCTCTTCCTCTAAGGTGATGCGCGTTGGCCCGCGACCTCGATCGGGAGCAGTCCATGAAGATCACCTTCTTCGGTCATTCCAATTTCCGGCTCGATTTTGCTGACAAGGTCGTGCTGATCGACCCCTTCTTTACCGGCAATCCGGCCTTCTCGGGGGACCGCGATGCGGCCGGCAAGGGCGCCACCCATATCCTCATCACCCATGGCCATGCTGATCATATCGGCGATGCGATCATCATCGCGGAGAAGACCGGCGCGACGGTCGTGACCAATTACGAGCTGGCGAGTTGGCTTGGCGCCCATGGCGTCAAGACCCTCGAGCCGATGAACACCGGCGGCACGGTCGATGTCGCGGGCGTCAAGGTAACGCTGACGCGCGCCTACCATTCCTCGGCCGAGGTCGAGAAAATGTTGCTCGCCATGCGCGGCGACGACGTATCGCAACTGCCGGACAACGGCGTCGCGATCCCGCTCGGCCATCCGAACGGCATCGTGGTGCGCGCCAAGGGCGAGCCCACAGTCTACCATATGGGCGACACCGACATCTTCTCGGACATGGCCTTGATCGCCGAGCTTTACCTGCCCGAGATCGTCATGGTGCCGATCGGCGATCGCTTCACCATGGGGGCGGAGTCCGCGGCGCTCGCGCTTCACCGCTTTGTGAAGCCGCGCATCGCAATCCCCTGCCATTACGGCACCTTCCCGATCCTCGACCAGACGCCCGACCGCTTCATCGAGGCGGTGGCGACGCGCGGCGACCACATCAAGGTGTTGGTGCCGAAGATCGGCGAGGCTTTCGAGGCCTGAGGCGCTGGCAGCCCGCCGCGCGGCAGGCTGCAATCGAATTGTCGTACGACTCGGTTATCGCTCGACGAATTCCGTTTCCGAGCCCCGTGAAGCGGGCGCATCGAGTGTGCCGCGATGATAGCCGAGATGGTGATGAGCGCCGGTGCCGTGACGGCCGGCGGATTTGCATATGCGAAATCGCGGCGGGCCAAGCTCTACCGGGAGCTCGGCTCGAGCGTGAGCCGCATTGCCGCCACGCCGCTGAGCTTCGCGGCGCCGGGCTCCTCGGCGGCCAGCTTCGCGGACCGGCTGATCTTCGTGCCGGATTTCCTTCCAGACGCCGCCTTCGAGACGATCAGGTCCGAGGCTGAGCGGCTCGTCGGCCCCGAACGCCTCGAGGGGCCCGAGCGCAGCTTCGTGCCAGCCCATAAGAAGGGCGGCACAGTCGCCTATGAGACCTTGATCGCCGCAGCGCCCGCGATCATCGCCTTCTACCACTCGCCGGATCTGCAAGGCTTCGTGTCGAAGCTCGTCGGCGAGACAGTCCGCCCGACACCGATCTCTGATCAGAGCTCGCTCTCCTTGCTGTTCTACGACCGGCCGGGCGATCATATCGGCTGGCACTACGACCATAATTTCTATCGCGGGCGCCATTTCACCTTGCTGCTCGCTCTCGACAATCGGGGCCGCGGCGAGAAGGGGCTGAGCCATGCCGAGCTCAAGGCCCGCATCGGGGGCGAGGAGAAGGTGATCGCCACCCCGCCGAACATGCTCGTCGTCTTCGAAGGCGCGCGGGTGAGCCACAAGGTGACGCCGATCCTCGAAGGCGAGCGGCGCCTCATGCTCAGCATGACCTATTGCATCGATCCTCGCGCCTATTGGTGGCAGGGCGTGTCGCGGCGCATCAAGGACACCGCCTTCTACGGGATCAGGGCGCTCTGGACCTGAGGCGGGTGCGCGAAGGCGCTTGCCTCATATTTGGCCGCCGCCTTCCGGCGCCGCAGCATGAATGACGGGCATCTCGAGACCGGCTTCGCCGAAGGGTAAGGCTGCTCGTATGCGAGGGCTGGTCGCCGGGCTGGGTTGCCGCGCCTATCCCGGCCTGATAATCGGCCTTCACGGCTCACCGGAGCTGGTCGCTCGCCGAAGAGCCGATCGCCGGCCGAAGAGCTGACCGCAGGCCGAACCGATCGCAGGCCCAGGAGAGGTTGGATGTCCGTCGACGCCGCGACCGTCAAACGTGTCGCCCATCTCGCCCGCATCGCGCTACCCGAAGAGGAGGTGGAGCGTATGCAAGGCGAAATCAACGCCATTCTCGGCTTCGTCGAGCAATTGGCGCAAGTCGATGTCGAAGGCGTCGAGCCCATGACCTCGGTGACGCCGACGCGCCTCAAGCAACGCGCCGACGCCGTGACCGATGGCGGCATGGCCGACGCGATCGTCGCCAATGCGCCTTTGTCCGAGGACCACTTCTTCCTCGTGCCGAAAGTGGTGGAATAGGCGAGATATCGCGGCGAGCTCGGGTTCCTGATGGGGTCTTCGAGCTCGCCGGCATGGATCGGAGCGCAGCCTTCGATCTCTTGGCGTCAGATGGCCTCAGATTTTCTTGACCCCAGATTCTTTGGCCCCAGATTTGCGAGACGAAGCGATCGTGACTGAACTCACTGACCTCGACCTTGCCGAAGCCCGCGATGGGCTCAAGGCCAAGACGTTCTCTGCGACCGAACTCGCGAGAGCCCATATCGCGGCCGTCGAGCAGGCTCGCCTTCTCAATGCCTACGTGCTCGAGACGCCCGAGATCGCGCTCGCCCAGGCCGCCGAGAGCGATCAGCGCCTGGCGCGCGGCGAGGGCAGGGCGCTCGAAGGCATCCCGCTCGGCATCAAGGACCTCTTCTGCACCAAGGGGGTCCGCACCACCGCGAGCTCGAACATCCTCAAGGACTTCAAGCCCGGCTACGAGTCGACCGTCACCAGCCAGCTCTGGCGTGACGGCGCGGTCATGCTGGGCAAGCTCAATTGCGACGAGTTCGCCATGGGCTCGTCAAACGAGACCTCGGCCTTCGGCCCCGTCGTCTCGCCCTGGCTGCCGCCGAACTGGGACGGGGCGCGGGCACGCGCCACGATCGTCAAGGCGACGGCCGAAGGCGCGGTGCCGGAAGGCCTTCTGGTGCCGGGCGGCTCTTCGGGCGGCTCGGCGGCCGCCGTCGCGGCGAAGCTGTGCCTCGCGGCGACCGCGACCGATACCGGGGGCTCGATCCGCCAGCCCGCGGCCTTCACCGGCACGGTCGGCATCAAGCCGACTTACGGGCGCTGCTCGCGCTTTGGCATCGTGGCCTTTGCCTCCTCGCTCGACCAGGCTGGACCGATCGCACGCAATGTGCGCGACTGCGCCATTCTGCTGCGCGCCATGGCGGGCCCAGATCGGCAGGATTCGACCTCGGTCGATATCGCGGTTCCGGATTTCGAGGCGGCGGTGTCGCGCGGCGTGAAAGGGCGCAGGATCGGCATCCCGAAGGAATATCGGCTCGACGGCATGCCCGAGGAGATCGAGAAGCTCTGGGGCGACGGCGCAGCCTGGCTGAAGGCTGCAGGCGCCGAGATCGTCGATATTTCCTTGCCGTACACATCCTATGCCTTGCCGGCCTATTACATCGTGGCGCCGGCCGAGGCGTCGTCCAATCTCGCCCGCTATGACGGGGTGCGCTACGGGCTGCGCGTGCCTGGCCGCGACGTCATCGAGATGTACGAGAACACCCGCGCGGCGGGTTTTGGCCGCGAGGTCAAGCGACGCGTGATGATCGGCGCCTACGTGCTGTCGGCCGGCTATTACGATGCCTATTATCTCAGGGCTCAGAAGACCCGCACCTTGATCAAGCGCGATTTCGAGACTGTGTTCGCTCAGGGGATCGACGCGATCCTAACGCCGGCGACGCCGTCCGCCGCCTTCGGCATCGGCGAGAAGGCGCAGGCGAGCCCGATCGAGATGTATCTGAACGACGTCTTCACCGTGACGGTCAACATGGCGGGTCTGCCCGGCATCTCGGTTCCGGCCGGCCTCGACCGCAAAGGCCTGCCGCTCGGCCTGCAGCTCATCGGGCGCCCCTTCGACGAAGAGACGCTGTTTTCGGCAGGAAAGGTGATCGAGGATGCGGCCGGGCGTGTGACCTTGCCCAGGGCCTGGTGGGGGTGAACCTGCCGATCGCCAGGGCGATGCTGTCCGGCTGCCTGACGGCGCTGCGCTGGATGCTATGGGTGACGGCAGCGCTACTCTTTGTGCTGTTCGCGATCGCCTATCTTCGCCCGATCGGCGAATCGCCCTTGGGTCAGATTGCTTTCGGCATCGTGGTCTCGGCGCTTGGAGGCTGGGTCTGCGGCTTCATGGCGAAGCTCGTCGAGCGCGCGGCGGGCGATTGATCTTTGTGCGCGCCGCAGCGGCTCGCGGCTGCGTGCTGAAATCAGCTTTGTGCAAAGAGAAAGGCCTGCGCACCCGAAGAGGCGCAGGCCCGCACTATTGCCGCGTGGCGATCAGGCGGCGCCCTTCAGGCGCTTGTTGCACTCGCTGTAATAGCCGCCGCCCCTCTGGATCCATTTCAGGCCGCCATTGCCGTTATTCGCCTTGTTGGCATTATACTGGTCGAGGCAGGTGTGCCTGCGCTGGGCGCCAGCCTTCTCGCTCGAATATTTCGGCGAGATGGCGTTCGGGAACACGGCCTCGCCGGCCGCCGCGGGAGCGGCCGCAGGCGCGGCGGTCGCGGCCGCCGGAGCCGCGGGCTTCAAGGGGTTCGCGGCGGGCGCGGCCGCGGCAGGCGCCGCCGAGGCGTCAGCTCCGCATTCGGCCTTGCGGAAATCATTCCACTTCATGCCGTTCAGCGTGCCGGCTTGCTTCGCCGCATTGTATTTGGTGCTGCACTCCTTCATCGTCAGAGCCTGAGCGGGGCTGAACGATGCGATGCCGAAAGAAAGCGCGCAGACCGCGACCGCAGTACCTAAGAGATGCTTCGTCATGATGGTATCTCTCCTGATCTCATGACCAACCTTGGACCTAGCGGATGCATGCGTGGTGCCTCGCATGCCCAGAATTTCCAACGGCCAACCCAATGGCCCCCTGATCCGCCATTCAGCTTCACTCGGAAATGCGGACCGCGCAACCCCGGGCGAGCAGGCTCATTCATGCCCTTAGCCGCATGAACATATGATGAACGAATGTGCCCCCAAGGCGCTTCCGACACGAATTCGTGGCGCGGCCATGCGCCGACCTGCCTTCCCAATTCGAGCGCCGATCCCTACCTTGAGGCGAAGCCGAATGGATGCCCGAAAAGCCGCGGCGAGGGAGCACGACATGGCGGACGCCGAGACGAAGCCGATCGATCTCTATTACTGGCCGACGCCGAATGGCTGGAAGATCACCATCATGCTCGAGGAGTGCGGGCTCCCTTACGAGCTGCGCCTCGTCAATATCGGCCGCGGCGATCAGTTCAAGCCGGAATTCCTGGCAATCTCGCCCAATAACCGCATGCCCGCGATCGTCGATCATGACGGCCCCGGCGGCAGGCCGATCTCCGTCTTCGAGTCGGGCGCAATCCTGCAATATTTCGGACGCAAGACCGGTAAATTCTATCCGCAGGACGAGCGTGGCCGCGTCGAGGTCGAGGAATGGCTGATGTGGCAGATGGCCGGCCTTGGCCCGATGCTCGGGCAGAACACGCATTTCCGCTTCTATGCGCCCGAGAAGCTCCCCTATGCGATCAAGCGCTATAGCGACGAGACGCATCGCCTCTACGGCGTCATGAACAAGCGCCTCGCCGATCGCGAATTCATTGCGGGTGCTTATTCGATCGCGGACATGGCCAGCGTCGGCTGGGCGCGCGGCTATGAGCGCCAGGGCATCGACATCGCCGAGTTCCCGCATGTGAAGCGCTGGCTCGACACTTTGCTCGCCCGCCCCGCCGTCGAGCGCGGCTTCAAGGTCGCCGAGGAGGTCCGCAACCCTCCGGGCACCATGCAGGATCCGGCGGTGCGCGAGGTGCTCTTCAACCAGCGCGCAAGAGCTTGAGGCAAGACTTGGGCCTAAGG
>Ga0318562_10000628_pt1 | contig 15495 bp, 13 predicted proteins | sample GRESIP066b5f18_FD_203688 | JGI IMG/M metagenome (GOLD analysis project Ga0318562, IMG submission 203688) | Tropical soil microbial communities from Luquillo Experimental Forest, Puerto Rico - GRE.SIPMG.066b5f18 | ecosystem: Environmental > Terrestrial > Soil > Tropical forest > Bulk soil... | reverse complement strand
GTGCCCCGTCGCCGATTCGACCCGCATCTGGGTTTCGTCCCCACGCACGGTGATCGAGAATCTGCTCGTCGGGCACGACGTCCCTGCAGCGCGCTTCGCGCACACGCGCTCGATCAACGTTCCTGGAATGTGCGTGAGCGTCGGCGAGATGGTCGACGCATTGTGCCGCGTCGCCGGTGATGCGGTCGCCGACCTCGTGAAGTGGCGGCGAGATCCGGTAATCGAGCGTATCGTCGCCACCTGGCCGCCGCGTTTTGCTCCGGTCCTCGGAGCTTCGCTCGGCATGCGCGCCGATCAGGACTTCGAGGCGATCATCCGCCAGTACATCGAAGACGAGCGGCCGTCGGCCCTGAATCCTTCATGAGTTGCGACACCAGCGATGTCGCCGCATGGCTCATCGACGGAGCGCGCTCGGCGGGCCGCCCGGAGGATGTGCTCGGAGAATTGTGCGCGCGATTGACCGCTTGCGGCATCCCCTTGTGGCGAGGCGCGGTCTTCGTCCGTACCCTCCATCCGGAAGTGACGGGGCGCCGCTTTCTGTGGCGGCGCGGCGCCGAGGTCACGATCGGTGAGCTGCCGTACGAGCGACTCGAAACGGACGAGTTTCGCGCGAGCCCTGTCGTGCACGTGTACGGCACTGCGGCTCCGTTGCGGCGGCGGCTACGCGACGCGGCCGAGGCCGCGGACTTCGAGGTGTTGCGCGACCTTCGCGCCGAGGGTGCAACGGATTACTTAGCCTCGCCGCTCCTCTTCACCGACGGAAGCATTCAGGTCGCCACCTGGGCGACGGACCATGCCGATGGGTTCAGCGACGAACACATCGCCGGCATCGAAGCCGTGATGGCTCCCTTCGCGCGGATCGCCGAAATAAGGGCGCTGCGGCGAACCGCGAGCAGCCTTCTCGATACCTATGTCGGTCATCACTCCGGCGAGCAGATACTCGCGGGCCGCATCCGGCGTGGACACACGGAATCGATCCGCGCTGCGATCTGGCTCTCCGACATGCGCGGATTCACCGCGCTCGCCAATCGCCTGTCGCCCGAGGCGCTGATCGGGGTCCTTAACCGATATTTCGATTGCCAGGTGCCGGCGGTGCTCGATCGTGGCGGCGAGGTGCTCAAGTTCATCGGCGACGGCTTGCTCGCGATCTTTCCAGTCGATGCCGACCGAGACGATTTTCGAGCCTGCGAGGCGGCGCTCACCGCTGCCGACCAGGCGCGCGCAGACGTGGCCGCCCTGAACGCTTCAGCCGGCGCCGATTGCGTCGAGATCTTGCGCTTCGGCGTCGCGCTGCATGTGGGCGAAGTGCTATACGGCAACGTAGGCGGTGGCAATCGTCTCGATTTCACGTGCATTGGCCCGGCGGTGAATCTCGCCGCGCGCATCGAGACGCTTACCGGCAAGCTGGGGCGCACGGTGCTCACCTCGAGCGAGTTCGCGCAGCACTGCGCGCCGCGGCTTGCATCGATCGGCGAGTTCCTATTACCCGGCTCGGAGTCCGAACAGCCCGTCTTCGGTCTGGTCGACGAGGCCCCTCGCCCGGCGCAGCAGCCAGCCTAGAGCTGCACGAACTCCTTGCCCTTGTTGGGCTCCACGACGTACTTGTAGAAGGCCTCGTTTACTTTCGGCCAGCTCTTCAGGGACTTCATGTTGTCGAGCCAGCGGCAGAGGTTCGGATACGCGCCGAACCTGCAATCGATGACCTCGCCGCCGAGCACCATCATCGCGCCGAGATAATCGGCGAGCGTGATGGCTTCGCCGCAGAGGTAAGCATTGCGCGGACCGAGCAGGCTCTCGTCGAGCACCTTGAGCCAGGTGAGCGCCTTATCCCTGCCCCACGCCACTGTCCCTGCCTGCACCACGTCATCCGGCCGGCGCATGAACGGGAAGATCTGCGGATAAAGAAACCCATAGGAAAAATCGCGATAGAAGCCGGTGTTGAGCCAGTCCATGCGTTCATTGACTCGTGCGCGCTGACGCAGATCCTTCGGGTATGCGGGTGACCCGACCTTGTCGGCGAGATACTTGAGGATCGCCGAGCTTTCGGTAAGGCGGAAGTCACCGTCCTCGAGGACGGGAACCTGGCGACTCGGATTGACGGCCGCGTACTCGGGCTGGTACTGCGCGCCGGAAAAGAGATCGATCAGTTGGTACTCGAGATCGATGCCCGACTCCGTCGCGAACAGGACGACGGGCCGGCTCGTTGTCGATACCGGATGATAGTAAAGCTTCATGAACGACTTCTCCTCGGAGTGAAAACGAAACTGGGCTGGCGATCCCGCGATGGTGACATGCGCGTAGGCCGCGCTCAATGCCTGAAGAGGTCAGGCAACCGCTTCGCTTAGCGCAGCGGGCTCGACCTCGCGCAGCGCCGACAGAAAAAGCTCCGGGCCCGAGCTCGCGAGCCGCTTCGAGTCGGAGAGCATGCGCCGCCAGGCGCGAACTCCCGAGCGTCCGTGATAAAGCCCCAGCACGTGCTGCGCGATCGCGCGCAGGCTCACGCCCGCGGCGAGCTGCGCGCGTGCGTAGGGTAGGAGCGCCCGCACGATCTCGGCGCGCGTGCGCGCGGGCGCCGCCGCGCCGAAGCAGTATTCCTCGGCTTCCGCAAGCAGATAGGGATTGTGGTACGCGGCGCGGCCCAGCATCACTCCGTCCACGTGCTCCAGCTCGCGCGCGATCGCCTCATGCGTCTCGATGCCTCCGTTGATGACGATCGTGAGCTGCGGGAAGTCCTGCTTCAGGCGATGCACATAGTCGTACTTGAGGGGCGGGATCTCGCGGTTCTCCTTCGGCGTAAGGCCCTTCAGGATGGCGTTGCGCGCGTGGACCAGAAAGGCGTTTGCTCCGGCCGCGGCGACCGTACCGACGAAATCGCGCACGAAGCCATAGTCTTCGAACTTGTCGATGCCGACGCGATGCTTGACCGTGATCGGTGACTCGACCGCGTCACGCATCGCGGCCACGCACTCGGCCACGAGCGCCGGCTCGGCCATTAGACAGGCTCCGAAGCTCCCCGTCTGCACGCGCTCGGACGGACAGCCGACGTTCAAGTTGATCTCGTCGTAGCCCCAGGCTTCGCCGAGCCGCGCGCAATGGGCGAGAGCCTGCCGATCACTGCCGCCGAGCTGCAGCGCAACGGGGTGCTCGGCGGAATCGAAGTCCAGATGCCGCGGCACGTTGCCGAACATCAGCGCCCCGGTGGTGATCATCTCGGTGTACAGCCGCGCGCGGGGACTTACGAGCCGGAGGAAGTAGCGGCAGTGGCGGTCGGTCCAGTCCATCATGGGGGCGACGCAAAGCCGGTAGCTCGGGTCAGCCATATTTCCGGTGCTTGCGCATGTCAGGCGATTGTCCCACCAGTCCTCGAGATGAGCCTAGGAGGTCGTTTTTCGCGTGTGAGCGCTCACTCCATAATAGTTGACAAGTCAGACTTCATGCGTATACTCCCGCCCGCCTCAGTCGATATGGTGCGTTGCAGCAATCCGTGCCTACGCCAGGGGCCGAAGAGTAAGCGGCTGTTTCATAAATGATATATATGAGCCGGTCAGAGTGCCGGCGCGGGGAGGTTGGACATCAGGGAGGTGCTCGATGACGAAGAAGCTGATTGCAGCAGCCCAGAGTCCGCGTTCGGCACGACGATGGGAGCAACGGCGGAACAGCGTGGCGGTGGCCTTCCTCGGGGTGGTCCTGGCCGCGTTGCTTGCCAGCTCAGCGTTGCAGCCGCCTGCGGTGGCCGCGGCCTCTTCCGGCGGCTCGCCAATCCTTGCACCCCTCCCGTCTCACCCGGAAATAGCACCGCTAGCCGAGGTTATCGCCCCCTCGAATCCGGCGCCCGCCGGGGCAGCGCTGCTGGTCGACCCCGACGTCGAGAATCTCTCGAGCGTTGTCGCCAGGCGCTATCGCGTTTCCCGCGACGCGACCCGCTCGCTCGTAGGCGCCGCCTACCGCGCCGGACGACGCAGTGGCGTTGATCCACTGTTGGTCGTGGCGGTCATCGCCGTCGAGTCGCGCTTCAATCCGATCGCGCAGAGCGACGGCGGCGCGATGGGCCTCATGCAAATCATTCCGCGTTACCACGCCAACAAGCTCGACGACAAATCGGGATCAGTTCTCGACCCCGAGACGAACATCGAGCTAGGCGTTACCGTCCTGAAGGATTACATCAAGCGGGGCGGTACCGAAATCGCGGGCCTGCAACTCTACAACGGCGCCCTTGGCGACCCGGAGAACGGCTACGCCACCCGAGTGCTCGCCGAGAAGCAACGCCTGCAGGAAGCGCTTCGGCGCGAACGCGAGCACGGTCGCGCTTAGGCGGTCCGTACCCGGTATTCCTTGAACTGCTGGCGCAGGGTGAGCTTCGAGAGCTTTCCCGTGGCCGTGTGCGGCAGCTCGTCGACGAACACGACGTCGTCTGGCAGCCACCATTTGGCGACCTTCCCTTCGTAAAACTTGAGCATTGCATCACGGGTCAGCTCCGACCCGGCGCGCCTGACGACGACCAGCAGCGGACGCTCGCCCCATCTCGCGTCCGGCACACCGATCACCGCCGCCTCCGCGACTGCCGGGTGTCCGACCGCGATGTTTTCCAGCTCGATCGAGCTGATCCACTCGCCGCCCGACTTGATCACGTCCTTGGAGCGGTCGGTAATCTGCAGATAGCCGTCCGCGTCGATCGAGCCAACGTCGCCGGTGTTGAGCCATCCGTCGGGCGTTAAAGGATCGCCGCCTTCGTCCTTGTAGTACCGTCGCATCACCCATGGCCCGCGGACGACGATGTTGCCCGCGGACATCCCATCCCGCGGAAGCTCCTTGCCCTCCGCGTCGATGATTTTGATCTCCACGCCATAAAGCGGCCGGCCCTGCTTGAGCGCACATGCAAGCCGGTCCTCGGGTGACTGCCGGCGGTGCTTGCCCTTCGGCGCGTTGATCGTTCCGACCGGGCTCATCTCGGTCATGCCCCAACCATGGGATACCTGTACGCCGAACTGCTCCGAGAGCATTTTCATCATCGCCGGCGGACAGGCTGCCCCGCCGACTGTCGTCGTCTTGAGCGTCGAGAACTTGAGCCCGTGCTGTTGCAGGTAGTTAAGGAGGCCCATCCAGACCGTTGGAACAGCGGACGTGCTGTCGACGGCCTCCGCCTCCAGCAGCTCGTAGAGACTCTTGCCGTCGAGTGCGGCACCGGGAAACACGAGCTTCGCGCCAACCATCGGCGCGGCATACGGAATGCCCCAGGCGTTGACGTGGAACATCGGCACGATCACCAGTGCCGAGCTCATGGCAGACAGGTTTTTCGTGTCGGGCAGCGAGATGGCAAAGGCATGCAGAACGGTCGAGCGGTGGCTGAACAGAACGCCTTTGGGATTGCCGGTCGTGCCCGACGTGTAACAGAGGGATGCCGCCGTCTTTTCATCGAACGCCGGCCAGTCGAAATCGTCGCTTTCGGCAGCCAGCATCTCCTCGTAGCAAATGAGGCCGGGAATCTTCGCCTGCGGCAGATGAGCGGCGTCTGTCATCGCCACCCAGTGCTTGACGGTCTTGCACGCCGGCGCGAGCTTCTCTGCGAGCGCGACGAAGCTCAAATCGAAGAATACGATGGTGTCCTCGGCGTGATTGACGATGTAAACGAGCTGGTCGTGGAACAGGCGCGGGTTGATCGTGTGCGTGATCGCTCCCATGCCCGAGATCGCGTAGTAGAGCTCGAAGTGGCGATACCCGTTCCATGCCAGCGTGGCGACCCGGTCTCCTTCCTTGGCCCCGAGGCGAACCAGCGCACGCGCGAGCTTGCGGGCGCGCGTGTGCGCGTCGCGATAGGCGTAGCGGTGAATCGGCCCTTCGATCGTGCGCGAGACGATCTCGGCGTCGCCGTGATAGCGGTCCGCGTGGCGAATCAGCGACGAAATCATCAGCGGCGTGTTCATCATCAGGCCTTGCATCAGTTCCTCCTTGGGCGCTCTGCCGCGCCGGCCTCCAGCAGGCATTCTAGCGCTTGAAATGGCCCGGGCGCCCCGGTAGCATCGGCCTTCCTAAGGGCAAGCGCAGGCCAGCGAATGCTGCGGTGCGTTGGCCCCACACAAGTTGTCGCTCGTAAGGAGGAGCCATGCGTTTCCATGCGCACATCGCGGCCTGCCTCGCTCTCGCCGCAGTACTTTCCGCCGCGCCCGCATCGGCGCAAGTGAAGCTCGCCTTCATCGATCCGCTGTCCGGGGGGGCCGCCAGCGCCGGCATCAACGCGCAGAAGCATTTCACCTACGAGATCGACAAGATCAACGCCGCGGGGGGATTGAACGGGGAGAAGCTCTCCATCAATTACTACGACAACAAGGTCGACCCGCAGGAGTCGCTGATTGCGCTCAAGAAAGCGCTCGACGAGGGCGCGCGCTATGTCTTCCAGGGCAACGGCAGCTCGGTCGCGCTGGCGATCTCCGACGCGGTGGCCAAGTACAACGAGCGCAATCCGGGCAAGGAAGTGCTCTACTTCAACTACGCGGCAATCGACCCGTCGCTCACGAATGCGAAGTGCAACTTCTGGCACTTCCGCTTCGACTCCGACGTCGACATGAAGATGACGGCGCTCGTGAACTACATTGCGACGCAGCCGCAGATCAAGAAGGTCTACCTCATCAACCAGGACTACGCCTTCGGCAAGTCGGTCGCCGCCGCGGCGCGCAAGATGCTCAACGAGAAACGCCCGGACATCCAGATCGTCGGCGACGAGCTGCACGCGCTGCAGAAAGTGCAGGACTTTTCGCCCTATGTGGCGAAGATCAAGGCCTCGGGCGCCGACGCCGTGATCACCGGCAACTGGAGCAACGACATGGCTCTGCTGTTCAAGGCCGGGAAGGACGCCGGGCTCAAGGTGACTTGGTACACGTACTACGCTGATGCGCTGGGTGCGCCGACCGCGATCGGCCGCGATGGGAACGGCGTGGTCAAGGTGGTCACCAGCTATCACACCAACGTGTCGCCGGATCTCGACCCGGATGTGGTTGCATTCAAGAAGCGCTTCACCGGCAAGGAAGACGAATTTGCGTATTACCGGCTCAATACCGCATTCAGCATGTTCGCCGCGGCGGCCCAAAAGGCCAAGTCGAACGACCCGGTAAAGGTTGCGCGTGCTCTCGAAGGCATGAAGTGGACGTCGAGCGTGGGCGAAGTCGAGATGCGCGCGGACAACCACCAGCTTCTCCAGCCACTGTTCGTCGCGACTTTCACCGACGGCGTCAAGTACGACGTCGAGAAGACCGGGCTGGGCTTCAAGACAGACATCAAGGTGAACGCAAAAGACACAGCGCTGCCGACGACCTGCCAGATGCAGCGTCCTAACGGGTAGCGGCGAGGCGGCCTTTGCATCATTCCCGCTCGAGCGGGAATTCGGCGGCTCCGGCATAGAATCGCCGCCTCGTTCGCGAGAACGATAATCGCGCGCCAATCTTGCTCGAGCTCGTCACTTTCTCGCTCCTGAACGGCATCGTCTACGGACTGCTGCTTTTCATGGTGTCGAGCGGTCTCACGCTCATCTTCAGCATGATGGGCGTGCTCAACTTCGCGCATGCCAGCATGTTCATGCTTGGCGCATACTGCTCGTATTCGATCGGGCTCAAGGTAGGGTTTTTCCCCGCGCTCGTGTTCGCACCGCTGGTCGTTGCGGTGGTCGGCGCCGCTGTCGAGCGTTACGGGCTTCGCTACGTGCACCGGCAGGGACACGTGGCCGAGATTCTATTCACCTTCGGGCTGGCTTACATCATCGGCGAAGCGGTGATCATGATCTGGGGCCGCAACCCGATCGCCTATCGCGTGCCCGACGTGATCGACTTCCCGGCCTTCATGCTCTTTGGGACGACTTATCCGTTCTACAAGGTGCTGATGATGGCGATCTCGGTCGGCATGTTTGCCTTCCTCTATTTCTGTTTCCGCCGCACTCGCATCGGGCTCGTGATCCGTGCCGCCCTGACGCATCCGCAGATGGTCGCCGCGCTGGGACACGACGTGCCGCGCATCTTCGTGCTTGTCTTCGCGGTGGGAACGGGGCTCGCCGCGCTCGCCGGCGTTATCGGCGGATTCGCGCTAATGACCGAGCCCAGCATGGCAGCGGCGCTCGGGCCGATTGTCTTCGTCGTCGTGGTCGTCGGCGGGCTTGGCTCGATTCCGGGCGCGTGTCTCGCGGCCCTGCGGATCGGGAGCGTGCAGACGTTCGCCGTCGCGCTCGACTAGTCGTCGATCGATCTGCTGCGCGCGATGCACGTGGAGCTCGGGCGCGATTCGCCGCTATTCGAAGCCGCATCGATTCGTATCGCCCAGACCGCGCCGATTATTCCCTATCTGCTGTTGGTGCTGATGCTCATCTTCCGTCCGATGGGTATCCTGGGAACGCGCGAGGCATGAGCGAAGCGGGGCGCGCGACCGGAGTGCTCGCGCCGTCGACTCGATCGGTGCTCGCGCGCCTCGAGCAGCATCGTCTTTGGCTCGTCGCGGCGCTTATCCTCGTCGCACTCCCCTATGTTCCGGGACTTACGGGCAACTTCGGCCGCTCGCTGCTTTCGCAGATGGGGATCGCGGCGGTATTCGCGCTTTCCTACAACCTGCTGCTCGGACAAACGGGGCTCCTCTCCTTCGGACACGCGGTGTACTTCGGCCTCGGCGGCTACGCCGCGATTCATTTGATGCGCGCTATCAGCGGCGGCTTGCCGATCCCGATGCCGCTGGTGCCTCTCGCCGGCGCCGCGACGGGGCTTTTCTTCGGGTTGCTGTTCGGCTCGGTCACCGTGCGCCGCGCAGGCGTCATCTTCGCGCTCATCTCGCTCGGCGTGGGCGAGCTCGTGTACGCCTTGCTGCGCATGCTGCCCGCGATCTCCGGCGGTGAGGAGGGCATCACTGCCAACCGCACCGTGGGATTGCATGTTTTCGGGCTCACCTTGGGACCGCAGCTTCAGATTTACTACCTGATCGCGTTCTGGGCGTTCGTCTCGGCGGCGCTGATGTATGCGTTTCTGCGCACGCCGGTCGGTCGCATGTGCAACGCCGTGCGCGACAACGCCGAGCGCGCAGAATTCATCGGTTACGATCCGGTGCGTGTGCGAATCGTCGTGCTCGCGGTCGCGGCGATGTTCGCCGGCCTCGCCGGCGGATTGCACGCGCTCAACTACGAGATCGTGGCAAGCGAAGCCGCCGGCACGGGACGCTCGGGCGCGGTATTGCTGATGGCCTACATCGGCGGCGTGGCGAACTTTCTCGGGGCAATCCTCGGCGCGGTCACGATCACCTGGCTGCAGGTCAACCTTTCCGACTACACGACCGCATGGCAGCTCTACCTCGGCTTGTTCTTCGTGATATTCGTGTTGTTCGCTCCGCGCGGCTTGGCCGGATTGATCGTCATGCACAGGGAAGTCGCGCGTACGCGCGCCTTCTTCGGGCTGCTGCGCGCTTACGCTATCGCGCTCCTTCCCGCGATCGTCATGGCAATCGGCGCGATCGTACTTATCGAGATCAACTACCGCAGCGCCACGCAGCCCGAAGCGGGTCCGAAGATGACGCTCTTCTGGATCGACATTGACACTTCGACGCCGTGGCCGTGGCTCGCCGCGATCGCGCTGCTCGCGATCGGCTATTGGCTCTTCCGTCGCAGCCTGCCGGCGGTGTCCAGCGCATGGGAGCACGCTGCCGAAGCAGCGCGCACGCAACGATGATCGCGCTCAAGCTCGTCGACCTGCACAAGAGCTTCGGGGTGACACCGATCATCCGAGGCGTGTCGCTCGACGTGCACGCGGGCGAGCGGCACGCCGTCATCGGCCCGAACGGCGCCGGAAAATCGACCCTGTTCAACCTCGTCAGCGGCCGCTTCGCCCCCACGAGCGGCGCGATCCTGCTCAAAGGCGAGCCGATCACGGGCAGAGCGCCTTTCGAGATCTATCGCAGGGGACTCGCCCGCAGCTTCCAGGTCACCAACATCTTCCCTCGTCTTTCGGTCTACGAGAACATCCGCTGCAGCGTGCTGTGGTCGCTCGGCTACGGCTACTCGTTCCGGCGGCGAGTCAGCATGCTGCGCGACGCGAACGAGCGCAGCGAAGCGATCCTCGAGCGGATTCGCCTCGCTTCTCGGCGTGATGTCCAGGCAGGTGTGCTCACCTACGCCGAGCAGCGCGCGCTCGAGATCGGCATCACCATCGCCGGCAACGCCGAAGTAGTCCTCCTCGACGAACCGACTTCCGGAATGAGCCGAGACGAAGCCGCCGCCGCGGTCGACCTGATCCGCTCGATCTCGCAGGGCAGGACGCTGGTGATGGTCGAGCACGACATGAGCGTGGTGTTCGATCTCGCCGACCGCATCTCGGTGCTCGTCTACGGCGAGATCATCGCCACCGACGTTCCAGAGCGCATTCGCGCCAACGCAGCAGTGCAGACCGCCTACCTCGGGGCAGCAGTCGATGCTTGAAGTCGAAGACCTGCATGCGTACTACGGCAAGAGTCACGTCCTGCAGGGGATCTCGTTTCGCGTAGGAGGCGGCGAAATCGTGAGCCTGCTCGGACGCAACGGTGCTGGCCGCTCGACGACGATCCGGACAATCATGGGCCAGGTTCGGTCTACCGGCGAGATTCGATTCAAGGGCGAAAGAATCGACGGGCTCAAGCCGCACGAGATCGCACGCCGGGGGCTGGGCTACGTGCCGGAAGATCGCGAAGTTTTCCCCGGGCTCACCGTGCGCGACAATCTTCTTCTCGGAATGAAACCGGGATCGACGCGGGCGCGCTGGTCGCTCGACGAGATGTTCGAGATCTTTCCGCTGCTGCGCGAGCGCGCCGATGCGCCGGGCGCCGTGCTCTCCGGCGGCGAACAACAAATGCTCACCATCTGCCGCACGCTGATGGGCGATCCGGAATTGATCATGATCGACGAGCCGACCGAGGGACTCGCTCCGAAGATGGTGCAGCTCGTACGCGAGCTGCTCGAGAAAATTGCGTCGCGCGGCGTCGCGATCCTCATGATCGAGCAGAAGCTCACCATCGCGCTCGCTATTTCGCAGCGGCTCTACGTCATGGGACACGGCCGCATCGTGTTCGAGGGCCCGCCCCAGGCGTTGCGCGGCGCGAGCGAGGTGCGAAAGGAGTGGCTCGAGGTTTAGCGGTACCAATCGGCATGCTAGGATGGTGCCCACCGCGCCCCTCGCGGTGTGGGCGGAGGAAAACATTACTGCACGCTACGAGGTTCGTGACGGTATCGCCGTCATTACACTCGACCATCCTCCCGTCAACGGGCTCGACTACGGCACGCGTGTCGCTGTCGCCGGGGGCATCGATCGCGCGCTAGGCGACGCGTCGGTGCAGGCGATCGTGCTTACCGGCGGCGAAAAGCTCTTCTCGGGCGGCGCCGACATCCGCGAGTTTGGTAAACCGGCTGCACGGGCCGAGCCGACGCTGCACACGCTGATCCGCATCGTCGAGGAGAGCGCGAAGCCCACGATCGCCGCCATCAGCGGCACCTGCATGGGCGGCGGGCTGGAGCTCGCGCTCGGCTGCCATTTCCGCGTCGCGTCTCCCAAAGCGACGATCGCGCTGCCGGAAGTGAAGCTCGGTCTCCTGCCCGGCGCCGGCGGCACGCAGCGGTTGCCGCGCGCGATCGGCGTCGAGCCCGCGCTCAACATGATCGTCTCGGGCGCGAGCGTCCCCGCGTTGCGGCTCGCGGGACTCTTCGACGACCTGATCGACGATGAATTGGTCACAGGCGCGCTCGCCTTCGGGCGCAAAGTTCTGGCGGAGCGTCGCCCGCGCAAGCGCCTGCGCGACGTCACCATCGACTACCCGAACGCCGAAGGCTTCTTCCAGTTCGCGCGCAATACGGTGGCTGCGATAGCGAAAGGCTTGCCCGCGCCGCTCAAGTGCGTCGATGCGGTCGCGGCTGCCGTCGCCAAGCCGTTCGAAGAAGGACTTCGCAACGAGCGCGAGCTTTTCCTCGCGCTCATGCAAACGCCCGAATCGAGGGCGCTGCGCCATGCCTTCTTCGCCGAGCGGGCGGCCTCGAAGATCCCCGGCATCGACGAGAAGACGCCACCACGCAAGATCGAGCGCGTGGCGGTGATTGGCGCCGGCACGATGGGCGGTGGCATCACGATGAATTTCCTGAGCGCGGGCATTCCCGTTTCTCTTCTCGAAATGAATCGCGAGGCGCTCGACAAAGGTGTGGCGACGATAAGGAAGAACTACGAAGGCTCGCTCAAGAAGGGCAGGCTCACGAGCGAGGCGCTGGAGAAGAACATGGGTTTGCTCGCGCCGACGCTTGGCTACAGCGATGTCGCCAGCGCCGACCTCGTCATCGAGGCTGTGTTCGAAGACATCGATGTCAAGGAGAAGGTTTTCAGGAAACTCGACGAAGTCGCGAAACCGGGCTCCATCCTCGCGAGCAACACCTCGACCCTCGATCTCAACCGGATCGCCAACACGACCAAACGGCCCGCGGACGTTGTCGGCCTGCACTTCTTCAGCCCGGCCAACGTGATGAAGCTGCTCGAGGTCGTGCGCGGCAAAGCGACTGCGCCCGACGTTCTCGTCACTGTGATGCAACTCGCGAAGAAGATCGGCAAGACGGCGGTGGTGGCCGGGGTGTGCGACGGGTTCATCGGCAATCGCATGCTCGAGCAGTACATCCGCCAGGCGCTGTTTCTGCTCGAGGAAGGCGCCTCGGTGCCGCAGGTCGATCGCGCGCTCGAGCGCTTCGGCATGGCGATGGGACCGTTCCGCATGAGCGATCTCGCCGGCAACGACATCGGCTGGTCGATCCGAAAACGCCGCTACGTCGAGAAGCCGCAGGTCGTCTATTCGCGGATCGCCGACAGAGTCTGCGAGCTCGGGCGCTTCGGACAAAAGACCGGTGCCGGGTGGTATCGCTATGAAGCGGGCAAGCGCGACGCGATCCCTGATCCCGCGATCGACGAGCTGATCACGAGCTATCGCAAGGAAAAGGGCTTCGTCGCGCGCAAGATCGGTGACGACGAGATCGTCGAACGGCTCATCTTCGCGCTGGTCAACGAGGGCGCGCGCATCCTCGACGAAGGCATCGCGCTGCGCGCCTCGGACATCGACGTCGTCTATCTCACCGGCTACGGATTCCCGATCGCGCGCGGCGGACCGATGTTCTACGCCGATTCGCTGGGCCTTTACAACGTCGTGCGCAGCATGCACCGCTTCGCTGCAAATCCGCACGGCGATCCGGGGTTCTGGCAGCCGGCGCCGCTGCTCGCGAAGCTCGCGGCCGAAAGCAGGACCTTCAACGAGTAGAAAAATCATGACCGACGCTGTCATCGTCTCCACCGCGCGCACAGGGCTCGCCAAGTCCTGGCGCGGCGCCTTCAATATGACTCACGGAGCGAGCCTTGGCGGCCACGTGGTGAAGAACGCGATCGATCGCGCGCGCATCGAGCCCTCCGAGGTCGAGGACGTGCTCATCGGCTGCGCCTTTCCCGAGGGAGCGACGGGACACAACATCGCGCGGCAGATCGCGCTTCGCGCGGGCTGCCCGGTGAGCGTGCCGGGAGCGACCGTCAACCGCTTTTGTTCTTCAGGATTGCAGACCATCGCGATCGCCGCGCAGCGCATCATCTCGGGCGAGGGCGATGTCTTCGTTGCCGGCGGCGTCGAGTCGATCTCGTGCGTGCAGAACGAATCGAACAAGCACATGCTGCGCGAGCACTGGCTCATCGAGCACAAACCCGAGATCTACTGGACGATGCTGCAGACTGCGGAGACGGTGTCGAAGCGCTACTCGATTTCGCGCGAGAAGCAGGATGAATACGGCGCACGCAGCCAGCAGCGGGCCGCCGCTGCGGCTGCAGCACACAAATTCGACGACGAGATCGTGCCGATGACCGTCACGATGGGCGTGGCGGACAAGGACTCGGCGCAATTGCTTACCAAGCAAGTGACGATCGGCGCGGATGAGGGCATCCGCGCAGACACGACCTACGAGGGTGTCTCGAAGATCAAGCCGGCGCTGCCTGGCGGCGTGATCGCGGCCGGCAACGCGAGCCAGTTCTCCGACGGCGCCGCAGCCTGCGTCGTGATGAGCGATCGCGCCGCGGCGAAGCGGGGATTGAAGCCGCTCGGGATTTTCCGCGGCTTCGCGGTCGCCGGCTGCGAGCCAGACGAGATGGGCATCGGTCCTGCTTTTGCGGTGCCGAAACTTCTCGCCCGTACCGGCAAAAAGATCGGAGACATCGGCTTGTGGGAGCTGAACGAAGCCTTCGCGGTGCAGGTGATCTACTGCCGGGATAAGCTCGGCATTCCAGATGACCGTCTCAACGTCGACGGCGGCGCAATCGCGGTCGGACATCCCTACGGCGTTTCGGGAACGCGCCTCACGGCGCACGCGCTGATCGAAGGCAAGCGCCGCGAAGAGAAATTCGTCGTGGTGACGATGTGCATCGGCGGCGGCATGGGCGCGGCGGGACTGTTCGAAATCGTCTGAGCGTCGATATGCAGACGACACCCCACGGCTGGAAAATCTTCGATGCGCGCACGCCGATCCTCGTGTACGAATACAACTGCGGCCCTGGCACGGCCAACGCGCTCGCGGTCGGCGGCAAGGACGGGCTCATGGTGGTGAGTCCACCGTGCCGGATCACGCCCGACGTGTACGAGGATCTCTCACAGTACGGTCCGGTGCGTGCGCTGGTGGCCTCGAACGCGTTTCACCATTTGGGCCTTCCCGAATGGAAGACGCGGTTTCCGGACGCGGCGATCTTCGCGCCGGCGCAGTCGATCAAGCGCGTGAAAAAACAGTCGAAGCTCTCCGGAATCCGGCCGCTCGCCGACGCCGCGCAAGTTGCCGGCCCGCGGGTCGAGCTAAAGGACATGCCGCACTACAAGACCGGCGAAGTGCTGGTAAGGATCAAGACCGATCGAGGGCTTGTGTGGTACGTCACCGACGTGATCATGAATCTGCCCGAGCTGCCGCGGCAACCGCTCTTCAGGACCCTGTTTCGGCTCTCGGGCAGCGGTCCCGGATTGAAGTTCAACAACATCGCGCCGCTGTTCATGGTGAGAAACAAGCGAGCGCTCCGGCGCTGGATTGCGAATGAGTTTCGTACCGCGCCGCCGAGCTGGCTGATCGCCGCGCACGGCGATGTCGTCGATTTCAAAGCGAACCCAGATGCCGGGCACGCTTTGTTCGCGAACGTGCCGAGCTAGGCGAGCCGCACGAGCTGCTTGCCGAAGTTCTCGCCCTTCAACAGCGCGATCAGCCCGCGCGGCGCGTTGTCGAGACCTTCGACGATCGATTCGCGATACTTGAGTTTGCCCGCGGCGAGATAGCCGGCGAGTGATTTGATCGCCTCATCATAGCGATCTGCAAAGTCGAACACGAGCATTCCTTGCACGCGGATCCGATTGACCAGGATCGAGCGCAGTTTTTTGTAACCGTACGGCTCGCCCGCGTTGTATTCGGCGACGAGTCCACAGATCACGATGCGCGAGAAGCGGTTCATCATCGGCAACAGCGTATCGAGC
>Ga0318562_10000627_pt1 | contig 15501 bp, 15 predicted proteins | sample GRESIP066b5f18_FD_203688 | JGI IMG/M metagenome (GOLD analysis project Ga0318562, IMG submission 203688) | Tropical soil microbial communities from Luquillo Experimental Forest, Puerto Rico - GRE.SIPMG.066b5f18 | ecosystem: Environmental > Terrestrial > Soil > Tropical forest > Bulk soil... | reverse complement strand
GTACTTGCGAATCTAGTATCCGCTTGTCAAGTAAGTCGCTACCAATTGGACAGGCCGCACCCATCATCATCATCGCAGCCGCTCGCAGACGAATCATATCCAGCACGACTAATGGCTTCTTTGAGGCCCTGGTACGCATCTGACTGCAGAACTTGATCGAAAACTGGGCAATGTCTGCACGAGCCGCCAGACGGGCCGCGATTGCGCTACGCACTTTCTCTTCGTCCAACTTCTTCCGGCGCGCTTCGGATAATTCGCCTTCGGTCAGTGGGTGCGGTGGTTCGAACGAACTGCCTTGGTCGTCCGTAAGCACTTCGTCTCGCAGCGCGAGTGCTTCACTGATGCTCGAGCCGTCGTCTAGTTCGTCCTGGTCGATTGAGAGTGCACTTAGCCCGATGAGCCGGTTGAGATAACTGCGCACTAGGTCGAGATCGCTGCCCGCAAAGGCTGACTGGAAGTGGGGCTGCCGATCTTTCCGTGGCTTGCGACCGGCAATAAACTCATCGTAAGTCAGTGTCTTGGGATGTGCGGCGCCGGTGGGTGTGCTGACTGCGTGTTTGCGCATTGCGCGAGTGCCGCGTGTACGAGGCGGTTCGGAATCGAAAGCCTCAGCCTGTGCGATGAGGTCAATAAAGTCCATGATCCAGGGGCCAAGGGGCTCCCGGCCCTTCAACCGCTTGGCCACTTCATCTAACTGGCTCGTTCGCGGTTGTCTCATCTCCTGGCGCACTACGTCCGGCATCACGACGACCGCAGTCATCGAGACATCGCGCCCGATGCGTACACGCGCGAAGTAGGCTTGCTCGGAGAGTCCGCTTACCACGAAGCGGTGAAGCCCTTCCGAAGACGTCTCGATGGGGACCAACTCAACCGACACGACCTCGCCAGTGCACCCTAGCAACTCAACATGGGCATTGCGATGCGCGTATGCCTCGGTAGGCCACCAGAGCAGCTGCGCTGCGCGAATTGCGAACCGGCCCGGGTCCCGGGAAATGTTCGCTTCAAGTGCTATCTCGGGCCGCACTTGCCACTTCGGTAAGTCCTTTCCTGTGAGCATGTTCTCCTTCGCCATTGCAGATTCCAAATGCAGCTCGCGAAGCGCCGCGCCGGCCTTCATCCGGCGATAGAGACACGCCTCATCGTTGCGTCGAGCGAAAGAATGCGCGGCGCCTATGCCGGCGACCGTACAGTTGGCACTGCCATATAGGACATGGTCGGCATCGCGGGTTTGAGCGATGACGACCTTGCCATGCACGAACCGATTCTGCTCAACACCTAGCTGAAACAAGCGAATCGTGTCGCCGTCGCCAAGGCACTGCGTTGGAAAGGAAGGCTTGTACCCTCCCACGAGCACGCAGACCTGACGTGCGCTGGTGGATTGGTGCAAATCAAGCAGCGCTCTCAGATCCTCGTCCCAGTAGGGGCTGACCACGATCAGCCGTTTGACTGGGTCGCCGCCGAGGAAGGCCGTAAATCGTGATGCAATCGTGCGATTGCCAGTGCTGTCGAGGAAGGCCGCTGCCTCGCCGTTGGCTAAAGACACGACGCCTTCCGCTGGCGCGACGTCCATCAACCACGCTGCGTGTTTGCGCATTGCTGCTACCTGGAAAGCGATTGCTTCCTGGTCCAGGTCGAAGAACCGCTCGAGATACCGCCATGCCGACGCCAATAGGCGAGATTCCCCATCGTTGTCAGGCGAAGCTGCGATGTATCCAATGACTTCGAGGTTGCCAGCGAGGCCCGGCGCCGTAAGGTTCGCGGACGAAACAAACAAACGCCCTGTCTTCGGCCCTAGCTGAAGGATCACCTTTGGGTGAAAGACGCCTTTTGAACGAAAACCAGTGACCGTATACTGCCTCCCAGCGTGGCGGGGTAGTTCGATCGCATGCTCCAGAGCGTGCGCTAGCATGCCGGCGTCCGCGACAACGAGATTGTTGTTGCAGCCTGCGCCGCGTAGGCGTGGTAGGGCGATGTTTTCGAATGCCGCGAAGTCGACGCCGAACGTGGTCATCACGCAAGAGTGATAACCGTGGTGGGCGAACTGTTCGAAAAGTTTCACGCAGCCTCCAGCTCGCGATGTCCGCGCTCTGTAGCGCCCTTCTCACCGAGCAGGCCGATGTCCTCGAGGAATGTGATGGCGTTCCCCAACCGCGGACCCGTCCACACCGGGCCGTCGTCTCCCCGCTTACGTACGAGTCCATCGTCGGTGTCGATGAGGAAAGTGTAGTCTCCTTGGTACCGCAATTTCCGCATCGCCACCCAAAGATGTCGTCGGACGACTCGTTCAAGATACAGACGCTTCAACAGATCTTCGAAACCGAGGCTGGCGTTTTGCTCGAGGAATGTCAGTTCGGTCAGTAGCGAATGGAAGCCTTGTGGATCGAGGCTGGACAGTTCGGCCATCACTTCGGCCCTTCGCGGTGCCATCCGTTTCTGTACGACTGCGAGGACATGGACCGCTGAAGCGCATTGCTCCGAGTCGCTCATGCCATGTCGGTTTTGCCCTATCCACGAATGACGCGTCAACATCCATTCGGAGTTCGTGTCGGTCGTGCTCGCGGCATTCTTCGAAAGGTGCTGCGCTACGACAAAAGCGCTCCAGTCTCTTGGATTGATCTTGAGGCATGCGCGAACCTTCGACACCGCTTCGGAGATCAACTGGTCCAACGGGCATCCCGTGGGATATGCTTCCAATTGATTCAGCAGACTCTTTAGTAGAGTCTCCAACGCGATGTGTGCGATCTCGTTCGCCTGATAAACGGACCAACGCAGCCTTTGTGCTTCCAAGTAGTCCGGCAACACCCAAGGTGTTCCTTCGTCGAGGTAACCGGAATACATGCACCACCGAAGTTCATCCGCACGCGGACTCCTGCCTTTGGAAGCCGCCCAGTGGAGAATCAGCTGCAGTGTCTTGCGGCGCTCGGCATCGGGGCTAGCGATTTCTGCGGATGAATTCAGCAACAATGCTTGGTACCGATTGCGCTCCTTGCCACGCATGATGGACGACGGCGCCATCAGTGACATCGCTTCAAGCTCTTTTCGTGATGTCCATCCGCGGTTGAGGGTACGAAGAAAGAGCTTGCCCACCTCACCCACCGAAGTGGCGAAAGCTCGCGCAAGTTCGTCACCGATGCCTGGGGCGGGGGTCGCAATTTCATGCTCCGATGCGCGCCACAGCAATCCGATAGCGAAGAGCTGACTTTGATAAGCCTGCCCGAAGACGCCCCAAGGATTCTGCAAATAGTGTGTGCCGCTCCCCGGTTCGGTGTCGTCTCGGAAATCCAGCTTGTGGTCGCCCGCAGAAGCGAGACGTCTTCCTGCCCATTCTGCGCCACCGACACCATTTTCTTCACCCTTGACCTGTGCTATCAGTGCATAGAGCGCTTCTGCACGTCGGATGTGGCGCTGCCAGGTTGCCTTGTCCGTGTAGCCGATGTCGCGCGCATAACCGTCAGCGAGCCAGACGTAAAAGCCGTAGTAGCGGACGCGCAACGTTACGTTGCTAATTCCAGGCAGCAGCCGCTGATAAATGCGCACGCTGGAGTTCTGCATTCCTAGCGGGTCGACGCCGCGTTTCTTTGACAGCTTTGTCCACTGCGGGACGGCCGTTGGATCGAACTTGGTCACCCTTCCCCCGAAGAGTCTCGTTATGAAGCGGCGTTCCTGAAAGTCATCAGCGCAACCTCCTCGCGCCTGCCAGAGTAGTCTATTGTTCCACTATGACTAAGTGCCACTATTCTTGGTGAGAACGATGACGACCCGACACGCATTTGATGTCTACATACCGCTCCATGGGTTCCGATGGGACGGAGATAATTTAGCGTTCGTTCCCGGTCTGAACATACGGAAACTTACAGCAGAGCCTGATCTGACGCGATTCGCCGAATGGTTAACGCCAATGGAACTCGGCAATCTCAAGAACGAGGTCAGCCATTGGCTAACGTTTGAAACGACCTCTGGCGTGGACCCGTCTTCCGGCGTCGTGAGCAATCTCTTTCTACTTTCACTTTGGTTGGCGAAGGCAACAAAGACGCACATAGCCTTTCGCTTCAAGGTCGGAAAAGAAGCTGCGGAAGATCTAACCAGAATGGCACGCTACCTTGATCAATTCGAATATGTCGAAGGATCGACGCATGAGAAGTTTGACAATGACGATCTCCGCAAAGCAGGGCAATACTTTCAAGCAATGTTTTCAATGCCGGTAGATACGCGGCTCGTCATGGCGCAGATTCTGACCCTCAACGGCTGCTGGCAATCCCACTGGCATTCCGCGATCTCGCTCTTTGCCGCAGCCAGCGAGACGTTATTGACCTACTTGAAAGCGCCAGGGTTGACGGAAAGGCTGGCCACCGCCTATGCCTGTCTGCTACACACTGCAAAGCATGAACGCGACTCCGCCTATTTAGATTTTCGGGAGTGCTACGAGACTCGCTCGGATATCGTCCATGGTAGGGGCCTGAATGTTCCTAAGGCGGATAGACTCGCGAAGGTGGTGCGGTGGCAGAATTTGTTGCGAAACCTGTGGATCCACATTCTCGGTGATCCGAGTCTCATAGCGGTGCTCAATGGGGACGATGCGCTTCGCGAAGCGCACATAGCGCCAATAGTGAAAGGCTATTCGCCGCCACCTTAGAGGTTCCACGACGGGTGCTAGGCGGGCAACGCATAGGAAACTTTGGTACCAACGACGCTAATGACCCCTTGCCCTTGAAGACCAGCGAGAAGCGCAGCCAACTCTTCATCGGGTAGGGTCTTCTGGAAGAGCGAATTGATTGTGCTGGAAAGCGTCTTTACAGTACGTGGCTTGGAGGCGCCTCTCTGCTGAAGATTTGCCACAACAACTGCTAGCTTCTCTGCTGGAGTCTTCGAATTGGCCGCCTTGATGATTGAGATATCGGTCACTTCCTTGGAGCGGCTTGCGAATATCTTCTTGCTTTTGAGGTGGACAACCAGCGGATCAAACCCAGTGTCCTTGGAGATGATATGGAAGTATGCATCTGGTTCGACGGACGCAAGCTGCCCGATGTAGAAGGCAATATGGAAGTCCAGTGCGTTGGGTCCATTGCCCGAAATCCTTACGTAGCTCGCCTTTGCTCCCATGCGCTGGAGCACAGAAGCAACTTCGAAGCTGACCTTGGCTTGATTGGCACCAACAAAAACGATCACTTTGAAATGCTCTTGTTCCAAGACCGCCAAGGCAGCCGGCTGGACGTTTTCATAGTCAATGAGGACGTAGTTCGTTCGCACCTAGTTCCTTCCTTCCTCAAGTGATCGGTCACTTCAACTCCGCCGCAGACAGGCCTGGTCGACAAAACTCGAGGCGTTCCTGAAATCAGCTTGATGTAAGCGCAGCGATAGCAGCAGAGCGCAATGGGCCGATTGACCGATATGTCACAATGGCAAGCGTAAGACTGGCCATAAAACTGGCCACGATGATTCCATCTTGTAAGAAGCGCGAAGCCAGGTCCAACGTGCTGGTCAGAGCCAATAGCGTGGAAACAGGCGGTAATATCAGGACTGTAAGAAAGGTTGCCCACTCGGCAAAATGACCGTCAAACAAAGGAAACCAAGGGGAAGACAGTAGATCGGCGGCACTCGGTCCCTCACGGCCTCGTTGAACAAGCATGTACAGCAGGCTTTGCAAACTCAAGAGGATAATCGTTGTCCAACCACCGAACGAACGTGCGGGAATATCTATCTGTGCAATCTGAACCTTGTCGCCAACTTGTTTGCCGAGCGCTTCGACAAATATCGCCACGTCGGCGAGTGGAAGTTTGCCGAGGCCCTCGGTGACCTTCGCCAATTCCGGAAAAGTCGATGAAAATGCACCAGGAGCATGGTGACTCTGGCGACTTTCCAGCAGCATTTCCTGCACGTCGAGGCGGCGAGTCTTCACGCGCATCGGCACGACAACGATCGTCGTCGGTTTCCCTGCGATATCTATGTCACCAAGGTCGTCGATTCGTTCGATATACAAAGACAAGTCGGCTACACCCTCACGACTACCGTTGGAATAGTGTTTGGCGAAGGACGCCGCGAGCTCGGCTTTTGGCGGGTTCAGAGATGACTGCGCCCTCGCAAACGGCGTGCCGCTGCAAACTTCTACCATCGTCGGTGACGAGGTCAGTGTCCTTCTTTCGACCTTGTCAGTCGCTCCGGGGCCCAGATACACCACAATGTTGGTGCTGCGAATCTCGATCGTGTTTCCAAAGTCGGTGGGCTCGATCAGGAAAACATCGTGCAGTCGTTCCCAGTTCCATTGCGCTGCCCGTAGTGTGTCGGGCAACGTTACGAGATCTGGTTGAATTTCATATGCCGACCTATCGGGCTCCACCGCCCAGATATAACTCCGAACAATCGGTACGCAACGGATCTTGTTGTCCCACGAAAACTCTAAGAAGCGATCAGCCATTTGGAATGGCGCGTAGTCTGTGTCTGATAACGCGTGCACACGGTGCAGAAGCTCTGGGCTTGGGCTTTGAAAAGGAGCCACGTCCCAGGTCGCTTCAGTCCAAACCTTCAGCGAAGCGATGTCCTCGCGTGCCTTCTGGAGTTGGGTCGTCGTAAACGTCTGAGAGCCAACAATCGCGACAAGCACAGTCGCGATTAGAAAATAGTGCACTGTCAACAAAGCCTTGAGAAGGGAATCCATAGGTGTCCTTTTCGTTCGTTTGAAGTACCAGATTTAGACACTTCGAGTTCATTGAACGAGTTTTGCAAAGGTTCGCCCTGTTGGCGAAGACCTTAGCGCGGAGAGCTTTGTACTCCGAAAATAAGAACTAGTCGAGAAGACGTCGTGTGCTTGGCCATTTGTGCAATAGCGCTGTGGGCCTTGAACTCCGTCATTCGCTGAGCGACTGAGCGGTTTCCCCATGCGCATCTTGGCTTTGGCCGAAGCAGGTCAGGCGAGCACCCGGAATTCGATTATGTGACCGAATGGTCGGATGGGGCGAAATCTTCGGGGTAGCATTCGCAAAATTCGAACGCTTACAGGGGGCTTCGAGATGAATCGCGCAGCACGCTTGCGAGTCTACTTTCGCCGTAAGTCCAAGCCTCGGAGACGCACAATCTCGGCGACGGATTCGGATTTCCCGGGGCGATCAAGCGAAATCGCATTTGCTTTGTGAGATGCTAGCTGACGTGTGAATAGAACACGAGGGGGAAGTGTGCGCATACAGCAACTTCTGTTTTGTCTAGTGGCGTCGTTAGCAGGGTGCGTCTCGGCCCAGCTCCAGCGCAATGCTGGTGGTCTAATTTCGACAGTTTCCGAACTGCGTCAGCGGCAAGTTCTCAACAACCTAAGCGCGACCATCGATGACAACGACGCGGTTCCTGTTCACGTCGTAATTACTCAAGGATCAGCCCAAGTGAGTTCTTCTGCGGGCCCTACATTTAAACTTCCTCGGTTTCATTTATCGCAGCCAACGAAAGAACTTGATTTAGCAGCTTCTGACCAATGGACAGATCAATGGCAGTTCATCCCCGTCACGGCCACCGATGACTTGATGCGGTTACGCACGCTGTATGGACTGATCATTCGGCGAACAAAGAATGTCGCCGAAAACGAGTACAAAATTGAGGACATTCCGCTTCGTCGGGGCTTCTCTGTAGGCGGCCATGCTGAAGTGGAAGCCGCCAAGCTTACGCCCCTAGTATCGCCGCCACCGACTCGGGAGGAGATCGTTGCCGCCCTGAATGACGGCATTTCCGATGGATGTTCAAAATACTTGCGGGAAACTCCGAGCAAGATTTGGCTATATTGGAAAAATGAGGATACGAACGCACCAAGCGTACCAATTGGAGCGAAAAGCCTTGGTAAATTCGGGCGCAATGAAATCTTTGTTACTTCGCGTGCCTGCTTTGACGACTTCATTCTGCTGGTACAGAGCACCACAACCAATACGGCAACGCAAGCGATCACGGCAATAAGGTCAGGAACAACATTGGTGAACCCCTAGCCTAACAATCGGAAGCTCTCCAGATGTCGCTCGATAACTTACAGGACGCAGGGAAAAAAGAACATGGCGTGGGTTTCACGGCACACTCCACGTGCCTCGTGCTCTTCCTTGCTAGGAACTCGCCCCGCTGAGGTCTGAGCAAATTAGACATGCACGATCACACGAAACCGTGTGCCCCGATTCGCTTACCGCCATACTTTGCCATAAGCACGGAGAAACGTGATGCGCCGTAGAAACTTACTGGTTGGGTCAATAGCACTTCCCTTGGCGACCTCTTTGTCACTCCTCTCCCGACGCGCCATTGCAGAACCAATTACCGCTGGCGCTGTGATAAGCATTGTGGTGGCTGCGGTCAAGGCTGCCAAGAAATATTCTGACGATCTGAACTTCACGCAGTGGCGACATGATGTGTCGGATCAGTTGGACCGCATCCAGCTCAACACGGAAAAAATTCTTCAGGATCTACAACAACTCCGAGTTGATTTTAAGATTGCGCTTCACGCCGAGTTTCGGGACATGTTTGACAATAGGTTGGAAGCTCGACGCCAAGTAATTGAGACAATTATTGATGGCCTGCATCCTCACAAGCCCGTTCCATCAGACGTGAGGCAACGATTGGATGGTGAGATAGATGCACTCAAATTGGACTTATTTGTTCTTTCTCAGGGTTATGGGTTTGCGACTTTACCCTTTGTGCTTAGTGGATACACGATGTTGATGACATCGATGAAACTTGTTGGCAGGAGTGAAGGAGAAATCAGAGCAACCGTCGGCATCATGTACAAGAAGTTCTTCGGTCCGGCGGTAGATCCAAACGTGGAGGGCAGCTTCGCTTGGGCCAGAGTTCAGGCCGGGAAGTATGAAGAAGGCTTTCGAGCTGAAATTACTAGCAATCTTCGCAAAGGAACTGTAGGCGGACTGGACGACCAGTGCGATTTAAGAAACCTGTCAGTAAACGAGCAGACGCGCGGTCAATCGCCCTGTCACTACAACCTGCTAACAACGCTTATTTCCGGCTCTCCTGATGACGCGGCCTCGATAGGCGCGAGTCCCGTAAAGATAGAGCCCCCCATTACGCTCAAAGACCCAAATGGGGCCCTCCGTAGCGTTGGTGTGAACTTTACCCTTCCGTGGAACAACGACTATCAGCCGCGCCCATTCAAGAACGCTGGGCCGCTACAGTATTCGGTAAGTGGGGCTCAGCAACTCGCCGCCGCTATCGTGGCTCATATGAAAGACGTTGCGGCCAATCTTGCCGAGGAGAAGAGGCACATTGCTGAACTGACTGCTGCCATTGATCTAATTGACGGGTTGAACTTGGATAAATTGTTCTCGAACGCGGCCTGATTCCGGAAGAAGCAGCCTTGGCAAACTGCAGAAGGACGAAATTGCTGGCGGTCGATTTCGCGGTTACGGCGCTTTCGCCCTGCAACACGGAGGCATAGTGCACAAAATAATAAGGTACATATGCGTGGGCGCTGAGGAACGCCTCTGTGGAAAGCGCTAGTGCCCAAGCAAGCGGGCCACTTCACGCTTTCCCATGCCTCGAAGTTGAACAATCTTCGCGAGGGATTCGGATCGAGGCGAAGTTCTCTTCGATTCCCATAACCAAATTGATTGTTCGCTGACCTCCAGTAGCTTCGCAATCTGCGCCGCCGACAACCCCAATCGATGGCGAAGGGTTCGGAATCCTTGGGCGGAAAAACGACGCCCTGCATTCTCCGATTCACCGCTTGCGGCAGGGAGTGTTTTTGTCCTCTTGCCTGCATCCTTGAGCGCCCGCTCCAATTGGGCAACATGCCGCTTGAGCGCCGCGATTTCCCTTCGATAGGCTGCTGATGATCTCTGAAGCGTTGCAGTTGCCTTCTTGATCTCTCGGCGACTGATTCTTGCTATCTCTTCCTTCAAAATCTGGCCTAGGTTAGCCATTGCATACTCCAAAATCATCACGGAAAAGGATGGTGCAGAAAGATAGCTCTCCAAGATCGCTTCCCAATTGCCCAACGAAGGTGACGGAATCTCCTCCCATGGCGTAGGTACGGGACTACATCATTGCGCTATTCCATGTGGCCCTTGGCATAACAGCCGGACAGAAGTGCGTTGATACCCCACGGTCAACAGCCGCCACGAATCGGCGCATTTGCTTGATCCTATCAAGAAAATCTACTAGGCCGAACCCCGTGGGCACTCTTCCTTCGTGCGCAATACCTGTGCGCAAGTCGTTCAATGAGGTGAGAATCATCTCACTGTTCATTTTGCCCGCCCTGCTAACTATGGCCCAAATGTGCGGCACGCCCAATCTTCTGAAAAGTTGTGGCAGATTGGCAGGCGATGGATACTTCTTTTTGTCTAGGAACTCTGAAGCCTTTATCGCCGTGGGAAGGCTGCCGCTACCTCCCCAACTTGCAATCCGGCGCGCAACATTCGCTAACTTCGCGAGGATTGCACCTTCATCGTCGCCGATCTCGAACCGTCGATAATCGCCGCCTAAGTTTCCTCCTTTGTGCAGCAAATAAGCCATCATAGTGTCAGGCCACCTATCGAAGGGTGGGTTTGCCGAGGTGAACGCACTCAGCGAGTCTTCGACCAAGCTCTTTATGTAGACCTCAAGTTGCGCGAACGCGAGAACATAATGCGCAGCCAACAGGCGCGAACCAACTCCAGTTCCTGTAGCGAGTCCATGGGTGTACAGCGGTCGAATTTCACGGACTATGGCATCAACTTGCGTCTCGAACTCCTTGCGAGCACGGGTAAGCCGGTAACTCATACGCTCTTCAGAAGCGCTGCAACTTTGTGAATGCGTCCTTGCAAAGCCGCCTTGTCGCTTGTCGCCAAGGTTACGCTCTTCGCAAAATCAGAGGTGCCCTGTAGCTCGTGATACGCGCTCTGAACGGATTCCTTCATTCCTATAAGCGCATTGAGGCGATAAGAAGTTAGCTTGGCGCAAGCTATCATTTGCGCGTCAAAAACGGCGGCATTGAATTTGTATCGGCCATTCTTAGAGAAGGTGAAGACGTGCTGCCCGAATAGTTGCACCGCGCGTTTGTGAGCGCGGTTGATGTCATCTACCAATTCCTGCAAACGCGCTTCGTCAGCATTTCGGTTCTCCTCGGCGAAACTGGAGATAAATGTAGCGAGAGGTTTTTCGTATGCATCAAGCCCTTGACTAAGAGACCAGTACCGAATGACCAGTTCCTCAGCCTTCATGCGCTTGTCTTTCCTCTCCCCGAAATGCCGCTCGAGCTTCAAATCTTTTGCGACGCTTGCTGCCTTTTTCATCAGAGGCCCAAAAAAGAGACCATGCCGGAGTTCCTGACGTGTCAAAGCTACTGCACCTGAGTTGAGCCGCTCGAATACGTCGAACTTGACCTGCGGATGCGTCTCCTTAAGGATGACCGTGCAGCGTAAGACACGGTTGCTTATATGTCGTTGGAACCGCGCATCGAGGTCTGAATACTTCAAGCCGCTCAATTCCGGGTAGCTCGTCAACCCAGAAAGCGCAAAGCCGTCTTCGAGAAAGCGCTTCAAGCTATTCAAACGCTGATTTCCGTCAATGATCGAAAACGATTCATCGCGCTCCTGATTCATGTAGATAACAGGGATCGGGCATTGAATGATGAGTGACTCGATTAGCCGGGATGCTTGACGATCTGTCCAAACATAGCGTCTCTGAAACTCTGGAACGGCAACCTCCTTCTTGTCGAGCATGGCCACTAGCGTCGCGACAGAGAAGTCGTATTGCTCGGTGCGCAGTATGCGCCGTTCCGGAGGTATTGAGAGAATGGCCTCCTCAAGCTCATCCTGTGGCTCTTGCGGAAACAGTACATCGGCCAATGACTCTTGTTCCGCGAGCTTTATCTTCTTGGTAGCCATACCGGCCCTTCAGCAGTGGAATTCATTGCCCTACTCCCGACATCGTCATGGGCGGGAACAATCATATAGAGATTTACGTCCAGAGGCTTCCCGATTTGACGATGAATGGTAGCCGCCTTTCGATCCGTCACCGCTGGCATCCTATTGCCAGACCCTTGCGACAGCCTCCTAGGGCTTCCAGATGCGAATTCCCGCGTGTAGTAGAGTGTGCAAGCTTCAGGATGGATATAGCGGTGAATGTTTCGGGGTGCTGCCAGCGCGGCCTTGGTTCGATTCCCAAAAGACGCCGGCTACCCTGAATCACCAGAGTCCGAACTTAAAAAGTACTTTCATGATTGAGCTTTGTACCCTCGGAATTTTCTGGTGCATATTGCGAGGCCGGGGTACCCCTTCGAATTTTCTTAATGTCCACAGGCCCTGCCGAACCCCTAATTAGAGAATCCGGGAAAATTCTCAGGGCTACAATTATCATCCCTCTGAATGCGTGGATGGGGTCATCATCTTCCTCAAGATAACCCTAGCCTTCACTTCCTGCTTTAGCGATAACGGGGCCTTGCCTGTGGTCACCCACATATCATAGATGTTGAGCACGAACCTGCGGTCCCAGTCGTTCAGGAAGTAGTACCAAGCGGATTCACCACCATCGGGGTACTTCTCCACGACAGCAAAGATGCGCTCCAGCACCTTAGCGATGTCGCGGTAGTCGACAGGTGCATATAGATCGACCTCATCGTCGGTATCATCGCCTGTAAAGATGTCGTCTGAATCGGCATCAGACAAGAACATGTCCTCGCTTCCCTCGTTTGCAATAACGAAATCCTTCATTCTTCCCATGTGCATTCTCCTTTAATAATTCTTTTCATTGCCTTGATACGACACGCCCACGCCGTCTAGCCCTTTTGGCGTAACGAAGCATAGATTTTCCATGCGCTTCCATCGACGCAGACGAACAGTCTTGGTCAAGTAGTCCGCCAATTCCTCGATGTCTTCGATTTCCTGCACATCAACCGTTTTCTTCGTGAATATACGCAGCCCGTTCCTCTTGACGCGAAGCATCTGCTTGTACACGAGCTTCTTGAACTCATCGACGTCCTTCAAGGCTGGATTGTCGTCGAGCAGAATGTGGAAATGGAGTTGGCCATGAAAACCCTTACCCTTCATATGTGGCTCACAGATACACATTCCCGTTAGCCCGACCTGCGGGTCTCTTCCATAGTCGTGATTGAAGAGTTCGCGGTTGAGCACTTTCAGCAGGAAGTTGACGTCATCAATCGCCTGCCCATTCTTCCACGGCACATTGGCGCCAACGGTCAGAAATACCTTGGCCTTTTTTCTATCAATGATGACGTTCTTCCACGCACTCCTGAGAGATTGCTCAATCGGGGTTAGTGGAGAATCGGAGGAATCCTGTGTCCCTTGATCTTCCGTCGTTGTTTTCTGCAAGGGCTGGGTAGGAACAGTGACATTTGACTTACCCTCAAGAGAACGTTTCTTGTACTGGACCCTTGGTTCCCTTTTCTCTTCTTCTGTTGTGCTCATTTTTTGTATCTCCATGTTGTTCTTCCTTCTTCCTTCCTTTTCTTTCGTCAACGGACCCCTCTTTCTCCCCTTCTAGAAGACTTGCTCGGGAAGCGACACGTATTGCTAATTTAGGGTGCTGCGTATCTCTATTTAGCTTTTGCTCACGAAAGCGAGCAATTTTTCATTTGGGCGGCGTACTGACGTGTGTCATGTTGCCGAACTGGCATCGGGCAACATTGCTCCACCACCACGAGATGGCTGTAAGGCTGCTTGCCCACCAAGCAGCCCAGCCATTAACCATTCCGAATTTTGAAAGAACCGTGGACTCGATCAGTTCAACATTTCGTCAAGAACTGCCAGCGGCACGACCGGAGATTTGTCGTATCGCCCGGAATCCACATCTCGCGCGAAGGCGTCGAAGCAGGCAGCATCCTCATGCCATCTGTCGTCACCTTCTTTTTCACGATGCTTTTCGGTCGAAATCTTGCGGCTACCAGCCTGCATAGAAGTCATCTCCCGCTACAGGCAACCCGTTCGCTTCAAGAAGCTCCGAAAACTCGCTCCACTTGATCTCGTTGTTTGCCAACAAGATGGCTTCCACGGCATTCAGCAACACCATGTACTTGGTGCAGATGGCTCTAGCAATGAAGAGTGCTATAGATTCGATTTCTTCGCGATCGAAGCCAGTTGGTAGATCGGAAAAGAGTCTCTCGTTTCTGTCGCGATCTTGGCTGCCGTGAGTTGCTAGTACGCGCTCGAATGCAACGTGGGACTTTCTTGCATAGTTGACTGCTCCGGCATAAGAAAGGGCACAAGCAGTAAGGTAATTCATAGCTCCAATGCCTGCTTTCTTTGCCGGCCCTGCATCAAACGCGATGTAGCTGCAAGGGACAAGCTTGCCATCAAGATTGACCGTTTTCTTGATGCCCGCGACGCGGAACTCTCGGCCAAGTGCCCAAGCTACGACAATTCTGGATGCCTCGAACGTGGCGGCAATTCTGCTGGCGAGCGGAGGTGGGAATTTCGCTGCTGATTGATTGCCTGCGTCTTTCATCGAGGGATACTCAGTCCTTCGCTTCCACTTAGCGTCAGCCCCAATTTTCTGCAAATCCGCTTCGCGTCCTCGTTCTTGCTCTCTCAATCCCGTGCCGACCTTCTGCCCCGGGCGTTGCTTCTGCTGTTTACTTAAGTTATTGATATTTTTCATATTATTTCCTCTTATTGGGCCTGACGACCAATCAACGGAGTCCTCAGGATACCCACCATTATAGGAAAAATATTATAATTATCAAAGAGTTAGCTATAATTTACCATCATTATTTCATTAATGAAAAAGTCGACCTCGTAGGAATCTCATAGAGAAATTCGCGGGCCTTCGGGAATGGTCAGGTGGCGGGGTGGCCAGCAAACGCGGCAGAAGCTCGCAGGGTCAATATTTCGAAAATGGCTGTTTTTCGGCGCACCAAACCGGGACGCGTTTCCGCATCCGTGGTTCATATGCCGTAGTGGCTGCTGATGGCGGAGTGGAATGTTTCCGCCTTGGGCATTGCTCAGGCGGCAAGCCCCATAGGAGTTGCAAGTTGGAGACTTATCCAATCGGCAATCTGATCGCTGTCCCAAACGACAAGACGCGCCGAGAGCTTCGTCTGCTGTGGGAATTTGCCGCGCCCCATCAATCGATATACATGGGTCTTCGAAAGACCTGTTCTTTCCATTACATCCGGTAGCCGGAGTAGCTGTTTGTTGCTTGACGCGTGTGTTTGCATACCTCTAACCTCGTTGTGAGGCATTCTAGCAGAAAACACTTCAGGTATACAAGTGGATTAGTAGAAATGTATAATTTTCTTAATCAATTTGACCATTGATTTTGTGGGGGTAAATATGGGGGTTCGATGTAGATCGAATGAAATTATATTCAATAATATCATGTAGATATCGATCTATTTCGAATCCTAGTCCCCCAGCCAAAACAAAAACCCCCGCCTCGCGCGGGGTTTTTTGTTTTGACCGGGGGACTGGACTTGATGCAGAACCTTCGTTCGACCAATTCGCCGGGAGCGAATTGGGACAGCGGAGCGGCGCAGCCGCGGAGCTGGCCCCGGAGCGAAGCGGAGGGGCGAGTCTCAGGATGAGACGAGCAATCCTAGTC
>Ga0318562_10000626_pt1 | contig 15536 bp, 16 predicted proteins | sample GRESIP066b5f18_FD_203688 | JGI IMG/M metagenome (GOLD analysis project Ga0318562, IMG submission 203688) | Tropical soil microbial communities from Luquillo Experimental Forest, Puerto Rico - GRE.SIPMG.066b5f18 | ecosystem: Environmental > Terrestrial > Soil > Tropical forest > Bulk soil... | reverse complement strand
TGGGCTGGTGTTGACCAGAGCGGGGGCTTCCGGACGCGAGCGGTATTCGACGACCTCGCAGCGGGGAAAGACGAGTCCCGCCCACCGGACCGAGCTGGTGCTCTTCGAGGACTCGCGCGCGTGGCGTAACACCACGAACCGGACGTGAACCGGCAGCGGCTGGAGGAATTCGCAGGCGCAGAAGGCGCTCAGGACCCAGCAGCGAGGACAGCGCCCGGGCGCACCGGGAGGGGTTCGGGATCGCACGGAGTTCGCCGGACGAGGTGTTTGATACCGCGACCGAGGAGTCCGCGCGGTACCGCGTCGCCCGCCAACGGGCGCCAGGGACGGCCCCCTTCGGTGATCCCACCACGCGAGATCTCTGATACCTCGAATGAGATACCTCGAATGAACTGAGAGTGTATTCTGTTTTCACTTTCAGTTGTCTACGAGATCTCTGATGCGTCGCGGACGGTCAGGTTCTTCGGGGACGGCCCGAGCGTGCCGCACGGAACAAGAGCAGCAGGACAACGGCGCCGACGAAGGCGACCGCGACGCTCCCCGCAAGCCCAGCGAAGGGAGCGTGCCAGCCCAGGACCCGGAACAACCACCCGCCGACGAACGCCCCCACGACGCCGAGGACGATGTCGCCGAGGAGCCCGAACCCTCCCCCAACGACCAGCGACGCCAGGAATCCAGCGATGGCGCCGACGGCAACCCACAGCAGGAACGTCTCCAAGGTCATGGTGTCCTCCGGCCTCGGAACCCGGGCCGCCCCAGAGGTAGGCACGATTCCCCGAACTCGCCCACAAGTGTCGACCGTCACACGACTCTCTACTCCGAGTGACACGGTCACTCGATGGACCCGAGGCCCCTCGCAGACCGAGTTCCGATTTACGAGGTCTCTGATACCTCGCGGGCCGATACCCCGCTCGCCCCTCCGCCTGCCCGCGGGCCTACGACTGGGCGGCGGCGCGCTCGACGAACTGCTGCATGAAGCTGCGGTCTTGCTCCACCAGGGTGATGAAACGCACCCCGAAGCCGTGCGGCTTGCTCGGGTCCCCGCCGCTGTTCTCGACGATCACCCGACCCCGCGACCGCACCTCGCGCCGCTCGTTGTCGAAGCGAAACACCACGTCCACCAGCGTCCCCAGCGGCAGCGACTTCCCGCACGCGAGAAAGACGCCTCCCTGCTTGAGATTCGCCAGCGGATGCTCGGTGAACATTCCGCTGTTCCGCGCCGTGACCCGAACCGTTACTTCCACCCGGTCGTCGCGGCGCTCGAACCCGACGAACTCGTGCGGCTGGTAGCTGTACCGCCCCTGATGCGACGGACCCCCCGGCACGGGCCGCGAGGGCGGCGTCGCCGACCGCGGCACCACCACCATCGGCCGCGTCTTCATCAGTGGGGTGAGCGCGGTCGGCGTCAGCGGCTCGTCCTCGTCCAGTGGAGGAGGCGGAGGCACGGCGCGAATCGTGGGCAGCGGCCGGATCGGCCCCCCTGCGTCGAGCTCGCGCTCGATGTGCACCATCAGCCGACTCAGGAACTGGAAGGCATCGGCGTAGGCCTTCCGGAGATCGGCGTGGGCCTGGGCCCGCACCCGGTCGGGATAGAACCGCTTCACCAGCTTGAAGAAGGCGTTCCGGTACGCATCGACCGAGGCGTTGCGCTCCAGCCGGAAGATCTCGTGCGGCGGCCGCCCTTGCATCGCTCGGAGCTGCTCCCGCACCCGCGCTGCCTCCTGGCGCTCCGACTGCAGCAGCGCCTCGGGCGCCGGAGCGTTGAGCAGCAGGGTCATGACCTCGGGGTAGAGATTGGGCGGACCCCAGCTCTGCCCATCGCGCGAGGCACGGGTGATCTGCGTCAACCGCCCGGTGTTCACCAGGTCCTGGACCACGTCGAGGCTGACCGGCCCGAGCACCCGGCCTTCCGAATCTCCGATCCAGTACTCGGCCATGGCGTCCCGGAGTCCTCTCAGGCAGCCAACGCCTTTTCCACCGCCGAGGCGATCTCCATCGGGTGGAATGGTTTGGTGATGTACCCTGCCGCGCCGGCCTCCATCGCTTCCTCGAGCAACCGTTCGCTGTCCATCGAGGTGATGACCAGCACCCGGGCGGATGGCCAGCGGTCGCGAATCTGACCGAGGGCCTCCATCCCGCTCATCTGCGGCATCAGTAGATCGAGGAGCACCAGATTCGGCGGCGGCCCGGCCAGCGCCAGCGCCGCGCGCCCGTTCTCCGCTTCGGCCAGCGCGTACCCCCGGGGGGAGAGCATGTCCCGCAGCAGGGTGCGCACGAACGCATCGTCGTCGACGATGAGGATCGAACCTTCGGGCATACGCCACTTCACGCTGACGCCCGTTGGCGTGAGACGTCAACCCCCGTCAGACCTACCCCTACCCTGTCCCCTCCGACCGGGCCTGGGTGGGCAGGGCCTCAGGGCCATGTGGGTGAGGGTGAATGCCCAGCTTCCGGACCACCAGCTCGTGCACCCCGTAGACCGCAGGGGTCAAGCCCACGGCGATGATGAACTTGATGACGTACTCCCCGACCGCCTTGCTGGTGACCCACCCCAGCGGCCGCGGCGAGGAGTTCCCCACCGAGGGGAAGACGTACCAGAAGAGATAGTTGATGACGAAGGTGTCCACCACCTGACTGGCGATGGTCGACCCGGTGGCCCGCAGCCACAGATGCCGCGACTGGGTGAGCGCCTTCCAGAAGGCAAAGACCTGGATGTCGAGGAACTGCCCGCACAGGTAGGCGATGATCGACGCCACGAACAGCTTCGAGCCCACGCCGAAGACCTTGCTGAACTCCGCATCGGTGTAGAAGCTGTTCACCTCCGCCCGGGGCAGCTGCGAGACGTTGAGCACCACGAAGCTGAACACCGCCATCCACATCCCGAGCAGGGTCAGGAACCGGGCGCCCTTCGTCCCGTAGAACTCGTTGACGATGTCGGTGAGCAGGAAGGTGATCGGGAAGGAGAACAGCCCCACCGACACCGGCTGGCTGTAGTGGAGGCCGAACACCCGGAACTCCACCCCGAAGGCCTTCCCTCCGGTCAGATCGCCGAGGAGCAGCGCGGCGACGAACACGGCACTGAGGTACGAGTACAGCTGCTGCTGCTTGGTCAGCACCATGGAGGGGAGGACCGCCCTTCCTAGCCGGATGGCCGGCCCGACGCACGCGGTCCCGGATCCCGCCCCAGCGCGGCCCGGTGACGGGCGAATCGGGTGGTGACCTGCTCCACGTAGGCCCGGGTCTCGGCGTTGTCCGGCACCTCACCGTGCACCGCTTCGGGCCCGGCGTTGTAGGCGGCCACCGCCAGAGGAATGGAGCGAAAGCGTCTCAGTTGCATCGCCAGATAGCGGGCGCTGCCGTCGATGGCCTCGGCGCTGTCGAAGGGATCACCCACCGCGAGGCCGCGGGCCGTGGAGGGGAGTAACTGCGCCGGCCCCACCGCGCCGGTGGAGGAGATGCGGTGGGGGACCAGCCCGCTCTCCACCTCCACCACCGAGAGGAGCAGCCCGCGCGGCAGGTGCTCCCGCTGCTCGGCCGCAGCGATCAGCGGGGGCAGCGCCGGATGGCCCCGGAAGAGACAGAGCGGCCGGTGGAGCGCGTACAGCCGCAGCGCCTCCAGCCGGGCGCGGAGGTGGAAGGGGGAGAGGAGGAACACCCCTGCCCCACCGACCCAGTTCAGCGTGCCGTTCACCGCCGCGAGCCAGAGCACCACCACCAGCACCGCACGGGCCACCGCCCGCCGGACCAGCGACGGGGTGTGCCGGTAGAGCCAGAGGCCCCCGGCGATCAGTCCTCGAGCTCGCCGTGCCAGTACGCCACGTCCCGCAAGAACTTGCGCCAGGAATGCGGCATCCCCGGCTCATAGGTGAAGGTGAGGTGGAACGTCTCGGGCAGCCGCTTCGGCTTCACCGGCATGCTGAGGAGCGACATCCCCGCCTGCGGCGGCGTGCGCCCTCCCTTGCGCTGGTTGCAGGAGAAGCAGCAGATGACGACGTTCTCCCAGGTGGTGTGCCCACCCTGGGCCCGGGGCACCACGTGGTCGTAGGTGGCGTCCTGCCGCGTGACCCGAGCGTTGCAGTACTGGCACCGTCCGTGGTCCCGGGCGTAGACGTTCTCCCGGCTGAACTTGATGGCCCGCTTCCGGTTCCGCACCGCGCGCAGGAAGCGGATGACCGAAGGCATCTTCACCGCAAAGGTCACCGAGCGGATCAGCCGATCCTCGTACTCCTCCACCACCTCCACCTTCCCGAGGAAGAGGAGGTTGATCGCCCGCTGCCAGGAAACGCGGGCCACCGGCTCGTATCCCGTGCTGAGGACCAGCGTCTCCATGGGCGGCGCATCTTAACCGCTCGCGCAACGGACCGCTCTATGGTGCTGATCACCTGCAAGGAGAGGAGGCCGGATGGGACCCACGAACCGGGTGGTGCTGGTCCGTCACGGAGAGACGGAATGGAGCAAGTCGGGCCAGCACACGGGCAGGCAAGACATCCCCCTCACCGAGGAAGGGCGACGGCAGGCAACGCTCCTCCGCGCCCCGCTGGCACGGTGGAGCTTCGCCCAGGTGTGGACCAGTCCCCTGTCACGGGCGCGTGACACCTGCACCCTGGCGGGGCTGGGCGACCGGGCGGTGGCCGACCCGGACCTGATGGAATGGGACTACGGAATCTACGAGGGACGCAAGCGCGCCGACATCCTCCGCGACGATCCGGGCTGGTGGCTGTGGCGCGACGGCTGCCCGGGGGGTGAGAAGCCGGAGCAGATCGGTGAACGGGCCGATCGGGTCCTGGCCCGCGTGCGAGAGGTGGACGGCGACGTGGCGCTCTTCGCCCACGGACACATCCTGCGGGTCATCGGTGCCCGCTGGCTGGGAGAGCCGGTCAGCTTCGGAGAGCACCTCGCCCTCTCCACCGCCTCACTGAGCGTGCTCGGCCAGGAGCACACCGCCGACGCGCTCTGGCTGTGGAACGACACCAGCCACCTCCGTTGACCTGGAGCGGGGCGGGCGGCATGTCGTCTTCGAGCGGACAGCGGAAGTGCGAGCCGGGCACCGGGGCCGAACGCTCGACCTCCTGGCCGCTCGCCCGGACGCGCGAGTCGCTTCATCGCCTCTCCCTCCGACCGATGCTGAGCGTGCTCGTCCCGGACCTGGAGCCCGACTTCCGGACCGGCGACCGGCGCCGATTCCCGACCTCCCGGACCCGCGACCAGAGCCGATTCCCGAGCGGGCCCGACCTCGGTCGTGCCTTGCGACTCAAGCCCCCCGCAACGCCGCGAGGACCGGCGCGATCGGTCCATCGATTCCGGGCAGCGACCGCGCGAGCTCCTCCTGACGGGTGGACCCCAAACCGCTGCTCGCCGAGAGTCGAACTCTCTGGTTTCGACAGATGGTGATCGTCGGGCTCGGCTCCGCCGGCCGATTCGGGCGCGGCTCCGGCTGCCGCGGTCTCCCGCCGGGCCTCTAGTTCGGCAGCAGCGGTCGCCCGAACCCGCTGCCGAGCTGCCCGTCGAGCACCTGCCGCAGCTCGCCCATGTCCACCGGCTTGTGCAGCCGGCCGACGATGCGCGGCGATCCCAGCGCCACCCGATCCACCACGCTGTAGGCAGAGACCAGCGCCACCCGCACCTGGCGGATATCGCGCCGTCGCTCCAGCGCCTGGAGGAACTCCACCCCGTTCATCACCGGCATCACCAGATCGAGCAGCACCAGGCAGGGCGTGGCCGTCTCCTCCAGCATCTCCAGCGCCTCGAGCCCATTGCCCGCGGAGACCACCCGGAAGCCGTCGCCACGCAACCGGTCCTCCAGGGAGCGCCGGAAGAGCGCCTGGTCGTCCACCACCAGCAAGGTGAGAGGTGCCGAGACCGCCACGGATGTATTCCTACACTTCTCCCGTCCCCGATTGCGAGCGAGACCGGCCTGCAGCGGGGTCAGCCCCACCCCCGGGCATGGGGTGCAGCCTGACCAGGGTGACCCCCCAGCCGCCCCGTCCCTCCTCCGCAGTCCGGATCTCCGCCACGTCGTCCCGTTGGGCGAGCTGCGCCCGCACCTGTCGGCCCAGGGCACCGGTTCCCTTCCCGTGGACGATCTCCAGCTGGAGCACGCCCGCTGCCCGGCATTCGGGGAGGTAAGCCTCGAGCAAGGCCGGGACGTCGCGGGGGTGAAAGAGGTGCAGGTCGAGCCGGCCGTCGAGGGGGATCGGCACCGGGCCCTCGAACGGCTCAGCCGCCACGGGCGGGGTGTCTCCAGCCGGCGAGGAACCGCGCCAGCGCCTCCGTCTTGGGGACCAGCGTCTCCACCTCGATGTGCTCCTCCACGGTGTGGAATCCCTTCCCCCGGGGACCGAGCCCGTCGATGGAGGCGATGCCCATCGCTCCCGAGGTGCTCGCGTCCGATCCACCGCCGATCAGCGGCGCCTCCGACGCCTGCAGCCCCGCCGCCCGGGCCGCGCGCCCGTACTCCTCCAGGAGCGCCACGCTGGCCGCGGTCCGCTCCAGCGGTTCGCGCCCCACGCCGCCGGACAGCTCGATCCGCGTCCCGGGTACCGCCGCGTGCGCCCGCTCCGCCGCTTCGCGCATCCGCGCCACCAGCGCCTCGCCGTCGTGGCGAGTCACGTAGCGGATGTCGGCCTGGGCCTCCGCCCGGTCGGGCACGGTGTTCTTCCCCTGACCGCCGCTGACCTTCCCGACGTTCACCGTCACCCCCCGGTCGTAGTCGGTGAGCTGCTGCACCGCATCGACCCACCGGGCCATCGCCCAGATGGCGTTCTTCCCCTCGGCGTGCGCGTTGCCCGCATGCGCAGCCTTGCCGTGCACCAGTGCCGTGACCGCACCGGTTCCCTTGCGGCGGGTGATGATCGCATCACCGGCGCGGCCCGACTCCAGCACCAGCGAGGCCGCGCAGTCTCCGATGACGCTCCGGATGACGCCCGCCCCCTCTGGAGAGCCGACCTCCTCGTCCGAGACCACCACGATGCGCAGTGGCGGCAGCGCCCCCAGCCCCCCAGGAAACCCCTCGGCCAGTCCGCGGAGGGCGAAGGCCACCACCACCAGCCCACCCTTCATGTCCAGTACGCCCGGTCCCCGCCGCAGCACCCCGTCCACCCGGTACCCCTCGAAGACCCCTGGAGGAAAGACGGTGTCCAGGTGCCCAAGGAGCGCCACCGGAGCGAGCTTGGGGTTTCCCGCGGTGCGGAAGACGCGGTGATCGGCGAAGCGCTCGCTGGCGACGCTGGACCCCTCCACCCCGGGGATGGCCATCCACCGAGCCAGCCTTCGGCCCACCTCCAGGCCACCCGCCCGGTTCTCGGTGAAGGAGTTCACCTCCACCAGGTCGCGCACCGCCTCCTCGAGGGCCTCCTGGCGATCTCGCCACCAGCCGGCCCACGCCGCGGATACCATGGGGTCGGCTGTAGCACTGGCACCACCACCGGCGAAAGAGCGCTGGACGCTCGCCACGTTTTGCGCAAGGTCCAACTCTGATGCGCTCCTCCACCCTCCTCGTCCTCGCGCTGACCGTCGCCTGCGCCTCTCCCGGGACGCCATCGCCACCGGGTGGTGCCGAGGCCCCGCCACCTGCTGCCGTCGCCGCTCCGACCGGTCTCCGCCTCCCGGGAGGGGTTCACCCCACCCGGCAATTCATCGCCCTCCGCATCGATCCCCACGCCACCAGCTACGGCGGCACGGTGCGGATCGAGCTCACGGTCGACTCCGCGATGACCCAGGTGTGGCTCCACGCGCAGGACCTGCGCATCACCCGCGCCACGGTGGCCCAGGGGGGCGACCCGAAGCCGGCGAGGACGGTCACCGCCGATCCGGGCCTGCTCGGTGTCATCCCCCCCGCTCCCCTCATTGCCGGAAACGCCGAGCTGGTGATCGACTTCGAGGGCACGCTGGACCGGGAGCGGAGCCGCGGCATTTACCGCGTCGACGAGCCCGACGGGCCGTACGTCTACACCTTCTTCGAGCCGGTGGATGCCCGCCGCGCCTTCCCTTGCTTCGACGAGCCGTCGTTCAAGATTCCCTGGGAGCTCTCGCTCACCGTGCCTCCGGGGATCGGCGCCTATGCCAACGCCGCGGAGGTCTCCTCCACTCCCAAGGAAAAGGGATGGCACGAGGTCCGCTTCGGCGTGACCCGGCCGCTCCCGAGCTACCTGGTCGCCTTCGGAGTGGGGACCTTCGAGGCGGTCCCGGCCGGGGCGGGAGGGCACCACCAGACCCCGGTGCGCTTCCTCATTCCTCGCGGACGCTCCGCCGAGCTCGCCTACGCGAAGCAGACCGTTCCCCGGATGATCACCCTCCTCGAGGACGCCACCGACGTTCCTTACCCCTACGGAAAGCTCGACGTCCTGGTGGTGCCGCGGTTCTGGGGAACGATGGAGCACCCCGGGCTGGTCGCACTCGGCCAACCGCTGATGCTGATTCCACCCACCGCCCAGGCGCTCTCCCGCAAGCAGTTCGGCGCCAGCATCTCGGTGCACGAGCTGGCGCACTACTGGTACGGGGACCTGGTCACCACCGCCTGGTGGGACGACACCTGGCTGAACGAGTCCTTCGGCAGCTGGATCGACAACAAGGTGACCGATCGCCTGGAGCCGGACTGGCGCTGGTCGAGGCGGACCCTCCGCCGCCGGCAGACCGCGCTCGACTCCGACGCCCTCCTCACCGCCAAGCGCCTCCGCGAGCCGGTGACCCGCGCCGAGGACATCGACGCCTCCTTCGACGCCCCACTCACCTACGACAAGGGCTCGACGGTCATCGCCATGTTCGAGCGCTGGCTGGGCGAGGACCTGTGGCGCACGGCGATGGCCGGTTACCTCCGCGCCCATGCCGATCGCAACGTCACCACCGAGGATCTCCTGGCCTCGCTCGACCAGGGCACCGGGCAGAACGTCTCCAGCGCGCTCCGCACCTTCATCGAGCAGCCCGGTTACCCGCTCCTCCACGTCCGCCGCCTCTGTGAGCCGGGCCACCCGCCGCGCCTGGCGCTCACCCAGGCGCGCTACCTGAGCACCGGTCAGGACGCCGGCGGCTCCACCTGGCGCTTCCCGCTCTGCATCCGGGCCGGCAAGGGGCAGCGCGTCGCCCGCGGCTGCGCCGTGGTCTCCGGCGCCTCGGACGAGGTGGTGCTCCCCGACGTGGGAGGCTGTCCGGACTGGGTGCTCGCCGACGATGGGGGCCTCGCCTACTACCGCGTCGCCTACGAGCCCGAGCTGCGCACCCGGCTGCTCCGGTTGCCGCGCGGAACGCTCTCGGTCGCGGAGCGGGTCGGGCTCGGTTCGGACCTCTCGGCGCTCGCCGAGCGGGGCGAGGTGCCGGTGGGCCCGGTGCTCGATCTCGGCGCCACGCTGGTGGCCGACGGGGATTCGGATCTCTCGGCGCAGGGGCAGCAGATGCTCGAGGCCTGGCTGCGGACCGATCGCCTCACCGCCGCTCAGCGTGCGCAGCGAGCAGCGTGGATCCGCAGCGTCGCCTCCCAGCGTGCCCGGGCCCTGGGCTGGGCCAACCGCGAGGGAGAGCCGGTCGACAGCCGGGAGCTGCGCCATCGCCTCGTGCCCTGGGTGGCCAACGAGGGCGAGGACCCGGTGCTCCAGGCCTCGGCCCGCAAGCTGGCTCTGGCCTGGCTCGACGAGCGGACGGGCCTCGACGACGACCTGGTCGAGCCAGTGTTGATCGTCGCCGCCAAGCACGGGGACCCACGGCTGTTCGAGGCGATGGTCCAGCAGGCAGCCACCGCCCCGGTCCGGGTGGATAGAACTCGCATCGTCGACGCGCTCGGACACGTCGACGACCCGGCCCTTGCCGCCCGGGCCCGGGCGCTGCTCGACGACCCGCGCTTCGACCTCCGCGACTCGGCCCGCATCCTCTCCATCCAGATGGGCCGTGCCGAGACCCGGGGCGCCGCCTGGCCGGTCCTTCGCGATCGAGCCCCCGAGCTGGCGAAGCGGATGCGCAGCGACGAGGTGAAGCTCCTCATGGCCAGCGTCGGGCATGGTTGCGACCGGGCGCTCCGCGAGGATGCAGAGCGAGCCCTGACCCCGGTGGCAGAGAACATCGACGGGGCGCCGTTCGCCCTCCGGCAGGCGCTGAGCAACGTCGACCGGTGCATCCAGGTCCACGCACGCACCGACGCCGAGGCAGTGGCCTGGCTCGCGAGCCGCGCCCGCCGATCGGCGCCGGCGACACCGGCGCGCTGAACCGCCTCACTCGGGGGCGCATCGCTCACTGACTGAATCCCGGGCTCGGAGAGGTGCCTGGCTTGGTCCACCACCTCGGGCCGCTTCCCGAGGTATCAGAGACCTCGTCAGGACCGGTTGGTCCGGCCGGGGCAGACCGGTCCGCTCAGGCCGGCCTGCGATCGCCAGTCTCGTGACCGGCAATTTCCCGTGTCGCTTCGAGAGCTTCGCGAGGTATCAGAGACCTCGTCAGAGACCTCGCCGGGGCGGAGCGCTCACCGCGCTCTGGTAGGGTCCCGGGCCTCGCGCATGCACGACGTGGTCACCACCGCGGGCGGCCTCCAGACCCGCGTCCTCCAGACCGATGCCGACCGGGCGCCGTCGCTGCTCACCCTCTTCTGTCACGGGTATGGAGCGTCCGGAGAGGACCTGGTCCCCTTCGTGCCCGACCTGGTCGAGCGAGAGCCCCGCCTGGCCACCGTCCGCTTCGCCTTCCCCGCCGGTCCCCTCTCGCTGGGGAACCTGCCCTGGGGCGATTCCCGCGCCTGGTGGCCGCTGGACTGGGCCGACTTCGAGGCCGCCAACCGGATCGGATGGGAAGGTGTGCAGAACGCGCTGCCCGCGGGACTGCCTCCCGCCCGGCGGCAGCTCCAGGCCTGCGTGGAGGCACTGCTCCCGGGCAGCGGGCTCGCCCCCGACCGGGTGGTGATCGGCGGGTTCAGCCAGGGAGCGATGCTCGCCACCGACCTCACCCTCCACTGGGAGCACCGCCCCGCGGCGCTGGTGGTCCTGAGCGGCATCCTCCTCGATCAGCGGCGATGGCGGCAGCTCGCCCCCCGCCGTGCCGGTCTTCCGGTCGTCCAGTCCCACGGGCGAGAGGACGGGGTGCTTCCCTTCCACGAGGGGGAGGCGCTCCACCATCTCCTGGTGGATGCCGGGCTGGCGGTGGAGTGGATTCCCTTCGACGGTCCACACACCGTGTCTCCCGAGGCGCTCGATGCGGTCGCCTCCCTCCTCACCCGACTTCTCCCTTCGACATGACGCCTCCTCCGACCTCCCGAATGCCGAACAGCTTCCGCCGCTTCACCGGAACCGATCGCTACCTGACCAGCCCCGGGCTGCAGGCGGCGGTGAACTGCGCACTGGCGCTGGAACGGCCGCTGCTGGTGAAGGGGGAGCCGGGCACCGGGAAGACGCTGCTCGCCGACGCCATCGCCACCGGGTTGGGGCTCCCGCTGCTGACCTGGAACGTGAAGAGCACCACCCGCGCCCAGGACGGGCTGTACGTCTACGACACCGTCCAGCGCCTCCACGACAGCCGCTTCGGCGATGGCGATGTGAAGGACATCCGCCGCTACATCCGGTGGGGTCCTCTCGGCCAGTCCTTCCGCTCGCCGGGGCGGACAGTGCTCCTCATCGACGAGGTGGACAAGGCCGACCTCGAGTTTCCCAACGACCTGCTCCACGAGCTCGACCGGATGCGCTTCCGGGTGCTGGAGACCGAGGAGGAGATCGTCGCCGCCGAGCGACCGGTGGTGGTCATCACCAGCAACAACGAGAAGGAGCTGCCCGACGCCTTCCTCCGGCGCTGCGTCTTCCACTTCATCGACTTCCCGGACATGGAATTGATGAAGCGCATCGTCCGGGTGCACCACCCCACGCTCGAGGATTCCCTGATGGACCAGGCGCTGGAGGTCTTCTTCCAGCTCCGCACCCTGACCCGGCTGCGAAAGCGGCCGAGCACCAGCGAGCTGGTGGACTGGCTGGCAGTGCTCCAGGCGGCGGGAGTAAGCAGCGTGAAGCTGGAGGCCGAGCTGCCCTTCGTCGGGGCCCTCCTCAAGAAGGAGCAGGACCTCGAGGCCTTCGCCGAGGCAGCCGGAGCGCGCCGGGCACGCGGATAGCGTCGATGTTCGTCCCCTTCCTCTACGAGCTGCGTCGACACCGGGTGCCGGTCGGTGCCCAGGAGGCGGTGGCGCTGGCCCGGGCGCTGGAGGTGGAGCTGCACGACAGCTCGCTCGATGGCTTCTACGATGTGGCGCGGGCCCTCTGCGTCCACACCGAGGCCCACCTCGACGCCTTCGATCAGGCCTTTCTCGCCCACTTCAAGGGCATCGAGTCGGCCGGCCAGGCGCTGGCGGAAGAGCTGCTGGAGTGGCTGCGTCAGGCATCGGCGAAGCCCGCGCGCGACCGGACGCCGGAGGAGTCGGAAGCCCTGGAGGCGCTCGACGTGACCGAGCTCCAGGCGCTGTTCGAACGGCGGATGCGCGAGCAACGCCGGCGCCACGAGGGCGGAGACCGGTGGATCGGCACCCGCGGCACGTCTCCCTTCGGCAACGCGGGCCGGACGGCGGTGGAGGGGTTCCGCATCGAGGGTCAGGGCGGCGGGCGGAGCGCCTTGAAGACCGCCGATGCCCGGCTGTACCGCGGCTATCGCGACGACCAGGTGCTGGACACCCGGGCGATGGGAATGGCGCTGCGGAAGCTGCGGGCCTTTGCCCGGGAGGGCGCTCCGGACGAGCTGGACCTCGAGGGGACCATCGATGCCACCGCGCGGAACGCCGGCGAGCTGGAGGTGGTGCTCCGGCCTCCGCGCCGGCCCGATACCCGGGTGCTACTCCTCCTCGACGTCGGCGGCTCGATGACTCCCCACGCCCACCTGGTGGACCGGCTGTTCAGCGCGGCGAAGCAGGCCACGCACTGGAAGGAGCTCCGGACCTACTACTTCCACAACTGCATCTACGGGCGTGTCTTTCGCACCGAGCGCTTCCTCGACCCAGTGCCGGTGCCCACGCTGCTCGCCGACTGCGGGCCGCACTGGAAGCTGGTGGTGGTGGGCGATGCGCTGATGGCGCCGTACGAGCTGATGCTCCACTCCACCGGCCTGGAGATGTACGACGAGCGCGGGCCGGAGGGCGTGGTGTGGCTGATGCAGCTCGCCGAGCACTTCCATCGCCATGCCTGGCTCAATCCGGAGCCGCCCACCGCCTGGTGGGCGCAGACCATCCGCACCGTGCGCCGCATCTTCCCCATGTTTCCCTTGACGCTCGCCGGACTCGGGGAGGCGGTGAACCACCTGGCGCGGCGAGGGGCGGCACGGGCCTGAACGTACCGCGTCGAGCAAACCGATGACCGAGACCCCGCCGCCCTCGCTCCAGCTCGACGACCGGACGGCGCTGCTGGTGCTGACCGGGGCGGGCGTCTCGGCGGAGAGCGGGCTGCCCACCTACCGGGGGACGGGCGGACTGTGGCGGTCGCTCCCCTTCGAGCGGCTGGCGTCACCGGAGGGATTTGCTGGCGACCCGGCGCTGGTGTGGCGCTTCTATTCGGAGCGGCGAGAGACGGCGCTGCGGGCGGAGCCGAATGCCGGCCATCGCGCGCTGGTCGAGGCCGAGCGACGGCTGGGCGACCGGTTTCTCCTGGTGACACAGAACGTCGACGGGCTGCACCGGCGCGCGGGGAGCGAGCGGCTGATCGAGATTCACGGCCGGCTGCTCGGGACACGGTGCTCGCGCTGCGACCGGGAGGAGGTGCCGGACACGACCGCGTACCGCGAGGGCCACGTCCCGCGCTGCGACCGCTGCCGGGGGATGCTGCGGCCGGCAGTGGTGTGGTTCGGCGAGCAGCTCGATCCGGAGCACCTCGACGCGGTCGACCGCTTCCTGGAGCGGTGGCGGGCGGCGCGGTTGCTCTTCCTGGCCGCGGGAACGTCGGGAGCGGTGTGGCCGGCGGCTGGGCTGGTCGACGTCGCCCGCCGGCGTGGTGCCGAGACCTGGCTGGTCAACGCCGAGCCGGCCGACAACGCCGGCCGCTTCGAGCACGTCTGCGAGGGCCGGAGCGGCACGCTTCTTCCGCTCCTGCTGGCGTGAAATCGAGCCCGCCGACCGACCCACCCACCGACCGCTCGCAAAAGGTATCAAACACCTCGTCGGACTCATTCGGGGGCGATCCCGATTCCGGACGGGGTGCAGACGGTGAAGTTGGACGACGAGGGGAGTGACGAGCCCTCGCTAGGGGCCCCGCCGCGGCTCAGACATTGCCGCCGGGCGGATGTCCGACGCGAACGCTGTCGGGCCCGACCGCGATGTGCGATCGGGAGATCCAGTGGCAGTTCCCGCAGTAGCTGTAGCCGGTGCCGGGTGTGAGGCGGACGGCCAGCTCGCCGCCGCACAGCGGGCAACCCTTGGGGAGGGTGAAGTCGGCTGCCTCGCCCTCGCGCTCGATGGAGGCGTTCAACATGAGAAAGCAGGTAACGCACCCCTGGCGCCGTGCAAGTCCTCGGCACCACTGGGCGACAGCCAGCTTGCCTGCCTGGCTGCTTCCGGTCAGGGCTTCTTGAAGCGCAGCGCCGTGTACTGGGCCTCGAAGGCCTGCCCGGAATCGATGAAGCCGTTCGTCTCGAGCTTCCGCACCAGGTCGCGCACCCGGTGCTGCCAGTTCGGGGTCAGCCGGCCCTTCTCGTAGAAGACGTGGTAGCGGACCGGGTTGGGAATGATGGTGGCCAGGAACGCCGCCTGCTGCACGGTGAGCTGCCGCGGGTTGACGCCGAAGTAGTGCCGCGATGCCTCGCCCAGCCCGTAGATGCCCGGCCCCCACTCGATGATGTTCAGGTAGATCTCCATCAGCCGCGCCTTGGGCAGCGAGGCCTCCAGCGCCAGGGTGAAGAGCGCCTCGCGGACCTTGCGGGCGAAGGTGCGCTCCCGGGAGAGGAAGAGGTTCTTCGCCAGCTGCTGGGTGAGCGTCGACGCGCCCCGCACCCGGCTTCCCTCGGCAGCGTCGATCAGGCTCTCCCGCATCTCGTCGAAGTCGAACCCGGGATGGAACCAGAACCCCGCGTCCTCGCTGGTGGTGACCGCCCGCGAGACGAAGCGCGGCAGGTCGGCGATGGGCACGAAGTTGGGGTTCTGCGGACCGACCCACACCTCGCGGGTGTGTCCGGCGGCATCGATCGGTCGGTAGATGAACGGGCCACGGAGGAAGAAGGGGGTGTTCTTCGACGCCGCTCGCAGCCCGGCCAGATCCAGCTTGGCGTCCACCACCCAGGCCTCCGGATCGCGCACCGGCCCGGACACCCGCACCCGCGCATCGAGCAGCCCGGGGATGCGCGGCGCCTCGTTGCCGAGGCTGAACTGCGGCGGCAAGGCGTCGACCGCGTCCTGGTAGCGCAGCTGGTCGACCCGCACCTCGGCACGGAACCGAGGGACCTTCACTCCCTCGTAGACGCCCTCCAGGTTGACCCGCAGCGAGTCGTTCTCTCCGAAGCCGATGTGCCCATCCCGCAGCCGGATCTCCCGGCTTCCCCGGTCCCAGTCGACGATCCCGGCACCGGAGAGCCGCCACGGCCCCACCGCCTCGGTCGCCAGCCGCGCG
>Ga0318562_10000623_pt1 | contig 15553 bp, 16 predicted proteins | sample GRESIP066b5f18_FD_203688 | JGI IMG/M metagenome (GOLD analysis project Ga0318562, IMG submission 203688) | Tropical soil microbial communities from Luquillo Experimental Forest, Puerto Rico - GRE.SIPMG.066b5f18 | ecosystem: Environmental > Terrestrial > Soil > Tropical forest > Bulk soil... | reverse complement strand
GACAGCCCTCGCCATGGCGCCGGTTTTTGGGCCCCGCTCATAGCAGACAGTCTCACGAGCGCTTCCCGCGAACACATTTCACTAATAAGGACCTCTGGAATGAAACAATATTTCGCTAACTCGTCCAATGGCCGCACCCTCGCCTGGGGCGCCGGGCTCATGGTACCGTCCGGGGCATTCTTTCTCATCGCCGCCCTTGGACTGCTCCAAACAGCCCAACTCCCGGACGTTCCCGCCTATCTGCCGGTGCTGCCGTTCCTGATCGCCTTTTTGCCGGTAGTGGCCATTGTAATTAACGTCATCGCCCTGGCTCGTGCCATTGCCCGCTCGAAGCATGCGGTATTGAGTTGGAAATTCATCGGACATAACTTCTGGACGCTGGTCGTCATCGCCGCCGCGCTGGGGTGGCTGGCGCTGCTCTTCGGCCACGATACCGCCGGTTGTGCCATAAAATACCTCCCCGCCGTCAACTGGCACGGTTTTCAGCACTGCAACGCCATTCACTAACAAATGCTAGGCCGCCTACGATTCACTGAAGGATCGTAGGCGGCTCGCACGAAAACCGAGCAGGCTGGTCCCGGGCTTCGGTTAGGGGTAAACCCCCGGCAATACCGGCTGACGGTGGCCCATTCCGCCCAGCTGTCCGATCGGCGTATCCCGTTCTCCTTCTTCCACATACTCGTAACCGCAGCCGGCGGCCAACCGCTTTATGTGGAGCCGGTCACCCGGCCGAAACAGCCGGACCGCCACCAATTCCGGCAACCGAGGGTGGATTACCCCAGGCTGCACCCGAGCCAATGGGCGCAACCGCCGGTCAAGCTGGTCGCGAGGCTGGGCCCCTTGGAGTTCCTGGTACCAGTGGATATGCTCTACCCCAGATTGCGCCATTGCTTCTCCCGTCTTACGGCGTACTTCGTTCTGGCGTGAATTCACAGTAGTTAGCCCACAAGGGTCCAGACTTTGGGCATGGTCACGAGGGCAGCCGCACCGGGCCCGCGGGTGTATGCTTACGGCATGAACTCCCAACCTATCCCCAACGGCTCATTGCCCGAGCTTCCGGCCGGCGTTTATCGGCACTACAAACAGCGATACTATCTGGTGCTTGGTTATGGTCACGACGCCAATTTCGATGATCGCTGGGTGGTGGTGTACGTGGGGCTCGAACTCAACGATGCCCATTCCGGCCCGCGCCTGGCCGTTCGTTCAGTTGAGGATTTTTTGGCTTGGGTGACGCCCGAAGGCTCAATCGTTGCCAACCAGGACCTGCCCGGGTCCGAGCACGCCAAGCACGGCCACGTCCGCCGCTTTACGTATGTGGGCCCGTCCTGGGAGCCGGACCAGTTCAAATTGGCATAGTGAGGTAGTGCCGCATCACAGGCTGGATGTAGCGGGCAATCGCCTCCGGCCCGGCGTCGATAATGCCCGGCACTTGCACGATCTCGCGCGCGGTCATAATTCCAATAAACGTTGAACCAATAAGGCTGGCGCGCAGCTTGGCTTCCGGCTCGGGCATGAGGTGCTCCAGGATACGCACAATCCGCACAGCTATAAATCCCCGCAGCATGGCCGCCGCTTCCGGCTCCGAGGCCGCCGCCCGCACCAGGCCCACAATCAACTGGCGCAACTCTGCCTCTGCCAACACCGACCCCACCATTGGCGCCCACATCTCCACCAGTTGGTCCGTGGTGGTTGCCTGCCTCAATTGGCCAATCCGCGTATCCATCTCCACCTCGGCCAATGGCAGCATTACCGTCATAAACAACTGCTGCTTCGACCCGAAATAATGCATCACCAACGCCGCGTCCACCCCGGCGGCTTGAGCCACTGAGCGAATGGTCGTTTTCTCGTACCCGGAGCTCGCGAACTGCCCGCGCGCGGCCTCCAGGATTACCTGCTTAGTCGGTTTGGCCATTGTGTTGACATAATACAATGGCCGCGATTAGATTAAAGCATTAGCATCATTCAACAAGCGTTGAACATTAGAACTTTAGGAGGGTAACCCATGGCGGCTGAGGCAGTTGCCTTTAACAAGGTCGTAAAAACCTACGACACGTTCCGGGCCCTGGATGAGCTCACGTTCTCCATCCATGAGGGCGAACTCTACGGGCTCATCGGCCCCAACGGCGCCGGCAAAACCACCGCCATCAAAGTGCTCACCGGCCTGCGCAAAGCCTCGGGTGGCGACGCCAAAGTGCTCGGCTATGAACCTCAGGACCCGGCCGTGCGTCCGCTCGTGGGCTATATGCCACAGGAAACTGCGCTCTACCTCGACCTGTCCGTGCGCGAAAACCTCGAGCTGTTTGGGGGGCTCTACGACATTAAGAAACCGGCGCTTCAGGCGCGCATCAAGGATTTGCTCGAATTTGTGAACTTGAGCGACTGGGCCGACAAGGTTATCACCGACCTGTCCGGCGGCATGCAGCACCGCGCCTCACTCGCCGCCGCCCTCCTTCCTAAGCCCCAACTGCTGGTGCTCGACGAGCCTACGGTAGGCGTAGACCCCGAACTGCGCGCCACCTTCTGGGCGCGCTTCGCCGACATGCAAAAAGACGGCACCACCATCCTCATCACCACCCACTACATGGACGAAGCCATGCGCTGCGAGCGCGTGGGCCTGGTGAACCACGGCAAACTCATTGCTGAAGGCTCACCGGAAGCGCTCATTAAACACGCCAAGGTCAAAACGCTCGAGGACGCCTTCCTCAAGCTAGCCGGCCGCGGATTGGTGGTGCCAAAATGAGGGGCTCGCACGTCGCGGCCATTGCCCGCAAGCAATTCCTCACCCTCCGCCACGACCACCGTTCGCTCGCTCTCATGCTCGTGGCTCCCGTTCTGGCCATGCTCATCTTTGGTTTCGCCTTTGGCACCTCGCCCAAACACATTAAGGTCTTGGTCGTAAACCAAGACAGCGGTGCCACTGCCCAAAACATTATCGACAAGCTCGACAAAGACAAGCTCAACCTCGAGACCACCATGGACGTTGATGGCGCCAAGCAGCAGGTGCGCGACGGCAAAGTGGTAGGGGTACTGGTGTTCCCGTCCAGCTTCACGGCCGACTCTTCGCCCAAAGTCAGCATTAGCCTCGTAGGCGGCAAGCCCCAGCCCAGCGTTGCGCCGCCGGCCGGAGCCCACGCGGAGGTTTACATCGATACCACCAACCAGCAGCTGTCGGCGGTAGTGCTCCCCGAACTCGCCCGCGCCACCCAGCAGGTGGCGGCCGACGCCGGCGCCCAGAGCCCCGTCTCCTACGACACCAAGTATGCCTTCGCCAAAGCCAAAGATGCCCGCTACATCGACTACTTCGTGCCCGGTATTATGGCCTTTGCGATCACCTTCTTTACCATCCTGCTCACCTTGCTCGCCTTCGTGAGTGAACGCACTTCAGGCACCATGGACCGCCTGCGCGTGTCGCCGGCCACCGAGGCGGAAATCGTGCTCGGCAACGAGTTGGCCTTTGGGATCATCGCGGCAGTGCAAGGTTCGCTCATATTGGCCGTCGCCTTGCTGGTGTACCATGTGCTCTTGGTGGGGCCGCTGTGGATCGCGGTGCTGCTCGTAATATTGGCCGCCATCGACGCCCAGGCTATCGGGATCTCCATCTCGGCCGCTGCCAAACGCGAGAGCCAGGCGGTGCAGCTCATACCGCTCATCATCTTCCCCGTGTTTCTGCTGTCCGGTATCTTTGTGCCGGTCGCTAGTTTGCCGGGCTGGCTGCAGCCGTTCTCCTACCTGCTGCCGCCCACGTGGGCCATCGACGCCCTCCGCGACGTGTTCCTACGGGGTTGGGGCATGGACCACGTTTGGGTGAACGTCGCCGTTCTGGCCGGCTTCGCCGTCCTCTTCACCGCCATTGCCATCGTTGGCCTCGGCCGCGCCCGCTCCTAGCGGCTGTTGACGGAAGAGCTCAGCGCCGCTTCGGCCGGTTTGGCCGTGGTTGTGCTGGCCGGCCCGGATAGCATCCCGGCCTTCGTAGACATTAGCGAAAAATATACCAGATATGATATAAAATCAGCCAATGTTGGTGATGAGAGTTACCCGGGTTGGCAGTGGCCCGCATCAACACGCGGAAACCCATTACCCCTTATAAGGAAAATCTAAATCCTGTAACCTGAGGACATGAGCGCAACCTATTCAGATTCAGGCGTAAACGTGGACATCGAAGAGAAGGCCGCCAAACTCCTCTACGCGGCCGCTCGCCGCACCTGGCGCAACCGCTCGGGGCAAGTGGGCGAGGTGCTGGTGCCGTTCGATGATTTCTCCGGGCTGCGCGCGGTCAATGCCGGCGGCCTGCCCGAAGGCACCATGCTCAACCTCGGGTTCGACGGGGTGGGCACCAAGGCCGAACTGGCCGAACTAGCCGGCCGGTACGACACGCTCGCCTTCGACCTCATGGCGATGGTCTGCGATGACGCCGTTATCCGCGGCGGGGAGCCCATACTGGTGGGCTCCATCCTCGATGTCAACACGCTCGGTACCGACGATACCCGCCTCGACATCATCCGCCGGCTCGCCCGTGGCTACGAGGCCGCCGCCAAGGCCGCCCAAGTCGCGGTAATCAACGGCGAACTGGCGCAACTCGGAACGCGCATCGGCGGCACGCTTGAACCCTTCCGCTTCAGCTGGGGCGCCTCGGTGCTGTGGCTGGCGCACGAGTCGCGGCTTATTACCGGCCACGACGTGTTGCCCGGTCACGCCCTCATTGGCCTCCGCGAAACCGGTCTGCGCTCCAATGGCATTTCGCTGGTGCGCAGAATCCTCGCGGCCAAGTACGGTTCGGATTGGGCCCAGCCCGAGCACAAACTCAGCGGCACCCCTCTCATCGACTTGGCCCTAAAGCCCTCGCTCATCTACACCCCGGCCCTCATTGACCTCACCGGCGGCTGGGACCTCAATCGACCCTCGCGCGCCCGCATGTCGGTGGCCGCCCACATCACCGGCTCCGGCCTGCCCGGTAAACTGGGCCGGGCGCTCAAGCCGTCCGGCCTCGGCGCCGTCATTGACAACCCCTGGGACCCGCCCGAGCTCATGCTGCACTGCCAGGACTTAGGCGACGTGAGCGATGCCGAGGCCTACGCTACCTGGCACATGGGGCAGGGGATGGTGGTGGCCACTCCGGAGCCCCACCCAGTACTGGCGCTCGCCCGCGCCCACCACCTCGACGCCCAGGTGATTGGCACGGTTACCAACCATCCGGGCATCCGCATCGCCAGCCGGGGCCGGTTCCGGGACCGGGAACGCTGGCTGGAGTTCTAGCTGCCCGTCCCAGTTCTGCTACAATCAAATCAGTTATGCTTAATCGTCTGTGTATTTGCCTTGCATTCCTGGCGCTCCCATCGGTAGCGCTTGCCTTGCCGGCCGCGCCCAATCCCACCGCCCAAACCACCGTCAGCGGTGCCTTGTTCGATAAGGTTACAAAGAACACCAATACCTCCCAGGTCAATAAGAACCAGGACCTCCTCGGCTATACCCTCGACGCCCACGATAATAACTACGCTTACGAGCAACCGCTGTGCGCCACCGTCGGGATGGTAGAGGCCGACGGCACCAGCATTGCCAGTCCCAACTCGTTCGTCATGGGCGATACCCTTTCGCTCACCATCCGCCCCAACGGCAAAGCCGGGGCACCGCCGGATTGCATTAGCCGCATCGTGCGCCAAGCCATCAGCCGCGGCCCCAGCGGAGGTGAGTGCCTGCAGAATTACCAGGTGAAACACTCTATTGACGGCAACCCCAGCCCGCTCAACATCCAAACCGAGTACTCCATCACGGTTAAGGTCTACACCCGCCCCACCATCGACTGCGACGGCCAAGCCTATGGCGCGGCTCCCATTACCTCGGTGGTGGCCCAAAACAAGCCGTTTACGGTTTGGCTGACCCGCAAAAACGACGCCGGCACGCTCGAGCTCGCCCGTTGGTCCATCACCACCAACGCCACCGGCCAAGCCAGTTTTCCATACACGTTCTCGGTGGCCAACGATAGCTACCAATTCCACATGACTCCCACCGGCAATGCGGCCGCCGGCGATGAAATCGATTGGAACGCCACTGTTACCGACCCCAACGGGTCTCCCACCGCCAGCCCCAGTCCCGTAGCTACCAGCGGCGGCACCACGCCCAAGCTCAGTCTGGGAGTAATAGTTGGCGTCATGTTCGCTTTGCTCCTGGGCGCCGGGTTTGCCGAGTACCTGCATTGGGTAAGGAAGCGCACACGAGCCGTGATTCCAGAGCAAGAATATCTGCGGACTCCCAAGATCTAATGCCGCGCTTGGCCGTCCTTGTTTCCGGCACCGGTACCAACTTGGAGTCCATTTTGGCGGCCGGGCTCCCGGTAGACCTGGTGCTGGCCGACCGACACTGCCGTGCCCTCCAACTGGCCGCCAACCGCCAAGTCCCCACTGCGCTCATTAGCCGCACCCGCTTCGGGTACCGGCCGCGTGCCACTTGGGACCGGGGCGGGTTTACGCGCGCCATTGACGCCGAGCTTGAGGCCAACCAGATTGACCTGGTCGCCATGGCCGGCTTCATGACCATCCTGGGCCCCGGCATCTTCGAAGCCTACTCCGACCGCATCCTCAACACCCACCCCTCGCTGCTGCCGGCGTTTAAAGGCGCCCACGCCGTCCCGCTCGCGCTGGCTGCCGGCGTCCCCCAAACCGGCGTAACCGTGCATGTGGCCACCTCCGCCCTCGATTCGGGGCGCATTCTCGCCCAAGCAACGGTGCCCGTGCTGCCGGGCGACACCGAGTCCACCCTTCATGCCCGCATCAAAGTGGCCGAGCACACGCTGTACCCGGCCACCATCCGCGACTATCTCGCCACCCTGGGGTAATTTTTCCCCGCTCCTCAGTCAACCAAAGGTTGCTTAACTAGGGAGCGAGGGGGCGGCCGGTGTTACCGGCACGCCCCGCCCTCTCGACATACTTGACTTGCTCAACGCCCCCTGTTCAGCATCGTCAGGCCGGCTACAGCCGAGTCCGCCTTCTTGCAGGCACCCTCCACGAATTGTGGAACGGTACCCTCCGGCATCAGCTCAGCGAGCCGAGCGCGGACGCAGTCGCCGAGGTACGGCTCCTTCACCGCGACGGTGCCGGCGAAGACCACGTAGTCCACCATGTGGTCCATCAGCACCCACGACATTCCCCTGGCGTGAGCCTGGGCAACGTGAGTCTGGTAAAACCACAAGGGAACCTTGCGGGCGTGGTCAACGCCGAACCGCTCAGCCACTCCGTCGCCGGAGCCGAGCCGCTCAGTGCAGTTGAACTTCCCGCACCCGCACTGAATGGGGTTTGGGAATTCCACAAGAGCCGAGTGCTCCATGTGCTGGCCCTCCATGGGGAGGCTTATGGGAACCCACCGTCCGGCCACCTTGATCCAGGTGATCCGGCCGGTTCCGATCCCAGAACCCACGTACCAGGCGAAGAAGTCCTTCCCTTCGAGGGCGGGGTTCATCATCGCGTCGTACAGGGCCAGGGCCTCGGCGTCGTTGCCGAACTCCACGGGAATTCCGATGGGGAGAGCCATGCGGATCGAATGCGCTAGCGGTCGACGGGTCCAACCTTTGAGATTGCCCGCGAACAGCAGCTGGCTCCGGGCGGTGTTGAAGCGCCCGGCGACGTCAAAGCCGGCACCCTGGATGGGAGCGATTTCAGCGAACTCCGCGAGAGTCCGCTGCACGGCTCCGATGTCGGGGTCAAAGCTACGTGTGGTCGGGATGCTCACGGCCTTGATAAGGCCGGGGTTGCGCGGGTCGTCCCGCTCGAACAGTCCCAGTTCCATTCCGGTTGCGCCGAGGTCCCCGCCTACGTACGCCATGGTTCACCTGACTTCCCGGGCGGAAGCCCGCTAGTATCGAGTAGAACGTGTCGTCAAGTAGTCTGTGAAGGCTACTGACCAATCCCTAAGGGTTAATCATGAGTACCTATTTTACACTATTAGCCATAGAAAGTCAATACTTCAATAGTCAATCGACTTCTTCGCCAAAATCCCTGAATCATACGGGTGCTTCACTTTTACCATCTCGGTAATCAGGTCGGCCCGCTCGAGCAGCTCCGGCAGCTCCTTGCCCCGGTGGCCGGTGAGCACCAAGTCCAGCCGCGGCGGCTTGTTGTCCACCAACTCCAGCACCGCCTCCACCGGCAGCAGCCCGCCCGTCACCGACCCAATAATTTCATCGAGCACCACCACGTCGTACTCGCCCGAATTCACCTTCGCCCGCGCCAATTCCAGCGCTGTCCGGGCCGCCCGCACGTGTTCGTCTTCCGGCAATTTGTCGCCCAAAATCTTATAAAACCCCTTGCCGGCCTGTATGAATTCAACGTTCGGCAGGTGCTCAAACCCACCCTTTTCGCCGGTAAACCAGGTCTTCACAAATTGCAGCACCAGCACCCGCTTGCCGTAACCCGCCGCCCGGAGCGCCAGCCCCATGGCGGCAGTGGTTTTGCCCTTGCCGTTGCCGGTGTACACCACCACCAACCCCCGGTCCTGCTCCTCGTGTAATTCTTGCGCCATCGTGATTGCCCGTCCTTACTACCATTCTAGTTTCGCTGCGCGCCCCCGGCTAGGGTCAAACTGTGTCACAAAGTTTCGGCCATTTCGCGTTGAATTCTCAGCCCTGGCAGGTAAGCTAACGTGGTCAGTTGCGAGCCTATGTCGTTCGCGCCCCGCTCTTTACAAAGGAAAAACCGTGCCCGAACCCGCAAATCTGCTCGAAGCCGTCGAAGCCCTCGACCCCTCCTGCTACAAGGCGTTTGACCCCGCCGGCGGCCACCTCATCCCCCGACACTACCGGCACCCCTTCGGCCCCATCGAACTCGAGCTCGTTTTGGGCTGCCGGTCGCGCTGGTCCAGAGTATTGACCGTCAATGTGTTGCCGTTCGTCAAGACGGAGGTAGCCAAACTTTCCGGCGGGTGGAAACTCTGCGCCAACCGCGGAACCACCTCGCTCACCGCTGGCCTCAGGCTCAAGTTCGACCCCGATTTCGAGCTCACTCCATCTGTCCTGCGTGACCAGGCCGGGCCGCTCGGTGAACTTACCGACCCGTTCGTGGCGGCTGCGCTAACCCATCAGTTCGCCAAGCTTCTGGCCGAGCCCCACTGGTTTGAGATGCACACGCACCGCCTGATCGTCCGCTTCTGCGACTTCACCGGCGGAGTGGAACTGCTGCTCCGTCTGGCAGAACAAGCTCAAATCGAACCCAGTGCGGCCCTGCATGGCCTGAACACGCACTGCGGGACGGTCGGTGATGGCATGCTGTCACGGTTCCGCTCCTTCCGTCCAGACGACGACGACCCGGCTCGACGCGCCTATGACGAGCAACGCTGCCTGTACGACCGCATGGTCGACGCCTGCCGCCTCGTCGCCGTTCCGGCCTAACCACTCCCGGGCTCGCACTGACACTCGTGCGGGACGGCAGCCATTGCGCTGCCGTCCCGCACCGGAACCCATGGGCACCCTCCCGCAGCCGAGGTTGCCCCGCCCCGCGATACTCCGAAAGCTCCCATACTGCAGGTTGTCACATTTTGAGACAACTAGGTAGAATAACTTTCCAACATCGCAATTATGGCTCCACAAAGGCACTATTAATGATTGGCTTGACACCACAAATTGAGTTGTCCCAATTTGTGACAACCTGATCCGCCATGCGTGCCTCTCCGTAGTCATACGATGCCCCCTTGGGCTCCTTGCATCCGAGATCTCCTCCAGCAGTGCCTGCGGGCATGAGAAAGACCCCTTTCGGGGCCTCCCTCTCTTCCTTACCACTCCTCGAATTAATCGTATTGGCGCACTCCGCGCACTAACACTTGCTAAACCCGCATATCTCACACTTCTGGCAGCCTTCTATGAACCGCAGCGAGGCGTTGCCGCAATCAGGGCACAAGTCCGCCAGGGGTGTGCCGCTCGTGGTCGCGCGCGGAACCGTTGCCGTGGCCGCCGGAGCCGCCGCCGGAGCCGCTTCCAACCTAGCCGTCATCACGGGGCCGGCCGACCTAGCCGACCCGGATTCGGCCACCGCCACCGCCTGCGCCACCCTAGCCTGCTGCTCGCCGGCCTTGGTCGTCTCGTGTTCTCGCAGCACCTTGGCCACCGCATCGGCCAGTGACCTCACCCGTTGCTGGCCAAACCCGGCTGAGCTCGATCCGCCGATGCCATCCAGCTGGTCCACCACGTTTTGAGCGATCCGGTCGGAGCTAAACGGCGACGGTATGCGGAACGTCATGGATATCAGCCGTCCCAACGCCACCGCGTCGGCCGCAATGTCCGACCCCGCCTTGCCGACGTTTATGAACACTTCGAAGATGTTGCCGTCGCCGTCCTCGTTGATCGAAATGTAGGCGTTGCCAAACGGCGTAAAGGCCTTGTAGGTTTTGCCGCCGAGCACTTCGGGGCGCTGCTTCATTTCTACCGGCACCCCCACTAGTGCCTTATCGTCTGCCGCCACAGCTTGCGCGGCTGCCTTGGCCGCGGCCGGAGTCATGCCGGTACCGGAGTTGCTGCCCGCTAACTTGTCGTAATACGAAACCTCTTTCTTACCCTTGGTTTCGAGCACCTGCTTGTCGCGCGAACCGTCGCGGTAAATCGTGATGCCCTTGCAGCCGCTCTCGTACACTTGCCAATAGGCATCACGCACGTCCTGTACGGTAGCGTCGTTGTTGAAGTTAATGGTCTTGGAGATGGCGTTGTCGGTGCCCTTCTGGAACGCCGCTTGGATGTTTATGTGTTGCTCCGGCGTAATGTCTCCGGCCACCACAAACGTCCGGCGCATATCCTCAGGTAGGTCCGTCATAGTCTGGATTGAGCCTTTGTTCTGCGATACCCGCTCCAGCAGCTCATCCGAGTACAGCCCCCGCTCTTTCAAAGCCTTCTCGAAGTAACGGCTGGTGTAAAACATGCGCTTGCCCTCAATGGTGTTCTTGGCAAAGGTGAGCGCGAAGATCGGCTCGCACCCGCTCGAGCAGTCAGCCAGCTGAGCCGTAGTGCCGGTGGGGGCAATGGTGGTGCGGGCGCCGTTGCGCGGACGGATTTCGCCGGGCTTGTCGTAAATCGAACCCTTGAAGGCCGGGAAAACGCCCCGCACCCGGGCCAGGTCCACGCTCGCTACGTCCGACTCTTTTTGCACAAACCGCATCACTTTCTCGGCCATGTCGGTGCCTTGCTTGGTGTTGTAGCCGATTCCCATTTGCAGCAAAGCGTCGGCGAAGCCCATTATGCCGAGCCCAATGCGGCGGATGGCACGGGTGGTCTGGCGCACCGCGTCAATCGGGTACTCGTTCATATCGAGCACGTCGTCCAAGAAACGGGTGCCGGTATGCACCATTACGCGCAGCCGGTCCCAGTCGAAGTCGGTGGCGTCGTCATTTACGAACTTGCTCAAGTTTATCTGGCCCAACGTACAGGCGTCGTAAGGCAACAGCGGTTGCTCGCCGCACGGGTTGGTGGCCTCAATCATGCCGAGCTGCGGGGTCGGGTTGGCGCGCGAATTGTTGATCCGGTCGATGAGGATCATGCCCGGGTCGCCGTACTGCCACGCCAGTCGCGTAATCAGGTCGTACACCTTCTTGGCGTTCAAACGGCCGACTTCTTTCTTGGAGTGCGGGTTCATGAGCGCGTACCCATAGCCCGGCTCTTTTTCCTCGGCCCATTCGCGCAACTTCGCCACCGCCTTATCGAGCAATACGATCTTGAGGTCCAAGTCTCGGGTGCGGTGCGCTTCCTTAACCTCGGTAATCAGTTCATTGAACGCAAAGTCATCCTCGTAATTGGCCGGCAGCAACGTGGCGTCGCGCTTCACCGCCTCAAAAAACGCCTCATCTACCGTCACCGAAATGTTGAAGTTGGTGAGCGAGAACTCGTCTACTTTGTAGACCGCAAACAGCAAAATGTCGGGATGGTTGTAGTGCAATATGCCCATGTTGGCGCCGCGCCGCACGCCTCCCTGGCGGATTTGGGAGGTAATGTCGTTGTACGCCTGCATGAACGCGATCGGGCCGGTAGTGGTGCCGCCGCTCGACGCAATCACGTCGCCCTTGGGCCTCAGCCGCGAAAACGAAAAGCCGGTGCCGCCCCCGCTCTTGTGGATGCGGGCCATGTCGAACGCCGAGGCCAAAATGCCCTCCAGGTCATCCTCCACCGGCAGCACAAAGCACGCCGATAGCTGCTGGTGGGGCTTGCCGGCATTGAGCATGGTGGGGGTGTTGGCTACGAACTCTTGCCGCGCCATGGTGCCGTAAAACGCCCGCGCCAGCTCCATGTGCGCCTCGGTCGGGTTCTCGCTGTACATACGCTCGGCGGTGGCGATGTTGTAGGATATCCGCCACAGCATCTGCTTGGGGGACTCAATCGGCGTGCCGCTCTTGTCGCGGAAGGCGTAGCGGGTGCGGCCGATGTACCAGGCGTTTTCGGAAAAATTGGGCTCGGGCAGGTCGTCTGGCGCCGGCACAATCTTCTTGCCCAGCGCGTACAGTTCTTCCAGACGTTCTCGGTCTTCTGGAGTTTCGACCTCGATGTGGTTATCCAATATGGCTTGCGGCGTACTCATGGCGAGTGGGTCCCCTTCGTTATGCTCGGGACTAGCACCGGCTTGCGCCCTTGCCGTCCGGCGGTGAGCGCTAGAGACGCCCCCGGACTAGAATCGTCCAGAAAACCCTCTAACTACTTACCTCGCGCGGCAAATGCACCAGCCTGTGAGCCCGGATGCGTTTAGTGTGCCTTGGTCTTGTCTCCGTGGTTTTGACGGTGACTGTGCAGGAGGTCATCCACCTCGTTTTGAAACGAGCTGGCGTCTGTGAAGTCGCGGTACACGCTGCAGAACCGGATGTAGGCCACATGGTCCACCGCCTTCAGTTTTTCCATCACCAGCGCTCCTATGAGACCGGCGGCCACTTCGCGCATTTTGGCGCCGCGTAGTTCGGCCTCTATCTCAACCAGCATCTGGTCGACTTGCACAGTGGTTACCGGGCGCTTCGCAATCGCCAGGTCGATGCCTCTACGGAGCTTTTCGGGGTCGAACCGCTCCTTCCGGCCGTCGGTCTTGGTGACCACGAGGTCCACTTGCTCCACGCGTTCGTAGGTTGTAAAGCGCTGATGGCAGCTCAGGCATTCCCGGCGCCGGCGCGTGGAAGTAGCGTCTGATTCACGCTTATCCACAACCTTCGTATCGCAGTGTTCGCAAAACGGGCAAACCACTGTGTTCCTCCTGTCTTAGTGCCGTTGCTTTTTGGTGTCCCCGGACGCGTCGTCTCCCCTCGATGAGAAACTGCCCGTCCGCGGAGCTCCTTTTAGCCCCGGATCAAGACTTTTGCACATAATTTTGTAGTTGCTGCACCACAACGAGTTGTGTTACGTTAGCATTATGGACGCTACATATTGTGGCCGTCAACATTAAAACCACAAACGAGTTCAAACCCAAAAAACTCTAGAAAAGAGGTGGAGTCGGCGAAAGGGGGAGTAGGCAAAACCTCTCTTTATTTCGCTCTGAACTCAAATTAACCGGAGGGAATATGGCCATAAAAACAGTTACCAAAGACACGTTTGAGGGGGAAGTCCTGGCTTCGTCGAAGCCGGTGCTCGTGGACCTTTGGGCCGAATGGTGCATGCCGTGCAAAGCCATGGAACCGGCCATGAAAGAGTTAGCTCAGGAGTTCGAGGGGCAAGTCGAGATCGCCAAGCTCAACGTCGACGAAAACCCCGCCTTGGCCCAGTCGCTCGACGTTATGAGCATCCCCACCCTCATGTTATTTAAGGACGGCAAACCGGTGTCGCGTCTGGTTGGCTTGCAGCCCAAGCAACGCGTCGCCGACGCCATCCGCACCGCGCTGGCGGTCTCGGTCTAGTAACGTGAGCGACACCCGCAAGGTCATCATTATCGGCTCCGGCCCCGCCGGCCTCACGGCTGCCATTTACGCCGGCCGCGCCAACCTGCAGCCCCTCTTGGTCGAAGGCGAACCCGTCGGCCCTGGTGACCAGCCGGGCGGTCAGCTCATGAATACTACCGAAATTGAAAACTTCCCCGGCGCCGTCGGGCTCCAAGGGCCTGAACTCATGATAAAAATCCGCGAGCAGGCCGCCGCTTTTGGAGCCGAAATTCTCACCAAGCGCGTTACCAAGGTCGACTTCTCGGCCCGGCCGTACCGGGTGTGGGTGGGAGACGACGAGTACTCCGCCGAAACCGTCATCGTTTCCACCGGCGCCAAACCGCTTATGCTTGGTCTCGACGACGAGTGGCGCCTCATGGGCCGCGGCGTTTCCACGTGCGCTACCTGCGACGGCTTCTTCTTCCGCGGAAAAGACATCGCCGTGGTCGGCGGCGGAGACTCGGCCATGGAAGAGGCCACCTTCCTCACCAATTTCGCCAACTCGGTCACCATTGTTCACCGCCGCGACACGCTGCGGGCCAGCAAAATCATGCAAGACCGCGCCAAGGCCAATCCCAAGATCAAGTTCCACTGGAACGCCACGGTCTCGGGCATCAACGGCGAAGACAAGCTCGAGTCGGTCACGCTCAAAGACACCGTCTCCGACGCCACCACCAACCTCAAGCTCGACGGCCTCTTCATCGCCATCGGCCACAAACCCAGCTCGGAACTGTTTGAAGGCCAACTCGAGCTCGACGCGGCCGGCTACATCGTCGCCCAGGGCGCGCACACCTCGAAGCCCGGCATCTTCGCCGCCGGCGACGTGGCCGACGCCAAGTACCGCCAGGCCATCACCTCCGCCGGCACCGGTTGCATGGCCGCCCTCGACGCCCAACATTTCCTCGAAGACCACCCTGCCCGGCCGGCCCATACCGTCGAACGACCGAAGGCCAACGCCGCCGCCTAAACCGCCCGCGAAGGCCTGGCTAAGCCGCCCCCGCCTTCCTCTCCGCCAGCTGCCGCACCAGAAATTCCGGCAACTCCAGCCGCTGGTACTTGTACTTGGCCAATCTCGGCTCGATATCCACAAAACTCTTGCCGCACAGCATGCCGCCGGCCAGGTGTGCATCTTGCGTGACTTCATGCAAGCAGAAATCCGGCAGCTTAAATTTGTGCTGTTCGGCCCTGGTCTTAAACTCAAAGTCCACCATAACGAGCCCGGCCAACTGGTCCAAAAACACGTCCACTTCTGCTTTGCGGTCGGCGTACTTCACGAGGTACCGCAATTTGTGCAGCCGCTTCCCCGGCACCTGCGCCAAAGCCTCGTACTCGTCCCGGTCCAGCTCAATCGTGTGCTCCACCATCTTCGAGGAGTCCTTGCCCTTCACCGGCACTTTTTTGGTCAATTCCATGGCCTCACCCCGCCGCCGCAGCCTCAGAGTGGCGTGCTTCACGCCCAGCGGGAAGTAGATATCGAGCGTTTCTTCCACCGGCGCCCCCTCCAGCCCGTTGGGTAGGTATTTGACCAGATACGTGTTTTCGAGCTCAATTTCGGACATAGCTTCCTCTATTCCTGTATTAACTTATAAACAATGGCTCAGGCTCGAGCGTAATGCCGAACTTCTCGCGGGCGGCCTTTGCGATCATGTCTACCAGTTTCATGAGTTCACGATACCCCGCGCCGTCCGGGTTCGTAATCACC
>Ga0318562_10000622_pt1 | contig 15554 bp, 15 predicted proteins | sample GRESIP066b5f18_FD_203688 | JGI IMG/M metagenome (GOLD analysis project Ga0318562, IMG submission 203688) | Tropical soil microbial communities from Luquillo Experimental Forest, Puerto Rico - GRE.SIPMG.066b5f18 | ecosystem: Environmental > Terrestrial > Soil > Tropical forest > Bulk soil... | reverse complement strand
GTCCTACCCGGAGGATCGCGGGACTGTCCAGACGTCGGGAACTGGCTCGCACGGTCGGCGCGGGACACAATCGACGCCGTGCTGGCCAGGGTCTTGGTGCTGAGCTTTGCGCTGGCGGCAGGGACTCCGGCCAAGAGGCTGGATCTCGGCTGGCTCCTGCCATCGACGTGGGTGATCGATCCGCGCGAAGGACCGGATTTGACCGCGCACGCGCCCGGCGATCCACTGACGTTCCTCATCGTCGTCCACACGGACACGACCACGCCGGTCAATGCCACCGAGCTGAAGCGGCAGATCGAGACGTCTCGCAAGCACGGCTTCGGGCCCACGGCAGCGGCAATTGGAACCTGTTCCGACCGCCACGGCCGCTTCCCTTGCTCGGAGACCGTCGAGGCCAAGGCCAACGGAACGAGCGTGTCGTACGCGTGGCTCGACACGAAGTCGAAGCGAAACTTCGCTGCGGTGTACAGCGCACCCAGTGGCCGACAGGACGAACTCCTGCCTCGCCTTCGTCAGATGGTGGGCTGGAAGCTCAAGTCGACCATCGACCTGGCTTCGATCCACTGAGCGACCGTCAGCGTGCCGCGTGCTCGCGCAGCGAGGTCAACAGATCGGCCCACCACAGGCCCATCTTCCGGAGGAAGGCCGGCACCTCCTGGCCGTGTCGCACCGGATGGTCGGGACGGATCGCAGCCCAGCCGCGGTGCACCACCGTGACCTGCGTCCCGCTCGGGCTGGGCTCGAAGCGCACCTCGACCTCGGTCTTTTCCGCCGGGGCGAAGTTCGTCGCCCGCCACTCGAAGACCAGTCGTGACGGCGGCTCCCAGGCCGTCACCCGACCGGTCTCCAGCACCCGCGCCCCTCCCCCGCTCTGCACCGTCTCGAACAGCCGACCGCCGACCTTGGGCTCCAGGCAGAGGATGCCCGGGCTGCGGCCGCTCGCCCGGAACTTCAGCCCCGTCCTCCACCAGGCGTCGATCTCCTCGGTGAAGACCTGGAACGCCCGCGCCGGCGGCACCTTCACCAGCACCGTCACCGTGGCCTGGTCTCCGGGAATCGGCGCGACGCCGCTCACGTCCGCCTCCGGCTGCCGCCGCGCTCGGCGTGGGCCCTGAACGCCTGCAGCTGCTCTCCCCAGAACCCCTCCACCTCGTCGAGCCAGCCGCGCAATCCGGTGAACGGCCCTCGCTCCAGCCGGTAGACCCGGGCCCGGGCGTCGTCTTCCAGGCCGTCTGGCGCGACGAGCCCCGCCTTGCGCAGCACCCGGAGGTGGCGGCTCATCGCCGGACGGGTCGTCGCCAGCGCCTCGGCGATCTCGCTCGCCCGGTGCGGCTTGCGTCGGAGCAGCTCCACCACGCCCCGCCGCGTCGGGTCGGCCAGGGCGGCCAGGGTCCGGTCGAGGTCAGCGCGCACGGGGCGCCGGCGTCCTCAGCCGCTGCACGAAGTACCACTGCTGGCCCTCGAGGTCGTAGACCCCGTAGCCGCGGTCGGTGAAGTACTCCTCGCCGTAGTCGGTGGTCTCCAGCGGCCGGAAGATCTTGGCTCCGGCGGCCTTCACCCGCGCATGGTGGGCGTCGACGTCGTCGAGGTGCACGCACAGGCTCTGGGTGGTCCTGCCACCGATCGACTTCGGGCTCACCGACAGCCCATGGGCCTCGGACTTCGCCCGGGAGGCGGTGGAGACCATGATCAACCCGTCGGGCATCTCCAGCTCGGAGTGCTCGATGACCCCCGGATTGCCTTCCACCTTCAGGCGCACCTCGAAGCCGAAGACGCGACACAGCCAGTCGATGGCCGCCGGTGCATCCTCGTAGAAGAGCGAGGGGCTGATTCGCGGCCAGCCAGGGGGAGGGGGCTTCATGAGGGGACCTCCGTTGGTTGTCTACGGGCGAGATGGTTAACCGTAGATGCAACCAAATGCAAGTGGCCCCAGGGGCGCCCCGCTGTCTCTTGACACCCCCCGCCCCGCCGTACGAAAGCCCCGGGATTCCATGAAGCTCGCCACCCTCCGCGATGGCACCCGGGACGGGGCGCTGGTCGTGGTCCGCCACGATGGAGCCGCCTACGTCCGTGCCGATGACGTCGCCCGCACCCTCCAGGCCGCGCTGGATGCCTGGGCCTCCACCGAGTCCGGGCTGCGCGCGCTCGCCCAGCGGCTCGACTCCGGCGCGGTGAAGGGAGAGCCGCTCGACGTCCAGCAGCTCCACGCTCCCCTCCCCCGGGCCTATGAATGGGTCGACGGCTCGGCGTATCTCAACCACGTCCGGCTGGTGCGGAAGGCCCGCGGTGCGGAGCCACCGCCCACGCTGGAGACCGACCCGCTGGTCTACCAGGGTGGTTCGGGCGTCCTGCTCGGACCCACCGACGATCTGGTGCTCCCCGACCCCGAGTGGGGGCTCGATTTCGAGTCGGAGATCGTCGTCATCCTCGGCGACGTCCCGCTGGGGACCCGCGCCGCCGACGCTCACCGTTACGTCCGGCTGATCACCCAGTGCAACGACGTCAGCCTCCGGAACCTCATTCCCGCCGAGCTGGCCAAGGGCTTCGGCTTTTTCCAGGGTAAGCCGGCCACCGCCTTCGGCCCCTTCGCCGTCACTCCGGACGAGCTCGGCTCCGCCTGGCGTGACGGTCGGGCGCACGTTCGGGTCCGCTCCACGCTCGACGGCAAGGTGGTGGGCGACACCGACGCCGGCCCGGAGATGCACTTCTCCTTCTTCCAGCTCCTGGAGCACGTGGCGAAGACGCGGGCCTTCACCGCCGGGACGTTGCTGGGGAGCGGCACGGTCAGCAACGCCGACCGCGCCCGGGGCATCAGCTGCCTCGCCGAGCAGCGGATGATCGAGACTATCGAGCAGGGCAAGCCAAGCACGCCCTTCCTCCGCGCCGGCGACCGGATCGAGGTGGAGACCTTCGACGGTCGTGGGGCGAGCCTGTTCGGTCGCATCTCGCAGACGGTGAGGGCACCGGCATGAAGCTCTACAGCTACTGGCGCAGCTCGTCTGCGTGGCGGGTGCGGACCGGCCTGGCGTGGAAGGGCATCCCCTACACCTACGAGGCGGTGCACCTCCTCAAGGAGCACCAGCACCAGGACACCTACCGGGGCAAGAACCCGATGGGCTTCGTGCCGATGCTGGAGTGGGAAGAAGGCGGCACCACCCGGCGGCTCACCCAGTCGATGGCGATCCTCGACTACCTCGAGCAGCGCTTTCCTGCTCCGCCGCTGCTCCCCGCGGACCCCTTCCTCCGCGCCCGCGCCCGCCAGCTGGCGGAGATGGTCAACTCCGGCATCCAGCCGTTCCAGAACCTGAGCACGCTCGGGTACATCAAGAGCATCGGGGTGGACGACCGGGCCTGGATCCAGCACTTCTTGCCCAGGGGGCTGACCGCCCTGGAGAGGGTCGTCCAGGAAACCGCTGGCAAGTTCTGCGTCGGCGATGCCCCTTCCTTCGCCGACGTCTACCTGGTTCCGCAGCTCTACGGGGCGCGGCGGTTCAAGATCGACCTCGCCCCATTCCCCACCCTGGTCCGGATTGACGCGGCGTGTGAGGCCCTGCCTGCCTTCCAGGCGGCGCACCCCGACCGACAGCCGGACGCGGAGCCCGCTCCGCGATAAAGAAGGACTCGCACATGGCAACGAAAGAATCCCTCGGACTGCTCGGCATCGAATCCGTCCACTGGTACGTCCATGACCTGGAGCGGAGCCGGCGCTTCTACACCCAGGGCATGGACTTCAAGGAGATCGGCGGCAGCGACCCCGAGCTCACCGCCCGCGGCCGGCAGCAGAGCCTGGTCTTCCAGGCCGGCGACATCGCCCTCATCGTCAGTCAGCCCCGAGGCCAGGGCGGACGGGCGGCGCGCTGGCTGGCCAAGCATCCCGATGGCGTGGGCACCCTCACCTTCGCGGTGAAGGACGTGGCGAAGACCTTCGACCTCCTCTCCCGCCGCGGGGCGACGATCATGGAGGACATCCAGAAGGTCTCCGACGGCAAGGGCGGAAGCCTCTCCTGGTTCTCGATCACCACCCCGTTCGGGGACAGCACCTTCCGCTTCGCCCAGCGCGACGGCTACCGCCCGCTGTACCCGGGGATGATCTTCCACGAGAAGCCGTCGGGTGGGCAGAACCGCTTCGGCTTCAACGTGGTCGACCACGTGACCTCCAACTTCCGCACCCTGATGCCGGCCATCCTCTGGATGGAGCAGGTGATGGGGCTGGAGCGGTTCTGGAAGATCGAGTTCCACACCGACGACGCCGCCGACAAGCTGGAGAAGGGCTCGGGGCTGCGCTCCACGGTGATGTGGGATCCCGAGTCCGGGGTGAAGTTCGCCAACAACGAGCCCGCCCGGCCCAACTTCAAGGCCTCGCAGATCAACATCTTCGTCGAGGACAACCGCGGCGAGGGCATCCAGCACCTGGCCCTGGGGGTGGAGAACATCATCCCCGCGGTGGAGGGGATGAAGAAGACCGGGTCGATCCACTTCATGGACACCCCGGACACCTATTACGACCAGTTGCCGAAGCGGCTGGAGGTCTTCGGCATCAAGCGGATCGACGAGAAGCAGGAGGACCTCCGCCGACTGCGGATCCTCATCGACGGGAACAAGGAGCACAGCTACCTGCTCCAGATCTTCATGAAGGACGCGGCGACGCTGTACGGCGAGCGGGACGCCGGTCCGTTCTTCTACGAGGTCATCCAGCGCAAGGGCGACAAGGGCTTCGGCGCCGGCAACTTCCGCTCGCTATTCGAGAGCATCGAGCGGGACCAGAAGGCGGCGGGACGCGTCTAGGAGTCTCGGCAGATGATCGAGCGGCTCACGTTTGGCACCGTCCCCAGGAAGCACCACATCCAGCTCCGGCTGGAAGGCGGAGCACTGGCCTTCGAGGAGTGCTTCACCCAGGAGGGCTTCGAAGGGCCGTACACCATCGCCTACCACCTGCGGGCCCCGCACACCCAGCGGCTGAGCGAGGCGAAGCACGGGTGGACCATCGCCAAGGACGCCACCGAGGGCCGCCGACTGGCGAAGCGCCACTACAAGACGCAGGACATGCCGAAGAAGGGCGGCGCGCCGGTGGATGCCCGAACCCCGCTGCTCTTCAACGCCGACGTGACCCTGGGCGTTCTCTTCCCCGACAAGCAGGACCCGGTCTACGTCAGCAACGCCGACGCGGACGAGCTGTTCTGGATCCACCAGGGCGGAGGCACGCTCCGCACCGCGCTGGGGGACGTGAAGTTCACCGCCGACGACTATGTGTTCATCCCCCGCGGGATGCTGCATCGATTCATCCCCGATCCCGGGCCTCAGTACTGGCTGTGGATGGAGCTGAACGGCGGCCTGCACCTGCCGCGACAGTGGCGCAATGAGGTGGGGCAGCTGCGGATGGACGCCCCCTACAGCCACCGCGACTTCAAGCGGCCCGAGTTTAAGGGGCCGATGGACGAGGACATCCGCGAGCTGGTGGTGAAGAAGGGCCAGGCCTTCCACGGCTTCCGCTACCAGCAGTCGCCGCTGGACATCGTCGGCTGGGACGGCACCGTCTATCCCTGGGCCTTCCCGATCCTGAATTTCCAGCCGCGGGCTGGCCTGGTGCATCTGCCGCCGACCTGGCACGGGACGTTCGCCGCGCGGGGAGCGCTGATCTGCAGCTTCGTGCCCCGGATGGTCGACTTCCATCCCGAGGCCATCCCCTGCCCGTACCCCCACGCCTCCATCGACTGCGATGAGTTCCTCTTCTACGCCCGGGGGAACTTCACCAGCCGCCGGGGCGTCGGCTCCGGCAGCGTCAGCCACCATCCGGCCGGTGTCGCCCACGGCCCGCATCCCGGCGCCTACGAGGGAAGCATCGGCCACGCCCGCACCGACGAGCTGGCGGTGATGCTCGACACCGCGCTGCCGCTGAAGACCACTGCCGCGGCACTGGCGGTCGAGGACAAGGACTACCAGGACAGCTTCGTCCCGCCGGGGCAGTGACTCCGGAACGGCTTGTCCTGAACGTCCGTTCAGCCTAGGTTTGAGGGGCCATGAAGCCCCAGGCCTGGTCGAATCCGCCGAATCCCTTTCATTCGACGGCCCTCGAGTACCTGGAGGAGGACCACCCGCGGGCGAAGGTCCACGTCTGGGAGGACACCACCCGGAACATCCTCGCCACCAACGACAGCCCCGACGTGGGCTTCTCCTTCAGCGTCAATCCCTACCGCGGGTGCATGCACGGGTGCGCCTACTGCTATGCGCGGCCGGGGCACGAGTACCTCGGCTTCGGCGCCGGCACCGACTTCGACACCCAGATCGTGGTGAAGCAGCGAGCTCCGGAGCTCCTCCGCGAGGCGTTCTGGAAACCGTCGTGGAAGGGGGAGCTGGTCGTCTTCAGCGGGGTGACCGACTGCTACCAGCCGCTGGAGGCCTCGCTGCGGCTCACCCGGGGGTGCCTCGAGGTCTGTGCCGAGTTCCGGAACCCGGTGGGCATCATCACCAAGTCGCCGATCATCGAGCGGGACATCGACGTGCTCCAGCAGCTGCACCGCGAGGCGAGCGTCAGCGTGGCGGTGAGCATCCCCTTCCACGACCCGGAGCTCGCCCGGGCGATCGAGCCCGGCGTCGCCACCCCGCGTCGCCGGCTGCAAATCGTCGAGCGGCTGGCAGCGGCGGGCCTCAAGGTCGGGGTGAGCATCGCCCCGATCATCCCCGGCCTCGACGAGGGCGTGTCCCGGGTGTTGGCCGAGGCGGCAGCTGCCGGCGCCCACTTCGCCGGCTTCGTATTGCTCCGGCTGCCCGGACCGGTGGAGCAGGTGTTCGTCGATCGGCTGCGGACCGCCCTCCCCCTCCGGGCGGAGAAGGTGCTGCACCGGATCCAGGAGACGCGGGGCGGGAAGATGTACGACCCGCGGTTCCACCACCGCCAGCGCGGCGAGGGCCAGTACGCCGAGGCGGTGGCGGCGCTGTTCGAAGCGCAGGCCCGGAAGGTCGGCCTGGCTCCGCGGATGAACGAGGAGCAAGAGCGGCCCCCGACGTTCCGGAGGCCGCCCCGCCCGGGCGATCAGCTCGGGCTCTTCTGAGCCGCGGCTACCAGACGGTGCAGCGGTTCTGGGACACCATCCGGTCGGTGGGCTTGCACTGGAAGGCCTCCTGGAACTGGGGGAGGTTCGACAACGGGCCATTCACCCGGTAACGCGGCGGAGAGTGGGGGTCGGTGCGGGCCAGCACCCGCTCGATCTCCGGCCGGGCGTTGGTGCACCACGACTGGGCGAAGCCGAGGAAGAACTGCTGCTGGGGCGTGAAGCGGCCGCCCTTCGGCATGCGCTCGGGATGCTGCTGGGCGTAGGCCGTCATCGCCGCGTAGGCCAGCTTCAGGCCCCCCAGGTCGGCAGTGTTCTCCCCGAGCGTCAGCCCGCCGTTGAGGTGAATGTCGTCCACGGCCACGTACCCGTCGAACTGCTTCTTCACGCAGTCGGCCCGCTCGACGAACGCCTGCCCGGAACCCGGCGTCCACCACTCCTTGAGGTTCCCCTCGGCGTCGTACTTCCTCCCCTGGTCGTCGAAGCCGTGGGTCAGCTCGTGCCCCACCACCATTCCCATCGAGCCGAAGTTGACCGCATCGGTGGCCTCCTTGTTGAAGAACGGTGGCTGGAGGATGCCGGCAGGAAAGACGATCTCGTTGAGCGACGGCTGGTAGTAGGCGTTCACCGTCGGCGGCGTCATCTGCCAGACCCCGCGGTCGAGCGGCTTGCCGATCTTCTTCAGATCGCGCGCCTTCTCGTAGGCCACCGCCCGGGTCTGGTTCCCGAGGAACGTCCCGCGGTCGGTGACCAGGCCGTCGTAGGTCTTCCACTTGTCCGGGAAGCCGATCTTGTTGAAGACCTTCTGGGCCTTCTCCCGCGCGCGTTGCTTGGTCACGTCGTCCATCCAGGTGAGCGTGGCCAGGTTGTCCTCGAAGGCCTGCTCGATGCCCTTCACCATCGCCAGGGTGACCTGCTTGCCCTCCTGGCCGAAGGTCTTGTCGATGAAGGGCACTGCCAGTGCCTCGCCGAGTGCCATGTCGGTGGCCTCGACGCACTTCTTCCATCGCGGGAGATCGGCCTTGGCCCCGCTGATGTACTTGCTCTCGAAGGCGAAGGCCTCGTCGGAGAAGGGCTTGGGCAAGGCCACGACGTGCCCGGCAATGGCCTTCCACTGGAGGTAGCTCCGCCACTCGCTGGCCGGGACATTCCTCACCATGGTGGAGAGCTCGGCCACGAAAGGGACGTGGGTCACGTCGAGGGCCTCCACGCCCGGCGTCCCGATGGTCTTGAAGTAGTCGCTCCAGTCGAACCCGGGCGACATCTTCTTCAGGCCGGACCGATCGGTGCGGTGGTACGTCTTGTCCGGATCCCGCCTGGAGACCCGGTCCAGACTGGCCTTGGCCAGCCGGGTCTCGAAGTCGAGCACCTGGGCGGCCTTCTTGTTCGCCGCCGCCTCGCTGTCCCCCGCCAGGGTGAACATCTTCGCCACGTGAACGCGGTAGGCCTCGCGGGTTTCCTTCAGCTTGGCGTCGTCGCTCAGGTAGTACTCCCGATCCGGGAGACCGAGCCCACCCTGATCGATCCCCCCGATGATCTCGGTGGCGTTCTTCGCGTCCTGCTCCGAGCCGTAGCGGAAGAGTGCCCGAGCGCCGCCGTTCTGCAGCCGGGCCACGGTGGTGGCGATCGCCTTCGATCCGCTGACCCGGTCGATGCGCTTCAGCTCGCTCCGGAGCTGCGGGACGGCGCCGTCGAGCTTCGCCTCGTCCATGCAGGTGGCGTAGTAGTCGCCGAGCTGCTTGGCGTAGGGCGTCCCCGCGGGGGCCTTGCCGTCGGCGGCGGCCTCGAGGATCTCCTTCAGGGTCTGCTGGTTCCGCTCGGCGATGACGTTGAAGCCCCGGCCCCACCGGCTCCGATCGGCGGGGATGGGGGTGTTCTTCAGCCAGTTCCCGCAAGCGAACTGGTAGAAGTCGTCGCACGGAGCGGCGGAGTTGTCGATCGCCGCGCCGTCCAGCCCGGCCGCGATGTCCGAGGCCACGGGCTGCGGGGTCATCGCGACGGGAACGGGCTTGGGCGGGGCGGGTGCAGGCGCCGGCGCGGACGCGCAGGCCGCGAGGAGCAGGGCCAGGGGGAGCAGGTGCTTCACGGTCGGGGAGCCTCCGGTGACGAAAAGGTGCGGCACCCTAGCGGAAAGCCAGGGCTGGCGTCCCCCTCTTCGTCGAGGAAGCGCCGGACACGAACTCCGGTGAACGGTGGGTGGCGCGCCACGAGGCGCGTGGTGAGACGGGTCAGCCCCCGAGCAGCTTCCGCTTGAGGTCTGCATCCACCGGATCGGGGCCGAGCCAGACGGTGAACAGCGCGTCGGCGAAATCCTTCCCGGGGATGACGGTCTCCTTCGCTGCCCCACCCACCACCGTGCCCTTGTCCGGCACGTAGGTGAGGGTCAGGACGTCGCCCTTCTTCAGATCCGGCACCGCGGCGGCCAGCTGCGCCAGGCGATCCTTCAGGGCGGGCATCTGGGCCTTGGACTGCTTGTCGAACCCCTCGGTGATCGACTCGACAATCTTGTCCTTCCCCACGTCGCGGAGCATGTGCAGCTCCATCCGTTTGATCTGATCCGACTTGATGAGGTTCGCGGCGTTGAAGGTCGGCTTCTCGGCGTAGAGCGCCCCGACGTAGACGCTGAACATCCACTTGGTGCGGATCCCTCCGCCGATCAGCAAGAGGGTCTTCCCCTCCGCGGTCACGGTGTCGGCGATCGGCGTCCCCTCGATGTCCCTGGCCAGCGCCGGCGTGGCGAGGAGCGACAGCAGCAGCACTGCACACGTCCGCACGATTCGGCTCATGGCACGCCTCCCCTGTTGGAGCGACTCAACCCTTCGACTTGGCGAAGCTCTCCATGAACGAGACCAGCGCCTGGACGTCTTCCTGGCTGACCGCGTTGTAGGTGCTGACCCGGATCCCGCCGGCGCTGCGGTGGCCCTTGAGCCCCACCATCCGCGCCTTCTTCGCCGCGGCGACGAACTCGTCGTCGAGGGCCTCGGTGGGAAGGCGGAAGACGACGTTCATCGTGCTCCGGGCCGCCCGCTCCACCGGCGCCTTGTAGAAGCCGGCCATCCGGTCCAGCGCTCCATAGAGCAGCTCGGCCTTGGCTGTGTTCCGCTTCTCCATCCCGGTGAGCCCGCCCTGCTTGTCGATCCAGGAGAGCACGTTGCGCATCAGGTAGATGGCGAAGGTGGGAGGCGTGTTGTACAGCGAGTTGTTCTCCGCAAAGGTCGAGTACTTGAGGATCTTCGGAAGGTCCTTCCGCCCTCTGGCCATGAAGTCCTTGCGGAGGATCACCACCGTCACGCCCGACGGCCCGAGGTTCTTCTGGGCCCCGGCGTAGATGAAGGCGAAGCGGGAGACGTCGGTGGGCCGCCACAGGAAATCCGACGACATGTCGGCCACCAGCGGGACCGCCCCCACCTCCGGCCAGGCGTGCCACTGGGTGCCGTAGATGGTGTTGTTGCTGGTGACGTGGACGTAGGCAGCCTTCGGGTCGAGCTCCAGCTCGGCCTGGCGGGGAATCCGGGCGTACCGCTTGTCCGGCCCGATGGAGGTGCCGGCGACGCGGGGGCTGCCCACCACCTTGGCCTCGTCGAGCGCCTTCTCGCTCCAGACTCCGGTGAGGACGTAGTCCGCCGAGCCTCCGGGCGGGAGGAAGTTCATCGGGACCATCGCGAACTGCAGCGAGGCACCGCCCTGGAGGAAGAGGACTTGATGGCTGTCGGGGATGCCCAGCAGGCGCGTCAGCAGGGCGATGGCTTCGTCGTGGACGCCCTCGTACTCCTTGCCCCGGTGGCTGTGCTCGAGGATGGACATTCCCGAACCCTGGAAGTCGATGAACTCGTCGCGGGCGCGCTCCAGGGCAGGGAGCGGCAGGCCCGCGGGACCGGCGTTGAAGTTGATGACGCGCATGGGCGGCCTTCTACCAGATGGCCTTTCCGGCGACACGGCACAGTCAGGCGTACGCCCGGTCAGCCGCGGCGGCTGCGCTCCTCGAGGGAGCCGGGCCATCGCGGCGAGGCCTCGGAGCCCTAGACCGACGGACGCGCGTCGGCCTTGGGAGCGGTCGGGACCGGTGCCTGGCCCGGGGGCATCGCTCCCTCCCGGACCCAGGCGGTGAGCAGGGTGTAGGTCACCGCCAGCACCACCGGCCCGACGAAGAGGCCGATGATCCCGAAGCCCAGCAACCCCCCGATGACCCCGGCGAAGATGAGGAGCAGCGGCAGATTCGCCCCGCGGGTGATCAGCCAGGGCCGGAGGATGTTGTCCATGGCCACCACCGCGATGCCCCAAATCAGGAGGAAGGTGCCCATCCCGGGTGACCCGGTCGCGTAGAGCCAGATCACCGCCGGGATCATCACCAGGATCGGTCCGATCTGGGCGATGCAGAGCATGAAGACCACCGCGGTGAGCAGCCCGGCGTAGGGAATGCCGGCGATGGCGAGGCCGATCCCGGCGACGGTCGACTGGACCACCGCGGTCACCACCACTCCCAGGGCGACGGCCCGGATGGCGCGACCGCCCAGCTCCACCGACTCCTCACCTCGCTTGCCGCCAAGTCGACGGAAGAACGCCTGAAGGCCAGAGACGGCCACCTCGCCGTTGACGTAGAGGATCGCCGAGAGAATCACGGTGAGGAGGAAGTGGAGGATCATCCCTCCGACCGTTCCCACCTGGGCGCCGAACCATCGCACCGCGCCACCGACGTAGGGGGTGAGCCGGCGGGAGATCTCCGCCGGATCGCTGGCCGCGAAATCCCGCCAGGTCTGGCTCAGCCGCGGGCCGAAGGGGATCGACGACAGCCACTCCGGCGGTGGGGGAATCTTCATCGTCGGCAGCTGCCGCACCAGGGTGATGACCCGATCCGACTCATCGATGATGGTCGCCACCGCCAGGTAGAGGGGGATGACCAGGACGGCGAGGAGCACCACGCACATCACCGCGACCGCCGGACCGCGTCGCCCCCCGAAGGTCTTCTGGAGCTTCCGCATGAGCGGCCAGGTGGCGACGACGATCATCGTCGCCCAGATGCCCGGCCCCAGGAACGGGCGCATCACCCACAGGCTCCCCACGATGAGCAGGGCGATGGCCACGATCGCCAGAACGGTCCGGGTCAGGTCGTTTGCCTGGTTGGGCATGCCGCTACCGTGCTCCTTTGCCCCCCGGAGGACCAGCGAAATGGAGCCTCCGCGCTACAGGCTGCCGGCAATGCCCCGGCAGCCCTGCCGTAACCGCGAAAACGCCGACCCGGCCACCGGGAGGCGACTGGAGGTTGGTTCGGTGCGCACCCTGCTTCTCTCGACCTGTCTCGCCGCGTCGCTCGCCGTCGCTGCGCCCGAAGCGCCGACGGGCAGCGCCTCCCTCTCCGCTGCAGATCGCCAGGGAGCGGTGGAGGCCATCGCCACCCTGGTCTCGAAGCACTACGTGTTCCCCGAGAAGCGGGCGGCGATCGTCGCCGCCATCCAGGAGCAGCTGCGCAGCGGTGCCTACGACGGGCTCGACGGTCCGGTGCTCGCAGCCCGGCTGACCGACGACCTGCGCCACGCCGGGCAGGACGGACATCTGTGGGTGAAGTGGAGCCCCGAGGTCTACGAGGCGCGGCGGAAGGTGAAGCCAGGCGTCGAGTCCACCGACCTCGAGGATGCGATGGGGCTGCGCCTCAACCAGGGCTACACCGAGCTGAAGATCCTCGACGGCAACGTCCGCTACGTGAAGCTCGACGGGTTCATCTGGAAGAAGGGCGTCACCCCTCAGGTCGTCGCCGACGTGGCGCGGTTCCTCGGTGGAGGTGACGCGGCGATCATCGACCTCCGGCAGAACGGGGGCGGCAGCGGCGAGGCGGTGCAGGCGCTGGTGAGCTACTTCCTGCCTCCCGACGGACAGCTGCTGATGACCTTCCACGACGGGATGACCGGAAAGACCCAGCGCAACCACGTGCTAAGCAAGCTCGGCGCTCCTCGGCTGGTGGGGAAGCCGCTCTGGGTGCTGATCAGCCCCATGACCGCCTCGGCGGCGGAGGAGTTCTCGGACCACGTCAAGGAGTTCAAGCTCGGGACGCTGGTCGGCCGGACCACCGCCGGAGGGGCGAACAACAACACCGTCTTCCCCGTCGCGCCCGGCTTCCTGGCCAGCGTCTCCACCGGCCGCCCGGTGCACGGGCTGAGCGGAACCAACTGGGAGGGCACCGGGGTCCCCACCGACGTCGACGTCCCGGTGGCCATCGCGCTGGACAAGGCCCACCTCCTGGCGCTGCAGCAGCTGGCGGCCAGGGCAGAGGGAAGCCGCCTTCGCGAGTACGAGTGGGCGATGGCCGGCCCGCACGCCCGGCTCGAGCCGGTGAACCCCACCGAGGAGCAGCTCCGGGCCTATGCCGGCGACTACGGCATCCGGAAGATCTGGCTGAACCGGGGCGCCCTCACCTTCCAGCGGGAGCAGCGCGAGCCGGTGGTGCTCAACCCACTCGGCCCGGATCTCTTCGAGTTTGGAAACGATCCGCACATCCGGTTGCGTTTCCAGCGGGAGGGCGGCCGGATCACCGGCTTCGAGATGTTCGGCGCCCAGGGCGAACCGGTGACGGTCAAGCGGACCGGCTAGCCCTCGAGTCCGCTGACACTGAACGGTCGGCCTCCATCGTCCTTCCATGGGCTCGCGGTCGTGCTTAGCTCCGCCGCCCTTTCCCAGAGGAGGCGACGGACCATGGGCATCATCTCGATGATCGTCGTGGGGTTGATCGCAGGACTGATCGCCCGGGCCATCATGCCTGGCAGCGATCCGATGGGGTGGATCGCCACCATCATCCTCGGCATCGTCGGCTCGTTCGTCGGCGGATTCCTCGCCAACGTCGTCCTCGGCCGGGGTTCGGCCTCAGGGAGCGCCTTCGAGCCGTCGGGCATCATCGGAAGCATCATCGGCGCGCTCATCGTCCTCGGCATCTACCGGATGGTGAAGAAGAAGGCCTGACGGGCCTTCCGGGCGCCGAGCCCGTCGCCGGGCCGCTAGAACGGGTGGAGGAAGAGCCCGCTGCGTAGCTTCGGCTCGAACCAGGTCGACTTGGGGGGCATGATCTCCCCGGCGTCGCTGATCGCGAGCAGCTCCTGCATCGAGGTGGGCCACAGGACGAAGGCCGCCTTGGCCTCACCGCGGCCCACCCGGGCGGTGAGCTCGGCGGTGCCCCGGATGCCGCCGCAGAACTCGATGCGGGGGTCTCGCCGCGGGTCGGTGATGCCCAGCACCGGACCGAGCACGCCCTCCTGGAGGACGGAGACGTCGAGGGCCGCGCGGGGATCGGTGGGAATCGTCTCCGGTCGCGCCACCAGCCGCCACCACCGGCCGTCGACGTAGAGCCCGAAGGAGTGACGGCCGGGGGGCTCGGGGGAGGTGGCGGGGGTCACCTCGAAGCGGCGCCCCAGCGCGGCGAGCAGGCCCTTCGGGCCGTCGGGGCCGAGCTCCTTCACCAGCCGGTTGTAGGGAAGGATCTGCAGCTGGTCGTGGGGGAAGACCACCGAGAGGAACCAGTCGGACTCTCCCGGGCCGCCGCCCCGGCTCCGGTGGAGTTCCTGGGCCCGGGCCGCGGCCGCGCTGCGGTGGTGCCCGTCGGCGATGTAGAGCGCATCGAGCCCCATGAGGGCCCGCTCCAGCTCCCCGTTCTCCTGGGGCGAGAGTCGCCAGATGATGTGCCGGACACCGTCGCTGCTGGTGAAGTCCACATCGGCTGGCCGCGCCGAGCCGCGGGCCAGCAGGGCGTCCAGCTCCGGCCGCGCGCGGTAGGCGAGGAACACCGGCTCGTCGTTGGCCGCCAGCGCATCGATGTGCTGGGTGCGGTCGTCCTCCTTATCCGGCCGGGTGAGCTCGTGGCGCTTGATGGCACCGGCCCGGTAGGCATCGACGCTCGCCGAGGCGACCAGCCCGGTCTGGACGTGCTTCCCCATCTGTTGCCGGTAGAGGAAGAAGCCCGGCGCGTCGTCGAGGAGCAGCCAGCCGTTGCGACGGAACTCGGCGAGGTTCTCCTTGCCCCGGGCATGCACCGCCGCCGAGTGCTCGTCGGTGCCCAGAGGAAGGTCCACCTCCGGCCGGCTGACGCGGAAGAAGCTCTGCGGATTGCCAGCGGCGTAGGCCCGAGCTTCCTCGGAGCTGACCACGTCGTAGGGCGGGACGGCGAGGCGCGGCGCGAGGGCCGCGGGAGGCCGGAGGGCTCGGAAGGGCGCGAGAAGTCGCATCGAGATCGCCGGTTTTACCAGCTCACCGCGGTGACGGGCGCGGAGCGTAGAGCGAGACCCGGTCGGCGCCCTCCAGCGGCGATGGAGCAACAACCAGGACGTCGGGACGCATCAGCCACAGCCGGGTGCCGTACTGCGTGCGCTCCGGCGGGGGGACCGGGCCCTCCTGGGCCAGCGGGCCCTGGTTTCCGACCAGCACCGGTCTCCCCGAGGCGAGGAGCGGCACCCAGTCTGGCCGCCGGTTCCATTCCCCTTCCGCCGGCAACGGCACCAGCGCGCGTGGCGGGGCCAGCGCAGCGAC
>Ga0318562_10000618_pt1 | contig 15627 bp, 10 predicted proteins | sample GRESIP066b5f18_FD_203688 | JGI IMG/M metagenome (GOLD analysis project Ga0318562, IMG submission 203688) | Tropical soil microbial communities from Luquillo Experimental Forest, Puerto Rico - GRE.SIPMG.066b5f18 | ecosystem: Environmental > Terrestrial > Soil > Tropical forest > Bulk soil... | reverse complement strand
TCGACGCCAGTCTCGCCAAATCCGCACCGCCAATCGACAACTCAATCGCCCGCCGCCATGCCGTCATGACCTTCGACCTCATCTTGCGAATCAAAGGCCAGCCTACAAAGCGGCGCAACCAAGGTGAATCCCACGCAAGTGATCCGTTTCATGGAATCGATGAACTAGATAGGTGAGCGCCGAGGCATAGGCGCTCGACGCCTTCGCACGCCGCCCGGCGAGCAGATTGAGTTCGGCCAGTCGCCTGCGCTCGCTTGGTTCGGCGATTAGCGCGGAGCCGCGGTTGAGCTGATTGACGATGTCGAAGATCGCCTCCTCCCGCTTCTCGGGAGGGATGTGCGCCGCGAGCAGTCTCCCTATTCGAAGATGCACCTCGCCCCGCCGCTCTTTCGGGATCAGCGAATAGGCGGCTTCCTGAACGCGATCGTGGCCGAACTGGTAGGCGCCCGCCCGGTGCTCGATCAATTCCTGACGGACGGCTGGCCATAAAGCCGCGTGGATCTGCTCCTCGGAATTCCTGAGGGCGGTCGAAAGCGTCGCGATCTCGGCGATGTTGCCGAGACAAGCCATAAGCTGCAACGCGTTCCGCGTTTCGGCCGGCAGGCGAGCGAGCTTGTCGACCATGAGCTCGACAACGTTATCAGTGTACCCCTTGGCATAAATGCGTTCGAGATTCCAGGACCAGCGCGCCTCATCATGATCGAAGGTGAGCATTCCCTCTTCGGCGAGCGAGGAGACGAACTGAATGGCGAAGAACGGATTGCCACCGGACTTCTCGTGCACCAGTCGCGCGAGCGGCGCGGCGCGCTCCGGCTCGCAGCGAAGAGCGTCCGCCATCAGTTGCCCGAGATGCTCTCGGGCGAGCGGCGCGAGCGTGATCTCCGCGACCTTCCCGCCGCTCGCCTTGATGGCGTCGAGCTTGCGCCTCAGCGGATGGGTGGCGGTGACCTCGTTGGCGCGATAGGCGCCGATCAGCATGAGGTGCTGCAAGTCCGATCGGGTCAACAGGTCCTCGAGCAGATTGAGCGTCGCCGGGTCGAGCCACTGCAAGTCGTCGAGGAAGATCGACAGTGGATGTTCCGGCCGGGTGAAGACGCCAATGAACCGCCGAAGTACGAGCTGGAAGCGCCGCTGCGTGTCCTGCGGCGAAAGCTCAGGGACCGGCGGCTGGTCGCCGATTATGAGCTTCAGCTCGGGAATCAGGTCGACCATGAGCCGTCCGTTCGGGCCAAGCGCCTCCCCAAGCGCGCCGCGCCAAGGCGCCAGTTCGGCGTCGCTTTTGCCCAGCAGCAGACGGATCAAATCCTGCAAGGCTTGGGCCAGGGTGCCGTAAGGGATGTCACGCTTGTACTGGTCGATTTGCCGGCAGCGAACAACCCGTGCGGCGGCACCAGCGCGCGCTGCAGCTCGTGCACTACTGATGACTTGCCGATGCCGGCATAGCCGGAGACCAACACCAGCTCCGGCGTGCCGCTCTTGACGATGCGATCGAAGGAGGCGAGCAAAGTTTCGACTTCGCGCGCACGCCCGTACAGCTTCTCCGGGATCAGCAATCGGTCGGATGTGTCCTGTTGGCCGAGTGGAAACTCCTCGCTATCACCTCGGGCCTTCCACTCGATGAGGCAGCGTCGCAGATCGCGCTCGACCCCGCGCGCGGTCTGGTAGCGCTCCTCGGCCGTCTTGGCGAGCAGCTTCATGATGATGGCCGAGACCGACGCGGGGACCTTCTCCGACCGCTCGCTGGGCGGCACCGGCTTGCGCGCGATATGGCAATGCACCCACTCCATCGGGTCGGCCGCTGTGAACGGCAGCGAGCCGGTGAGCATCTGGTACAGCGTGACGCCGAGCGCATAGAGATCGCTGCGAGCGTCGATCGAGCGGTTCATGCGCCCGGTCTGTTCGGGGGCCATGTAGGCGAGCGTGCCGGCAATGGCCTCTGGAGGCTCGGGCGCCTGCCGCTCGCGAGGCAGTGTGAGGCGATCCCGAACCCGGTGAGCCTGACTTCTCCGGTGGTGCGGTTCACGAGGATGTTGGCGGGCTTGATGTCCTTGTGGACGAAACCACGCCGGTGCGCCTCTCCGAGAGCGCTAGTAATGCCGATGGCCAGGTGCAAGAAGCATCCGAACTCCAGGGGCGCGCCGAGCAACCGGCCGAGCGGCTCACTGCGCGGATCCTCGAGCACCAGCAGGGTCCGACCGCGCTCACGCACCAGCTCCAGCGGGCGCACCGCCCATGCCGCATCCAGCTCATCCTTCAAGCCGTATTCGTGAGCGAGTCGATCGAGGCTGGCGGGTGTCGGGTGCTCCGTGGCAGGCAAAACGACGAGCACCGAGTCCCCGTTGCCATCGACGCTCGGGCGGTGTCCCCGGCAGAAGATGCGGTCGCCGTCCTCCCACAAGAACCGGAAGTTGCGATCCCCATCAGCGTCGAACCGAATCGAAGGATTCATCGGCCGCCCTCCGCCATCAAGCCGGCGACGGCTGTCGGACTGACGGTGTGTGCTGTATTCCCTCCAGCTGGAAATAATAAGCAAACACAACGAGGCACGCAATGGCGTAGTGGGCCAGTTTGAATAAGGCAGCACCAGATTACCCCTAGCCCCATCGGCGCGCACCAGCTTCATAAGGTAAGCATGGCACCGAAGCACCCCAATGGCCCGCGCGATCTCAACCAATGGGCTAAGCGCATGGTCGATATCGCTACCGGCGAAGCCGGTGAAGAGCCGGAAACGGGCGTGCCCGTGCTGGAGGCCACAAAGGCGGCGCCGCAAGGGCGCGGTCGCTCAGCCCTGAAGAGAGGTCCGATATTGCCAGGCCGCCGCCGCGGCCCGCTGGAAGAAGACCTGGGCGGCCTCTACGCCTTCATCCGGCACATACTTCCGCAGCTCGACGTCAAAGGTCAGATCGAGGGAAGCTGGATCGGCTCCTCAGCCGGATGGGCAGTGTTCCAATGGTCCTGGTCATAGGACAATATGAGGCCATCGCTGACCATTTGCTCGCGGCGCATAACGAGAGACGAGGCCGGTTGGACACCTGGGCCCGATGGTAAGCTCCGGAAGGACGGTGAGGGCCCCGTGTCGCCAGCCGCCAGGTACGCAATCATATTGGTGCAGGTGGTTTCCCCCGTGCGAGGCCTGGAGCCGCACACGCTCGCCGAAATCCTTTGCCGAGGCCAAGATGTCTTCCGGTCCCAATCGACGGGAAACGGCTTTCGCACCGGTCATGGGTAGCTTCTCATCATCTGTCAAAAGTCGGTTCGATGGCCATGAGCTTGACGTCCCTTCCCGACAAGCACCTAGTGTGCCGCCCCGCCCGCCGCCGCGCCTTTGCGCAGCAGTGCGACAGCCACGAGCGCCGTCAGCAGCATGCCCCCGATCAATGCGAAGCTGTCGGCGTATCCCATGATCGTCGCTTGCCCGCGGATCGTCTGCCCGATCGCAATGATCGCGCGGTGCATCGCGCCCGTCGGGTCAGGGTACCCGTGCGACATGAAGTAGCGCTGCAGGTCGGCGAGTCGGTCGCGCGTCGCCGGTTCGAGCAATGAGGCTTTCGGCATGATCATCGCGGAATGAAACTGCTCGCGATGGGTGAAGAATGTCTCGATGGCCGCGGTGCCGATCGCGCCACCGAGATTGCGCATCATGTTGAACAAACCAGACGCGGCCCCCGCCTCCTTGGGCGCGATGCCGACCATGGCGATGGCCGAAATCGGGGTCATGATAATCGACTGGCCGAGCGCCCGGATCACGTTGGGCCAGAACAGTTGCGGCGCGGCGTAGTCGCTGTCGAGCCACAGGTTCATGAAGCAGCTCGCGGCGAAGACAAGAAGGCCGACGCCGACGAGCAGTCGAGCATCGATTCGTTTCATCAGCAGCGGCACCAGCGGTATCAACAGAAGCTGAGGCAGTCCGGTCCAAGCCACGACCTGGCCGATCTGCTCGGCATCGAGGCCTTGCGCTACAGAAAGATATTGGGGCAGCAAATAGGCTGAGCCGTAGAGAGCGAAGCCGATCAGGAAATTACTGAGCGTGCCGAGCCCGAAATTGCGACGCCCCAGAAGTCGTAAATTCACCAGCGGGTGCAGCGTGACGAATTGCCATAGGACGAACCCGCCGAGCCCCAACGCTGAAATTGCACTCAGTCGGACGATGAACGGCGATTCGAACCAGTTGTAGACGTTGCCATCGTCGAGAACCGTTTGGAACGTGGCGAGACCGATGGCCATCAGGGCGATCCCGAGCCAGTCGCCCTGACGCACTAGGCAAAACTGCGTTGCGCCCTTCGGCAGCGCGTACCAGAGGGCCGCTAGCATCAGCACCCCGGGCGCCAGATTGACATAAAAGGCCCAGGGCCAGCCGTAGTAGTCGGTGAGATAGCCGCCGATCGTGGGCCCGATCGCTGGTGCGAAAGTGGCACTGAATGCGTAGCCGGCGAGACCGATTGCCCGCTTGCTGGGCGGGAGCATGGTCATGACGATCGTGAAGGCCAGCGGGATCAGAACACCGCCGGCGAAGCCTTGCAGCGCTCGGAAGATAATCATCTCGCTGAGGCTGTGCGCTTGGCCGCACAAGACAGAGAACAGCAGGAACAGCGCCGTGTTGACGATGAGATAGTGACGTAGAGAGAACACGCGGCTCAAGAAGTCGGTGAGCGGGATGACGATGATTTCACCGATCAGATAGGCGGTGGAGACCCAAGTGCCGTAGACGCCGCCGGTGCCGATGCCGCCCTCGATATAGGGAAGTGATGCGTTTGTGATTTGGATGTTCAGCACCGCCAGGAAAGCACCAAGCAGCGCGCCGCCAACGGCGATCCAAGTCTTCAGCGCGACGGCCCCTTCGGTAGCGTGATCACGTGTGGTGTCCATGGTCGCCTCCCGCAGCTAGCCCTTGGTTCCGAGCTCGCCCCGCACCCCGGAGACGATCGTGTGCATGCTGTCGGCCGGCTTCGTGTTGATCGTCGGCTCGACCGACATCCCCGGGCGCAGTCTGCCGGCAAGCGGGTCAGCCTCGTCGAGCGCGATCTTGACCGGTATGCGCTGAACGATCTTGGTGAAGTTTCCCGTGGCGTTGTCGGGCGGCAGCAGGGCGAATTGCTGGCCGCTCGCGGGGGCGACGCTGTCGACATAGCCGTGGACGACCGTTCCCGGGAAGGTGTCGACCGCAATCGTGACGGGCTGGCCGGCCTGCACATGCGTCAGCTGCGTTTCCATGTAGTTGGCCGTGATGTAGACAGCATGCAGCGGCACGATCGCCATCAGCTGCGTGCCCGGTTGGACAAATTGGCCGATCTGCACGGTGCGCACGCTCACTGTACCCTCGAACGGCGCCGTGATCGTCGTAGAGCTGAGATTGAGCTCCGCCTGATGCTCGTTGGCCTGTTGTTGCGCCAAGGCCGCGCGTGCCTGCTGGAGCTGCGCTTCGAGCACGTCAATCTGCTTCTCGGCGCTCGAAACCCCGGCTTTGTCGCTGTCCAGCTTTGCCTGTTTCTGAGTCAGATCGGCCTGTGCTTGCTGGGCACGTTGCACCGTACCGTAGCCGGTGTGCTCGAGATCCGTGTAGCGTCGAAAATCCTGCTGCGAATAGACGAGTGCTGCCTGGTCTGATGCCGCCGTCTGCCGCGCTTGCTCAACGATGAGCCCCTGCTGCGCGATCTGCTCGTTCAGGGTTGCGATGGTGGCCTGCGCGGCCGACACATTGGCGCGCGCCTCGTCAACCGCCGTCTGGTAGTCCCTCGGATCGATGTGGGCAATGACTTGGCCCGCCTTGACGAATTCGTTGTCATTGACTGAGACGTCGGAGACGTACCCCGAAATCTTGGGGCTGATCAGCGCCGAGTGAGCATCGACATAGGCGTCGTCAGTCGAAACAAGATACCGGCCCGCAGTCCAATAATAGCGACCGTAATCGCTTGCAGCGGAGACACTCGCCAACAGGGCCAAAGCTAGTGCCACTCGCTTGAGCTTGGCGCCGGAAAGCCGAGAGCCCGCAATCGGAATGGCGGCCCGGATGTGCGCGATCTGCATTGTATCGGTCACGGTCCCCTCACCTCGTACGACGACGATAGTCTCGAAGGGCAAGATGGGCCTTACTGGTCAGACGGATAATGGGCTATCTTTCGGAAGAACTGTCCGCCAAGACCGGAGAATGATGGTCCCATGGACCGCCTAGCCAGCATCACCGCCTTCGTGCGCGTCGCCGCAAATGGTGGCTTCTCGGCTGCTGCACGCAGCCTGAACCTATCGACGACGACAGTGAGCGGCCAGGTCCAGGCGCTCGAAACCGAGCTCGGCGTCAGGCTGTTGAACCGAACGACTAGGCGGGTGAGCTTGACCGAGATCGGCCGCGAATATTACGAGCGCTGCTCACAGATCTTGCACGACCTGACGGAAGCAGACGAGGCTGCGACTGCCTTGCACGCGATTCCGCGCGGCCGCCTGCGCATCTATTGCCAACAAGGACTTGACCCGTTCATCGCGCCTCTCGCCACCCGCTTTCTCGCCGATTACCCGGAAGTCTCGCTGGATTTACGCGGCGGCTCCGCCATGATCGATCTCGTACAGGAAGGTTTCGATTTGGCGATTATGCCGGTATCGCCGCCTGACTCGGCCCTGATCAGACGCACTCTTGCGAAATGGCACTACATCTTATGCTGTGCGCCGGCTTACCTCTCGGCCCATTCAACGCCACAGAAACCGGCTGACCTCGCCAGCCACAACTGTCTGCTCTACGCCCACTTTATTTTCGGCCACGAGTATCACTTCGTCGATCCGGCCGGCAATCCAGTGGCTGTCCGCGTCTCCGGCAGCATGGTTACAACTAGCATTGCCCTATTGCGGACGTCTGCCGTCGCCGGATTGGGATTGTGGATGTGTCCCCCTTATGCTGTCTCCGATCTCTTCGCTTCCGGAGCGCTGGTGCCATTGCTGACGGAATACCGAACACCGGAGATGGAGATCGTCGCGCTCTATCCGCACCGGCGCCAATTGAGCGCCAAGGTGCGACTCTTCCTCGACATGCTAGTCAATCGATTTGCCGAAGAGCAGCGGCTGATCGACGCAGTATCGCGTACGACGCTTCCGTGACGATCGAGCGCCAGAGCGCGATCGCCAGACCAATCCCGGCGGTGCTGCCGCCGATCAATGCCAGCTTACCTTTAGTCTCACATCCATCTTGCAAACTGCATGCGATCTACGATGCCGACGCGGATCGACCGATCTATGCTGAGGTCACCCCGGCCAAGGTCAACGAGATCAGCGTGGCCCAAGAGATGCCGATCGAAGCGGGCGCGGCGGCCGAGGTGCTCGCCTATGTTTTCCCGGAGCACGCCGCGTTCTTCCGTGAGAAGGCCGAGGAGGCGACCCGTTCGCGCCTCGCGGCCGGCGTCAACTACCCGAGCGACATTGCGGCCGGCCTGGAGCTCGGCAGAGAGGTCGCCGCACTCGCGATCGCCCGCGCCAAGTCCGATGGCACCGAGGCCAAATGGAACGGCTCGGTGCCGGCCGGCCCCGGTACGTGGACGGACACCAACCCGATCCTGCCGATGGCCGGCACCTGGAAGCCCTGGGTATTGGCATCGCAGGGAGAGTTTCGGCCAGGCCCACCCGTCGCCTATTGATTCGCCGGAGAAGGCCGCGGAGCTCGCCGAGCTGAAGACTTTCCCGCGCACGTCGCAGACCAACAACGAGGCTCTGTTCTGGGAAGCGGCGGCAGGCGGCCTGCGCGCCTATCAATATTGGAACGAGCAGATCGCCAAGAAGACGCTCGAATACCGCCGCGACAATGATCCGCCCCGTGCGGCGTGCGCGCCTATGCGCTTCCGTTCGTGACCCTATGCGATGTCGGGATTGCCTGTTGGGAGGCCAAATACACCTATTGGGCGATCCGTCCGTTTCCGATCCGGAGGTCAAGCCGCTCTTCACGACGCCCAATCATCCAAGCTATCTGGCGGCGCATGCCTACGTCTCTATCGCAACGGCGAGGATGATGGGCTATCTCTTCCCCGCGACGCCGACACATTCGCGACGCTCGGAGAGCCCGCCGCCGAGTCGCGCATCTGGGACGGTATCCATTATCGCAGCGATATCAATGCCGGCCGCCAGCTCGCCATCGCGGTCGCAGACAAGATCGTCGAGCGGGCCAGGAGCGACGGAGCCGATCCGACGAAATGAGGCCGAGCTCCGGCTTGTAGTCGGGCCTGGCCCCCTGCGCATCTGGGGATTGATCGAGCCGACCATGGTAGTGGAGTCGGAAATCCCTATGTCGCTTGGCAGTCAAATATAAGAATGCGGCCGTCTCGCCCGGATTGAGCACTTAAAATGAGAATCCGTGCGGCTGGATTGGCGCCTCATTCGCGCCGGCACGCTTCATCTCAGGCATCTCCTCGGCCGCGTCACGAAATCGATCGCGCATAAACGGCTCTTGCGGAGAGAGGGCCGAAAAGCCTGATTCTCGCATGAAGTGCCAATTTCTAAGCTTCACTATCATATTAACTGCCAATTCTTAAATTAAGTTCCTGTCTAACTTTTAGAAATCGTTGGAATGCTGTTCTTAAGTGCCAAGTGACACCAAGAGGCATCCAAATCAGGGCCTCCAGTGACGTGAGATTGCGATGTACCACCCCGGCTTCTTCACCGGGCGCTTGATCACCCGCTTCGGCGCGCCTCGCGTGGTGATGGCCGGGGTTTCGAAGGCGTTTGGAAGGAAGCTCGGAAATTGGGGGTGGAGGTCCCGAGCGGGGTCACCATGGCCGTCGCGAGCGCATTTATGCAGCGACCGCATGTAGAGTCGCGTATCAAATGAAGGAAGACTCATCCCTCATCGAGCCGATGCTCGCTGGAGCCTAGCCGAGTGAGCAGCCGCGCGCGATGCCACACATTACAAGGCGGATCGCCAGAGGATCGGCAGCTTTATGCTCGCGTGCGGCAGATCCTTGCGTCTATCAGTGCGATCAAGTCCTGGCGTTTAAGGGGGCGGATGGTCGCGCAGCCGATACGCCCGAACGGATCACGGCCTGGGCCTCACCCGTTCTTGCTACCACCTGTGCTCAACGACGTTTCTTCTAGACCAGCAAGCATCCGATCGCAACGGAAGCGTCACGGCTTCACGGCCTCGCCTGATCCTGCCTCCTCAGAACCTCCCAGGCACACACTGTCCTGCGGCAGAACGCATCGGCGTGCAGCCCATCGGGTAGAACGCGTAGGGACCGGCCTGGGCGCTGGGAGCACGTATGGTCGGGCCCGGCGCGCGCAATACCGGAGCGGGAAGTGGCGCTGCCACATGCGGGATAGGGTTTAGGATCGGCGCGCTCGGAGCGGCGATGCCGGGCCTCGCCAACGTGCCGAACCGAGCGGCGGCCGCAGCGGACAAGCCGCTCGCGCCGATCGTCATTGCAACAGCAGCAAGGCCCGCTACGAGGGTGTTTTTGCGCCACATGGTGCGCCTCCGTGTTTCCATCCACCTGCCCGTGACTAATATGGGTTTGGAGACGAGGGCTCGCAAAGCGGCGCACGCCTCTGCGACGAAAGACCGCTAGGTCGTAGTCTGAACCTCTGCCCTCATCGCGAGAGGGCGCGGCCAGGGTCTCGCTCGCCCCGAAACTAGGCAAGTTGTGGATAGGCGAACGCCATATCGATCAGAGCCGCGATCCCCGCTTCGAAGAGATCGCGCGCCGTCTTGATCGGGGAAAGCCCTGTTGCTTTCGCGATGCGCTTTGCCTCTGAACACCGCCCCGCCGGAAGTCATGGCGCGATGCTCCATGGCGTTGCGCGGGGATTCCGCCTTCATGACCAGCATGCCCGGTCGTCCTCGAGCAGGGTCGCGCCCAGACGCAAGCCGTGAGGTGGTACTCGGGCGTGCCGATGCGTCGTCCCTTGAGATCAGACGGTTCCTTGATGCCGCGGTCGGTGCGGATGCAGATCGAGGTGGGTTGGAATGCATCAGGGCAAGCACCGCTGGCTATTTTTGCTGCGCTGCATTGAATCCATCCGTTAGTGTTCTTGTCAGTGCGTGAAGAGTTAGTGTCTGCCCCGAAAAGAAAGGTAGGTGATATCAGCGATTTGTGATTCGGTCGGTGTTGCGAAGCATCGACGGAGACTCACATGTGGACTGATATCACCCGCGCGAAGCATGCGCGCAAAGGTCTACGGTATTCAAGTGATTTGACGGATGCGGAGTGGTCGGTGATTGAGCCACAGCTTCCCGCGAGACCTCGCCTCGGCCGTCCTGCGAAATGGCCCATGCGTGCGATTGTGAACGCGATCTTCTACGTGCTTCGCAGCGGCTTGCCGTGGCGAATGCTGCCGAAGGATTTCCCACCCGTATCGACGGTGCAGCGTTACTTCTACGCTTGGCGCGACAGCGGTCTGTGGAGCGCGATCAACCATCTATTCCTCATGACCTTGCGCCTGGCCGAGAATCGCGAGGCCTCACCCAGCGCAGGCATCATCGACAGTCAAAGCGTGAAAACCACGGAGAGCGGTGGGCCTCGTGGCTATGATGCGGGCAAGAAGATCATGGGCCGCAAACGCCACATCCTCACCGACACTGGCGGCCTGCTGGTCGCCGCGGTCGTCCATACCGCCGACATCCAAGATCGCGACGGCGCACCGAGCGTCCTCACCTCGATCCGAGACAGCTTCCCTTGGCTACGCCACATCTTCGCCGATGGCGGCTACGGAGGAGAAAAGCTCGAGACTGCCCTCTACGGAAAGGGCAATTGGACATTCGACATCATCAAGCGGTCCGATACCGCAAGGGGCTTCGAGGTGCTCCCGCGCCGATGGGTCGTCGAACGCAGTCTCGCCTGGTTCGGCCGCAATCGCCGCCTCGCCAAGGACTTCGAGGAAACCATCGCCAGCTCCACCGCCTGGCTCTGGCTCGCCTCCGTTCAGCTCATGATGCGAAGGCTCGCAAATCCTTGACTTCAACCGCAAACATTATGAGTCAGACTCTTAGGCGATGAGCGTGCGAGGCAGTCTGTGCCGCAATCGGACAAGCTCTCCAAGCCTTTACAGCCGAAGAATGTGGTAACTACCTCGCAAACTCAGGCTATCAAACATAATCTCATCATGCTTTTAGCATGATCTTCGAGCCTTTGCCGCTCTCCAGCAGAACCGTGGCTCACTCAGTGCTAGAGTCGGTACCCTGTCGCCAGTCGCCGGCGAGGATCGCTGCAAGCCGGCGCGCGACCGCACATCATTGGGGCGCTGAAGCGTCTCGGCTGATGGGCAACGTGAATTGAAAGACCGCACCGCGGGGCAAATTGGCGCTCGCCCATAGTCGTCCGCCGTGCCCTTCGACGATCGAACGGCAGATTGACAGCCCCAGACCCAGGCCGTTGGGCTTGGTCGTATGGAAGGCCTTAAAGAGGTTCTCGAGCGTCGCTGGTGCCAATCCCGGGCCTGAATCACGCACGGCGACCAGCACCTCATCAGTCTCGTAATTACCCTTCGTGACCAGCAATTCCCGCGATCCTTCGCTCGTCGTGTTCATTGCCTCGATCGCGTTGAGGAACAAGTTGAGGATCACCTGTTGCAATTCGACGCGATCTCCCTGAACCAACGGTAAGTCGGCGCCGAGGTCCGTATGCACCACGACGCCCTTCTTCATCGCCTCGCTACGGGTGAGTTCGACCACCTCGCGGATTGCTGCATTGATCTCCACGCGCTCGTTGCGCCGCGGGACGCCTTTGACGAGAGCATGAATCCGACTGACGACGGCGCCTGCTCGGTCGCCGTCCCTAACGATGCGGCCGAGCGCATCCCGGACCTCGTCCAGGTCTGGCCGAGGAGCGCTGAGCCATCTCAACGCCGCCTCCGCATTGGTGACCGTAGCGGCGATCGGCTGTTTCACCTCATGGGCGATTGACGCCGTAAGCTGCCCCATCGTCGCGACGCGGTTCGCGTGCGCCAGCTGCATCTGCACCTCGCCCAAAGCCTCCGAGGCGCGCTTACGTTCGGTGATATCCCGCGCAACGCCGCGGTATCCGTCGAAGCGCCCCGCCTTATCGAATACCGGGAGCCCCGAGACGGACACGTAGCGCTTACCACCGTTGGGGGTGGGCCACGCAAGTTCGAAATCGCGGAACGGCAGATGCGCGTCGAGCGTCTCACGGTGGATGCACCAGCCTTCTTCGTCAGGCTCCAGGTAGGGCAGTTCCCAACGGGTCCTGCCGATCTCTGTGTCTGGCGGCGGCGCGTTGTTGAGACGTTCGGAGTCGAGCCGAATGAAGCGATGCTGCGCGTCGGTCTCCCAGTAGACCTCGAAGGAGAATTGCATGAGCGTGCGAAAGCGTTCCTCACTCTCGCGGAGCGCCTCTTCCGCCACCTTTCGCTCGGTCACATCGAGTACGAAGCCGACGCCATAGGACCCGTTTTCGAGGCTCGCCGTCCCGACCAGTACGGGAACACGGCTGCCGTCCTTCCGGAAATACTCCTTTTCGTACGCTGTGACGGTTCCGGTCGACCTCAATTCCGCTACAGCCCGCGCATCGCGGTCGCGCCATTCGGGCGGCGTTAATTCCGCCCAATTTATGCGGCCGGAAACGAGATCTTCGCGGTCGTATCCCACCATGCGCAAAAACGCGTCGTTAGCCTCGACGATCGGCCCGTCCATGTCCCCTGGGACCGATCGGATGAAGATGCCAATGATGTTGGCGTCGACGAGACGCCGGATCTTCGCTTCACGTTCCGCCAGATCGCGGTACAAACGGCCATTTTCCACCGCGATCGCCGCCTGGGATGCGAGCAGTTTGAGCACCGTGATCCGGGCCGGTAGGAAGACGCGAGGAGTCAAGTTGTTCTCGAGGTAGAGCACGCCGCTCAGCCTGCCTTGATTGATCAATGGCAGGCAGAGAATGGAGCGGGCCTGGCGTTGGCGAATGTACGGATCGGCCACAAACGCGGACTGGGCCGCAGCGTCATCGAGAATCACGCTCTCGTTAGTGCGCACGACATAGTGCAGGACCGATTCCGGCAGCGCGGCCGTGGTCACAGGCTCGTCGCATAATTGCACAAGGACCGAATCTCCGCGGATCGCGGCTTCCGCCGCGATCCGCTGTTCCACAATCAGCAACCCTCGCTCGGCGCCCGCCTGCTCGATTGCCGTGCGCATGAGCGTGTCGGTCAGTTTGTCCAGCACCATCTCGCTGGAGACGGTCTGCGACACCTTGATCACGGTCGCGAGATCGAGGTGTTCGACCGGCGTCGCGATCGTATTCGTCGGGCCGGGTGCAGGCTCGTCCGTCGTTAGTTGAGGGTGCATCTCCTCGAGTTGCCGCACCTTCCCTTCGGCTCCCCAACGGAGGTAGCCGTAGCGGGCGTTGCGCAAGTAGAGCTCGGCGAATTGGTCGAACCCGCGTGCGCCATAAAAGGCGGAAGCGCGCTCATAGGCGAGCGCCTCGTTGTGTACAAAGCCATTTGCGCGGGCCGAGTGGATTGCCTGTTCGAAGAGGCGCATCGCGTCAACATCGCGCCCCTCGATGCGAGCAATCTCCGCTCCCACCAGCGCCACGCGGTTCTCGAAATTCTCTGGGCAATTCGCGGCCCAGACTTGCAGTCGCCTATGATGAGCAGCGATAGTGTCTATGTGCTGCTGTCGCTCGCCGGCCGGTGCGAAATCGCAATAGGCGGCTCGCGCCAGCGCGGCATAGAAGTGATGCTCGGCTTCCTCCAAGAGCGACGATGAAGTCCAAAGCAGCCCTTGCGCCTTTGATGCGGCGTCCATGGCAGCCGCGTAGTCGCCAGCAAGATAGCGCGCCTGCAATTTCCGGATCCAGTACCAACACGTAGCGATCGCCAAGGCCGGATTGCCCGACAAACGAGATTCCATTTGAAGCTCATGGAACTTCTCGTCGTCAAAGCAACCGAATTTGAGTGTAAAGCCACGAAGCATCCGAATCAGTGCGAGTTGCGTGGCGATGATATCGATGACAAGGCCGAACCGCGCCTTTTCAACGAACGCGAGGCCGCGTTCGGCTTCGCCTTGCACCACAGGCAGCGGCTCGCCGGCGAAGAGCAGGTCCGAGTTTAGAGTATTGCGTGTGTAGGCTGCGCGTGTGAGGTCGCCGATCCGATTCGCCGCCTCGAATGCGCGGTCAAGCAGATCACCGCGAGCCCGCACGTGTTTCATCCAGCGCACGACGAAAACCACGAACAAATGACAGGTGCTCGCCTCGAAGCGCCTTAGCCCACGTCGTTCGACGAGCTCGTAACCGAGTTGGCCAAATCGAAAACCGGCTTGGTATTCGCCGAAACGCGGTCCGGCGACCATGGCGAGCATTACATAAGCGAAACAGGAGGCGTCGCAGTTGCCGTATTCGAGGCTAAGACTGACTGCCTTGCAGATCGTCAAGGCAGTTAAGTTCGCGTCCGTATACGCGGACGGCGACGAGGCTCTACTCAGAACCTCGACGGTCGCGAGGGTTGCCGGGTCGTCCATCAGCGGCAAATCGATCAATTCCTCTATTGTCCGGCTCCCAAGCAGTGACAAGATACGCTCGTATTCGCGTCGCACCTCCTCCTCTGGCGGGTGGAGGGACCACTCGATACCGACATGTCGGAGGTAGTCGAGACAAACGGCGACCGCGCGGCTGCTTTGATCCAGGGTGAGGTAGACATCGATGCGCAGGCACGCGACGAAGGCCCGTTCGATCGTCGTCGTGGCGCGTTCTGACAGCGCCGCCAATCGCTCCTCTGCGACCGATAACTGGCCGGTCAAAAATTCACATTCGGCCCGGTTCAGCTCCACAGCAAAGATCGATTCGCGCCGGCGCTCCCAACTATCCTCCGCCAACAGCGTCCCACTGAGATGGAGATAGGTGAGTGCTGAGGCGTACGCAGCAGAGGCTTTGGCTCGCTTGCCCGCGATCAAGTTGAGTTCGGCCAGCTGTTCCCGCTCGTCGCGTGAAGTGATCAGGGACGCACCGCGATTCATTTGATTGACGATTTCGAAGATCGTCCCCTCCCGTTTTTCGGGGGGCGTCTGCGCCGCGAGCAGCCTGCCTATCCGGAGATGAACCTCCGCGCGCAATGTTTCTTTGGTCAGCGAATAGGCGGCCTCTTGAACCCGATCGTGCACAAATTTGTAAGAGTCTTCCACGCGTTCGACCAGTTCCTGGCGGACCGCCGGCCATAGCGACGCATGAATCTGCTCCTGCGTGATCTCGAGAACGATCGCAAGCATGGTCATTTCGGCTCTATTGCCGAGGCAGGCCATCTGCTGCACCGCCTGCTGCGTTTCGACGGGTAGGCGGCTTAGCTTGACTGCCATGAGGTCCACGACATTGTCGGTGTAGCTTTTGGCGTGAATGCGCTCGAGATCCCACCGCCAGCGCGCCGCGTCGTGATCGAAGGCAAGCAAGCCCTCTGCAGCGAGCGTATGAAGGAACTGAATCACGAAGAAGGGGTTGCCCGCGGTCTTTTCTTGCACGAGCTGCGCTAGTGGCGAGGATCGCTCGGACCCGCAACGAAGGGCATCCGCAATCAACTGCCCGACGTCGTCGCGGGCGAGCGGCTTCAGGCGGATCTCCTGCACTTGTCCTCCGGCTTGACGGATTGCATCGAGCTTGCGCATCAAAGGATGCGTGGCATCGACCTCGTTGTCGCGATAGGCGCCCAACAACATCAGAT
>Ga0318562_10000614_pt1 | contig 15641 bp, 14 predicted proteins | sample GRESIP066b5f18_FD_203688 | JGI IMG/M metagenome (GOLD analysis project Ga0318562, IMG submission 203688) | Tropical soil microbial communities from Luquillo Experimental Forest, Puerto Rico - GRE.SIPMG.066b5f18 | ecosystem: Environmental > Terrestrial > Soil > Tropical forest > Bulk soil... | reverse complement strand
GCCGCTGGTTCTTCCTCGCCGCCGATTATGCCTTCGGAGCCTCGCTCGTCGCCGACGGCTCGAGCCTGGTGGAGCGAGGCGGCGGCCGGGTCATCGGCTCGGTGCGCCACCCGTTCAACTTCTCGGGCGATTTCGCACCCTTCCTGCTGCAGGCCCAGGCCTCGGGCGCTGCCGTCATCGCGGTCGGCAGCACCGGCGCAGACCTCATCAATGTGCTCAAGCAGGCGCATGAGTTCGGCATCGGCAAGGGAGCCCAGAAGCTCGCGAGCTTCGTGCTGACCGTGCCCGACATCGCGGCGCTTGGTCTCGACACGGCGCAGGGCGTGACGGTCAACGAGGCCTTCTACTGGAACCTCGACGCGCAGACGCGCGAGTTCTCACAGCGCTTCTTTGCGCGCTATGGCAAGGGCATGCCCTCGACCATCCAGGCGGGCGTCTATTCGGTGACCCTGCACTATCTGAAGGCAGTGGCGGCCGCGGGCACTACGGAGGCCGCGGCCGTGATGCGCAAGATGCACGAGCTGCCGATCTCTGATGCGACCATCCGCAACGGCACGCTGCGCGCGGACGGGCGCATGGTGCACGACACCTATCTGTTCCGCGTGAAGTCTCCCGCCGAGAGCAAGGAGCCCTATGACTTCTATGAGCTGCAAGCGACGATCCCGGCGAAAGACGCCTTCCGTCCGCTCGAGGAAAGCTCCTGTCCGGCGCTGAAGCATGGTTGAGATGAAACGGGGTGACGGCGTGACGAAGCTTTTGCCGACCACCGTCGTCGGCTCCTATCCGCAGCCTTCCTGGCTCGTCGATCACGACAAGCTCAAATCGCGCCTGGTGCCGCGGCTGCGCGCGAGCGAGATCTGGCGCGTGCCCGAGCCCTATCTCGAGGAGGCGCAGGACGACGCGACCCTCATCGCAATCCGCGACATGGAGCTCGCCGGGATCGACATCATCACCGATGGCGAGATGCGGCGCGAGAGCTACTCCAACCGTTTCGCGCTCGCGCTCGACGGCGTCGATGCGGAGCATCCGGCGGAGGTACGAGGCCGCACCGGCGCGACCACCTTGGTGCCGCGCGTGACGGCGCCCATCCGCTGGCGCGAGCCCGTCGAGCTGCGCGACGCGCAATTCCTCAAGGCCAATACCGACCGTGTCACCAAGATCACCTTGCCCGGTCCCTTCACGCTCGCGCAGCAGGCCGCGAACCGCCACTATGCCGACGATGAGGAGATGGCGATGGCCTATGCGGGCGCCGTCAATGCCGAGGCGATCGCGCTGAAGCAATCCGGCATCGACGTCATTCAGGTCGACGAGCCCTGGCTGCAGGCCCGCCCCGAGGCCGCGTTGCGCTATGGCGTAAAGGCGATCAACCGCGCGCTCGACGGCGTTCCCGGCGAGACCATCGTGCATCTGTGCTTCGGCTACGCGCAGATCGTGCGCGACAAGCCGGGTGGCTACTCCTTCCTGCCGCAGCTTGCCGATTGTCGCGCGAGCGCGATCTCGATCGAGGCGGCTCAGCCCAAGCTCGATCTCGGTGTGCTGCGCGAGCTCGCCGGCAAGACGATCCTGCTTGGCGTGCTCGATCTCGGCGATCCGAAGATCGAGAGCGCCGAGGAGGTCGCGGCCCGGATCCGGCGTGGCCTCGAGGTGCTGCCGCCCGAGCGTCTCGTGCCGGCACCCGATTGCGGCATGAAATATCTGACGCGCGAGCAGGCCTTCGGAAAGCTCAAGGCGCTCGCCGATGGCGCGGCGATCATCCGCCGAGAGCTCGAGGCGTGAATGAGCAGGACGCGCGCAACGCGCGTCTGTCGTGAAGCACCCGCCGCTTGGCGTTCGCTGACATCTTGGCATAGCCTCATCAGGCAAGCTGGGCAGGCCGACGCCGCGTGGCCGTCGCGCCTCGATCTAGCGCAGTGCTCGACGATGCTGGTAGCGAAGCCCGGCCGATGCGACCCGCTGGCAGGCGACATGACGTCGCGTCCCGCGGTGCATGAGCTTGCGCTTCGCTATCCGGCATCGATGCTGATGAGGAATTGAAAGCTCCGGTCGACCCGATATAGCGATCGTCGGCTATGGGGAACCGGGCACTGCGGCAGATGCTCCTGCCGCCCTTCGAGATGGCCTCGCCTCGATCCGCCGATGCCGCGATCCGGCTGGCGAGAGGGAGGATGTCGGGGCCGAAGCGGCCCCGAGCATCATCTCAGGCTTTCGCCTTCGTCTTCTTGGCCACGGGTGCGGCCTTGGCCTTCGTCTTGGCCGCCGGCTTCTTGGCCGGAGCCTTCTTGGCCGGAGCCTTCGCCTTCGCGGCGGCCTTCGGAGCGGCTTTCGCTTTCGCTGCAGCCTTGGGCTTCGCCTTCGCGGCGGTAGCCTTCTTCGGAGCGGCCTTCTTAGCAGTCTTAGCTGGCATTGCCATGGGAACTCCCCTGCGTTGATTCGCGGGGTTAATCCTAACACGACTTGTCAAGCAAGAAAAACGATATTGATTTCGCCGCCCGTGTTACTGGCTTGGCGGGTCCGTGGAGGGCTTTGGGGCAGGTTTTCCGGCCGCGAAAGCTATCGGCTGTTATACGAAGTCGACGCGAATCAATATGGTAACCGTTGATACATATTGGATTTTCATAACTAAATAATGATCGGTTATACAGTATTCAAGTCAATCTCACGACGGGCGCTCGCGGGCCCGAACGGGCGCTGTGAAAGGCCCTGCGCCGGGTCGTGAAGGCGCCGATGAGGCGAACTTTCGACCTCCGAGCGGCGCTCGAGCCGCAAAAAATTCACCCATCCCTAAGCATGATCGCAGGTTCCAAGGGCGCTCGCGCGAGCCCGCCGCGTTAAAACCCGTCAACGAATCTTAGCGAGTGATTGACGTTCGGCTGATCGCAATTGCCGATCGTGATGATCATGGTGACGCCATCGGACGACACGCGGTGGGTCTCGACGCTGTCCCGACTCTTGCCGACGCTCGCCGACACTTGCTCGACGCTTGCCCGTCACTCGCCCGCGCGGATCGCTCTCGCATTCTGCGCCACCATGATATGAGGCACAAGCCTGGCTCGAGCGGTCGAGCCGATGCTTGCGTGAGCGGGAGGATCGATGGAGCTTATCTTCAAGATCTGCGGAAGAGAGGAATGGCGAGCGGCCGATGAGGCCGGCGTTTATCGCGGCTCGGCTGTCGATCTGAGCGACGGCTTCATCCATTTCTCGACCGCCGCACAGACCGCCGAGACGGCAGCGAAGCACTTCGCCGGACGCGACGATCTCCTCCTGATCGCGGTCGATTCCACAGAGCTCGGCACAGCGCTGCGCTTCGAGCCCTCGCGCGGCGGCGCGCTCTTCCCGCATCTCTACGCGCCGCTGCCGCTCTCCGCGGTGCGCTGGGTCGAGCCGATGCCGCTTGGCGACGACGGCCGTCACCGCCTGCCGGCGGCGATGCCGGCGCAGCCTCGCTCATGATGTGCCGCCCATGATGTCTTTCGTCTTTCGCCTGGCGAAACCCTTCGTGCAGCGGCTCGATCCTGAGCGCGCCCATCAGCTCGCGATCGCCGCGCTGCGCCTTCTGCCGGCCGGTGCACCACCTCCGAGCGATGAGCGCCTGTCGACCTTAGCCTTCGGCCTTACCTTCCCGAACCCCGTCGGGCTCGCAGCGGGCTTCGATAAGGACGGCGCGGCGATCTCGGGAAGTCTGCGGCTCGGCTTCGGCTTCGTCGAGATCGGCAGCGTGACGCCGGTGCCGCAACCAGGCAACCCGCGGCCGCGACTATTCCGCCTCACGCAGGACGAGGCGGTGATCAATCGGTATGGCTTCAACAGTGCAGGCCTCGACGTGCTCCTTGGGAATCTCGCGGCGCATGAGCGAGGCGCAGGCATCCTCGGCGTCAATGTCGGGGCGAACAAGATGTCGGCCGATCGCGCCGGCGACTACGCGACCGCGATCACCGCGGTCACGGGCCAATGCGACTACATCACCATCAACGTATCCTCGCCGAACACGCCGGGCCTGCGCGGGCTGCAAGGGAGGCAGGTGCTCGACGACCTCGTGGCGCGCGCCATCGAAGCGCGCGACCGGGCCGCTCCGAGCGCAGGCTCGACCCCGCTGCTCGTCAAGATCGCGCCGGATCTCACGCTTACGGAGCTCGACGACATCGTTGCCGTCGCGCTCACGCGCCGCATCGACGGGCTCATCATCTCGAACACCACCGTGACGCGCCCGGCTTCGCTCATGGACACGGCACTGGCGAAGGAGGAAGGCGGCCTCTCCGGTCGCCCGCTCTTCGCGTTGTCGACGCGCATCCTCGCCGAGGCCTATCTCAGGGTCGAGCGCAAGTTGCCGCTGATCGGCGTGGGCGGCATCGATTGCCCCGAGGCCGCCTTCACCAAGATCAAGGCCGGCGCGACGCTGCTCCAGCTCTACAGCGCGCTGGTGTTCAAAGGGCCGGCGCTGATCGGCAAGATCAAGCGTGGCCTCGTCTCGCGCCTGGAGCAGAGCGCCGCCCGGCGCCTCGCCGATCTCGTCGGCAAGGATGCAGCGACGATCGCGCGCGACGGTGTCGAGCGCGCCTGACGGCGCGTCGTTGACCGGGTCGCGCGCCTAACGGCGCGTCGTTGATCGGGTCGCGCGCCTGACGGCGCGTCGTTGATCGGGTCGCGCGCCTAACAGCGCGCCTGGATCAGGACCGGCGCAGCGCCTTCAGGATGCGCACGACGAGGAAGATCGGCACCACCACCATGGCGCCGTAGAGTACATAGAGAAGGAGCGAGCGCACGCTCTCGATGCCGCTCCCGAGGACGCTCTCGACGAGATGCCGCACGCTCTCGACGAGATCCTTCGGCGTCAGGTTGAAGAACACCATGGCGGCGCCGACGATCAGCGAGATCACGAGCAGCCTGAAGACAACGCTGCCGGGCGATCCTCCTAGGAAGCGGTGAAGCGGTGTGTCGGACATGATGGGCCTCGCCTGATGCTCGTTCGGCGCTAGCAGCTCGATCGCGCGACCGCAATCGGCTTAGCTGCCGGCCGGAGACCTCGCGGGCAGGCTGCCCGCGATCCTCGCTGCAAGGATCACCGCCTGGGTGCGGCTCTCGACACCGAGCTTCGTCAAGATGGCCGACACATGCGCCTTGACGGTCGCCTCCGAGACCGAGAGCTCATAGGCGATCTGCTTGTTGAGCAAGCCCTGCGACAGCATCATCAGCACCTTCACCTGCTGAGGGGTGAGCGTCTGGAGCCTTGCGGCGAGCGCCTCGGCGTCCTGATCCTGATCGGCCTCGCCCTCCATTTCCAGCGGCAGGTAGAGCCCGCCCGCCAGCACTCTGTCGATTGCCTCGTTGATCTCGCTCACATTGGCGCTCTTCGGCACATAGCCTGCGGCGCCGAAGGCGAGGCATTTGCGCGCGACGGCGTGATCCTCGATCGCCGAGATGACGATAACGGGCACGCTTGGAAACTGCGCCCGCAGATAGAGGAGCCCCGACAGCCCCTGCACGCCGGGCATGGTCAGGTCGAGGAGGACGAGGTCGATCTCGCGCTGCGCGATCAGACGCGTCGCTTCTTCCAAAGAGCCTGCTCCCTCGATCGAGGCCGAGGCGAGCCGGTTCTGCAAGGTGAGCTTGAGCGCGTCGCGAAACAGCGGGTGATCATCGGCGATCACGATATGCAGCGGTCCGCTTTCGGCCATCGCGGCAGCGCTCCCGAGGTTTAGCGTCAGGGACCGGCGCGGCCGATCCTCATGCTTTCTTTCGCATTTCGCGCCATCGCTGCGCAAGGCGCCGGCTTAAAAGCATGCCCGTCAAGGTTTCGGGTCCTTCTGTGCCGCCTCGGCCGCCTGTTCCTCGATCGGGGTCAGCGCGGTGCCTTTCGGCGCCTCGGCCGGAAGCTGGCGCAACAGGAGATCGATGCGGTCGGCTTCGGCCGGTGGCTTATCCCAGCGGATCCGGTTGATGCGCGGAAAGCGCATGGCGACGCCCGAGCGATGCCGTGTCGAGCGCTGCAGCCCCTCGAAGGCGACTTCGAGCACGAGCCCCGCCTGCGGTTCATGCGTCACCTCGCGCACCGGGCCGAAGCGATTGATGGTGTTGTTGCGCACGAAGCGGTCGAGCTCCTTCAGCTCCTCGTCGGTGAAACCGAAATAGGCCTTGCCGACCGGTACCAGCTCATCGCCCTGATCGCTGCTCTGCCAGACGCCGAAGGTGTAGTCCGAATAGAAGGATGAGCGCTTGCCATGCCCGCGCTGCGCGTACATCAGCACGGCATCGACCAAACGCGGATCGCGCTTCCATTTGTACCAGAGACCCTTCGGTCGCCCCGGCAGATAGAGCGAGGCGCGCTCCTTCAGCATCAGCCCCTCGACCGCCTCGGCATCATGGCCTGCTCCTGCAGCGCCCGGATCAGCGCGCGCCACCGCGAGATCCTCGATGCTCGCAAAGTCGAGGGTGGGCGACAGGTCGATGCGCGGATTGCCGAGGCGCTGCACGAAGGCTGCGAGGCGGGCCCGGCGCTCTTCGAAGGGCAGGGCGCGCAGATCCTCCTCGCCCTCGACCAGGAGATCATAGGCGCGGATATGCGCCGGATAGGCCTCGACGAGCTTCGGTGTGACGCTCTTGCGGTTCAGCCGCTGCTGCAGCTCGTTGAAGCTCTGCACCTTGCCGTCGCGCATCACCAATAACTCGCCGTCAATCGCGGCCTCGAAATCGAACGCCTCGATGAGATCGGGAAAGCTCTGCGAGATATTCTCGCCGGTGCGCGAATAGATGCGCCTCACGAAGCGCCCAGCCGTGGCGCGGCCGCTGGCGGCCTGCACCCGGATGCCGTCCCATTTCCATTCGGCGATGAAGCGCACGGGCTCGATCGTCGCCATATCGGCCTCTTCGAGCGGATGGGCGAGCATCGGCGTGCGGAACGGCGCGGGGTCGCGCGACTGGGGTTGCGGCGCCTTCCCCTCGATCCAGGCGAAGAGCTCGAGATAAGGGGGCTCGACGCCGTGCCAGACCTCCTCGACCTCGTTCGGGTCGCGCCCGCCGAGCGCTGCGAGCGCGGTCTTCGCAAGCCGGGCTGAGACGCCGATGCGCAAAGCGCCGGTGATCAGCTTGAGCAGTGCCCAACGCCCCGTCTCGTCGAGCGCATCGAGCCAGGAGGCGAGAAGGCCGGGCAGGGCCGATTTCGATGTCTGGCGCAGGCCCTCAACGACGGCGGCGAGGGAAGGGGGATCGATGCCGGCTTCCGCGTCGGCGGGGCGCGGCCACATCAGGGCGACCGTCTCGGAGAGATCGCCGACATAATCATAAGAGAGAGAAAACAGTACCGGATCGGTGCGCTCGGCGATCAGGGCCCGGATCAGGCCGGGCTTGGCCAGGTGAAAGCTCAACGCCCCCGTCATGGCCGCGAGCGCATAGCCGCGATTGGGATCGGGCTCGCTGCGGAAATGCTCGACGATCAAGGCGAGCTTCGCGTTGCGCGACGGCTCATAGGCGAGGCGATCGAGGAGCGCTGCGAAACGGTTCATGCTCATGGATGTGGGGCGCCCGCGCGCCAGCGCCAATCGGCGCCGCACGACCCCGCCGTTATTGACGTTCGTGGCCGACCGCGCTGCGGTTCGTCCCGCCGAGCTACAATAAGCTCAGGCGGCGCGCAATTCGAGCGTCACGCTCTCGAGGTCGAAGCTGCCGTCCTCGGCGATGTCGAAATGGCTGCGCACGCTCGCCGGCGTCAGCGTCTGCAACGAGCGGATCGCGGCGACGTGGGCTTGCGGCGTGCGGGTCCTCGCGACCCAGGTCTCGAACTCCATGCGCAGCTTGCGTCGTGTCAGCGAGGTCGCCTCGAAGCCCGCGCGCGAAAGCGCGCCGAGCCACTCGGCGGTCGAGTAATTGCGCACATGCGAGGGATCGCGCAACAGCTCGACGGCCTGTAGATGCGTATCGAAAAGCGGCTCGCCGGGGGCGACGACATCGATGAACACGGCGCCACCTTCAGGCTTCATCACCCGCCTCGCTTCGCGCAGGCCCGCCTCCATGTTCTGCCAGTGGTGCACCGTGAAGCGGCAGAGCACGAAATCGAAGCTCGCATCGGCGAAGGGCAGCCGCTCGGCAGGGGCCTGCTGCACCACGATATTGCGCAAGCCGCGCTCCTCGGCGGTCAGCTTCACCGCGGCCAGCATGTCGGCCGTGAGATCACAGGCGACGACCTCTGCGACCTCGGGCGCCGCCCGGTAGCTCACATGCCCGCCGCCGCAGCCGAGATCGAGCACGCGCGCCGTTGTGTGGCCGCGCAGCAAAGCCCCGATCTGATCGAGATCCTCGCCTGCGCTATGGACGGCGCTCGCCACATAGGCGGCGGCGCGGGGCGCATATTGATCGGTGACGAAAGCGTGTTGCGTTGTGCTCATGGCGGTCTCCTGAAAGGACGCAGATTGTTGGCGATGCGGGACCGTGATGGAAGTTCCGACCTTATACCAGTATGTTTGCTTCCAGGATGAGCCTGAGATGAGCCTTCTTGCCGAACAGCGGCGCCAATTGGGCGCCTTCATTCGCACCCATCGCGCGCAGCTGACAGCGCCGGACGCCGGCCTGCCGCCGTACCCCGTCGCGCGCCGCCGAACGCCCGGCTTGCGCCGCGAGGAGGTGGCGCAGCTCTGCGGCGTCTCGACCACCTGGTACACCTGGATGGAGCAGGGGCGCGACATCTCGATCTCGCCATCGGCGCTGGCGCGCCTCGCCGATGCGCTTCGGCTCAGCGGCGCCGAGCGGACCTACCTCTTCGAGCTCGCGCGCAAGCGCGATCCGGCAGCGCCGGCCGGCGAGACGAGGGGGGCAGAGCCCGTGCCGTCGCGGCGCTCGAGGCGATGACGGTGCCGGCCTATCTCCTCGATCGGCTGTGGCGCGCGACCCAGTGGAACGCCAAGGCCGCCCGCCTCTTCTCAGGCTGGCTTGGCGGCAGCGAGCCCTGCCTGTTGCGTTACGTCTTCCTCGACAAGGGGGCGCCACGCTTCATCAGCGATTACGAGGACCGGGCACGGCGGCTGCTCGCGGAATTCCGCGCCGACACCGCTCGCGCGGCCGAGGACGCCGAGATGCGCGCCCTGGTCGAGGGGCTGCGGGGCAAGAGCAAGCTCTTCGGACGCCTCTGGGACGAGCATGCGGTGCTCTCTCGCGAGGGCGGGCTCAGGATCTTCGAGCATCCGGAAGATGGTCGGCTGCATTATGAGCAGGTCACATTCGTTCCGGCGGGCCGGCCCGACCACAAATTGGTGATGCTGCTGCCGACGGGCTGATCGCGCCGCAACCGGCTTTGCCTCGTTGCGGTCAGGCGCTTTCCGCCAGTCGTGATCGCGCGCCCAAGGCGGTGTGCTTGCGGCCCGAGATTCTTTGGCGCTAAGCTTCGTGAGCCGAGCCCATGCCATGCGGTGACGCGAACATTGCGCCTCGGCATACCTTGTTTTCCGGCGTCGCTGCGAAACCCGGTCCGCGCTTCGAACACGATGATGTCTCCTGCATCCTGGCTTCGCCGCTCGCAGACGCTCAGCTACGTCTCCTGGCGGCTGGTGCAGCTCGTAATCGTGCTGATGGGAGTCAGCGCCGTCGTCTTCTTCACCATGCATGTATTGCCGGGCGATGTCGCCCTGCTGCTGCTCGGCGACCGTGGCACGGCCGAGCAATTGGCGAAATTGCGCCTGCAGCTCGGCCTCGACCAGCCGGTGATCGTGCAATATCTGCGCTTCGTCGCCGACGCGACGAGAGGTGATTTCGGCACCTCGCTCACCAGCAATCACGCGGCCTTCACCGATGTCGCGACCGCCTTCCCGGTGACCCTGCAGCTCACTCTCGCCGCGCTCGGCATCGCGACCGCGATCGGGGTGCCGCTCGGGGTCGCGACCTCGCTGAAGCCCGGCGGCGTCTTCGACAATGTGGCGATGACCGTGTCGCTCTTCGGCGTGTCAATGCCGATCTTCTGGCTCGGCCTCATGCTGCTCCTACTCTTCGGGGCGACGCTCGATTGGCTGCCGATCGGCGGGCTGTTCGGGGTCGGCAGCGAGCCGCCTCGGATCACCGGCATGAGCGTCGTCGACGCGATCCTCGCGGGCGACGGCGCCATGCTGCGCGACGCGCTGCGCCATCTCGTCTTGCCGGCGGCGACGCTCGCCACCATCCCGCTCGCGCTGATCACCCGCATCACGCGCGCCGAGATGCTGGCGACCGCGAGCCAGGACCATGTGCGCACGGCACGCGCCAAAGGGCTCAACCGGCCGCGCGTCGTTTTGCGCCATGTGCTGCGCAACGCCGCGATCCCGATTGTGACCGTGATCGGGCTGCAGCTCGGACTTTTGCTCTCGGGAGCGGTGCTCACCGAGACCATCTTCTCCTTGCCCGGCCTCGGGCGGCTGATGGTCGATTCCATCCAGTCGCGCGATTATCCGGTCGTCCAGGCAGGCGCCCTGTTCATCGCCTTCGTGTTCGTGCTGGTGAACCTCGTCGTCGATCTCTCCTACACCTTCCTCGATCCACGGATCAGGCAGGCGTGAGCGCGGCGGCGCAGGATATCGGCAGCGGTGGCGCTGCCGGAAGCTGGTCGGCGCCGCTCAGGCGCACATTGCGGCGCCACGAGGCGAAGCTCGGGATTGCGCTCACCCTTATCTTCCTCGTGATGACGGTCGCGGCGCCGCTCATGGCGCCCTTCGACCCCTATGACCAGGATCTCTCCAGCGCACTGCAGCCGCCCTCATTTCTGCACCTTTTCGGCACCGATCAATATGGCCGCGACATGTTCAGCCGCGTGCTGCATGGCTCGCGCACGGCGCTTCTCGCCATCATCGTGGCGGATGGGTTGGCGCTCGCCCTCGGCAGCGCGCTCGGCCTCATCGGCGGTTTTATCGGAGGAGCGGTCGATGCAGTCGTGATGCGCCTCGTCGACGTGCTCCTGGCCTTTCCTTACCTTCTGCTCGCGCTGATCATCGTCGCCGCGCTCGGGCCGAGCCTGACCAATTCCATGATCGCCATCGGCATCGTCTATACGCCGCAATATGCGCGGCTGATCCGCGGCCAGGTGCTGAGCATCCGCGCTTCCGATTATGTGCGCGCCGCGCGCGCCGTCGGCGCCTCACAGCTGCGAATCATGCTGCGCCATGTGCTGCCGAACGCGGTGAACCCGGTGATCGTCATGGCGACGCTGCAGGCGGGATCGGTCGTCGTCGAGACGGCGGGGCTTTCCTTCCTCGGGCTTGGCGCGCAGCCGCCTTCGCCGGATTGGGGCGCGCTGCTCGCCGACGGACACAGCTATTTCCTCACCGCCTGGTGGATCGCGACCTTTCCGGGCCTCGCCATCTTCTGCGTGGTGCTCGGCTTCAATCTCGTCGGCGATGCGCTGCGCGAGCAATTCGACCCGCGGCGGCGGAAATGAAGGCGCCTCTGCTCGAGGTGAGAGGCCTCACCGTCTCCTTTAGGACGGAGGAAGGCGAGATCGTCGCAGTCGACGATCTTTATTTCAGCGTCGGGCGCGGCGAGACGCTGGTGATCGTCGGCGAATCCGGCTCCGGAAAATCGGCCGCGAGCCTCGCCGTGATGGGCCTGATCGATGCGCCGGGCAAGGTGCGTTGCGAGGCGATCGACTTCAGCGACAAATCGGGCCGCAAGCGCGACCTGTCGCGCCTCGCCGAGGCCGAGATGCAGAGGATCCGTGGCGCCGAGATCGCCATGATCTTCCAAGAGCCCATGACCTCGCTCAACCCGGTCTACACGATCGGCGAGCAGATCATCGAGGCGATCACGTTCCACGAGCCGATGTCGGGGCGCGCCGCGAGAGGACGCGCCGAGGAGATGCTGGCGCTCCTCGGCGTTCCTGATCCGCGCCGGCGGCTCGACGCCTATCCGCATCAGCTTTCCGGCGGCATGCGCCAGCGCGCCATGATCGGCATGGCGCTCTCCTGCCGCCCCTCCTTGCTGATCGCCGACGAGCCGACGACCGCGCTCGACGTCACGGTGCAGGCGCAGATCCTCGAATTGATCCGCGGGCTGCAGCGTGAGCTCGGCATGGCGGTCATTTTCATAACCCATAATCTTGGTGTCGCGGCCGAGATCGCGGACCGCATCATGGTGATGTATGCGGGCCAGGCGGTCGAGAGCGGACCCTGCCGTGCCATCTTTCGCGGCACGCATCTGCCCTACACGATCGGGCTGATGCGCTCGGTGCCGCGGCTCGGCCTCGATCGCAGCGCTGCGCCCCTGCCGGCGATCCCGGGCAACATGCCGGATCCGCGGCGCCTGCCACGCGGCTGCCGCTTCCATCCGCGCTGCTCTTTCGCCGAGCCTGGGCTCTGCGACCTCCAGGCGCCACCCCTTGAGAGCTGCGGAGATAACCACCAGGTGCGCTGCCTACGCTGGCGCGAGGTAAGGGCGTGAGCGCCTTGCTCGACGTCACAGGCCTCACGCGGCATTTCACGGCCGCGCATGGCGGCACGGTACGCGCGGTCGAGGATGTTTCCTTCGCGCTGGCGGAAGGCGAGGTGCTCGGCCTTGTCGGCGAGTCCGGTTCGGGCAAGACCACCATCGGCCAGACCATCTTGCGCCTGATCGATCCGACAGCGGGGCGCATCCTGTTTCGCGGCGCCGATATCACGGGGCTACCCGCTCGCGAGCTCAAGGCCTTCCGCCGCGAGGCGCAGCCGATCTTCCAGGACCCGTTCGGCTCGCTCAACCCGCGCATGAGCGTCGAGGCGATCATCACCGAGCCGTTGATCGTGCACGGCATCGGGCGGGACCGTGCCGAGCGTCGGGCCCGCGTCCTGGCGCTCCTCGAGCAGGTCGGGCTGCCGCGCGACAGCCTCAAGCGCTACCCGCATCAATTCTCGGGAGGCCAGCGCCAGCGCATCTCGATCGCGCGCGCGCTTGCAGTCGAGCCCGCCCTCATCGTCGCCGACGAGCCGGTCTCGGCGCTCGACGTGTCGATCCAGGCGCAGATCATCAACCTGTTGCGCGAATTGCAGCAGAAGCTGAAGCTCGCCATGCTGTTCATCGCCCATGATCTTGCGGTCGTGGACTATATCTCCGATAGGATGATGGTGCTCTATCTCGGGCGCGTCATGGAGATCGGTCCGGCGCGAAGCCTGATCGCGGCGCCGAAGCATCCTTATACTATGGCGCTGATCTCGGCGGTCCCCGAGCCCGATCCCGACCGCGCCGATAAGCGCATCGTGCTCGAAGGGGACCTGCCGAGCCCGATCGATCCGCCATCGGGCTGTGTCTTCCGCACGCGCTGCCCCTATGCTCTGCCGGCCTGCGCAGAGGCGGTGCCGGAGCTGCGGCAAGTGGGCGCCGGCCACCAGGCGGCCTGCATCCGGGAGGATATCCCGACGGACAATAGAAGGATGCGCCATGCATGAGCTCGGCTCGACGATGAGGGTGCTGCGGCCGGCCCCGAACGTGCTCGCCTTCTATGATGGCCGGATCGCTGGGGTGCGTGCCCATAGCGAGGCGCCGAACTGGCTCGATGACGGTGCCTATTCGCTCGGCGTCTCTTCCTACGCGATCCTCGACGGCGAGGAGGCGCTTGTCTTCGACACCCATATCTCGCTTGCCCATGCGCGCATCATCCGGCGTGTGCTCGCCGAGGCCGGAGCAAGGAGATTGCGGGTGGTGCTGAGCCATTGGCATGCCGACCATGTGGCTGGCAACGAGGCCTTCACCGATTGCGAGATCATGGCGAACTCGCTGACCGCGCAGCTTCTCGCCGATAACGAGGCGGCGTTCGCGAAGCGAAACCCTCCGATAAATCCGCTGATCCGGCCGAACCGCGTCTTCGAAGCGCCGTTGAGCCTCCAGGTCGGCGCCATTCCGGTCGAGCTGCGCCCCGCCGACATCCACAGCCGGGACGGCATGGTGATGCTCTTGCCTGAGCGCGACCTCCTCTTCGCGGCCGACACACTCGAGGACCCGATTACCTATGTGTCCGAGCCCGATCGCCTCACCATCCATCTCGAGCATCTACGCCGCATGGCGGGATTGCGCATCGGCAAGATCCTGCCGAACCACGGAGCCGAGGAGATAATCGCGGCCGGCGGCTATCCGCCTGGCCTGATCGCGGCGACCATCGCCTATGTCGAGACGCTGCTGCGCTGCCGTAGCGAGGGCGACCTTGCGCAGCGGGATCTGCGCGGCTTCGCTCCCGCCGCCTTTGCCACGGGAGCGATCAGCTATTTCGCGCCCTATGAGGAGGTGCACCGGCGCAATGTCGCCGCTGTCACCGCGGTCGCGCAGGGCTGAGCCGTCACTTCTCGAGCGACACCTTCTCCATGTCGAAATACATCTGGGTGGGGTTCAGCATATAGCCCTTCACCTCCTTGCGGATCGCGCGCACCTGCAAGACGGAGTTGATGAAGATCCAGGGTGCGTCGTCGAGGATCTGCTTTTGGACCTGGCTATAGAGCGCGAGGCGCTTCTCGGGATTAGTCTCGGCCACCGCCTGGTCGAGGAGCTTGTCGGTTTCCGGGTTGCGGTAGCGGGCCGTGTTGCCGACTGGAATGCGCTTCGAGTTGAAGAGCTCGCCGACGAAATTGTCCGGATCACCATTGTCGCCGCTGAAGCCCACCATGAACAGGCCCTGATATTTGCCGGAGCGGATGGTGGCGAGGTTTGCGCCCATGTCCACCTTACGCAGATCGGCCTCGATGCCGATCTTGCCGAGATAGGCCTGGATCGCGGTCGCAAGGTCAGCGCCCGCCGAATTATAGCCGCGCGGGCTGTTATAGGTCAGGAACTCGACCTTGAGCGGCAGCTTGACGCCAGCTTCCGCAAGCAGCTTCTTCGCCTTCTCCGGATCATAGCCATAGCCTTTCAGCGATTTGTCGAAGCCCCATTGGCTCTCCGGCAAGGGCGAGGTCATGGGCGCCGCGAGCCCCTGGAACAAGGCCTTGTCGATGGCGTCGCGGTCGATGGCGTAGTTGAGCGCCTGACGCACCCTCTTGTCGTCAAAGGGCGCGACGTCGAAGGGCATGCCGACCCCGCTGATGGCGAGGCCCGGCTGGGTCAGGAGCTCGATGTTCGGATCGGAGCGCAGCGCCGGAATGATCTGTGAGCTCAGATCGCCGAGGATCTGCACATCGCCGCGCTTCAACGCCAGAAGCGCCGCTTGCGGGTCGGGATATTCCTTGAAGACGAGATGGTCGACCTTCGGCTTGCCGCCCCAGTAATTCGGGTTGGCGTCGAGCGCGATCTGGTCGCGCGGGCGCCATTCCTTGAAGATGAAGGGGCCGCTGCCGACCGGGTGGTTGCGGAAATCCTTGCCGTATTTGGTCGCGGCGGCAGGGCTGACGACACCGTTCCAGACCATGGCGAGGCTCGCGAGCAGCGCGGCCGAAGGCTGCTTCAGCTTGAACTCAACCGTGTCGTCGTCGAGCGCCTTGTAGGAGACCACATCCTCATAGGTGAAATCGACGAAGTTCTCGACCGGACCTGTATTGTAGATGTAGTCGGGGTTCTGCTTGTTGAGCAGGCGGTCGATCCCCTGGACATAGGTCTTGGCGTTGAAGGGCGTGCGGTCCTGGAACTGGACGCCCTTGCGCAGGTGGAAGGTGTAGGTGAGGCCGTCTGGCGAGACCTCCCAGGATTGGGCGAGGCCTGGCGCCACCTCCGTGGTGCCGCTCTTATAGCGCACGAGGCTGTCA
>Ga0318562_10000611_pt1 | contig 15678 bp, 13 predicted proteins | sample GRESIP066b5f18_FD_203688 | JGI IMG/M metagenome (GOLD analysis project Ga0318562, IMG submission 203688) | Tropical soil microbial communities from Luquillo Experimental Forest, Puerto Rico - GRE.SIPMG.066b5f18 | ecosystem: Environmental > Terrestrial > Soil > Tropical forest > Bulk soil... | reverse complement strand
ACGCTCAGCACACGCTGGAAAAGGCACATGAACTGGGATTGGACGCCGTGATGCTGAGCAGCAGTGAATTACAGGCGATGGAGCCCCAGACAAGAATCAATGCCAAAGGGGCCCTTTTCTTCAAGTGTGATGCCCATCTGTATCCTAACATGCTCATGCAGGCGCTAATCAGCTACCTTCGTCAAAGTGGCGTGGAGTTGTTGGCGGGAGAAGTGCTTAAATTCGAAACTGGCAACCGGAAAGTGAGCAGGATCATCACGGCCGACAACAACTATGAGGCAGATGAAATCGTTATTGCAACCGGGACCTGGAGCCGTGAAATTGCGGGCCTGCTAAACACGAAAATTCCCCTGGTGGGGGGCAGAGGGTATTCGGTAACCCTGGAAAATTCACCTTACCAGCTGAACTTCCCGGCCATCCTGATGGAAGGAAGAGTGGCCCTTACGCCCATGGACGGAAACAAGATGCGGTTTGGGGGAACCATGGAAGTCACTTCTACCAACACCCGCCCCAGGTTGAAACGTGTGCAGGGCATACTGGATGCGGTAAGGAGATTCTTTCCCGATTTTGACATTCCGATGCCAGCTGTTGAAAATATCTGGTATGGTTTCAGGCCGTGTTCCGCTGACGGACTGCCATACATTGGCAGGACCAGCAAATTCAGCAATGTAGTCATCGCTACCGGTCACTCCATGCTGGGGCTGAGTCTTGGCGCCGGTACAGGTAAACTCGTGGATGAACTCGTGAATAATAAACCGGCCAGCATGGATATGAATCCTTTTGCAGTGGAACGATTTGCTTAACGGCATCGGTCGCAGAACCCTGCATCCCTACTCAGCTTGCGTGGATGGTGAGAAGTTGTCAACACGGGGTGGATAGCCGCGCCGGCAAGCTTTTTATTTTCTTATTTTTGTTCGTTCAATATGGTTATATGGCTGAAATAATTGTCGAGTTAAAACATGTCAATATCTACCAGGGGGACAGCCTGATCCTGGAGGACGTGAACATATCCGTAAACAAAGGGGAATTTATTTACCTGGTTGGCAAGACCGGAACCGGGAAATCCAGCCTGCTGAAAACGTTGTATGGTGATCTGTTACTCAGAGAGGGCAGTGGTCAGGTAGTAGGATTCAATCTGCGGGAAATGAACTGGAAAAAAGTTCCCTACCTCAGGAGAAATCTGGGGGTTGTTTTCCAGGATTTTCAATTACTTACGGACCGCAACGTAAATGACAACTTGAAATTTGTGCTCAGGGCCACAGGCTGGAAAGATGAAAAACTCATGAATGAAAAAGTGGCCGATGTGTTGGAAAAAGTAGGTCTTAAATCAAAAGGTTTCAAGATGCCTTTTGAAATGAGCGGTGGAGAGCAGCAGCGTGTTGACATCGCAAGGGCTCTTTTGAATTCGCCCAAATTGATTCTAGCCGATGAACCTACCGGGAACCTGGATCCCGAAACATCGGATGAAATCATGCAGCTGCTCATCCAGATTTCAAGGGATTACCAGACAACCGTCATCATGGCCACCCACGATTACCGTATTGTGAACAAATTTGCCACACGTATGCTGCGAACCGAAAAGGGAAGAGTATTTGATAACGCTACCATATCCATTGGATGAGCTGATCTGCGTTTCTATCGTTATTGAACAGGCTGCACAATATCTGGCTCCTTGAGCGGCCTTCTTCGGCTGTCAGGGGGCGGCTATAGATCTCCGATATCACCTTCCTGAATGAATGGGCATCCCCACAAACATGACACATACCTTCCAGGCCTGTCCCCTTCACCGCTGCCTCATTGACCACGCAATGTCTCCCGTTAAACAAGGCATTGAGTATTTTTAGCTTGATTCCGGTGGAATTGAACGAAGGAAGCACATGGACCTGGGCTTTGAAGATCATATCCCTGATTTCCTCCTCCGAAGGATTGGCAATCAGACAGGCATGGGAATGTCTGGCTACGGCCCTCACCAGCCGTGGAGAGGGGTCTTTCCCGGCTATCACAACAGGCAGCGCAAGATCCCGGAAAACATAGTTCAGCAGCCAGGTAACTGCTTTTTCATTTTCTCCGATGGTGAGATTGCCGTGGTAAAGGCAGTAGCAGCCGGTCCCTTCCTGGGTGCAATTTGGACGAAAAGGCAGGAATACGGGCAGATAATGAATGTTTTCTGCCCCAAATTGTTCGCGGTAAACCCGGGCATCCTGTTCGGTGACGGCCAGCAATATTGCCTTGTTGGCCACATCCCGTTCATATTTTTTCAGGATATTGCTTTCATGAAAATAATAGAGTTTCTTGATTAGTGAAGAGGAAGCGTGAAACAAATGCCTGTAATACAAATATTCCACGTTGTGGATCCTCAGGAATTTCTTTCTTGACCGGAAGCGTTCATCATTCAGAAGATAGGAACAATGGATGCCTTCGATCAGGATGGGATATTCGTCCTGGAGCAGACGATCCAGCAATTCAGAATTAGACCTTGAGCAGACAATATAGGGCAGTTTATGGCTGAATCCCTTGTGGCCCTGTTTTCTGGAATAATACTTTACCTCAACACAATAGGAATTGAGTTCCTGCTGGGTACCCCTCCCGTATTCAAAACAGTGAAGATGGATAAGAATCCCTTTCTGGTGCATGGTTTTGATCTTGTAGAAAAGATCAAATACGCCCCCGTAGTTTGGTGGAAAGGGGACATCATGACAAATGATATGCAGGTGCTTTTCCACTAATCAGGTCAAGATTTGTTTATAAAAGTGGAGAAGTTTTTTTTCTTCATGCTGCCAGTTAAAAATGCGTCTGGCCTTCTTACAATTTTCCTGCAACGTATGATGCAAATCGTTATTGCGCATCAATCCGTTTAAGGCATCTGCAATGGCAGGGATACTTGGTTCGTCTATAAGAACAGCAATTGGATACAGATTGTTTATTTCCTGGTAGGCCGGGTAGTTCATAGCCAGTTGAGGTATTCCCGCATGCATGTAATCAAAGAAGCGGTTGGCCAGGGAAAAATAATTGCTCTTGCCGGTCCTGTCGAAAAGGGTGACGCCGCACCAGGCCTCCCTGGTCATTGCCCTGAGTTCCTCAGGCAGAATGGCCCCTTTAAAAATAACCTTGGCCTCCAGTTGATGGCGCTTTACAAGCTCCCTTGCCTGAGTCAGGAAATTTCCATTGCCACAAATGACCAGGGAAGCCTCAACCGATTGCATGGCAGGTATTAGTGATTCAAAACACCTTCCTTCATTCACCGCACCCTGATAAAGCACAAATTTCCCCGTAACCATAGTCCCTGATTTTTTCCCAGGGTCGTTTTTCTCCCCTCCCAGCACCGGCATGTTGCGGATGACTTCATAGCTGTTTCCATACATTTTTTGAAACTCCCGGGCAATCGGCTGACTGACAGTATAACCGTTTCGAAAGGCCGGTACGGCAAATCCCTCGATCTTTTTCCAGAATTTATAGATTCCTGGCCTGCTTACTACCTCCTTCATTTCGCAGAACAACTCATGCGCGTCGTACACCCGGTAGATTCCGCGCAGGGCGGAAACCAGGTATACGGGCAGGATGCTGTCCAGATCCACGGCACAGATCAGGTCCGCCCTTCTGAAGAGCAGGTAGAAAAACAGCCGGATATTGTATTCCAGGTAAAATAATTTTCCCTTTTGGAAGAACAGGGAGATTCTATACTGCCGGAAGCTTTTCTGCTCCAGCCGAGGGGCCCCTCTGACGCTTCGTCCTATCAAAGTGACCCGGTACCCTGCTGCTGCCAGGGAAGAACAGATCCTGGTCATCCGCTGGTCGTAACTCAGTTCATTGGTCACCGTACAATAGATCCTTTTTGCCTGATGCAATGTGATGCTTGTTTTTGTTTGTTTCTTCACCTGCCTCTTAACGAAGACTTTATCTGCTCAATAAGTCGGACTGTTTCGGCTGCTTCCTCCGCCGAGGCAAGATTGAAATCTTCACAGCGCAGAGCCTTGACCAGTTCGTCGTATACCTGATCGTGATTACTCATGCTGCCGGTATAATACCCATAATCGTTGGCAGGACGCAGTGCATATCGCGGGGGACTGTCCATTCCTTCCACAGAGAAATACTCCAGTTCGTTTAAGTATTGGCCCCCAATTTTGACGGTTCCTTTTTCTGCCACAATTGTCAGGGACCCTTCCATGTTTTTAGCGTAGGCATTTACTGTATAATACAGGGTCCCGATAGCTCCGCTCTTCATCCTAAGCAGGGCAACCCCCGTATCTTCGCCGTCAACGAGTCCCTGGAGCCGGAAGTTTCCACAGAAAGCGGTGACAGCCTCCACCTCTCCCAGCATCCATCGCAACAGATCCATGAAATGACTGAATTGCGTGAAGAGGATCCCGCCGTCCAGTTCCTTTTTCCCGTGCCAGTCACTGTCCCGATAGTACTTTTCGGGCCTGTTCCATATCGCGTTTACCTGGAAGGAGAAAATCTGTCCAAGACGGCCATCGCGCAGAAGCTGGTTGAGGAATTGTACCGGAGGGTTGAAACGGTTCTGTTTGACGACAAAAAGGTGGCGCCCTGTCTTCCTGGCTGCGGAAATCATCCGGGCTGCCTCCCTGCTTTCCAGGCACATCGGTTTTTCGCAGAGAACATGGCTGTTGTGGTCAAGAGCCTGTATGGATTGTTCTGCGTGAAGGTGATTCGGGGTACAGATGGCTACTACCTCCACCTTTTCTGATGCCAGTAGCGATTCCAGGGAGTGATAAGCTCTGGCAGAATATGTCTTTGCCAGTACCATGGCTTTTTCCGGGACCTTGTCGGCGACCGCGGCCAGGATTCCACAACGTGCCATCTGCTGAGCGTGCCGGCCGCCAATATGCCCGGCCCCAACAAGGGCAAAATGTATCGGGGTATCTTTCTTAATCATTCCAGCCATAGGAGATTATAGAACAGTAGTAAATTGGATAGGATGCCCTGAAGCCAGCGGAATGCAATAGTGCTGCCATTTTGACCTGTCCCTGAATATACCCATGCAGAAATAACCCTGGTGATTTCTGGCCTGAACCAATCCAAGTAAATCTGGCTCCAAGACCTTGTGAATCGCTCATAAACAGTCCAATATTAACCAATTCAGAAATGATAAACAGTATTTTTTTGACCTAATTTGCCCTTAATTTTTAGTATATTGATAAATTGTCCTAATTTTGCCGGCTGTAAAATGGATAGAAATTAATTTGGATGTTTTTTTAAAAAAATTGAGATGCCTTATTTGACAAAAGAAAAGAAAGCGGGATTTTTCGCTGAATTTGGTGCCAAAGCCGCCAATACCGGGTCCATAGAGGGCCAGATTGCCCTGCTGACGGAGCGAATCAATCGTATTTCCGATCACCTGCAGGCCAACAAAAAAGATTTTTCAACCCACCGCGGTTTAATGCAGCTTGTGGGTAAGAGAAAACGTTTACTGACCTACCTGAGCAAACACAACCTCCAGGATTACCGCCAGCTGATTGAAAAAATAGGACTTAGAAAATAACCGGAATGTTGTATGTATAAAGAAGCTGTTCCCAACTGAACTAAGGTTGGGAATCGTTTTTTCACCGGGAATTCAGACTCATTCGTGTAAAACCGTGCCATGGTTCGCCAATCATTCCCACCCGGGTGATCATCGGCACAAAAAATCAAAATTGCTATATGCTTTCACAACCTACACAAGTAACTTTTAACATAGGGGAAAGTCAACAGCCTGTGATCATTGAAACTGGGAAGCTTGCCAGGCAGGCCGATGGTGCTGTAACTGTTCGCCAGGGAAACTGCATTTTGCTGGCAACAGTTGTTGCCAATAAGGAACCCAAGGAGGGGCAGGATTTTTTCCCCCTTTCCGTTGACTACCAGGAAAAGTTCGCATCAGCCGGAAGGATTCCCGGCTCCTTCTTCAAAAGGGAGGCCAGGCTGAACGATTACGAAATACTGACCAGCCGGCTGGTAGACCGCGCGCTGCGCCCGTTGTTCCCTGAAGACTATTTTTGCGATGTTCAGGTATTGATCAGCCTGATTTCCAGCGATGCGGAGGTGATGCCGGATGCACTGGCATGCCTGGCTGCATCTGCCGCGCTCGCCGTTTCCGATATTCCGATTAAGGAAATCATCAGCGAAGTGAGGATTGCCCGCGTAGACGGAAAAATGATCATCAATCCAACGAGGACTGATCTGACAAAAGCGGAACTGGAATTTATCATCGCTGCTACTGAAAAGAATCTCATGATGGTGGAAGGAGAAGCTTCGGAATGCAGCGAGGAGGATTTGGTCCAGGCGTTGCAGGTTGCTCATGACGCAATCCGCGTCCAGATTAAGGCGCAACATGAATTGAGGGCGAAGGCTGGTGTCCTTACCAAGAGAGAATATCAAAAACCAGAGCAAAACGAGGAGATCAAGCAGAAAGTGGAAACCTTTTCCAGGGACCGGGTTTACCAGATTTCGAAGGCAGCAAGTTCCAAACATGAGCGTAGCCTGGCCTATGACAGCCTGAAGGAAGAATTGATCGCCAGCCTCGGAGAGGAGATCACGGACACAGATAAGAAACTGGCCAAAAAATATTATGAAGACCTGAAATGGGAGGTCGTGCGCAATATGATCCTTGATGATGCTGTCCGGCTGGACGGGCGTGGGCTCGATCAGGTCCGTCCATTGTCCATGGAGACCGACCCGCTGCCGACACCTCACGGCTCTGCCCTGTTTACGAGGGGGGAAACACAATCGCTGACTACAGTCACCCTGGGTACACCGCTGGATGAACTACTCATTGAAAGTGCTGCCAAGTCGGATTATTCAAAGTTTATCCTGCATTATAATTTTCCGCCTTTTTCGACCGGGGAAGTGAAGATGATGAGGGGGCCCGGACGCCGGGAAGTAGGGCATGGAAACCTCGCCCTGCGGTCTCTGAAAAAAATGATGCCTGGTAACGATTATCCCTATACGGTTAGGGTAGTCAGTGACATCCTTGAATCCAACGGGTCAAGCTCTATGGCCACAGTCTGTGCAGGGTCCCTGGCGCTGATGGATGCTGGCGTTCCTGTCCAGAAACATGTGAGCGGAGTGGCCATGGGTCTGATCACCCGTCCGGCGGATGGGAAAAATGCCATTCTTACGGACATACTTGGCGACGAAGATCACCTGGGGGATATGGACTTTAAGGTAACGGGTACCCGCGAAGGCATCTGCGGTGTTCAGATGGACATCAAAGTAGATGGACTCAGCATGGAAACCATGCGCCTGGCTCTGGAGCAGGCGCGCAAGGGTCGCCTGCATATCCTGGAGGCGATGTATGCCTGCGTTGCTGCACCGAGGGATGAAGTCAAGCCACATGCACCCAGAATGGAGAAATTGTTTATTGACAAGGAATTTATAGGCGCCGTCATCGGGCCACAAGGCAAGGTGATTCAGGAAATTCAGCGGGAAACCGGAACCACCATCAATATCGAGGAAGTTGGTAATTATGGTGAGGTTAGCATCTTCAGCCCGGCCAAGGAAGGCCTGGAAAGAGCGGTATCCTGGATTAAGGGCATTGTGTCGGTCCCCGAAGTAGGGTCCGTATATGAATCAAAAGTAAAATCAATCATGCCATACGGCGCTTTTGTGGAATTCCTGCCCGGAAAACAGGGCCTGCTCCATATTAGTGAGGTGAGTTGGAAGAGACTGGAAACCATGGAAGGAGTATTAAAGGAAGGTGATTCAGTGAAGGTAAAGCTGATCGGGATCGACCACAAGACTGGAAAATTCAAGCTTAGCCGGAAAGTCCTCATGCCAAAGCCAGAAGGGAGACCTCAGGGACATGCGCACGATGGCAACGAATAAAAAGAGAATGCAAAAGGTTTGTAAAGGTCTGCCACGAACAGCAGACCTTTTCGCCTCTTATGAGTAATTACCTACAGTTTTCCATCTCCCTGACGGATAGCCTCCAGTCGGACATCCTGGTGGCCCGGTTAACTGCCATGGGATTCTTGGGTTTTGAGGAGACAGATTATTACCTGCATGCCTATGTGGAGGAGCAGGAATTTAGGAGCGAGGAATTCGAATCCCTGCTGTTGGAGCAAAACCTCCAGGTATCCACAAAAACGATCTCCAGCACCAACTGGAATGCCGAATGGGAAAAAAATTTCCAACCGGTCATCCTGGGAAAATACTGCGCGATCAGGGCCGGGTTTCACCAGCCAATCCTTTCGGTTGAGCACGAAATTGTCATTACGCCCAAAATGAGTTTTGGAACCGGGCACCATGCCACTACCTGCCTGATGATCGGTGCCATGAGTGGACTGGATTTTGAAGGCAAAAGGGTTCTGGATTTTGGAACAGGTACAGGGGTCCTGTCCATACTGGCGGAGAAGTCAGGATCCTCAGATGTTCTGGCTATTGATAGCGATTCCAACTGCGTGGAAAATGCGAGGGAAAATATTTCAGAAAATCATTGCCGCCGGATTGAGGTGTTTAAGACGGATACCCTTGCTGAAACCGGTTCTTTTGACGTCATCCTGGCTAATCTGAACAGGAATACCCTCCTGGAGAATATGGGGGAAATCCGACAACATTTAACACCGGAAGGCGTTTTATTGATGAGTGGTCTGCTGGCGGAAGATGTGCAGGAAGTAAGCGAGGTGGCGAGCAAAAAGGGTCTGATAGTGGTCACCGTGGAATTGAGCGACAACTGGGCCTGTATTGAAATGAAGAAAGCATCTGAAAAGGAAAGCGAATTATAGCTGGGAGTAACCAGTTTTTATCTATTTTTGATGTCCAACTACAACAAGAAGTTTGATGAAGGAGGTTCTGCTAATATTATTGGCCTATCTGATCGGCTCAATACCTACCGCCGTCTGGGTCAGCCGATATTTTTTTGGTATTGACATTCGGGAATACGGAAGCGGAAATGCAGGAGCGACCAATACTTTTCGCGTATTGGGGTCCAGGTGGGGAACTTTCGTGATGGTAGTGGACGTACTCAAGGGAGTCCTCGCTACAAGCCTATATATTTTTGTCCCCTACTACCTGCATGACGAATGGGACAGAACAAACTTCATGGTTGGCCTGGGTCTGGCAGCAGTACTCGGGCACATATTTCCCATCTGGGCAGATTTTCGCGGAGGAAAGGGAGTGGCAACCTTGTTTGGAATGGTCCTTGCCATCCAGCCACTCGTGGCGGTCTGCTGTGTAGGGGTTTTTCTCCTGGTTTTATATCTCACGCGGTTTGTTTCACTCAGCTCCATTTTAGCCAGTGTAGCTTTTGCCGTGCTGATACTATTCATATTTAATGAAAAAGAACCGCTGTACCGGGCATTCGCCATTGCAGTGGCATTGCTGGTTATTCTTACCCATCAGAAAAACATTACCCGCCTGCTGCGTGGTAATGAAAGCAAGGTGCCCATCCTCAAATATCGCGACCGCAAGCGCCAGCGTAAGGTCAATAACGACAATTCCGGGGAAAAATGACTGTCTGCGGCTGGATGCGTCCGTGGTGACCGATTCACGCTTGTCAGGCAGGTCCCGGTAGCCGGTGACACCACGGAAAACCATCTCAATCCACAATAAAGATCATGCGGCAGTTTTTGGCTGTCCATACGAAAAAAACCTCGTAAATCAAGGCCTGTATTGAATAAAAGCCCGTTCTGTAAAATATATTGATTTTTATCAAAATGTGAATTTTTATTTCGTAACCCTTTTATGTCCGGTTTCCTTTTTTTACCTTTGCAACCCCGCACTGCGTTAACCCGAAAGTCTAAAATAAACAGTTGAGGCATGTCACAAACTTTGTTGGAAAAACTCCAGTTGAAGGATGAAAAGAGCCTTTTAATACAGGGTCTGCCTTCTTCGATCGAAAAACAATTTACCAAACTGGCATTTGCAAAAAACGTAACTCCGCTGCTTAAGAGCAAAAAAATTGAATTTGCGCTTGTTTTTGCCGTTAACGAGAGTCAGCTGAAGGCAATCATCCATGAAGTTCTTCCCGCCCTCCACGCAGAAGGCAAACTGTGGGTTGCCTATCCCAAACTAACCTCCAAAATTGCAACAACCCTTAACAGGGAATGCAGTTGGTCCTGCATTACACAATGTGGGTTCGAAGGGGTAAAGGAAGTGACCCTTGATCATGTCTGGACGGCGATGCGGTTTACCAAAATGGATCATGCAGAAGCAATGGCGAGAACCACTTCCACCGTGAAGGTGGGGATGGCTCCTTCCATAGCCGGTACCGGATATGGAAAGAACAGGATGAATCCTGCGGAAGATTTTGTAAAAGAGCTCAAGCGCAGCAAAGTGGCTTATCATTTTTTTGACAAGCTGTCTTCCAGTAACAAGAATGAATATGTATCCTGGATTTATAATGCAAAGAAGGAAGAAACAAGGTCCAGAAGGATGGAGGCAGCCATCGGAAAGCTGATCGCCGGCAAGAGAAATCCGAGTGAAGGCTGAGCCGTCCCGGATTTTTGGACCCTGACCTGACCGGCCGGATGAGTGCTGCGGTTTAATAAAATGGACAGATGTCATTTTCCAACATCGAAATAAAAGCACGAACTTCAAAACCAGACTTCATCAGGCAGTACCTATCGGAAAATGGAGCTCGTTTTATCGGTATTGATCATCAGACCGACACCTATTTTAACATACCCGCCGGCAGGCTGAAACTTCGCCAGGGGACGATAGAAAATACCCTTATTTTTTATGAAAGAAGCGATCATGCCGGACCGAAACATTCGGTCTGCAGGATGATGGAAATTGTCCGGGCTGAAGACCTTTGCGAAATACTGAGGCATGCACTAGGCATCAGGGTGGTTGTCAAGAAGAAAAGAGAGATTTATTTTGCCGGGAACGTGAAAATTCATCTCGATGAACTGAGTGAACTGGGATTTTTTGTGGAGGTTGAGGCCAGTGACAAAGACCAGCCGATACCCGTCGAAAGGCTTGGAGAGCAATGCAATTTTTACCGCAGAGCTTTTTTAATAGAGGATGATGATCTTATCGCCTGTTCATACAGCGATATGCTTTTAACCCGAAAATATGCCCCTTTTTGACAAACAGGAATTTCTATCTGAGCTGATAGACAGGACTGACCTAATTGCCTCCCATGTACAGAATTTTTTGCGCCTGGATAACGAGGTATTGAATGCAAAACCCACTTCCGGCAAATGGAGTATCGCCGAAATATTTGAACACCTCAACCGCATCCATGAAACTCATCTGAAGTCAGTGCTGACAAGAATAACCAGTGCCCCGGACGTTCAGGAACTGACCTATAACAGCGGTTGGATAGGCGATTTTGCATATGGCAAGATAGTCCCCCGGCCAGACGGCACGCTGCTCAGAATACGGATTCCGAAGATTTTTCATCCATCGGCCAAGGATTTGGATGGGAGGGAGGTACTCCAGCATTTCCTGCAGCAGCTTGATACCCTGCACGATATCATCAGGCATTCATCGACCAAGGATTTGCAGGGAATAAAAATTCCGTTTGCCTTTGCCGGATTGGTCAGATTCAGACTTGGAGACATGTTGCACTGTCTGGTGGCGTACAGTGAAAGGCACGTTCTCGAAGCAAGGCAGGTGTCGCTTCCCACCACCTGAAGGGTCCTGAAAGCGGCATATCTTCCGATTACCTACCCCCTTACTGAAATCATTTCACGATGACCGTTCCGATGTATTTCAGCAATTCCTTTTCCATATTTTTCAAATGCTGATGGGTCTGCATATAGACCAGCTGTTCTTCAGTATTCCTGGATTTTTCAAGATCCCGCTGGTTCATTTCTATAAGACGCTTTATTTTCCGGAGTTTCAGATAGTTCAGCGTAGACATCACCTCTTCCCGGTAGAGTTCCTCCCTGCTGGCAATTTTTCCTTCATAATGTTCTTTCCAGTTCGGGCTCAGTTCGTAGGGAAAATGCAAGATGGAGACGACCAGGCTGCTGAGGTGCTGGTCTTCCTGGTATAGAAAGTTTTTAGCTGTGGGCTCAAGTCCTTCCCTGTACCAGGCTTTGTAGAATTGAAAAATCTGCAGCAGTTCCTTGTTGTCAATCATATCCTCGTCAAGTGATTCTTCCAGCATAAAGTCCGCGACCCGTTTTTGCTCGTCCCAGGATTTTAAGCCGAACTCAAGCAGGGAGCGTATGATCGCCCTTTCCGACTGTTCGTCCTTGTTTAGCAGAGAAAGGGGGTCTTCAAATCCCTCCTGTCCAGCAGATTCCGCCCCCTGCGGCAGGTTATTTTCGTCCTGGGTGATCCTGCTTTCATATTTGGAAATGCGGTCCCGGATGAATTTATTGACCAGGGCATGCAAGCCGGCTTCCTCGATATGCAAGAGTTCAGAACACTGGCGGATATAGTCCTGCTGACGGGTGAAGTCTTCGGTCTTATCGATCTTGGAAATCGTTTCAGCGACCTGGTTTACAATAACTGCCTTTCTGTTTGAATCAGCGCCTGCATCCTGCATTGATATTTCCAGCTGAAAAAGAATAAAATCCTTCTTATTGGCGGAAATAAACTGACGAAATGCAGTGACCCCAATCTTGTTGACATAACTGTCAGGGTCCTCTTTGTCCGGAATGAGCACCAATTTAACGTTCAGCCCTTCTTCAAGAGCCATATCCAGACCTCTGAGGGCAGCCTTTACGCCTGCAGCATCCCCATCATAGATAATCGTGAGGTTGTTGGTATATTTTTTTATCAGCCTGAGCTGGTCACGGGTGAGTGATGTTCCACCGCTGGCCACTACATTTTCAATGCCCGCCTGGGAAAGGGAAATCACATCCGTATAACCTTCCACCAGGAGACATTCATCCTGTCTGTCAATAGACTGGCGGGCAAAATAGGAGCCATAGAGGATCTTGCTTTTGGTATAGATTTCATTTTCCGGAGTATTGATGTATTTGGGAGCCTGATCATTTTTCTTGATGATCCGCGCTCCAAATCCAATGATTTTTCCGGTTTGATTGTGAACAGGGAATAGGATTCTTCCCCGATAATTGTCCATTGGCTTCCCATCCCTCAGAACCGCCATACCGCTTTTTTGCATAATGTCCAGGCTGTATTGTGATGCCAGTGCCGTACGGGAAAAGGCATCGCGATCCTCCAGGCAATACCCCAGTTGGAATTTCCGGATGGTTTCTTCCCTGAATCCTCTTTCCTTAAGGTAGGACAGGCCCAGGTCCTGTCCCTGTTCTGTATTGAATAAATTATTGCTGAAATATTTTTGGGCAAAACTGTTGAAAATGAAAAGGCTGTCTGCCAGTTGCTGCTGGAGTTTCAGTTCGGGACTGAGCTCTGTTTCTTCAACTTCCACATTGTATTTCGCAGCGAGCCATTTGAGCGCCTCCACATAGGAGTATTTTTCATGCTCCATCAGGAAGCTGATGGAATTGCCGCTGCGCCCGCATCCAAAACATTTGTAGATTTCCTTGGCTGGAGAGACCGTAAAGGATGGAGTCCTTTCATTGTGAAAAGGACAAAGGCCCAGATAGTTTGCTCCTCTTTTTTTCAGCCTGACAAATCCGCCGATGATTTCCGTAATGTCGATTCGGCTAAGTATCTGCTGTATGGTCTGTTGGGAAATCAATGAATTTTGTTTGAGAGGTGAATATACTGTAAAAGTAAATTGCGGATTCAAAACCTGTCTATTTACTCCGTCCTTAATTTTGAATAATGGGTAATATTTTTCTTTCTGTTGAAAACCTGAATGTTACCATCGGTGGCGTCCAGGTTCTGAAACAAATAAACCTGATTATCCGGTCTGGCGAGCAATGGGCTCTGACTGGCCCTTCCGGAAGCGGGAAAACGGTATTGGCACGCACCCTCTGTGGTCAGCATTTCTTTACAGGGAAAATCCAGGCTTCGTTTGGAGAACCGGAGACTTTGTTTAAGCAGATTTTCCTGGTTGAACAGCAGCATCGCTTCCGAAATCTGGAGAACAGGCAGGACTTCTATTACCAGCAGCGGTTCAATTCATTTGATTCTGAGCTGTCCCTCACTGTTGAGGAGGAATTGTCTCAGTTTTCTTCAACAGCCGGACTCCGTCCCGGGCTGCCCGGTATCGAGGCAGTGGCTGATCTTCTCCAGATTGGCCACCTGCTCAAAGAACCACTGATCCAGTTATCCAATGGGGAAAACAAAAGGCTGCAACTGGTCAAGGCCTTGCTTCTCAAAAAGAGGTTGCTGATCATGGATCAGCCTTTTATAGGCCTTGACGAAGAGGGGCGCGGAATCTTGTTTTCGGTTCTCGCCAAGCTTGGTTCAACAGGGGTAATGATACTCCTGATAACCACTCCGCATGAGATCCCGCCATATATTACACACATAGCTGCCCTGGAGAAAGGTTCAATAAAGAAGTCCGTCCCCCGGGACTATTTTATAAAATCTCTGCCGGCTGTAGCAGGTCCACTACCCCATATACCGATCGGGGAAATGAACGGTATCAGCAACCCGGAGAAAATTGATTTTGTATATGCGGTCAGGATGCAGAGAGTGAATATTGAATATGGTGAAAAAAGAGTACTGCATGATTTGAACTGGGAAGTTAGGCAGGGGGAGAAATGGTCTGTTTCAGGACCAAACGGAGCAGGCAAATCAACTCTGCTGAGCCTCATCACTGCTGACCACCCGCAGGCGTATGCCAACGAGATTTTCCTGTTTGACAGGCGGAGAGGTACAGGGGAAAGTATTTGGGATATCAAAAAAAGGATAGGGTATGTCTCGCCTGAACTGCACCTCTATTTTGAAAGCAGTTCCACTGCCTTTCAGGCCGTGGCATCCGGTTTGTTCGACACGATCGGGCTTTTTCGAAGACTTAGTATGGAACAGGAAGAACTGGTCCTGCGCTGGATGAAAGTGCTGGGTCTGGAATCCGTCGGGGAGAAAATCCTCTCACGGCTGTCAACAGGCGAACAGCGCATGGTGCTGCTGGCACGTGCCCTGGTGAAAAACCCCCCATTGCTGATCCTGGATGAGCCTTGCCAGGGACTTGATGAAGCACATACAGCGTTTTTCAGATACCTCATCGACTGGTACTGCGGTCAGTACAATACCACCCTGATCTACGTAAGCCACTTCGAAGCGGAGGTCCCATCCTGCGTCGGACATTTCCTCAGACTTGAAAACGGCAGGATGGTCACCGGTCCAGGCAAGGGACACTGACTAATCGCCTTGTTCATACCCGATTTCAGTAATGCCTACCCGTAATAGGAAGCCGGCAGCACCAGCCTGAATCTGCCGCGTGCCATAACAGGAATGATTGCCCAGGCATGCGCAGGACTACCGGGCTATCCGGCAACAAAAAACTCAGGTGGCCGGAGCCTTTCCGGCAGACAGTGAAAGTCTGGCGCCGAATACCCAAAACGAGGACCATCTTTGCCGGGTTTTGGAGGAAAAACAATTCCACGAACGCGAAATACTGACTATAAAAAAAATGGCAAATCCGTCAAAAAAAAGCTGATAAAAGAATCGTTAAATCTAATAAACGATTGATTATCATTAATTTAAATGTCCTCTGACAAATAAATGGATTAAGATTTTGTGACCGGGAAGAATTACCCCAAAAGCCCTTAAATTTGCATATGCTTCCCAAAACATTCTGTGATACAGGAAGCCTTTTATAACCGCGCTGAACTATCCCATTAATTTCTCAAGCTACTACCTGTTAATTCATTTTTACTTATTTTAAATAGTTGTGAGTATGTATTCGTA
>Ga0318562_10000608_pt1 | contig 15702 bp, 17 predicted proteins | sample GRESIP066b5f18_FD_203688 | JGI IMG/M metagenome (GOLD analysis project Ga0318562, IMG submission 203688) | Tropical soil microbial communities from Luquillo Experimental Forest, Puerto Rico - GRE.SIPMG.066b5f18 | ecosystem: Environmental > Terrestrial > Soil > Tropical forest > Bulk soil... | reverse complement strand
CTGGCCAGGAACAACGGATGGAAAACAAAGGAGAAAAATGCAGCGAGTGCCCGGATGGCAGCGGGTTCATCCTGCCGGACCCTGTTATTCTCGAGATTCATGTTCTGTATCATCAGTGGTGGGAATGGTTCTCTGGGGGCGAAGGTAGTTCATGAGGAAGTTTTGAGGAAGGAAATATTATTACAATTCCTTTCTCAGCCTGGCTACCGGAATATTGAGCTGTTCCCTGTATTTGGCGACCGTACGGCGGGCTATGTTATATCCTTTTTCCTGGAGGAGTTCTGTCAGTCTTTCATCACTGAGCGGTTTTTTCTTGGACTCCCCTTCGATCAGGTTAGAGAGTATTTTCTTTACCTCACGGGTTGATACTTCCTCCCCGCTGTCGGTACTCAGGGATTCGCTGAAAAAGAATTTCAGGCGGTAGGTACCGAATTCGGTCTGGACAAATTTGCTGTTGGCTACCCGGCTTATCGTGGAAATATCCAGGCCGGTCCTCTCGGCAATGTCTTTAAGGATCATGGGCCTCAGCATCGTTTCGTCCCCGGTCATAAAAAAGTCATGCTGGTAGTCCATGATGGTATGCATGGTATTGTAAAGGGTCTGCTGCCTTTGTTTGATGGCATCGATGAACCATTTGGCCGCATCTATTTTCTGTTTGATGAAAAGGACCGCTTCTTTCTGCCTCTTGTCCTTCTTGCTCCCCCTTTCGTAGTCCTTCAGCATCTCGCGGTAACCTTCACTGATGCGCAAATCCGGAGCATTGCGTGAATTGAGGGTGAGTTCGAGGGCCCCGCTGTTGTTGAAGATGAAGAAATCGGGAACCACGTAACTCTCTGCTTTGTTTGTCTCCCCGACATGGCCTCCCGGTTTTGGATTCAGCCTGATGATCTGTTTGATGACTTCCTTGAAATCCTCGTCCTCCAGGTTTAGCCCCCGCTGTATTTTATCGTAGTGTTTCTTGGTAAATTCCTCAAAATAATTGGTAAGTACATCAATGGCCATTTCCACGGACCTGCCGCTGGATTTCTTCCGCTCGAGCTGCAGCAGGAGGCATTCCTGCAAATCCCGTGCGGCGACACCCGGCGGATCGAAGTGCTGGATCTTCCCGATGAGCTCCTCCACTTCCTCGTCGCTGGTCTCGATGTTCTGCCGGAAAGCCAGATCGTCCACGATGGAGGAAGTGTCTCTTCGAAGGTAGCCGTCGTCGTCAATGCTTCCGGCGATCTGTTCGGCAATGCGGCGGGTTCGCTCGTCCAGGGACAGCATGCCCAGCTGATCCAGCAGCAATTCATGGAATGAAGTCTCAACCCGGTGAGGAATGGTTTTTTGCTCGTCCATTTCCGGGTAGTTATCGTCCCTCAGCTTGTAATCGGATACATCGTCGTCAAATTCATTGACGTATTCGCTGATATCTATGTTGTCATACTCCTCTTCACTTCCCTCGGATTCGAACTCGTCCTCGTCAGCATTGTCAAATTCATCCTTGGAATCTTCAGAGAGGCCGTCTTCGTGATTTTCCTCAGTTACCTCCAGGGCAGGATTCTCCTCCAGTTCCTCCTTGATCCTTTCTTCGAGGTTGGCAGTGGGCACCTGCAGCAATTTCATAAGCTGAATCTGCTGGGGAGAAAGCTTTTGTAATAACTTTTGCTGTAAAGATTGACTCAATGCCATCGCCAAGGGGTTTTTGCCCGGCCGGCAGCAAAATTTATTTTGGGGAACCGGCCCATCCACAAAAATCGAGCCGTAAATTTACATACAAATATGAATAATCGCGGCAAACGAATTATAAGTTTTATTGTTGCATGCCCGCTTTTGATTTTTGTGAACCAGCTAATGGGTCAGTCAGATGCCGGTAAAAAGGTTTTCATTTTACCGGATCACCTGGTCTTGACGGAAAAAGCGCTGCCGGTGACATTAGGGGCAGCCTACCCGTTTGATCAGGCAGACCGGTTCCGGGAGGAATCCTTTCAGGGGCAGGTTCCTGCCAGCATCCGTGTGCATGGACTTGCCGGGGACTATTATACCAGCCATTTCGGGTTCTTTTGCAAAAAGGAATGGGAGTTTGAAAAATTGTCCCATATTCCCCTTCGCTTCAGGCTGGGCTCCCTGGAGTATGTCAATTTCCTGGAAGGGAAAAAATAGTGTTTTCCGGTTGAAAGACAATCTTCCGCAATAAAAATGAGCGCAGAAATAATTTCCGAAAGAATTCCTCACAGGGTTACCTTCTGCCTGCTCAGGACTTTTCTGATGGCTGCCTGGAGGGCCCTGCCTTTCTGTTCGGTCTGTTCCTCCGTCCACAAAAGGCTGATGGAACTGGACACGCAACGGCTCATGAGCTGATCACTGGCCGCAAAGGATGTTCTTTGCAATTTTTCCAGCGCCTGCCGCTGGTCCTCATGCAGACGGTTGAGCGTGATGTTCTTTTTCAAATGATCCCATTTGCGGATATAATGCCAGTTGTGATCATACCAGTAAAAATGTCCGCCCGCAATACCCGCATCCTTCATTTCCTGCAAAACCGCCACGGTGATGGCTTCCGTTGGAAGAAACCAGCTGAGGAAGGTGCAACTGTCCCCTGCCGCATCCGGGATCGCCCTGAAAGAAACCTCGGGAACCTGGGAAAGAATATTTTTGAGGTGCTGATGATTTTTTTTCTGGATTTTCAAAAATTCATCCAGCCTGCGGATCTGGGCCAGCCCTACCGCGGAATGCAATTCTGAAATCCGGAAATTATAACCCAGGAAGGGATGCAGGTCAGCTCCCCGGTCTGCCCCCCTGTGGTCATGACCGTGATCCGAAAATCCGTCACATTTGGTAAAAATGTCTTCCCTGCTGGTAAGGACGGCCCCGCCTTCCGCGCAGGTGATTGTCTTTACAAAATCAAAAGAGAATGTGCCGGCGTCTCCTATGGTTCCCAGGTATTTTCCCTTGTAGGCCGCCCCGATGCTCTGGCACGCATCCTCCAGCAACAGGAGCTGATTTTCCCGGCAGATCTGCAGCAGGGGGTCAAGGTCAGCCATGCTGCCACACATATGGACAGGCATGATGCATCTGGTTTTAGGACCGATGGCCCTGCGGACAGCCTCCGGGTCGAGTGTCAGGGTTTCATCAATATCGACCAGGACAGGGATGGCTCCCGCGCTCAATACCGCCTCAAAACTTGCTACAAATGTGAAGGTGGGCATGATCACCTCATCCCCGGAGCCAATGCCCAGTGCAGTCAGCGCTGTGGTCAAGGCAGAGGTCCCGCTGGAGGTCAGCTGTGCATACCCGCAGCCAAATTTCTGGCAGATGGCTTCTTCCAGTTCCTTTGATTTCCAGATTCCTCTGCGGGGACCATCGAATCCATAACGCATCAGGATGCCAGTCTCCAGGACCTCGTTTACTTCCCTGCGTTCCGCTTCTCCAAACAATTCAAAACCGGGCATGATCGTTCAAATTTTTGAGTGTATGAAATAAGGGGCAAAGGTAGAAAAATCCGGCTGTATCCCTGGCGGCCAGCCCAAACCTCAGACCCCCGCCTGTTTAAGCTCCCTGATAAAAATATTCCTGAAATAGATCGGCGCCCCGGCATGTTTTCCCTGGAAACCAATGTGCCCGTGCAGCGGCAGGGTGGAAGGAGGATTGCTGAGCCAGGAAGGAACCTTTGTTCCGTCGGGATTGGTCTGGGCAGAAGTATAGAGACTCATGTCAAAGCTGTTCACCAGTTCTCCGTTAAGGACGACCCAGATTTTTTTCCCGCGGCAGGTAATGGTATAGTGATTCCATTCACCCGGTTTTTTGAGGACCTGTCTAGTGGCAGGCTGGTGACCAAAGATCGCCGCACACTGCCAGTTACGGGGTGCCTTACCCCATTCTTCGGAATAGTCATCGGCGATTTGTATTTCAATGGAGTGAGGGACCCAATCCTTGATGTCACTCACATGGACCATGACCCCGCTGTTGGTTCCATCAGCATTTTTGAAATCCAGGTCAAGGACAAAATCATCATATGACTTTTCTGTCCAAAGGGCTTCATCCCTGGAGGCGGTGATCACTGCTCCGGATACGGTCCATACACCCCGGGGGAAAATGGCATCGGATAAATCCGGTTTGAACAGGGCCGTCCATCCGGCTTCAGAAAGGTTGGGCCGTATAAAGGGGGTATCCTGCGCACAAAGCTGTCCGGTGAAACAAAAAATGCTGAGAACGGCAACTGGAAATAATTTTTTCATGATGCAGCGAATCGGGTTTGGTGATGAGCGCTAAAGATACATTTTCCCCGGGGGAAGAACCACTTCCTTATTTTGCGGGATAGGCAAAGCTTCCCCGTCCACATTCAATCCACAGCCGGCGGCTTATACAGTTTCATAACAAAGAATTTACAACCCGGTAATATTAAACCCTGAACTTTCGTCAAACAAATTGCTGGATTATGAGCCATCCAATAGTTGACCTGACGCGGGAATTGCTGAACTGCGGGGTCTTCAGTCATCTTCCGGATAACGATCTGTCGCAGCTCCACTGGATCATCCTGAAGGACGGGACCCCGGAGACCTTGACTTCCCGGGACGAACTCGTCGGTTTCTGGTACAGGGGGGATTACTATTCTTCGAACATCCATCCCCGATTGCTCCAGCGCTGCAACGAGTTTCTGCAGAGACTGGGCAGACCCATGATCGATGTGAACTGCGAAGAATTTCTGGAAGCCTGAGCCGATTTTATTTTTCCGTGCAGGCGGGGTGATCCGGATTGTCTCTATTTTTCTCCCAGGTGATCGATCGCCCGCTGGTATTTCCCGAGCAGGTTCGGCACCCGCCCGGTAGCCCAGGCCTTGAAATTATCGCGGAGAAGGATCAGCGTCAAATGCAGGTTGTCCGGTTTCCTGGACTCCATACTCAATACCAGCTTTCCAATTTCATCCTCCACCTTGGTGATCCTTTCCTGGTCGTTGTATATATCGGTGAGCAGTTCCAGAGTGGGGATATCCGTCCTTGAGGCAATATTCTGGCTTTTGGCCACATCCCAGGCAACTGCCAGCAAATCTCCCTTCAGTACTCCATAGGGGACGATCATTTCAAAATTGATCTCGCCGTCGACCAGGAAGCCCCTGGCAAATTCAGGATGGGAGATGGCTGAATCGAGGGTATGTATCACCGAGAGGTGATAGTGGTACTGCGCGTCCACCACTTTTTTATTGTGAAAAAGTTCAGCGCGGATATCCTGAAGGAGGGCGCGTGTTTGCTTGCGCTCGTTAAAGCTGTTGATAACCTCGGTCAGGATCAGGGCCAGCAGGACACTGAACACGATCAGGATCGATTCCCCGATATATTCTCTCAGGTTTCTTACCGGGACGACTTCAGGCCTGTGTTTTTTGGCCGGGACGGCAGGGGCAGGAGCTGCAGCGTCCGGCTCCTGGGTATTTCCCGGAAGATTCAATTCTCCCATAGACGAGGATTTTGTAATGAAAATTGATCAAAATATTCAGCTTGCGCAAATATTTCACTGGGGCCGCCTGACACCCATTGCCTTTTTTCAGGTCTTCGCGCGGCTAGTCCTTCCGGTAATAATTCTCCGGTGCTTCCAGCACTTTCTTCCACTGGCGCTGGTGGCTTTCCTGCCATTTCCTGTCCGGCTGTACCGACCAGTTTACTTCCTGCAATTCCTGGCGGATGTAGTCACGCTGTTCGGGATGTATAAACAGCGGATGCAGGTAGAACCACTCCGGATTCCCCTTGAGCTCTGACCAGAAAGAGGCAAAGTCAGGATATTTTTTTTCAAAAACCCTGATTTCATCCCTGGCTTCATCATAAGTACTGTAGCTGTAATAGAAAAAACTGGGTTTACCCTCCTGGCTCACCCGGTAGAGGCTTCCCCCGGTTTCCTGGGAACTGATGTCGAAATACAATTCCTTGTGCATGACGAATGCAAAGGAAATGAAAGAAGGGCAAAATCAGTATATAATTTGACAGAATTGCGAATTGGAGGCTGACCTGTTCACAGAAACCCGCCGCGGATTTCAGCCGCATCGATTCGGGGTTTTGCCCTTTGAACCGGCACCGGCCGAGCTTGCTGTACTGAACCTGACCGCTCGTCCCGCGTTCCCGAAGCTGTTCTTGCCTAATCTTGCATTATCCTTAATTTTATACCGGAAAAACAAAAACTTATGTCTCTTCTCAATAACAGCAACAAAAAGAAAAAAGGAAATAAAGCATTGAGCCGGCAAAATCCGAAGGGAGGCTCTTTGTCATCCAAGGGCAAAGCCAGTTCAAAAGCACTTTCCAGGAATACCAAACTTACCGGTGGATCCCAGCGGGGATCCTGAGTATGCCCGCTGGATCGCCCCTGATCAACCATCCATTTTTGCAGCTATTTTTTGTGGGCAACTTTATTGCGCCTGCTCTTTGGGAGAGGACGGGTGTGGACTTAACTTCGCCGTATGATTGATTATTTAGCCGGTTTGAATGAGCAGCAAAAGGAAGCCGTGTTGCATACCGAGGGACCTCTGATGATTGTGGCAGGGGCAGGAAGCGGAAAAACAAAAGTACTCACCACCCGGATAGCCCACCTGATGGCCAGGGGCGTGGATGCCTTCCGCATACTGGCCCTGACCTTTACCAATAAGGCAGCGCGGGAAATGAAGGAGCGGGTGGAAAAGATTCTCGGAAACACCGATGCCAGAAACCTGTATATAGGTACTTTCCACAGCGTGTTTGCACGCATCCTGCGTGCGGAAGCCCACCGACTGGGCTATCCTCACAATTTTACCATTTATGATACTGATGATGCGAAGAGCGTCGTGAAAACGGTGGTCAACGAACTCGACCTGGATGACAAGCACTACAAACCCAATGTTGTGTACAACCGGATCTCCCAGGCAAAGAACAGCCTGGTCGGCCCCGCTGAATATGCGGCGGACTATTCCATACAGCAGGAAGATATGCGGAGCAACCGCCCGGCGATCGCCCAGATCTATGACCGGTATGCGAAAAGATGTTTCAAGAACGGGGCGATGGATTTTGATGACCTGCTGTTCAAGTTTTACGAGCTGCTGAAAACTTCCCCTGATGCCCTGCATAAATACCAGCATAAGTTCAGGTACATCCTGATCGACGAGTACCAGGATACCAACCCGGCACAATACGAGATCATCAAACTCCTGGGCGCTGTCCACGAGAATGTATGCGTTGTCGGTGATGATGCCCAGAGCATCTACAGTTTCCGTGGCGCCACCATTGCCAACATCCTGCAGTTCCAGAAGGATTATGAGGATGTCAGGGTAGTCAAGCTTGAGCAGAATTACCGAAGCACACAGAACATCCTCAATGTGGCCAATGAAGTGATCAGGAACAACAAGAGCCAGATTCCGAAGAATCTCTGGACCGACAATGCCGGGGGGGAAAAGATCCGCCTGGTGAGAACCCTCACCGATAATGATGAGGGAAAATATGTGGCCGATACCATCCAGGAACAGAAACTGCGCAATCACTACAGCAACCGGGACTTTGCGGTGCTGTACAGAACCAATGCCCAGAGCAGGGCCTTTGAAGAGAGCCTCAGGAGGATGGGTATTGCCTATACCATGTACGGGGGCATCAGCTTTTACCAGAGAAAGGAGATCAAGGATTATCTGGCCTACCTGCGGGTCATCATCAACCCCAACGATGAGGAATCCCTGAAAAGAATCATCAATTTTCCTGCCCGTGGTATCGGAAAGTCGTCCATCGACAGGGCCATCCTGGCTGCCAATGAGGGAAACATCCCGATGTGGCAGGTACTGGAAAAAGCAGCCGGATTCGGTTTTAAAGGCGCCACACTGGAAGCCATCAGCAATTTTGTACTGATGATCAGGAGTTTTGCCAGTATGCTTTCTTCGCGCAATGCCTATGAAGTGGCTGTGCACGTGGGTAAACAGACAAATATTGTGAGGGAGCTGTTCAACGATAAGACGACCGAAGGACTGGCCCGGTATGAAAATATCCAGGAGCTGCTCAACAGCATAAAAGAGTGGGTGGATACCCAGCAGGACCTTTCAATGATAGATGAAGACGGCATTATACTGGAGGAGGCTGCAGAAAACAGGGCCGCTGGCCGCCAGACGGCTTCGCTGGGTTCCTACCTTCAGCAGATCACCCTACTGACGGATGCCGACGAAAAAGATCCCGAGGCCGACACGGTAAAACTGATGACCATCCATTCCGCCAAGGGGCTTGAATTCAGTTGTGTATTTGCTGCAGGACTGGAGGAATCGCTTTTTCCCAACGCCATGTCAATCAATACGCGTGAAGAACTCGAAGAAGAGAGAAGATTGTTTTATGTGGTCATCACGAGAGCCAAATACAAATTGTGGATCACTTACGCCAATACGAGGTATCGTTTCGGGACGGTAGTGCAGAATGATCCAAGCCGTTTTATCGAAGAAATTCCGGAGGATCATCTGGACAGAAGTTTCGCCGGTGGCGGTGCGCGTAACCAGGGCCTCCCGGGCAGTGCGTATGACCGCATGAACCGGGGATTCGGATCACGGGCCTGGGAATCAGGCGGAGGGGACGGCGGACTAAAATCCGGGCGCACGAGCCAGCCGTCAAAACCTTCATATATCGGCCAGGCACCGAAGCCCGCTACCAGGGAACATGTTCCCTCACCGGGCTTTGTACCGAGTGACACCTCCGGCCTTCAGCCTGGTCAGCGGGTTGAGCACCTGAAATTTGGTTTTGGAGAAGTTACCAAGGTGGAAGGATCAGCCCACAATCCCATTGCCACGGTAAATTTTGAACTGAACGGGGAAAAAAAGATCATGCTCAATTATGCAAAACTGATGATCATCAGGAATTGACCATGCCCAGGTATAATGCGTCTTCCCATAAAGGAATTGGTCAGGGGAAATGGATTTCCCTCCAAGCCATGCGGGTCATCTTTTCCAGGCAGGCGGCAGGATATGATTGCGCCGCCGGGCCTTCCAGAGGAACCAGCCTGAGAGGGCCAGGCAAAACAGCGTCGCCTGAAGGGAGTTCCCGGGTCCGAATTGCCCACCCGAAAGGATTCCCGGGCCACCGGACGTACTGTGAAAAAGGCTCCTGTCAAGACTGGTCCCGGGGTTGGATCCCCCGAAGATCCCAGGCTCCGCCAGATCCCAGGCGAAATGCAGGAATATGGGCATCCAGAGATTTCTGGCAAAAACATAAGAGGCAGAAAGAAGCAGACCCCCCTGTATTGCGATTGAAAGGACAGAAAGCAGGGTAGCTCCAGGCTGACGGAGATGCATCAGGGCAAAAAGCAGGACGAAGCCTCCGAGGGCAATCGCGGTACCCAGAAGCTCTTCCAGCAGGCGGAAGGCTACTCCGCGCAGAACAATCTCTCCTACAAATCCCGCCACCAGCGCGAAGGTCAGCCCGGGAAGAAGAAAGGAGAGGGGATTTACTGAAACAATCCGGTAACCCCCCGACCAGAAAAGTACCAGAACGGAGAGGGACTGTATGGCGAGCCCGGATGCAAAACCGGTCAGGCCGTCCCTGAAAAAGCAGGAAAGGCCAAGTTCTGTAACCTGTCTTTTTTCATACCACGAAAAAATCAACACATAGGTGGCCAGTACCAGCATAACCTGGACGACGCTGAGGAGGAACTCCGTCCCGGGATGGGGCCCGCTACCGCCCAGCTCGTTTTTTACCAGTTCACCCAACAGGACTGAAGCCAGTACCGGCAGCAGTCCGATGACCATCCGGGTCAGCGGGAAATAAAAGGCTTTCGCCGGCCAGTTGCGGTTATTCATAAGCAGAAAAGGTTGCGACCTTCGGGTAATGGCGACTCATTCGCAGGTCCGGCAAACGGACAGGCCTGAGCGCAGAAAGATCCGGTCCGGTTCTGATAAGCATTTTCAGGATTTGCCCATTCTCCATTTATTGGCCAGTTACATTAAACATTTTCAGGTTCACTTTTCCATCCCGGAATTTGGAAAAACCGCTCTTCCTATCCAAGGGCTCTCTTCAGGCCTTCCACGGTTTTCTTTTCACTTCCGATAAAAATCTGTTCGTTTAGGATGACGACGGGGCGCCTGAGAAAAGTATATTCTTCCAGAATGAGTGCCCGGTAGTCCTGTTCCCCCAGCTTCTTGTCTTTAAGTCCAAGCTCCCGGTATTTTAGGGCGCGCCGGCTGAACAGGGCTTCATAGCTGCCGGCCATTTTCTTCATCTCGTCGAGCTGCTTCGGGGTGACCTTTTCATTTTTGATATCCTGCATCCCAAATCCTCTCCTGACTGCCTGGATCTCTTTCAGAATTTCGTTGCATGTGCTGCAGGTCGAAAGGCAATAGATCTTCTTCATATGAAACGAGGCCATAAAAATAGGGAAATGATCTCCACAAGCGATCAATCCTTTTTCACTAATTTCAGTGCTGAATACTTGCGCATGAAAAATACCTCTATTTACCTGTTCTCCCTATTCATTTCATTGACTTCATTTTCCCAGATGCGGGTTTCCTCGGATGAAGAGACAATCAGAAGGATTATGAATGACCAGGTCGAAGCCTGGAACAAGGGAAGTGTGGAGCAATTCATGAACGGTTACTGGCAGGACGATTCACTCATGTTTATCAGCAGCAGCGGGGTTACGCACGGTTATGGGAATGCCCTTCGCCGGTACCAGGATACCTATGCCGGAGCCGATAAGATGGGGAAACTTTTTTTTACCCTTCTGAAGCTGCAGCCACTTTCCGGGGAATATTATTTTGTAACCGGTAAATGGTTCCTCAAGAGAAAGGTTGGTGATATAGGAGGTTATTTTACCCTGCTGTTCAGAAAAATCGACGGACATTGGAAAATCATTGTTGATCATACAAGTTGAGTCTGGGGGAGCTGCCGGCTGCTTTCCATTTGCCACGGATTACGGACACGGGACCTCCCTTCATCCGGAAACAACATCCGACTTCATCATTAAATCCCATATATGGCACTTATCATCATAGGGCTAATCGTTTTTGTCATTGGCCTTGCCCTGGCCCGAGGCGAACAATACTTCAGGCGTTTTGCCGGCCCCACCCGGGCGGTAGGCCTGCTTTTCCTGCTGCTTGGAATACTGGTGGCCTGCATCATCCAGATTGATGCCGGCGAAGTAGGGGTCAAAAAACTTTTTGGACAAGTACAGAACGATGTTCTGCCCAGTGGTCTTCATTTTATCAATCCGCTGCTGGACATAGAAAAAATGGATATCAAAACGCAGAACTACACCATGAGTGGCGTCCATGACGAAGGGGCCAAACTGGGCGATGATGCCATCCGGGCCCTGACCTCGGACGGGCTCGAGGTGACCATTGATCTCACGGTCCTGTATAAGGTCATTCCGTCCGAAGCGCCCAATATCCTCCGGGAGACCGGAGTGGATTACACGGACAAGATTGTGAGGCCACTTACCAGGACAAAGATCCGGGACAATGCTGTCTACTATGAAGCTGTGGCCCTCTATTCGACAAAGCGCGATGAATTCCAGCAAAGGATATTCAGGAGTATCGAAGGGGATTTCCGCAGGCGGGGACTCCTGCTCGAACAGCTGCTGATCCGGAACATTACCCTTCCGCAGGCGGTAAAAACTTCCATCGAGCAGAAGATCAGCGCCGAACAGGAGGCCCAGAAAATGCAGTTTGTACTTCAGAAGGAAAGGCAGGAAGCCGACCGAAAAAGGATCGAGGCGCAGGGAATATCCGATTACCAACGGATCATCAGCGAAAGCCTTACCGACAAACAATTGCAATATGAACAGATCAAAGCGATGAAAGAACTGGCTGCGTCCGGCAATGCAAAAATGATCATTATGGGCAAGGGTACGGCGCCTGTTATTCTGGATGCAAAGAACCAGTAATCCTGGTCATCCATGCGGAAATTTTTTCTTCCAGGTCCTGTAATAGAACCAGATGAGCAGGGCCAGGCTGCCAACAAAAAAAATATAGTAAAGAATATTGGACAGGGAGATATTGTCCCGGATAAAAAGCAGGTCAAAATAAATCCCCAGCGTCATGTTCAGCATCATCCAGGACAGCCCTACAAAGAATGACCAGACAATTCTTTTCAGAAAATCTTTTACTTCGGGCTCCATGCTGCTCATACCTGGATGTGATTGAGGAATAATGAAGAATTGCCGGCAGGGTAAAGATAGAATATACCGGAACAAACCGAACGGGTCGGCTTTTAATTCAGGAGCAGGCGGCTGAATTCGGTGGAGTCTCCGTTAAAAACGTTGAAATCAACCCTGGTAACGATCCCGTCCACTCTTCCCCCTTCGCTATGTTGCCAGAACAACCAGCTCCGGTAAATCCTGGGTTGCTCGGGTTGCAGGTAGTGTGCAACCCAGAGGGGATATTTATCGAAGTCGTCTTTGAGGAATTTTTTATAGAATTCCACATTGGTATAGATCACCGGCAGCACTCCGTAATAGGTTTGTATGGCTTCCAGCCATTCCTTGGCCCGCTCCCGCACCTTGTCCGGTGAAACACCGTAGGTCTGCTCGATATCCAGCACCGGAGGAAGATCCCCGGCCTGCAGGTTGACCGAATTGATGAAATTCTCCGCCTGCGCCCGTCCACTTTTTGTAGCCAGGAAATAATGGTAGGCACCTCTTGTCATCCCGGCACCCCTTGCCTTTTTCCAGTTGCGCGAAAACTGCGGGTCCTCATTGCCCAGCCCCTCGGTTGCCTTGATGAAGGCAAAGCGGATCTGGACATTGTTGATGTTCATCGACTTTACCGATTCCCAATCAATAATATTCTGGTATTTGGAAACATCGATCCCGTGGATCAGGTAGTTTACCGGGATTTCAATCCCGAACTGTGGGTATTTTACAAAATGTGATTTTCTTTCCTGCCACCAGTCATACAAAACAAAACAGACCAGTATGAATACGGATGTGATAAGAAAAATCATCAGAAGCCTCCACTTGCTCACTTTCTTTTGTTTCCTTTGCATAGTGATTTTTACCGGGTGCAAATATAATTCTACAATCCGCACAATTTTCAAAATACCCGATCGTGATCTGTAAAAGGCAGGACCCCCCAGATTCGGGATATTAAACCTAATTTTACGGCCGGAATGCCTGTTATCAACCGGAACGATAGCATCAATATCCTGTCCAAGCTCACCTTCCGCCGCCTCTGGAATGGAGGAAAAGTGCTGAGCAGCTATTACCTGAGCAAGTGGACAGGTAAACCCGTTCAATGGGGATTTCCTGTTTCCCTGTCCTTTGAACCCACCACCTCCTGCAACCTCCGGTGTCCGGAATGCCCCAGCGGACTGCGGTCTTTCACCCGTCCGACCGGCATGCTGGAGAAGGATTTTTTCCGGGACACCCTTGACCAGCTTTCCCGGGAACTGCTTTATCTCGTTTTTTATTTCCAGGGGGAGCCTTATCTCCATCCGGGCTTCTTGGACATGGTGGGCTATGCAGCATCAAAAAAAATTTACACCGCCACATCAACCAACGGACATTATCTGGATGAAGCCAATGCCAGGAGGACCGTGGAAAGCGGTCTGGACCGGCTCATCATATCCATTGACGGTACGACCCAGGATGTTTACCAGCAGTACAGGGTGGGAGGAAAACTCGAAAAGGTGTTGGCGGGAACCCGTCAGATCGTAAAATGGAAAAGGGAATTGAAAAGCAGAACGCCCTTTGTCATATTCCAGTTCCTGGTGGTAAGGCCCAACGAACACCAGATGGAAGACGTCAGAAGGCTGGCCAGGGACCTGGGTGTGGATGAGGTCCGTTTTAAAACCGCCCAGGTCTACGATTTTGAAACCGATCCCAACCGGCTGATTCCGGAAAATGATCATTACAGCAGGTACAAAAAAACCAAGGAGGGCAGCTATCAGTCCAAAAATCCGCTCTATAACCACTGCTGGCGGTTATGGCATGCCACGGTAATCACCTGGGACGGATTGGTGGTACCCTGCTGCTTTGACAAGGATGCCCGGCACCGGATGGGGGACCTGAAAGGGAAATCTTTCCGGGAGATCTGGCAAAATGATGAATATGCGTCGTTCAGGGCCAAAGTGCTTCATAGCCGGCGCAATATTGACATCTGTTCCAATTGCAGTGAAGGAGCGAAGGTGTGGGGATAGGGCCGGCCGGGCTAGCCATATACCAGCTCCCTTACCAGAATCAAAACACTGTCTGCTTCTAAATATTGAAAACATGCCATTGTCGGAATCCATATTGGGAAGACTGAAGCATCAGCATGAAACCATTTCGGAACTGATCTCGGGATTTTCCGAGGAACAACTGAAAAACCGCGTAAACCCGGAAAAGTGGAGTGCGTTTGAAAACATCGCGCACCTGAGTGCCTACCAGCCTACTTTTATCGACCGGGTAGCCCTGATCCTGAAAGGAGGACAACCGCTGTTTGAACGTTACGTGGCAGAGAATGATCCGCTTTTTTATAAATATCTCCAGAAGCCACTTCCTGAATTGCTCAATATCACGTCAGGCGACAGGTCCTTCATTTTCGACACGCTTCAGGGCTTGACAGATGAACAGCTTTCCCTGAAGGGGCTGCACTCAAAGTATGGCGCGCTGACCCTTACCCAGTGGGCGGACCTATTCCTGCTGCATGAGGCCCATCATTTGTGGACAACCCTGCAGCTCATCAGCATTCTTCATGTATCAGCACAGGAATAATTTGCTATTTTTAGTGCTTCCAAGCACGACTTTTATTTATGACGCTCGAAAAGGACATCAACCAGCGCAGGTTCAGAAATGAACATCAAAAATCGGTGATCAACCTCATTTATACCTATAACTGGATGAATGAGCAGATCAAGAAGATCTTCGACCAGTACGACATCACCCCCCAGCAGTTCAATATCCTCCGGATTCTGCGCGGGGCCGGGGAACCTCTGTCCACCCTGCAGATTCGCCAGCGTATGCTTGACAGGATGAGCGATACCAGCCGCATCGTGGACCGCCTGATCAAAAAGGGGCTGGTCAAAAAGAACACCTGCAAGACAGACCGGCGTCTGGTTGATGTGTTCATTACAGAGAAGGGCAAAAGACTGTTGGAGAAACTCGATGCCAACGATGAAGAAATGGATGCAGTATTCAGAAACCTGACTGTTGCGGATGCCCGCTCGCTTAACCAGTTGCTGGACAAAATCAGAAATTCAGAATAAATACGGACTGCGGGCGGAAACCCGGATCCAGGCAGGCCGAATACCACATCAATGACACAGTGGACAAAAGCAGCATGAAAAAATCAATTCTCTCGACCATCCTCCTTGTTTTTCTCTTTCTATTTTCTTTTTCCCAGCCCAAATATGAGTTCAGGGCAGTCTGGATCGCCACTGTCGACAATATCGACTGGCCAACCAAGGGAAATTACAACAGTACCAGCCAGAAAGCAGAATTCATCCGGCAGCTGGACATGCACAAACGCAACGGCATGAATGCCGTCATCGTCCAGGTGAGACCGGCAGCTGATGCTTTTTTCCCCTCCCGTTATGAGCCCTGGAGCGAATGGCTTACCGGAAAACAGGGAAAGCCGCCTGCTGATTATTATGATCCCCTGCAGTTCATGATCGAGGAAACCCACAAGCGGGGCATGGAATTCCACGCCTGGTGCAATCCGTACAGGGCTGTCTTCAGGCTTGGGTATTCCTCTATTTCGCCGACCCATATCACGCGGATTCACCCGGACTGGTTCCTCAACTACGGAGAGACAAAATATTTTGATCCGGGAAACAAGGA
>Ga0318562_10000603_pt1 | contig 15737 bp, 9 predicted proteins | sample GRESIP066b5f18_FD_203688 | JGI IMG/M metagenome (GOLD analysis project Ga0318562, IMG submission 203688) | Tropical soil microbial communities from Luquillo Experimental Forest, Puerto Rico - GRE.SIPMG.066b5f18 | ecosystem: Environmental > Terrestrial > Soil > Tropical forest > Bulk soil... | reverse complement strand
AACACCCTGCTGAAAACCGATATCATTTCATTCAGTGGGAACATCAATATGGTCGATTCCGTTTTTTTTTCCATGTTTGATTTCAGGCTCCTGGCCGGAGATCCAAAAAATCCTTTTCCCACGGCCAGCAGCATCATTCTTACTCAGGACATGGCTAAAAAGTTTTTTGGAGACCGGAATGCACTTGGAAAAAATCTGGAGATTCAGCTGGGGGACAACCAGGTATTGTTTACCGTTTCCGGGATAGTGGAGCGGTCCCCGGAGGCCTCCAGCATTAAATATGATATGCTGATCTCTTACGAGAATGCCAAATACCTCTTCAGGGACAGGATGTTCCACAGCTGGACAAACATATTTAACGAAACCTACCTCCTCCTGCATGACCGCCAGGCCGCATCGGTGGTGGAAAGAAAGTTCAAGGTCCTCGCCAGGCAGGCGTTCGGGGCCAACTACCACGAGGGCGTCTATACGGCCCACCTCCAGCCTCTGACAGATATTCATCTAAATAACAGGCTGCCGGCAGGGAATCTTCCGATCAGCAATCCGAAATATTCCTATATTCTTTCCACGGTCGGTCTGCTGATTCTGCTGCTGGCATGCGTAAATTTTATCAGTCTTTCTGTTGGACGTTCCTCTACCCGGGCCATGGAGGTCGGGGTGCGCAAAGTGCTTGGCGCAGAAAGGAGGCAGCTCATCAGGCAGTTCTGGGGTGAGGCCCTGCTGCTAACCCTGATGTCGGTGGCTATTGGTTTGCTGCTGGCTCTGGTTCTCCTTGGACCATTTAACACGCTGACTCAAAAAAATCTCGCTTTTCATTTCGATCTGGGCACAGTAACCTTTGGCGTCGCCCTGGTTATTCTGGTGGCGTTGATTTCAGGAATTTATCCTTCCCTGATTCTGTCCGGTTTTAAGCCGGTAGAGGTCCTAAAGGGAAAAATAAATCTGGGAAGCCGAAGGAGCATTTTCGGGAACAGTCTCATTGTCGGGCAGTTCGTTGTGGCCATAACGATGATGGTATCCACTATGGTCATTGAAAAGCAAATGAAGTACTTGCAGAATAAGGACCTGGGATATACCAGGGATCAGGTCGTCATTGTCCCGACCAACAAGAAAATAGCCGACGGATTTGCCCTGGCAGATCTCTACCGGGCTGAGTTGCTGAAGCATCCTGAGGTCGGCTCCGTCACCACATCGGTATTCAGCCTTGCTGAAACACCCTGGGCCACGCTGGGCTACACAGATGATAAAAAAGCTTACCGGAACTTCCAGTTCAACGTGGTAGATCCATACTTTCTGAATACAATGAATATACGGATGGCTGATGGAAGAAACTTTGACCAGTCAAATACCGCAGACATTTATGGCAGCATCCTGGTGAACGAAGCCCTGGTGAAAGAATACGGATGGGATCATCCGCTGGGCAAAAAACTGCCGGGCACCTACAACGAAAGGATCATCGGGGTCACCAGGGATTTCAATTTCGAATCACTCCATACAAAGGTCAAACCGCTTGTCCTGGCCCTCCGCCCGGATTCAGTCATGATACATTCCCAGGATGTGTCGTTTGTAAACGCTCCTCAACCCCGACTGTCGATTCGGATGAAACCGGGTGATCTTTCAGCCAATATAGAAGTCCTGAAAAAGGCATGGGCAGCCGTTTCACCCCGTCAGGACTTTGAATTCCGTTTCCTTGATGAGACCATTGCTGCCCAGTACCGGCAGGAAAAGAGAACGGATGTAATCATCAAACTGGCATCGGGACTTTCCATATTTATAGCCTGTATGGGATTGTTTGGACTGGCTACTCTGGCTGTGATGCGCAGAACCCGGGAAATTGGCATCAGAAAGGTGCTGGGGGCCAGTGTGGTGAGTCTGGTAGGGTCCCTGTCCGGGGATTTCCTGCGGTTGGTGATCGTGGCTTCTCTGATTGCGCTGCCAATTTCCTGGTGGGCCATGAGCCGGTGGCTGGGCGATTTTGCCTACCGCACCTCCATCAGCTGGTGGTTATTCCCGCTGTCGGCGTTCACGGCGCTGATGATCGCCCTGGTGACTGTAGGCTTTCAGAGCGTCAGGGCAGCCTTGAATAACCCGGTTGAATCCCTGCGGACTGAGTGACAGAAACTGATGGCAGGCCGGGCAGATGAAGTTCTGTGAGTAACCGGAAGCCATACCAATTCATAAAAATCAATTGAAGTCTTATGTTCCGGAATCATTTAAGAATCGCCTTGCGCAACCTTTTGAAGAGAAAGGGCTATTCCCTGATAAATATCGCGGGTCTTGCCATGGGAATAACCTGCTGCCTGCTCATCTTTCAATATGTGGCCTATGAAAGGAGTTATGACAGCTTTCCGGCCAGGGCCGATCAGATCGTCAGGCTGAGGCTGGATTGCTACCAGAAAGGGAAGCTGGCCTGGCAGTCTGCGACTGTCTATCCTGCCATCGCTCCCGCCATGAAAAAGGATTTTCCGGAAGTGGAAAATTTTTGCCGGCTGATTGATGCCAATCTTCTTTTGTCAAATGATGTAAAGAATATAAAATTCAACGAAACAAAAGGGTATTATGCAGATCCATCTTCCCTCGATATGCTCGACATTCAGCTGATAAAGGGGGACCCAAAGTATGCGCTGGATGGTCCGGACAAAATCATCCTTTCTGAAACAACAGCAAAAAAGTATTTCGGTAATGAGGAAGCGGTTGGAAAAAGGCTTACGGCAAGATCTGGCCAGACAGCCCATTACGAGGTTACCGGCGTGTTCCGGGACTATCCGGAAAATTCTCATCTCATCATTAACCATCTGCTGTCCTATTCAACGCTGGGTAAGCAACTCAGGCTCCAGGGTGACACCACTAACGCAACTGAAACGGCCTGGGGCTGGTATGACTTCTATGATTATCTCCAGCTAAAACCGGGCACAGACCGCCAGAAACTGGAAGCAAAATTGCCGGCCTTCTGCGACCGGTATATTAACAACAAGCCGGGATTTAAAACCCGTAATATCAAAGATGCACTTTTCTTAATTGATCTACAGGATATCCATCTTAGATCCAATTACAACCAGGAGGCAGAAGTAAATGGCGACGGAAAATCGGTCGGATTCCTGTTCCTGATCGCTTTTTTCATCATTGCGATTGCCTGGATTAACTACAGCAACCTGGCCACGGCCCGGTCCATGGAAAGAGCAAGGGAAGTTGGAGTCAGAAAAGTTCTGGGCGCCCTGCGCCGCAATCTGATTGTCCAGTTCATGGTAGAAAGTTTTCTGCTGAACAGCATCGCTGTTCTTGCGGCTTTCCTGGGCGTTTTCCTGCTCACCCGTTCGTTCAACGGGCTGATCGGAAGCGTTTCGACAAGAAATTTCAGTCTTCCCACCGACTACTGGCTATTATTTACCGGACTATTCCTGACTGGGACTTTTTTGTCGGGCATTTATCCCGCCTTTGTCTTGTCGGGTTATCATCCCATTGCCGTCCTGAAGGGTCTCTTTAAAAACACCTCAAAAGGGTTGATGATGAGAAAGGGACTGATCATCGGTCAGTTTGCCACTTCAGTCATACTAATCGCAGGAACGATTGTAGTTTATCAGCAGGTTCAATACATGCGCAGCCAGAAGCTGGGCGCAAATATCAACCAGACCCTTGTTCTGGAAGGGGCTGCTTCCATGAATGACTCCGTATACCGGAACATTTTCCAGCCATTTAAAACCGAACTGCTTCGGGAACCGGGAATTAAAAGTGTTGCAGCATCCTCCAGTGTAATGGGTAAGGAAATCTACTGGACAAATGGTGTGGTCCGCGTTGGCGTAGAGAATATGAATGCGGTCACGTTGTATAATCTGGGCGTGGATTATGATTTTCTCCCCTCTTACGACCTGAAGCTGGACGCCGGCAGAAATTTCTCAAAAGATTTTGGAACAGACAATAAAGCTGTGCTTGTAAATGAAAAGGCTGCGGAACTCCTGGGATTCAGGAATGCAGAAGAAGCACTCAATCAAAAAATCATCCGGGCAGATACGATGACGATCATTGGTGTGGTAGCCAATTTCCACCAGCAGGGACTCCAGAAAGGGATTGATCCCATACTGATTATGCTCACCCCGGACATCAGGGAGTTTTATTCCCTAAAGGTCAGTTCCGGGGATCCAAAAAGAACTTTGGCAGGCCTTGAAAGAAGCTGGAACAAATATTTCCCAGCCGATCCGTTCAACTACTTTTTCCTGGACGAAACCTTTAACGAACAGTACAAGGCCGATCTCCGGTTTGGAAAGGTATTCGGTCTTTTTGCCTTCCTGGCCATTCTCATCGCTTGTTTTGGACTTCTTGGTCTTTCGGCTTACAACGTTCTGCAAAGAACCAAGGAAATCGGCATCCGGAAGGTCCTGGGCGCTTCAGTCCAGCATTTGTTGTTCCTTCTTTCGAAAGAATTCCTGGTACTCGTATTTATTTCATTTTTTATTGCCATCCCCGTTTCCTGGTGGGTGATGAATAACTGGCTCCAGGACTTCGCCTACCGGATCCAAATTCAATGGTGGGTGTACATCATGGCGATTTTTCTGGCTACTCTCATCGCTCTGCTTACGGTCAGTCTGCAGGCGTTTAAGGCAGCCGTAAGTAACCCTGTCAAATCACTCAGGGCAGAATAGGTAAAACTGACTGCTCCCCCGGGGCCCTTTTTATCCAAAAGGATGAGAAGGGGTCCGGTAAAAAAGTGTGCCTGTAAATCCCTTCCCCTGCAGATATCCGTTTTCAAAAGGAGTATACAAGCACTATCCCTCCGGGTAATGCACTGATTTCAAAGTGCTGTAATTTCAGGTCCATTCTCCGTGTGTTTCTATGATGCAGGCCATACATAACCGCGTCCATTAACAATAGGAAACCTCCCTGTATGGCTATGCTTGTCCCGTACCCGCTGAATTTATCCATACTTTCAGGACTTGATTCTGTCTTGCCGCGTTCCCGTAGATAAAACCCGCCGGCGATGTAAGCCAGATCGAGGCCGGCATTAAAGACATATAATTTCTCAATATCCCGCTGTGCTTTATAATTGTCCGCAAATCCAAATTTCCGTGAAGCCGCTTTGACCATGCCGGCGTATCCCAATCCTGCGAGACCGAGGTTAATAAAATTCCAGTAGGCATTCATCTGCCAGAAGTATTTTGCCTCGCCGCTGGTATTGGCAGCAAGAATGAAGCCCGAACTGATATTAGCAACAGCCCAGCTTCCCAGAACGATCATGGCGTTCCGGGTGAGCCTGTTTCGGGCGCCGGCCAGGCTGTCATTAAAGTTTTGCTGTGCTATCGATCCCTGCAGGATCCAAACGCAGACCGAAAGAAGGAGTATAGGCCTTTTCATACAGGATAAAATACGCAAAGAGCAGGAAAAGGGTTTATTTTTCTTTTTCGAAGTTGAATATTGATAAAACGCCTTCCCATCAAGCTTTTATCCGGGAAAATCGACTGTATCAAAAGCGAACAGGCCATGTATCGGAAACGAACTACTTCGTATATTCAACACGCTTATTGTGTTGTAAATCACATATATTGTATTCCGGCATGTCATTAGGTAATTGGCAATTACCGATAAATTATATTTGCGGTCCGTATGCAACAGCGCGTTGGGATCGTTGACATTATGAGTGAAAAAGCTCTTTGCCGAATGTGCCCGGAAACCAGCAAAAGGATGGCTTTATTGGATTAACAGATTTAATTTCTTTGTTTGACAGTGAATCAAATAGTCAGGGTCATATGATCAATCTGCAACATATTTCAAAATGGATCACCATTGGCGGAGTCAGAACCTTCATCCTGAAGGACATTAACCTGGAAATCAGGGAAGGCGAATTTATCTCTGTCATGGGGCCGTCCGGTTCCGGAAAATCAACACTGCTAAACATCATCGGGATGCTGGACGAACCTTCTGAAGGATCCTACATGTTTATGGAAAACAATGTCTTTTCCCTGAAAGAAAGACAGCGCTCGCAACTGTACAAATCTCATATCGGATTTGTTTTCCAGGCCTATCACCTGATAGACGAGCTGACGGTATACGAGAACATAGAAACCCCGCTGATCTACCAGGACATTAAATCATCGGAGAGAAAGGCTATCGTGGCAGATATTCTGGATCGTTTCCAGATAGTGGGTAAGAAGGATTTGTTTCCCACCCAGCTCTCCGGCGGCCAGCAGCAGCTGGTGGGCATTGCGCGCGCACTGGTTGCCAAGCCCAAGTTAATCCTGGCAGATGAGCCGACCGGGAACCTGAATTCCAAACAGGGCGAAGAAATCATGGATTTATTCAAGAATTTAAATACGGAAGACAAAGTAACCATTGTCCAGGTCACCCATTCCGAAAAAAATGCAGAATACGGCTCTCACATCATCCACCTGCTCGACGGGAGAATAGACAAGATTCACTGAGAGAATGAGCAATAAGAAAATTTTAATCAGAACATCTATGCTAAAACAAAGTATTTTTCTTTCCATGGGATTGGTCATTTTAACCATCTCCGTATCCCGGGCGCAGGATCAGCAGGGAAATGCCGTGGGCAATTCACTAAATCTGAAACAGTGCGTAGGCATTGCCATAAAAAATAACCTGCAGGTAGAGCAGTCCGACATTGCCATGCAGACCAGCCGGGTCAATTATAATCAGGCACTGAGCAATATGCTCCCTTTTATCGGTGCCAGTGCATCACAGGGAAAGGGATTTGGAAGAAGCCTCAATCCCTACACCTATACATACACCAACCAGGAGATCAATACCGGCAACTATAATATCTCTACGAACCTGACCCTGTTCAGCGGACTTCAATTGCAGAATTCAGCCCGGCAATATGCGCTGGCCTACAATGCGAGCAAAATGGACCTGCAGCAACAGAAGGAGAACATCACGCTGAATGTAATTCTTGCCTACCTGACTGTTCTGAACGACCAGGATGTACTGGTCATTTCCACCGAACAGGCTGATGTGGATGCCAGGCAGGTTGCCAGGCTTCAGTTGCAAAGTGACGCCGGGGCTTTGCTGCTGCTCTCAAACCTGACTGACCTGAAAGGACAATATGCGGGGGATCTGGTCAATATTGCCACGGCCACCAATAACCTGGAGTCGGCCAAGATTGGTCTTTTCCAGCTCCTGAACGTGCCGTACAAAAAGGATGTTGAGTACGAGAGAATCATTCTCGATTTGCAGGCATCCAATATCCCTTCCAGTTCGGACAGTATATACCAGACTGCCCTGAATACCCTGCCAGCCATCAAGGCTGTTGATCTCAGGATAAAATCCTGGCAAAAGGGGGTAAGCGCAGCCAGGGGACTATACTATCCCACCCTTTCATTTTACGGAAGTGTCAACACCAGCTATTCAGATGCTGCCTCGACGGAAGTATTAGGTCCTGAGATTCCCGTCGTTACGACAGACTATGTCACCGTGGGCGGTACCAACTATTTTGTAAATTCCAAAACACAGACTGTTACCTCACAAAGCCTTTCGTTCAGTGATCAGTTCAAAAACAACCGGTTTACCTCCATTGGCCTGCAGTTGAATATCCCGATCCTGAACTACCTGAGGGCGAGGAATATTGTCAAGCAGGCAAAGATTAACCTGAAAAATGCAGAATACAATGCCAATGCTACCCGCCTGATTCTTCAGCAAAATGTCGAGCTCGCCTTTCAGAACATGCTCACTGCCTTCCGCCAGTACAAATCTTATACGGATCAGGTGGCTGCGTACGGCGAATCATTCCGAACAACGGAAATCCGGTTCAATGAAGGGGTCGTCAACTCCGATACCTATTTGATAGCAAAAAATAACATCGACAGGGCAAATACCAACCTGATTGCGGCCAAGTACATTTATATTCTCAGGTCGAAGATCCTCGATTATTACCAGGGAAGGCTGACTCTCTAGCGATAAATTATGCTGTGAGCGGGAATCGTTCAGGTTACAAATTCCGGGACTGGTTCCAGTTGCCCGGGAGATTTGCAGTAGCCTAAATGCATTCTATGAGCCATTCTTTCAGATACCTGTTGATTTTTTCGACTTCCACCATGAATCCGTCATGGCCATAGGCTGAATCGATTTCCACCAGGGTGGCGTTGGGAAGGTGACGGGCCATGAACCGCTGTTCTTCCAGGGGGCAAAGGATATCACTGTTGATGCCGATGATCAGGGTTCGCTGAGTCATTTCTTGTAATACCCTTTCGGTCCTGCCGCCCCTTCCTCTTCCCAGGTGATGGCTGTCCATTGCTTTGGTGAGAAGCCAGTAACTGTATGGATTGAAACGGTTCATAAGCTTTTCCCCCTGGTAAAGGACATAGGAGGAGGCTTTGTAGTGGTCAATTTTTTCGGGATCAGGGTCTGTTTGTTTAAGTGCCAGGATTCCGTAGTTGCGGTAAGTGAGGATCCCGATGGCGCGCGCGGCCTTCAGCCCCCTTTTTCCGGCTTCTTCGCTATGATCCTTCCAGGTTGGATCGGCTTCAATAGCCATGCGCTGCGCCGTATGAACGGCTATTCCCCACGCGCTTTCCGTGGCTGAAGTAGCCACCAGGAAGAGCTCCTGAATCACCTCCTTTTCCATGGCACACCATTCCAGGGCCTGGTAACCACCCATGCTGCCGCCCATTAAAAGCCGGATCTGATCAATGCCCAGGTGCTTTCGAAGCAGGATATGCGCTTTTATCATATCCCTGATGGTAATCATGGGAAAGCTGCTGTAATAAGGCTTTTGCGTCGATGGCTGGATGCTGAGCGGGCCAGTGCTGCCATAGCAGGAGCCTAGGATATTGGCGCAGACGATAAAATGCTTTTCCGGGCAGATGACCGCCCTGTCTGCCACTATACCTCCCCACCAGCGTGCCACCTCCGCATTGGCCGTAAGAGCATGGCAAATCCACACCACATTGTTTTTTTCTGCATTCAGCTTCCCATAGGTTTGATAGGCTACCGTGATACCCGGAAGAATCTCACCACACTCCAGTTCAAATGCCTCCTTATGGTAAAAGATCTCCATTGTCCAGATTCTGCGTTTAAGTATGCAAAATAAGGGCTTGCATGAATTACATTTGCAAAAATCTTTTTGAATGATACATGTTGAAGTTACCCGGGTACAAGGCGATTATGGATTCGAAGGAAAGGACGCTTTCGGCCATACAGTGTCTTTGGATACGAGTCCTGAAACAGGCGGGCAGAATTTTGGAGTTCGTCCCATGCAAATGCTCCTTCTTGCCCTGGGCGGATGCAGTGGTATCGATGTTGTCTCGATTCTCAAAAAACAGCGCCAGAACATTACTGGTTTTCGTATGCTGATCGATGGCGAAAGGGAAAAAGAAAAGGAACCTTCACTTTGGGAATATGTTAAAATTAACTTTGAACTGGAAGGCACCATTGATCCTGAGAAAGCCCGGAGGGCCTGTGAGCTGTCCATAGACAAATACTGTTCAGTTGCAGCCACCCTTCGCGGGGCCGGATGTAAGATTCATTGGGAGGTAAAAGTGAACGGCTGACCGGATAGCAGGAAGCTGTAGGGATTCCCCGGAATTCCCAAAAAAACGTTGCCTAAAACCAGAGCGTATTTCTTAAAAATAAACCTGCAATTCATGGCTGAACATCCTATCACAAAAGTGATCCACACGGGCGTACCAAGGACCAGCGAGATGGAACATTCGTCGCCTTTGTTTCTTACCAGCAGTTTTTGCTTCGATAATGCAGAGGACATGAGGGCCGCTTTTGCCGATGAGACGGATGATAATATTTACAGCCGGTTCAGCAATCCGAACGTGAAAGAGTTCACCGACAGGATTTGTGCCCTCGAAGGCGCCGAGGACGGATTCGCGACCGCTTCGGGGATGAGTGCTGTTTTTGCATCCTTTATGTCTTTTTTGAAACAGGGTGACCACCTGCTGTCCTGCAATTCCATCTTTGGAAGTACCCATACCATCATTACCAAGTATCTCCCGAAGTATGGCATAGATTATTCCTATGTTCCGGCAGACAAACCGGATTTATGGGAAGCGAACATCCGTCCAAACAGCAAGATGATCTACCTGGAAACACCTACCAATCCGGGGCTCGATATCATTGACCTGGAATTTGCCGGGAAACTGGCCAAAAAGCATGGTCTTATCCTCAATGTTGACAATTGTTTTGCTACCCCTGTCAACCAGACGCCCATACAATTCGGGGCAGATCTCGTGGTACATTCAGCGACAAAATGGATCGATGGCCAGGGTCGTGTTTTGGGGGGTGTGGTGGCCGGCCGCAAGGATCTTATTCATGATCTATACCTGTTTTGCAGGAGTACCGGGCCCGCCCTGTCCCCCTTTAATGCCTGGATTCTAAGCAGGAGCCTGGAAACTCTGGATGTACGCATGGAACGCCACGCTTCAAATGCCTTATATCTTGCCGGGCAACTGGAAAAACACCCCAAGCTGTCCTGGCTGAAATACCCTTTTCTGAACAGCCACCCCCAACATGGCATTGCGAGAAAACAGATGAAAAACGGAGGCGGGATATTCTGTTTTGACCTGAAGGGAGGACTGGAAAGCGGTAGGAAATTCCTTGACAACCTCTCCATTCTTTCGGTGACTGCCAACCTGGGGGATACACGGACCATTGCCTCTCATCCGGCGAGCACTACCCATGCCAAACTGACGGAGGAGGAGCGAAGAGCGGTAAATATAACGCCCGGGCTTATACGCATATCAGTCGGGCTGGAACACCGCGATGATATCCTCAATGATATTCTGAATACTCTTGAAAAATGCTGACGGCCGCTGCCCGTTATTACGGGGCTGTGCCCTACGTATGGGTTTTTTCCAAAAGCAAAATGAGATCCTAATCGCCCCAGATTTCCCCTTTCCCATCCAGCCAGAGCTTAACCAGATCGGTTGTCACTGATTTCGGTCTTTCGATGGGGAATCCAAGGGCCCGGTCCCAGCACAAACTGGCCAGCACACCGAGGGCCCGGCTGACTCCAAAAAGAACAGTATAAAATTCATATTCTACCAGACCGTAATGTACCAGCAGCGCACCACTGTGCGCGTCCACATTTGGCCATGGATTCTTGATCTTGCCCAGGGACTGCAGGACGGGCGGAACGGCTTCATAAATATTCCACACCGTTTGAACGAGCGGCTCATCCGGAACATGTTTTTTCCCAAATTCCATCTGTGCGGTAAAGCGGGGGTCGGTCTTGCGCAGCACAGCATGACCATATCCCGGAACCACCTTGCCTTCGCTCAGGGTCTTTTTGACATAGGTAACAATCTGATCTTTGGTGGGCAGTTCTGTCTTTAACTCCTCCCGCATTTCCAGTATCCATTTGATCACTTCCTGGTTGGCCAGACCATGCAGCGGCCCCGCCAGGCCGTTCATTCCTGCTGCAAAGCTGAGATATGGGTCACTGAGGGCCGATCCCACCAGATGGGTCGTATGAGCGCTGACGTTACCCCCTTCATGGTCGGCATGAATGGTCATATAGAGACGCATCAGTTCCTTGAAGGTTTCATCTTCGTACCCCAGCATGTGTGCAAAATTTCCTGCCCAGTCCAGCAAACCGTTGGGATGAATATGGTCCTCTTCCTTATATTTTCTTCGGTAAATATAGGCTGCCACCCTCGGTAACCGGGCAATCAGGTTCATGGAATCATCAAAAACGGCTTCCCAATAATCCTTTTTGTTCATTCCCTCTCCGTAGCGCTTGGCGAATACGCTTTCTGTCTGGAGGGCCATGATGGCTACTACAAACTGCGTCATCGGGTGGGTAGCAACCGGCAATGCTTCAATGGCATCAAATACATGATTGGGAACATGGCTGCGCCTCTGCCAGTTGGCAGTCAGATCCTGTACATCTTTTTCGGTTGGCAGTTCACCCAGCAACATCAGGAAGAACAATCCTTCGGGCAAAGGTTCGCTGCCCTTGGCTGCCTTGGGCAATTTTTTCTGGAGTTCAGGAATGGAAAAACCCCTGAACCTGATCCCCTCCTGCGCATCCAGAAGGGATGTTTCACTAACCAGTCCGGTCATCCCCCGCATGCCCTGGTAAATCTGGGACAGGTTGACTTCTCCGATTTTTTTATTCCCGTGTTCCTTCAACAGTTCCTTGATCTCTGCAGCCAATACATCCGCCTTTTCCTTAAACCTGTCCTTTATGATTGCCATATTAATTTATTTAAAAAAGTTCCGGAGGTTGAAGAGGTATACCCAGGATTGGTCCGATAAAGTTAGGCCAAGGCTTTGTTTAAACAAAGGAATTGCGGGAAAGTTTAGGTGTGAAAATAACTCTATACTCCGGCAAGTGTTTGTCCGCCGATTATTTCGGGGCCCGGATGTATAACCAGACTGCCACACCGCTGAACAGAATATTGGGCAGCCAGGCAGCAAGTATGGGCGAAAAATTCCCCTTGATGGAAAAGGTAGCTGAAAACTTATCCATGACTACAAACAAAGAGGCCATGACCAGCCCAATGGCCAGGTGGAGCCCACTGCCTCCCCGAATCTTACGTGTGGCGATGACGGCCCCGATCAGGGTCATAATGATGATGGAAAAAGGCTCCGCGTCCCGGTGGTACAGCTCTACCTTGTAGGTATTGAGTCCTTCACTGCCTCTGATCCCTTCCATCCGGATAAATTCCTTGAGTTCCGGAGTAGTCAGTTTGTCCTTCAGATAATCATCGCGTCGCATTTCCCCCGGTTTGACGTTGAGGTTGAGGCTCATGGTCTGGATTTTCTTCACGGATTCATTCAGCCCATCCATGTTCCTCTCCACGATATTGTCCAGTTTCCAGTTCTTTTTGGCGGTATCCCACTTGACCGTTTCCGCCCTCAGGTTATAGTATATCTTGTGGTCCCTTACCTTGGAAAGAAAAAAGTTACCTGCTGCCTTGTTGGAGGTATCATAATAGCGCATTCCGACGAAGGTGACGGAATCGACACGCAGGTAATAATTATTGTTCCGGTATATATCACTGTTATAAGAACTGTTTTTGTCCACGTAGGTAGCCTGGAAATTGGTGCGGATCTCGTTGGCTTTGGGAACCCAGTATTGGCTGGCCAGCCAGAAGACTATGGCCAGCAGTATGGCTCCCACCATGTAGGGACGCAGCATCCTGTTGTAGCGTACACCCCCGGCCAGGATCGCGACAAATTCAGATTGCCCGGCCATCTTGGAACTAAAGTAAATCACGGCTATAAATACCATCAGGGGGAATATCATGGCCATGATAAAGGGTACAAATCCTGCAAAGTAATGGGTAACAATCTGCCAGGAGGTCAACCCCGATTTCACAAAATCGTCGGCTTTCTCACTGGTATCTATCACGACCGCGATAACTGTAATTACGAGGATCGTAAAGACAAATGTGCTGAGCATCTTTTTCAGTATATACCAGTCGAGTTTCTTCATCCGGAAGATATCCCTTTGACGAAGCGTAAAAATAGCATAAAAAAATGTAGCGGGTTCTATGCAAGGGTGAAGGGTTTGTGAAAAAAACACCCATAAACAGGGACTGCCTCGCGGTGCTTCGGACGTCCCACAAAAAAAAATCCCGCCGCGGGCGGGATATTCGGTTGATCAGACTTCCTTGCCGTGACAATTCTTATATTTTTTTCCACTGCCGCAGGGACAAGGATCATTTCGGCCGATCTTGGGACCCACTTTAACAGGCTCCTGTTTCACCTGTTCGGTGGGCTCATAGTAATCCCTCCCTTCGTCAATAATGTTCCCGTTGCCAGTTCCTGCAGCCACGAGTTCGTCCTTTCGCACCTTCATTTTACTCATGTCTGTCTTTTGCTCCCTTCCCTCCCGTATCGGGGCGTTTTGCTCGATGGGAATGGCGCAGTGACAGAGAAAACTTACGATGTCCTTATTGGTTTCGCTGTCCATTCGCCGAAACAGTTCAAAAGCCTCCATCTTGTAAATGACCAGCGGGTCTTTCTGTTCCAGGTAAGCAGTCTGGACACTTTGCTTCAGATCGTCCATAGCCCGCAAATGTTCCTTCCAGGCATCATCAATTATGCCCAGCGTGATCTGTCTTTCTACAGCGTTCATCAGTTCCCGGCCCTGGGTATCCAGCGTTTTCTGCAGGTTGGCCAGCACGTTGATTGCTTTTTTCCCATCCGAAAAAGGCACAACTACGTTTTCAATATGCCTGCCCTGGGTCAGTAATATATTCTTGAAGACCGGAACGGCGTTTTTGCGCAGTTCATCCATTTTCTTCTCATAGTTCTGGGTTGCTTCGCTGTATAATTTTTCGGTTATCTGGACAATATCTCCTTTCAAAAATTCCTCTTTGGAAATGCTTGTGTCAATCCCGAAATTGACAATGGCTGAAAGCTTGAACCCTTCATAGTCGTCCAGTTCCCTGAATGAATTTACCAGGCCTTCCGCGACAATGTAAAAAGCATTGTCCAGGTCCAGGGCCAGTCTGTCACCGAACAAGGCATGGTTTCTCTTTTTGTATACAACATTTCTCTGCTTGTTCATTACATCGTCATATTCCAGCAGGCGCTTGCGAATCCCAAAATTGTTCTCCTCAACCTTTTTCTGGGCCCTTTCAATACTCTTGGTGACCATGCTGTGCTGGATCACCTCGCCCTCCTTATATCCCATCCTGTCCATCAGCGAAGCAATGCGGTCACTGCCGAACATACGCATCAGGTCATCCTCGAGCGAGGAATAGAACTGCGAGGTGCCCGGGTCACCCTGGCGTCCGGCACGTCCCCGCAACTGCCTGTCTACGCGCCGGCTCTCATGCCTTTCCGTTCCTATTATGGCCAGTCCCCCCACTTCTTTCACCCCCGGTCCCAGTTTGATGTCTGTACCACGGCCAGCCATATTCGTGGCAATGGTCACGGCGCCGGACAACCCTGCTTCGGCTACCACCTGGGCCTCCCTCGCATGCTGTTTTGCGTTCAGTACGTTATGAGGAATTTTCTTTACCTGCAGCATCTTGCTGAGCAGTTCACTCACTTCCACCGAAGTGGTACCAACCAGGGACGGCCGGCCATCAGTACGCAACTTTTCGATTTCATCGATCACTGATTTGTATTTTTCCCTTTTGGTTTTGTACACAAGGTCCTGGGAATCCTTGCGGATTACCTGCACATTGGTGGGAATGGTGACTACATCAAGTTTATAGATATCCCAGAACTCTGCCGCCTCAGTCTCAGCGGTTCCGGTCATGCCCGCCAGCTTGTGGTACATGCGGAAATAGTTCTGCAGGGTTACCGTAGCATAGGTTTGTGTGGCTGCTTCAATCTTGACGTTTTCTTTAGCCTCTATGGCCTGGTGTAGACCGTCACTGTACCGCCTTCCGTCCAGAATCCGGCCCGTTTGCTCATCGACAATCTTAACCTGGCCCTCCATCACAACATATTCGACATCCTTATCAAAGAGCGTATAGGCTTTCAGCAACTGCTGCACGGTATGAATACGGTCAGCCTTCACTGCATAATCATTAAGTAGTTCCTCTTTCTGCTGTAATTTTTCTTCGGGTTTGATCTCTTCCTTTTCAATTTCGGCCAGCTTTATTCCGATGTCGGGCAATATGAAGAACTCGGGATCCTCCCCTTCCCTGGTGATCATTTGGATACCCTTATCTGTCAGGTCAACGGAGTTGTTTTTCTCATCAATATTGAAATACAATTCAGCGTCTACTCTGGGCATTTCTTTTTGCTGGTCTGCCAGGTAATAATTCTCGGTCTTTTGCAACTTGACCTTGATACCCGGCTCACTCAGAAATTTGATG
>Ga0318562_10000600_pt1 | contig 15762 bp, 17 predicted proteins | sample GRESIP066b5f18_FD_203688 | JGI IMG/M metagenome (GOLD analysis project Ga0318562, IMG submission 203688) | Tropical soil microbial communities from Luquillo Experimental Forest, Puerto Rico - GRE.SIPMG.066b5f18 | ecosystem: Environmental > Terrestrial > Soil > Tropical forest > Bulk soil... | reverse complement strand
GCCCACAGGCGCCGCCCGACCAAGATGAGGATGCCGTTCGAGATCGTCAGGCCCGGCGTGCTCGCCGAGCCATCGCAGCCGCCAGTGCACTTTTCGTCGGACCCGAACAGCATCGTCGATGTGACCGTCTCGACGATTCTGGCGCCGACCCCCAACAACCATGCGACCTCACGGCCGTCCCAGTCGTAGACCGCGACCTCTCGCAAGCTAGATCGCACGCATCGCGTGTGTCTCCTGCGATTTCTCGCTGCGCGGGATTTCGGCTGCGCGCCCTTCTTGACAAGCCCGATGGCCGGCCCTGTTGGTAGCGCCACGTTCGGCGAAACCCTTTCGGATCGGCAGGCTGCATGACCCACTATATTCTCACCGTTCAGTGTCCGTCCCGAAGGGGCATCGTCGCCGCGATTGCCGGGTTCCTGGCGGAAAATGGCTGCAACATCACTGACTCCGCACAGTTCGACGATCCGCAGACCGGTCGGTTCTTCATGCGCACCGCGTTTCGGTCCGAGACGGGCGTGACCTTGGAGGTGCTGAAGGCCGGCTATGCCGCGATCGCCGATGAATTCGAGATGGAGTTCGCGTTCCACGATAGCGCGCACCGCACCAAGGTGCTCCTCATGGTCTCGAATTTCGGGCATTGCCTCAACGATCTGCTTTACCGCTGGCGGATCGGCGCGCTGCCGATCGACATCGTCGGCGTCGTCTCGAACCACCTGACCTATCAGAAGCTCGTCGTGAATCACGACATCAAGTTTCACCACATCAAGGTGACGCGGGAGAACAAGCCGGCTGCGGAGGCCCAGCTGATGGAGGTCGTCGAGGATTCGGGTGCCGAGCTCGTGGTGCTTGCTCGCTACATGCAGATCCTCACCGACCCGGTTTGCGTCAGGATGGCGGGGAGGGTGATCAACATCCACCATTCCTTCCTGCCATCCTTCAAGGGAGCCAATCCGTATAAGCAGGCCTTCGAGCGCGGCGTGAAGCTGATCGGAGCCACGGCGCATTATGTCACGGCCGATCTCGACGAGGGCCCGATCATCGAGCAGGACACGGTTCGCGTCACGCATGCTCAATCGCCCGATGACTATGTGAGCCTAGGGCGCGATGTCGAAGCGCAGGTGCTCGCAAGGGCGATCCACGCCCACATCCATCAACGCGTCTTCCTCAACGGGACGAAGACTGTCGTCTTCCCGGCAAGCCCAGGCAGCTACGCTTCCGAACGCATGGGGTAGTTGCTCCGAACCCCAGAAATACGCTCAGCCCGGCAGCACGGAATTGAGGAACTCGCGGGTGCGGGGCTGCGAGGGGGTTGAGAAGATCTGGTCCGGCGGCCCTTGCTCCACGATGCGCCCCTTGTCGAAGAAGCAGACGCGATCGGAGACCTCGCGGGCAAAGCGCATCTCGTGGGTGACGAGCAGCATGGTGAGATCGTGCTCCTGGGCGAGGCCGCGGATGACGCCCAGCACCTCGCCGACAAGCTGCGGATCGAGCGCTGAGGTCGGCTCGTCGAAGAGCAGCACGCGCGGTCGCATGGCGAGCGCGCGGGCAATCGCCACCCTCTGCTGCTGGCCGCCAGACAACTGGCTCGGGTAATGATCCTTCTTGTCCGAGAGCCCGACGAGGCGCAAAAGCTCGACGGCGCGGCATTCCGCCTCGGCGCGCCTGAGGCCCAATACTGCCATGGGAGCCTCGACGACGTTGCGCAGCACGGTCATATGCGGAAACAGATTGAAGCTCTGAAACACCATGCCGACATTGGTTCGGATCTGGCGCAAGTGATGGTCGCTGGCGCGGAATCGTCCGCGTCCGTCCGGCTGATGATAAGAAATATCCGCGATCGTCAGCGCTCCCTCCTGAAAGGGCTCGAGCGTCATCAGGATGCGCAGCACCGTCGATTTGCCGGAGCCCGAAGGACCGATCAACGTCACCTTTTCGCCTTGCGCCACTTCGAAGTCGAACTGATCCAGCACGACAAAATCGCCGAACCGCTTGGTGACATTGTTGAACCGAATGATGGGTGATGTCATCGCAATGCGAGGCCTGCTTTGGGTAGCGCCCGCTCGAGCGCGTGGATGCCGAACGAGCACAGCGTCGTCATGATGGGAAAGATCAGCCCCACCAGAGACAGCGGCACGAGATATTCGAAGGTCCTGTCGCCGATCATGTTGGCGAGGTTGAGCATGTCGAGCACGGTGACGACCGAGAGGACCGGCGTCTCCTTCAGCATGGAGACGGCGTAATTGCCCATCGAGGGCAGGATGCGCGGTATCGCTTGCGGCACGACGATGTCGCGATACACCTGATAACGCGTCAGGTTGAGCGCGGTGGCAGCTTCCCATTGGCCGCGCGGCACGGCATCGAAGCCGCCGCGATAGACCTCGGAGGTGTAGGCGGAATATTGCAGGCCAAGCGCCAGCGCCCCGGTCAGGAAAGCCGGCAGCGTGACACCGTAATCGGGCAGCACGTAGTAGAGGAAGAAGAGCTGCACGAGGAGCGGCGTATCGCGGATGAACTCCACGATGGCGGCGATCGTCCAAGAGAGCGCCGTGAACCGGCTGCGCCGCAGCAGGCACCAGACGAGGCCGAGCACGAGCGCGATCCCGAAGCCCACAAGCGCCGCCTCGATCGTCACGATTAACCCGATGCCGAGAATCGGCAGGATCGAGAGCGCATAGGCGAGCGTCGACGAGGTGTCGTAGGCAAATCCGTAGATCATCCGTGCGCGACCTTCGGGAAAGCCGCGCCGCGCCTGAGCCTGTGTTCGATCAGGCGCATCACCATCGCGAGCGCGAGCGCCATCGCGAAATAGCCGATGAGCGTCAGCGTGAAGACACGCGTGCTGTTGAGCGTGATGTTGCGCAGCTGCTGGGCCTGGAAGGTGAGATCCGTGATCGAGATCAGGGAAACGAGCGCCGTGTCCTTCAGGTTCTGGACAGCGAGATTGCCGAAGGCCGGCATCATCTCGACCAGGGCCTGAGGCAGGCAGATGTGCACGAGCGTGTAGGACTTCGAGAAGTTCAGGGCACGTGCCGCCTCATGCTGCTGGTCGGGCACCGATTGCAACCCGCCGCGGACGACCTCGGCCCCATAAGCGCTGATGTTGAGCACGAGCCCCGCAATGCCTGTCGTGATCGGGTCCAATGACAGGCCGATCAGAGGCAGCGCGTAATAAAGCCAGAAAAACTTCACAAGCAGCGGCACGCCGCGCATGAATTCGATGTAGAAGAGGGCGATCCTGGATAGGATGGGACCGCCCTCGACCCGTGCGATGCCGATGATAAAGGCCATCGCCGCGCCGAGCAGCGTCGAGACCACCGCGATGACGGCGGTCACTTCGGCGCCCTTCAAGAGCGCGGGGAGGAACTGGATCCAGCTCATCGGATCATCGCGCTCCAACCGCGAGGGGCTCAGCTCACTTGCCGGCGCAGAGATCCTCCATCGTCTTCGCGCGCGCTGCGTCCACGCTCTCCTGGCTCAGGCCGTAGCTCGTCAGGATCTTGGCGTAGGCGTCCGTCTTCTTGAACTTCACCAGTTCATCGTTGAAGGCCTTGTAGAGTTCCTTGTCCTCGGGGCGGAAGTCGAAGCCGCCATAGGAGCGGGCAGGCTTGCCGTTCACCACCGGGTCCGTGAAGGGCTTGGCCTGCTCGACCCCGGCGTCGCCGGACGTCGTCACCAGCTCGGCGACCGTGAGCTCGGTCGCAGCATAAGCGTCCGCGCGCCCCGTCTTCACGGTCGAAAGGGCATCCGCATTCGCCTGGATCATGACGATTTGCGAATCCGGTATACCCATCGCATGCAGGAAGTCGATCTGGTCCGCGCCCGACACGATCGCGACCTTGAGCTGCGGATTGGCCTTGATGTCCTCATAGCCGTGCAGGTTCTTTGGGTTGCCCTTGGGCACGAGCAGGCCTTCGCCATAAGAGGAATTCGGCTCCGTGAATGCCACTTGCTTGCAGCGGTCTGGCAGGATGTTCATCTCGGCGCCGACGAAGTCGTAGCGGCGGGCTTTGAGACCAGGGATGAGCGTGCCGAAGGGGGTCACCGACCAGGCGACGTCCTTGACGCCGAGAGCCTTCAAGACCGCAGTCGCGACCTCGGGCCCGATGCCCTTGGCGTTGCCGTCCGCATCCATGAAGGCATAGGGCTTTTCATTGGCGTTGGCGCCGCGCAGGAAGCCCTCGCCTTTCCCTTGCTCGAGGGTGGTGGCGTGGGCCTCGGCGAGACCGAGCGAGACGAGGCCGGCGATGAGTGTCAATGTCAGTCCAGGGCGCATGGGAGTTCCTCCATTCGATTTTGTTTCAAGGCGTCAGCACGGCAATCACGGTGAGGCAGTCGCCGACCTTGGCGAGACCGGGGAAGTGGCGGGCGGCGAGCACGCCGTCGAAGCGGGCGCGATGCTCGAAAGGAGCGCTGCCCGTGCGGCCGATTGGGTGGATACGCATCACGACCTCGGCGGCCTTAACGCCGTCTCCGAGATCCTTGAGCGGCTCAATGAGGCCGTCATCCTCGGCGAAGCCGAAACAATCATCCGACGGCATATCGAGCCAGCGGCTCGGCCGCGCTTCGACAGAGCCGGCCAGAATGCCCATATGCGCGAGCACATTGCGAACGCCCGTCTTGGCGATCCGGCTGCTTTCGGCCGTGGCGGTGCCGCCGCCGCGCAGCTCCGTTGTGACGAAGACCTTTCCGGCCTCCTCGGCGATGGTGTCGAACATGCCGACTGCGTCGATCTCGACCATGCGCATCGAATAGGGTGCCGAGAACGCAGCGACCGCGTCGAAGCAGCGCTTCTCCTGCGCCTTGTCGGGCAGCGTATGGGCAGCCGCATAGGGCAGGAAGTCGAGGGTGCGACCGCCGGAATGGAAATCGAGGACAAGATCGGCCAGCGGCAGCAGGTGACGCGTGACGTAATCCGCGATCTTCTGGGTGATCGTGCCGTCGGGACTTCCCGGGAAGCTGCGGTTGAGATTGCCCTTGTCGATCGGCGAGGTGCGCGCCCCGGCCTCGAAGGCCGGATAGTTCATCGCAGGCACGATGATGACGCGGCCCGACACCTCCTCGGCGCGCAGCGTGCGCGCGAGGTCAAACAACGCCACCGGCCCTTCATATTCATCGCCATGATTGGCTCCCGTCAGCAGCACGCTCGGCCCGTGGCCACGTTTGATCACGCAGATCGGGATCATCACCGAGCCCCAGGCTGAATCATCGCGGCTATAGGGGAGCCGGAGATGGCCGTGCTGTACGCCATCGCGCTCGAAGTCGACGCTGGGCGAGATGGGTGAGGCGCGCAGCGTCATGGCTTCACGAAGAGTTGGCGCGGCACGTTCGACAGGCATTCGACCCCTGTTTCAGTGATCGCGATGCTTTCGGTGATCTCGAGTCCCATGGTCTCGAGCCACAGCCCCGTCATGAAGTGGAAGGTCATGCCGGGCTCGAGCTCGGTGCGGTCGCCCGGCCGCAAGCTCATGGTGCGTTCGCCCCAGTCGGGCGGGTAGCTGACGCCGATCGGATAGCCGGTGCGGTTGTCCTTAACGATGCCGTGGCGCTTCAGCACGGCGAAGAAGGCATTGGCGATATCCTCGCAGGCATTGCCGGGCTTCGCCGCCGCAAGACCAGCTTCCATGCCTTCGAGCGTCGCCTCCTCGGCATCGAGAAAAGCCTCAGTGGGCTTGCCGAGGAAGACGGTGCGCGACAAGGGGCAGTGATAGCGCCTATAGCAGCCAGCGATCTCGAAGAACGTGCCTTCTCCTTCCTTGAGGGGCTGATCGTCCCAGGTGAGATGCGGTGCCGCCGCATCCGATCCCGAGGGAAGGAGGGGCACGATAGCCGCGTAATCGCCGCCGATGCTGTCGACCCCACGCACCCCCGCATCGTAGATCTCGGCGACGAGATCGTTCTTGCGGATGCCGGGCTCGATGGTCTCCACGATGCGGGCATGCATGGCTTCGACGATCCTGCCGGCCTTGCGCATATAGTCGAGCTCGGCCGGGCTCTTGACGGCACGCTGCCAGTTGACGAGGGCCGTCGCGTCCTTGAAACGCGCATTCGGCAAATGCCTCTGCAGCGAGGCGAAGGCCGCGGCCGAGAAATAGTAATTGTCCATCTCGACGCCGATCGTGCCCTTGGCCCACCTCCGCTCGATGATCACCTGAGCGAGGAAATCCATGGGGTGGCGCTCGGTCGACTGCACGTAGTGGTCGGCGTAGCCAACGATGTTGTCGCGCTTCATATAGGCGGTGCGGTAGGCGCCCTGGGCATCCTGGCCGCGCCCATACCAGACAGGTTCTCCGTCCTCGGCGACGAGCACGCATTGATGGACATAGAAGGACCAGCCGTCATAGCCCGTCAGCCAGTTCATGTTGGACGGATCGGTCACCACGAGAAGGTCGACGCCGAGCTTCTCCATGGCGTCACGCGTCTTGCGCAGGCGCCCGGCAAACTCGGTCCGCGAAAAATTCAGTTTGGGCTCGACCATGTCGTCACTCTCAGCTCGTGAATTCCTGTGCCGCGCCCGCGGCGAGCGCCCGTTGATGGGCGAGCGTCGCGATAGCGGTATCCTGCACTCCCGTTCCGGTGAGATCGCAGAGCGTAATCTCGTCCACGCTCGCGCGCCCCGGCCCCTCTTTCGCGATGACTTGCCCCAGCTCCGCGAAGGCGCGATCAGCCGGCACGTGGTGAAGCTCGCCCAGGCGGCGCGTCTGTCTCAGGCTGTCGGCGACATAGTGGACGCGCGTCAGGAGCCCGGGATCGATCTCGTTCTTATGCTCGGCATCCGAGCCCATGGCCGTGATGTGCTGGCCGGGCGTGACCCAGCCGGATCTGATCAGTGGCGACGCTGAAGGCGTCGTCGTGACGATGATGTCGGCGCCGCGGCAGGCTGCCTCGGGGTCGCGCTCCGCCGTGATGGCGATGCCGAGCCTGCGGGCGAGCTCGGCCGCCGCGGCCTCTCCCTTCGCGGGATCACGCGCGACGATGACCGCCCGCTCGATGCGGCGTACGAGAGCGAGAGCTTCGAGCCGCAGCGTCGCCTGTACGCCGGCGCCGAAGATAGCGACGCTCGCGGAATCCGGCCGCGACAGGTGCGTGGCTGCGACCGCGCCGGTCGCCGCCGTACGCACATCGGTCAGATAGCCATTGTCGAGCAGCAGGGCCTCGACGAGACCGGTTCTCGCACCAAACAGGATCATCAGCCCATTGAGGCTCGGCAGCCCGAGCTTCGGGTTGTCGAAGAAGCCTGGGCTGACCTTGAGCGCGAAGCCATCGAGGCCCGGCACATAGGCGGTCTTCACATCGACCTCGCCGCGATGCTCGGGAATGTCGAGCCGCAGGATCGGCGGCATGACGACGGGCTTGGTGGCGAGCGCGAGGAAGGCATGCTCGATGCAGTCGACGGCGCTCGCGTCGAGCGCGACGCAGCAGCGAAGCTCTGCCTCGGTGAGCACGCGCATCTTGGGCATCACCCCACCGCCTTTCGCGGCGCGCGGCCCTCGACGATATCGCGATGGAGGGCCGCATCGATGTTGCGCCCCGACAGGATGACGACGCTCGGACCCGAGAGCCCGATCTTGCCGGCGAGCAGCGCCCCGATGCCGACGGCGCCGCCGCCCTCGACCGTCTCGCCTTCGACCTCATGGGCGTGGCGAATGCCCGCCGCGATCTCGTCTTCCTCGAGCAGCACCACATCGTCGAGGAGCTCACGGCACAGGCGGTACGTGTAGCGGTTGGCGAGCCCGATCCCGCCGCCAAGCGAATCCGCGAGCGTCTCGACCTCTTCGACCTCGACAGGGCCGCCGGCCGCTAGGCTCGCCTGCATTGCAGCGCCGCGCGCCATCGACACGCCGATCACTTGCGCGCCGCGGCGCAGCGCCTTCACGGCGACCGCGATGCCGGCTGCAAGACCGCCGCCCGAGAGGGGGATGAGCACGGCCTCGATCTCGGGGAACGCCTCGACGATCTCGAGCCCGATCGTGCCCTGGCCCGCGATCACATCCTTGTGGTCGAAAGGCGGAATCTGCGTGAGGCCTTCTTCGCGTACCAGCCGCTCGACTTCGAGCTGCGCATCGTCCTGCGATCGCCCGACGATGCGGACTTGCCCTCCGAGGGCTCGGATGGCCTCGACCTTGTTCGACGGCACGAGCGCCGACATGCAGATCACGGCCCGCGTGCCGGCTTCCTTGGCGGCATGCGCGACGGCGCGGCCGTGATTGCCGGTCGAGGCCGTGACGAGGCCTTTCGCTCGCACTTCGTCGCTCAACGAGCGCACCGCGTTCGTGGCGCCGCGCAGCTTGAAGCTGCCGGTCACCTGCCGCGTCTCGAGCTTCATATGGACGGGATGACCATGTCGTCGGCCGAGCCATTGCGAAGGGCGCAAAGGCGTCGTCGCGACATGCCCGGCGATCCGCGCTCGCGCGGCCTCGATGTCGGAAAGGGTGACGGCACCTTCCATGCGCTCAGGCCTTTTGGCATGCGCCCGGATGGTCGGCCCCGTCGCGATCGGTCGGGTCTTGCCGCATGGCCGCTCCGAGTTTCAAGACAAACCCGATGCTCGCGGCCTAGATTGATCATGTCAATCTGATTATTGAATCATGACAATTTCAGGAGATTGGACCGGCATCGAAGACAGGCGGCATTTGCTCGAAAGTGGCGCGCATGCGCTCGAAGGTCTCGCGCAGATGAGCCTGCGAATAATGGCCGCCGACGCAAATCCGTATGCCGCCCGCCGGGCGCTCACCGCCTGCGATGAAGGGGTCGGACGAGGTCACCGCGATGCCGTGCGCCGCGAGCGAGCGCACGAGGCCGTCCTCGGTCCAGCCCTCGGGGACGCCGAGCCAGGCGCACAGCGCATCCGGGTGCGAGGAAGCGACGACCGGTCCGACGATATCGGCGAGCAGCGTCTGGCGCTCCCGCGTCTCGTGCCGCTGCACCTGCAAGAGGCGTTCGGCCGTGCCGTCCTCGACCCAGCGCGCCGCCATCTCGGCCATCACATTGGTGCCGCTCCAGCCCGTGACGCGTAGGATGCTGCCGACCCTGATCGAGTAGGCCGGCGGCACCACGAGATAGCCGCTGCGCAACCCTGTCATCACCGACTTCGTGAAGCTCGTCACGAAGAAGCCGAGATCCGGGACGAGCCCGACAAGGGAGGGCAGGGGCTTTTCCGACAAGGGCTTGCACACCTCATCCTCGATGACGAAGACGCCATGCCGCCGCGCGACGCCGGCGACGGTCCGGCGGCGTTCTTCTCCCATCACGCTGGCAGTCGGATTGTTGAAGGTCGGGATGAGGACGAGCGCTGTCACTTTGCTCGCAAGGCAAACGGCCTCGAAGGCGTCAGGCAGGATGCCTTCGGCATCGGTCGGCAGGCCATGCAAGGTGAAGCCCAACACATTGGCGAGCCCGATGATCCCGTGATCGGTCAACTTCTCGGTGAGCACGAGGTCGCCCGGCCGCACCACGGCCGCGACGCTGAGGAAGATCCCCTGCGCCGCGCCGTTGGTGATGAGGATGCGATCGGCTTCGGCCGTCACGCCGAGCCGCTCGAGCCAGATCCGCGCGACGTCGCGGTGCCGGTCGAGCCCGGCGACCGGCCGGCAGGGGCGCATGAAGGCGCCGTTATCGGCGCCCGAAAGCGCCGCCATCAGGTGCTGCGAGGCCTCCTCATGCTCCTGCGTATAGGCCGCCCGGATGATGGAGAGATCGGTGATCCCCCGGCTCGCCCGGTCGAGCATGAAGCGGCCGGCCCGCTCGGTGATGCGTGGCCGCACGAAGGTGCCGCGGCCGATCTCGCCGCTGAGATAGCCGAGTTGCTCCGCCTGCTTATAGGCGATGCTGACCGTCTGCACAGAGACCTTGAGGCGGTGGGCGAGATCGCGATGCGTCGGCATTCGCGTGCCGGGCGACAGGGCGCCGCTCTCGATATCTGCGATGACGCGATCGGTCAGGCGCTGATGTTTGGTCGCGCCTCGCCCGGCGCCGAGATCAGGCGTCCAAACCGGGCTCCGTCGCATCCCCTTCTTCTCCGGCATGATCCAATCGGCCCGTTTCGCTCAGGACACTATGTGGCATGGCGCAGGACAATGCCAGCAAAAGGCCGATTGTCCTGACGGGGACATTCGGGCGGATTAGCGGATTTGCTGCTGAGGCCTGATGCTGGAGTCCAATGACCATTGATCCATGTCAACTTTCCCAGCATCGGAGGGCGGCATTAACCATCGACGACGGCTGCGCGCTCGCATCCCGCGGAGGGAGGGAGGACATGCCGGGGGCTAGGCGACATCCTGAGGCATTGTGCCGGCTGCCGCCGCGGGGTGAGGCTGCCCTCATTCTGGCTATAGGCGTCCTGTTCCTGCACGTCCTCCTGTCCTGCGCGGCGGCGGCGGAGCCGAAGCGCATTCTGCTCCTGCACTCCTTCGGACGCGAGTTTGCGCCCTTCAGCGATTTTTCCGGGCGCTTTCGCGAGGAATTGGTCGGGCAATCACGGGAGCCGGTCGACCTCTACGAGGCATCGGTCGAGATGGCGCGCTTCGCGACGTCCCAGGACGAGGAGCCGCTCCTCGGCTATCTGGGCGCCCTTTTTGCGGGGCGACAACTCGACCTGATCGTGGCGGTCGGCGGCCCGGCGGCCGGCTTTGTGCAACGCAATCGACAAAGGCTCTCCCCGTCGACGCCAGTGCTGATTGCGGCGACCGAGCAGCGGGTCATCGACACCGCTCCCGCGATCGCGCTTGGCGCAACGCTTCCGGTCACGGTCGATGCGAACGCGCTCATCGGCAATATCTTGCGGGTGCTTCCGGAGACGACCACTATAGCGGTCATCAACGGCAGCTCGCCGCTCGAGAAATATTGGGCCTCGGAGATGCAGCGCGTCTTGGAACCGTATGAGGGCGGCGTGCATTTCACTTGGCTCGTCGACTTGCCTTTCGACGAAATGCTGGAGCGCGCCGCCGCTCTGCCACCGCATAGCGCAATCTTGTACCTGCAATATTGGATGGATAAGAGCGGGGTCCCGCATGAGCAGGATCGTGCGCTCGATGAGCTTCACGCCAGGGCGACCGCACCCATCTTCAGCTATCTCGACGCCTATCTGGGTCGTGGCATCGTCGGGGGGCCGCTTTTATCGATGCAGGTCTATAGTCGGCGCGCTGCCCAGGCTGCCATCCGCGTTCTCGCCGGCGAAAGCCTCATCGACATCAGGCCGACGCCCACTGGCCTTGGATTGCCCATCTTCGATTGGCGGGAGCTGCAGCGCTGGAGCATCAGCGAAGCCCGCCTGCCGCCCGGCAGCATCGTGGCGTTCCGCGAGCCTGGCGCCTGGGTGCGGTATCGTTGGCCGATTGTCGCAGTCTCTGTGGCTTTGCTGGTCCAGGGAGCGGTCATCGCCTGGCTGATCTTCGAGCGCCACCGCCGCCAAAGAGCGGAGCTCGAATCCCGCAAACGTCTCCTGCAGGCGGCGCATCTGAACCGGAGCGCCGCCGCCGGCGCATTGTCGGCTTCCGTGGCACACGAGCTCAATCAGCCGCTCGGGGCCATATTGAGCAATGCCGAAGCAGCGGAGATGCTGCTGGACGCCGATCCGCCCGATCTCGCCCAGGTGAAGGAGATCCTCAGTGACATCCGGCAGGCGGACCAGCGCGCTGGAGAGATCATCCAGCACATGCGGGAATTGCTGAAGCGAAGAGGGGAAATCGACGCGAAGCTGTTCGATCTCAACGATACGATTGCCGATGCGATGCGCATCCTGTCTCCCGAAGCCAAGAAGCGAGGGGTCGTGCTGGACGCAGAGGAGAGCCGGACCCCCTTGCCGGTGCGTGCCGATCACATCCATCTCGAGCAAGTCATCTTGAACCTTGCGGCGAATGGAATGGATGCGATGGCCGGCGTCGAGCCGCAGGAGCGCAAGATGACGATCAAGACCGCGGTGAACGGCAAGGCTGAGGTCGAGGTGTCGATTGCCGATCGCGGCAGCGGCATCCCGAAGGACAAGCTCGAGGCCGTGTTCGATAGCTTCTACACCACCAAGCAGCAGGGCACCGGCCTTGGACTATCGATTGCCCGCACCATCGTCGAAGCCTATGGCGGAAGGATCTGGGCCGAGAACAGGGCTGGCGGCGGGGCCGTCTTTCGTTTCACCATGCCGCTCACCAAGGTACAGCCGGCGTGATGCAGGCAGCCGCGCTCATCCACGTGGTCGACGATGATATGTCGTTCCGCCTGGCCGTTGCGAGGTTGCTGCGGGCTGCCGGCTATGAGGTTGCGCTCTATGAGTCCGGCCATCACTTCCTGCAACGCTCATCACGTACGGCCGCCGGCTGCATCGTGCTCGACCTCAACATGTCGGGACTCGACGGGTTGGAGCTTCAAAGACAGCTCAACGAGGTCGGCAGTCTTCTGCCGATCATATTCTTGACCGGCCGCGGCGACATACCCGCCTCCGTCACCGCGATCAAATCGGGCGCCGAAGACTTCCTGACGAAACCTGTCGCAAAGGAGGCGTTGCTCGCGGCTATCGAACGTGCCTTGGCGCGCTATCGGGAGCGGCAAGGCCGGCGCGAAGCGCTCCATTCCCTGCGTGCGCGGGTATCGACCCTGACGCCGCGAGAGCGCGAAGTGTTCTCTCTGGTGGTGCATGGCAAGCTGAACAAGCAGATCGCCTTCGCGCTCGGGACCTCGGAGAGGACCGTCAAGGCGCATCGGCACGCGGCAATGGAAAAGCTCGGTGTCAGCTCCGTCGCGGCAGCCGCCTCGATCGCCGAGCGCCTCGGGATGCTGGCCGATGGAGAACGCCGCGACGATGGCTGAGCCGGGAACTCTCTTCTTCGGTCGGAAGCAGGTCCAGGTTGCCTCCCCAAAGAACAATAGCCCTCGTGAGCCCCCAAGATTCCAGGCGACGAATGCCGTCGTCAGCGCAAGTCGCGAGCAGCTCGATCTTCAAACCTTCTTCACCGCAGGGATGACCCAACTCCCGTCGAGGATCGAAGGGTCGGTTTCGCTCGGCCAGTAGAGCCGCATCATCAGAATGAATTTGCCGGCCGGCGCCGGTAGCCAGTTGGACTCCTTGTCCGCCCCCGGCGAGTCCTTTTGGACGTAGAGGTCAATCGAGCCGTCCGCATTACGCTTGGGGTTTTGCCGCGCGCTGATCGAGTAGCGGTTGATCGGATTCGCGACGAAGAAATAGTTGGCGTCATACATGGTGATCGACCAGAAGCCTTCGGCGGGAGGCAATTGGCCCTCCACGAAATGCACGACATAGTTGTTGGCACCGTCATAGGCTCGATCTTCCGCGTCCCTGAGCGAGGTCGGGTAGATGGCGTCCTGCGGGCGGTTGGCGCCGAGACCGGTGGCAGTGACCAATGCACGCATCAGGTAGTCGGTGCCATAGATGCCGGTCTTTGTGGTGTAGCCCCAGCCATTAATGTCCTTCACCTCCTTGTTGAGCTTGAACTGGAGCATGATCCGATCGAAGGCGATCTGCGGGACGCGCTTAGCGAAGTCTGCATTGAATTGCTCGCATCGAATTCCTGGCCGGCGACGAGCCCGATCCTGGCAAATCTCGCGAGCTCCGGTGCGTCAGCCGCCGCGGGAGGGTTGGCCTTCATCAGTTGCGCCAGAAGCGTGAAGTAGGCGACCGCGTCCATCCGGTTCACCTGGTCGCGCACCGCAGTCTTCATGTCGATTGAGGGATCGACCTTGCCGGGAGGCGGTTCGTACGGCTTGCCGTAGGCGCTGAGAGGCACGAGTTTCATCTGGTCTTGCAGGGCGTGAACCGCCGCGTAATCCTCCGGTGTCCCGGTGCAATAGATGCGGCCGATCAACCATACGATGCTGGTGGGTGACTTGTATTGCTTCACCTCGGCTGGAAGCGTGCCTGTCCATCCAGGCCCGGTGATGGCGTAAGTCTGTGCGCCGGTGCCCGTGGTGCGGGTGCCAGGGACCTGGAACACGTCTGTCCAGCCGTCGAGTAGCGGCATCAGGAAATAGCGGCCTTTCATGTCGGGGAGGCTGAGGACCCAGGGTTCCTTGCCAACGTCGAAGAACGCGCTCTCGTAGAGGGTATCGGCATTGGGTGCTGTGACATCCCGAAAGGAAGCGTCGGGGTATTGGCGCAGCTTGATGACATGCCCCATCGGGCCGCGCGTCCCTTCCACCTCCGGCACGTTCGTGACGATGCGTCGCGTCATCTCCATCGTGACCAAAGGGTAGCCGTAGATGTAGGCGTCGGTGGCCAGCAGGAAGTCCTCCATCCCCTCGAAGGGGGCAAACCCGTCGCCGGCCTTGGCAAAAGTGGTCATCGAGGCTCCGGCCAGAAGGCTCAAGCCACCCAACGATGCGCTACGACGCGAGATTTTCATGAGGCCTCCTTGCTGTTCCATGCCTTGATCCGCGGCATACGTTTTCACGCGCAGGCCGACATGGCGCGCCTGCGGCGAGATAGGCGTCCCTTCCGAGGACCGGCCCTCGCCGGCGGAACGGCACCGTTCCTCCCAGTATTCTCGCGCGAGCGGTACGAACGATATTGACCTTTGGGGCAAGACGGTGATGCCGGCGGCCACCCGGACAGCTGCGCAAAAGAGCTGGGATACTTCCCTAAGGAACAATAGCCCGCGGCGGCCGTTGGGCTCATGTTCAGTTCGATGAAGCCTTGAAAAATCATGCGCATCGGATGCGCGCCCGCGTGGAAGACCTATGATGTCATCGCTGGAAGGTGTCGTGGTCGCCATCGACGACGACCCGTTGATGCTGAAGGCCCTGAGACGCCTGTTGGGGGCCAGCGGCTTTGTCGTCGCGGCGTTCGAATCGGCAGAGGCTTTCCTCGCCAGCGGCGTGGTTGACGACGTGACCTGCCTCGTTCTCGACATTTCGCTCGGCGGCATGTCCGGCTTCGACCTCGCGCGTCGCCTGGCGATATCGGGACATCGTGTGCCGATCATCTTCATCACGGCCGCCGACAATGGAGCGACACGTGAAGAGGCGATCGAGGCAGGCGCCGTGGCCTATCTGACCAAGCCATTCCAGGCGGCCGTACTGATCGACGCTATTCACAAGGCAGCTCCGTTGATGACGTGAGCTGTGCCCTGGTACCCGACCGGGGCAATGGGACGCCCTTGCGAAGCCCGCGACGGATCGGTGACCCTGCACCAAAGGACAATATCGCTGCAGGCTCGTTCGCGCTTCACTCGTCTGGCGGTGGCGACATCAGGCCGCGTGCAAGAACGCGACCTTGGCGGAGGGTGATGCAGGCACCGCTGGCTTATCAATAGGCCTTTCGGCGAGGAACGCCTGGTAAGCGGCCTCGAGACGACGCGGGATTCTCAGCGGGTATTTCCGCGCGCGGCGCGAAGGTCACCCCTGGACGTTAGTATACCAATATACCTTCGGATACCTCAGCTTTACGTATGTACGATGGTGCGGCCTATCCAAGCCGATTATGGACAAGCCAAAGCACCATCCCAGAGCAAGTGGATGGAACTAACAGCAAGGGAGGGACGTTGTGGGCTTCGTATTGCTTGCCATTCTTGCCGCTCCCCTGCCGCTCATGCTCGCCATGGCTTTCAGGGACCTGTTGATTGACGAGCGGAGCGAGCCGGGCCTGAAGCCGCTGGCCTCCTTCGAGGTATCCGCGCAACCAGCATCATTGAGCATCGATCAGGCCGCACTACCGGGGAGATAGGCATCATGGTCATCGCGGCGGCAGAAGCACTGGCCTCGGGAATGCCGAGGAACGCCCCGTGCCAGACCGCCAGAGACGGGCGGCGGGCCTTCCCGTCT
>Ga0318562_10000599_pt1 | contig 15788 bp, 8 predicted proteins | sample GRESIP066b5f18_FD_203688 | JGI IMG/M metagenome (GOLD analysis project Ga0318562, IMG submission 203688) | Tropical soil microbial communities from Luquillo Experimental Forest, Puerto Rico - GRE.SIPMG.066b5f18 | ecosystem: Environmental > Terrestrial > Soil > Tropical forest > Bulk soil... | reverse complement strand
CAACCCGCCCGGCACGGACTCCGGCAACGGTTTTGCCTGTAATCTCTTGACCGACTACGGCGCGGTGCAGCCGGCCGGCATTCCGTCCATCCCTTACGGTCCGGGCATCGCACCGCAAAGCACCGTACCGGCGCCGCCGGCGGACGCAGCCCCCGCTGCCGCGGGGCGCGCTGCGCGCGCCGCACGTCCCGCCGGCGCGCCCGCGCCTGTTGCCATTCCGCTGGGCGCCGCGGGCATGGCCCAGCGTGGCACGGTCATTCCCGATGCGCCGGTGCTGGCTTACGAAAATGTCGAAGGGCCACATCCGCCGCAGGGTTCGCAATTCGCCAATGTCGCCAGCGTCGGCCTTTTGAAGAATGGTCACCTGATCGCCTTCCAGCGGCTGCCCATGTATGAGCTGATGGAATATGACGCGGACAACAAGCTGCTGCGCACCTTCGATCCCAACATCGTGTCGCGGCCGCACGCCATGTTCATCGACAAGGATGACAATATCTGGCTCTCCGACCAGCAATGCGACACGGTGGTCAAGATCAATTCGCGCGGCGATGTGCTGATGCGGCTGGGCACCAGCGGCAAGGCCGGCAGCTGGAACGAGGCGACGGGCGATCATCTGTTCAACGAGCCCACCGCTGTCGCCATCGGGCCCACGGGCGATATCTTTGTCGCCACAGGCCATGGCGGCCCTGATCCGCGCGTGGTGCGGTTCGACAAGAACGGCAAGTTCATCACCACCTGGGACCTGAAGCATGAGGACGGTTCGTCTGCCCTGATCCATGCCATCGCCGTCGACAAGAAGGGCACGGTTTTCATCGGCGACCGCGAGGTCAAGAAGCTCCTGATCTATGACGCCAATGGCAAGCATCTGAAGACGGTGCAGATGCCGGACCTGGTCTGCATGCTGTACATCGACGCCAAGGATGAGTTGTGGATGACCTCGGGCATGGACGGCATGTTCATGCATCTGAGCAAGGACGGAAAGGTCCTGGGCTATGCCGGCAAGGAAGGCTTCGGCCCCAACGAGTTCGGGGAGGCCCACGCCATGACCATGTCGCCCGACGGCAAGACCGTTTATGTCAGCGATACGGTCAACAACAACATCAAGAAATTCAAACTCAAAAACTGAACGGGTTTTTCGCGCTGGATCGGTGGGGATATCCCATCCTCAGTGCGGCGCACACCCGTGACCTGGTGGACAGCTATCCACGCCCCGCGCGTTGCTTGGCCCAAAATGTTGCTTTTGGAAACTTTGCCTTCTAAGCTTGCCGGCAATTAGTGCCCCAATTCCGCACGGCGTAAGGGTGGCCAGGTACTTTTTGGATACCGGATTTCTTCAAATCATTCGTCCTCAGGTGAGAATGAAGTTGCACCCAACCAGGCAGGTTCTGATGGAGTAGCAGCTCGTCGCGGGGAGCGCGCTTGGAAAGCGAACTAGAACAATGGTTTGCGCGGGAGATACTCCCGCTCGAACCGATGTTGGAAGGCTATTTGCGCCGCAACTGGCGTGACCAGAGTGAAGTGCCGGATATACGCCAGGATGTTTATATCCGTGTTTATGAGGCAGCCTTACGGGAAAAGCCTTTCAACTCCAAGCACTTCCTCTTTCAGGTTGCGCGCAACCTGATGATTGATCGGTTGAGACGGAAAAATGTGGTTTCCTTCGATTCAATCGCGGATTTTGACACCATCGGGGCCGTCGAGGAGCTGCCCGACCTTGAAAGGTGGACGGCGGCACGACAGGAAGTTCGAATATTGATGGATGCCGTAAAAAAATTGCCCCCTCGTTGCCGGGAAGTTATGACGCTGAGAAAGATTGATGGATTTTCCCAGCGGGAAGTCGCAGAGAAAATGGGAATCACGGAAGACACAGTTGAGCGGCAGGTTTCGAAAGCAGTTCGACTGCTGGAAAAAGCACTGCATGGCACTCGAGGTGTCCTGGTGTCAGGTGTTCGCCGACGTATGGGACGGCTTGGCCTTTTATCGAAATGAACGAGCGAGACAATATTGAGAAGGAAGCGGCTGATTGGCTGGCGCGGATTGATCGCGGGCTTGACGATCAGGGCGTTGCGTCGTTCGAGCAATGGAAAGCTGCTTCAATCGAACATCGCATTACGTTCATTCGGCTTCAGACGGTGTGGCGCCGAGCCGATAGGCTTGCCGCGTTGCGCCGACCCCGGCCGGAGATCCCGAGGCCGCAAGTCGGGTTAAAATGGCTTGCTGCGATGGCGGCAGCATTGCTGATCTGTGCAGGGAGCGGCTTCGGCTATTTCTGGGTACACAAATCGACCAGTCAACGTTTCGAGACCGCCGTTGGCGCGCAGCGTTCGATAAGTCTAGCCGATGGCACACAAATTGAACTTAACACCAATACCCTCATCCATACCTCCATGTCTCCCGGCATTCGCACCGTTAAGCTGGACCGCGGCCAAGCCTATTTCGATGTCGTGCATGACGCCCATCGTCCCTTTGTCGTAATCGCCGGCAATCGCCGCATTACTGATCTGGGAACGAAGTTTTCCGTTTTCCGCGATGGCGATCGTGTCGAAGTCATCGTGAAAGAAGGGCAGGTGCGGGTCGATGTTATCACGCCTGGTTCCAGTGACGCACCGGTTGTGGCGGAGCGCAACACCATAGTAATGGCCCGCAATACCGAGACCCTCATGGTGGCCAAGCCGCAACAAGAAATCGAAAATGAATTGCTCTGGCGTTCGGGCATGCTGGTCTTCAATCAGGAGCGCCTGGCCGATGTCGCCGACGAAATCAATCGTTACAATGTCCGGAAGATTGAGGTTGTAGGTGCCGCGCGCGATATCCGAATCGGCGGCAGCTTTCGTGCGGACAATGTAGACGTGTTAAAGCAGCTGCTGAGGGATGGATTCCGCCTCAAGGTTGTTGATGAGGGCGATAAGACAACAATTTCAAACTGAAAGGCAGCAGGATTTTTTACCGTCCGTCTGAGTGAAATAGAATAAGACTTATATACTCGGGGAGAGTAGTGAAAAATGCGCCTTTTGCGTTCCCTGGCGCTTGTTTTGGTCACTATTATTGCGACCGTGGGAATGGCGTGCGCCCAAGCCGGACATATTGATATCCCGGGAGAGGATCTGAAGGGTGCGCTCGATTCTTATATCCGCCAGTCGGGCGTCCAGCTGGTTTACAAGGCCGATGATATTGAAGGCGTACAAAGTCGCGCGGTGCATGGCGCCTTGACGCCGGAGCAGGCGCTTGATCGGTTGTTGGCAGGCACAAATATCGTCGCCCAGCGAAGCCCGACCGGGGCAGTCGTGCTGGTGCGCCAGCCCAAAAGTACGTTTGCCGCACCACAACCTGACACGTCATCCCCTGGCATTGTCGAAATTGTAGTTGTAACCGGTTCGCGCGTTATCACGGATGCCGCCGATTCGCCGACACCTGCCACGGAGATCAGCCAGGGCGAGCTGCTTGCCACTACCCCGACTGCCATTGCGGATGCTCTGAACAAGCTGCCTCAGCTTGTGGGTAGCTCGTCGCGGCGTACCGCGGGCGGAGCCAGCGGGAATGGCGGGGGCGATTTTCTAAATCTACGCAACTTTGGTCAGCAACGCACTCTTGTCCTGCAAGACGGAATGCGTGTCCCAGCATCGAACGCGAATGGTAGCGTCGATGTCAGCACCCTGCCGCAGATGCTGGTGTCACGCGTGGATATCGTGACTGGAGGTGCGTCTGCGGTGTATGGCTCCGACGCCATCACCGGCGTAATCAATTTTATCCTCGATAAGAACTTCACCGGCCTGAAGTACCAAGCGAATGTTGGTCTTTCGACCTATGGCGATGGCTTTTCCAACCAGCTCGGTTTCGCGGCGGGTACCGGGCTGCTTGGGGGAAAGGGGCATATCGAAGGGGAGTTACTTTACAGCCATCAAGATGAGATCCAAAAGCAGGACCGTCCGCAGGGCGCAGCCAACTGGTCATCCTATGGCTTGGGTACGGCTGATTCTCCCATTGATAACGTGGAACAGGGGCGTCTCAATATCTCTTCGCCCAACGGCAAAATCACTTGCGCATATTGCTCAGTCAATGGCCAGCAATTCGTTGCCAACAACGTTATAGGGCCTTTCAATTTCGGCATTCCAACTGCTACGGCATCGATTTCTCAGGGTGGTGACGGTGGTTATTGGAGCGTTGGGTCGGCACTGGGCGCCACGACGCGCGAAGAAGGTTTCGCCCGCTTCAGCTATGATCTGAGTGACAAAGCTTCGCTCTTTGTCGAACTGACTGCCGCACAAGCGCGGGTTTTCAACCATTACATACCATCGCAAATAGATGGGCAGCGGCAAACGCTCAATTTTTTCAAAAATAATCCATATCTGTCGGCCGCGACCCACGCGCAACTTGGTGATGACAGCGCTGCCGATCCCAATTGGGCCACCGACGGTAGCAACATCTTCCAAATGTGGAAGTGGATTTTACCGACTATTCCCGATCAGCCGATCGATGACCCAACTCGCCGGACCAACTCTGTACAGCGCAACCTCACCTTCACGACCGGTGCTTCCGGCCAGGTGTTTGGCGGAGTCGATTGGAGTGCCCATTATACGCACGGCGAAGCGCGCGACTCGGTCACCGGCATTAACAACGGCAACAACCAATATGCCGACGCTTCGCACGACGCGGTACTCGATAGTGGCGGTCATGTCGTCTGTTACAACGATACGGCGGCGGCAATAGCGCTTTATGGCAATATTTACCCGGGGTGCGTGCCGATGGATCCATTCGGCCCTACTTCAATCACACAAGAGGCTTATGAATATTGGTCGCGGGATACCAACGCTTCCGTCACCCAAAAATTGGATGATTTCGAAGGCGACATCAGGGGGAAGGTTTTCAATCTTCCGGCTGGTCCGATCAAAGGGGCATTGTCGGCTGAAATGCGTTGGCTTGGCTATATTGTCAAGTCGAATGCTTCGCCAACCGCGTTGGTAAATTGCCTTGGTTTGCGGTTGTGCGGCGGCTCAAATCAGACGTTATGGGACAACAACACCCTGGCAAGCGTCACGGCCGGCGAAAATGTTTGGGAGTTCTCAGGAGAAGCCAATATCCCGATTCTCAAGAACATCCCCTGGATACAGAACCTTTCTTCCGACGTGGCAGGCCGCTACACCGATTACAGCGTATCGGCAGCAGTGGAGACGTGGAAAATTGGCTTGGACTGGCGTGTGAACGACGATATTCGCATCCGCGGCACGACCTCGGTCGATATTCGTGCGCCAACGCTGAACGACCTGTACACCCCGCCTGCCCAAACCAGCATCGGTTATCATGATCTCCTGACCAACTTCGGTAATGGGCTGGAACAGCAATCGCAGGGTAATCCCGACTTGGTGCCGGAGGTTTCCAGAACGTACACGGTCGGGGTTGTATACAAGCCTTCTCGCATTCAGGGTCTGATATTTTCAGCGGATTTTTATAACATCAACCTCAAAAATGCGATCGGTACAGTTGCGGGCAGTAACACGCAGGTCGAGCAGATCTGCAATGCGTCCGGTGGCACCTCGCCTTACTGCGCTCTGTATGTGCGGCCGTTTCCGTACACAAATACTACTCCCGCCAACTATCCCACGCTGCTTTACTCAGTGAACCTCAACTCAGCCTTCGTATCTACCGAGGGTGAAGATTACGAGCTCGACTATAAGTTCGACACGGCGGATTTGGATCCTGCGCTGATGGGTTTAATCAATATTCGCGCTTTTTTAAACGTGCAGCCGAAGATTGATGCCAGCGCGTTTCCGGGTTCTCAGATCCAGCACAACGCCGGTGCGGGCGGAACAACCGCAACTGAGCATGGCCATGCCTCGATTATGGCCGGCTATTCACTTGGTGACTGGAGCGTGAGCTATCAGTTCACCTGGTACAGCGGGGAGTGGAAAAACGGCTTGTTGACAACGCCGCTTTACTACACGCAGCCGCGTGTTCCATCATTTAACACGTCGGATATCACCATCGCCAAGAAAATCAATTACGACAACGGCTCCAGCGCAAGTCTGTATATAACGGTGAATAACCTCGCCAATGCCCTCGCGCCGATTGTCACTGGCAATACTGCGAACCCGGGAGCCGGTGCCCCAATACCCATTGGCGAAGATATCATGGGCCGCTTCTTTATGATCGGCATTCGCGGCAATCTTTGATCTAAATCAGGACATGGTTTCTGGGCCACAGCGCTAGGCGGTTCTTCAAGACGACAGCTGCCCGTCCAGCCCGGGCTGCTTCTATGTGCGGTGCAGCAATGCCCTGACGCCGACAGGCTCAACCGCGTCAATGTCTTGAAAAATCGAAACGTCCGCTTGGGCGCGCTCGGTCCCAGTCCAGGTCGAACGAACCAATCCTCCGATTGCACGATGCATTCCTTCGACTGCCGCGGGCAGGGGCGAAATCGCCGGCGGTGATGCCAAAATCGATTTTGGAGAAGAAATGCGTACCGGATTTCTCCTGGCTGCTCGTCTTGGGGGGCACAGAACATTCCAAATAGGGGAAACAATGAAAAATCTGCGCGTCCTGCGGCTGCTCTCACTTGTGTCGGCCAGTGTGACGGCTATGTCAGCCTCGGCAATTGCCCAAAGCGACACGCCTGGAGCCGCCGCCGAAACGGTGGTCGTAACAGGTTCGCGCGTCATCACGGATGCTTCGAATTCTCCCACCCCGGTTGTGGCGGTCACTCAGACTGAACTTCTGAATACCACTCCCACCACCATCGCCGAAGCTTTGACCAAGCTGCCAGTTCTCGCATTCAGCTCAGGTGCGCGCAACTCCGGTGGTGCCAGCAGCAACGGCGGCGGCAACTATCTCAATCTGCGCAATTTTGGTCAGCAACGCACTCTGGTGCTGCAAGACGGCATGCGCGTGCCTCCTTCTAATGCGAACTTCAGCGTCGACGTAAGCACTTTGCCCCAGATGTTGACGTCCCGGGTTGACACCGTGACCGGCGGCGCCTCGGCCGTATATGGTTCCGACGCCATCACCGGTGTGGTCAATTTTATCATAGACAAGAATTTCGAAGGCTTGAAGTATAACGCTGCTGCGGGCCTTTCCACTTATGCCGACGGCTTCAGCCAGCGTTATGGCGTGGCGGCAGGCACCAGCCTTTTCGGCGGCAAAGGTCATCTCGAAGGAGAGCTGGGGTGGAACCACCAGGATGAAGTGCTGACACCGGCCCGCCCGCGCGGCCAGGAATACTGGTCTTCGTATGGCTCTGGCGGGACAAACACTCCCAACACCGGCAGCGGGCAAATCACCAATTTCACGCAAGGCCGCCTGACACAGGAAACCATCTACGGCCAGATTTATTGCACCAGCTGTTCGGTCAATGGCCAGGAATTTCGCCAGAACAACGTCATCTCGCCTACCTATAACGGCATCCAGACCCCGACCAGCTCGCTCGAACAGGGCGGCGACGGCGGCTGGTGGAGCGTCGGCACGGTGAATGCTGCAACGACCCGTTCGAACGGCTTTGCCCGCTTTAGCTACAACCTGGATAAAGATACGCTGTTCTTCGTTCAGGCAACTGCCGCGGAAGCGCGGGTGTACAGCACGTTTATACCTGTACAGGAAGATTTCCAGCGCCAGAACATCAACTACTTCAAGGACAATCCGTTCCTCTCGGCGGTTGACCAGGCAAAGCTGGGCAATAACGGCTTGCACGATTCAAGCAATATTTTCCAGGTGTTGGAGTGGGTCGATCCGCTGCTTCCGCAGAACGCGGCGACGGAAAATATGACCCGCCGCACCAATTCCACCCAGCGGAATCTCGTCGTTACGACAGGTTTGAACGGTTCAGTGTTCAACGATTACAGCTGGGAAGTCCACTACACCCATGGCGAAGCTCGTGACTCGGTCAAGGGCATCAACAACGGCAACAACCAGTATCACGACGCCCAGCAAGATGCGGTGCTCCTTAACGGCCAGATCGTCTGTTACAACGATACCCCGGCCGCAATTGCGTTGTATGGCAATATCTATCCCGGTTGCGTTCCGATCGATGCGTTCGGACCGACCGGGATCACGAAAGAGGCCTTTAATTATTGGTCCAGGACGACAAAATTCGCCTTGACCAATACAATGGACGATGTCGCCGCTGACATTGCGGGCGATGTCTTTCAGTTGCCGGCGGGCCCGATCCGCGCAGCGCTTTCGGGCGAAATGCGCTGGCTCAGCTATATCGTCAATTCCAACGCCTCGCCGACCCAGACTGTGAATTGCTATGGGCTTCGTCTTTGCGGCAATTCGATCCAGGCGTATTGGGATAACAACACCCTGGCCAGCGTATCGGCCAACGAGAATGTGTGGGAATTCTCGGGTGAAGTTAATGTCCCGATCCTGAAGGATCTGCCCCTGATCCAGAACCTGTCCTCCGACATCGCCGGCCGCTACACCGACTACAGCGTCTCCGGTGCGGTCGAGACCTGGAAGGTTGGCCTGGATTGGCGCCTGAATGACGATATCCGCGTTCGCGCCACCACCTCTGTCGACATTCGGGCGCCTTCGCTAAACGATCTGTATCAGCCCGCCACGCAAACCAGCATCGGGTTCAATGATATTCTCACCCAGTTCGGAAACGGGCTGGAACAGGTCGCGCAAGGCAATCCCAATCTGGTACCGGAAGTCTCGCGAACCTATACGGCGGGTGTGGTGTATACCCCATCCTATATTCCGGGCCTGACGTTCTCGGTTGATTACTACAATATCAACATGAAGAACGCGATCGGCAACATCTCCGGCAACAATGTTCAGATCCAGAATCTTTGTAACGCCTCTCTCGGTTCGTCGCCATATTGTGCGCTCTTCGTTCGGCCGTTCCCTTATACGAACACCACGACGGCCAATTATCCCTTGTATGTTTTGTCCGAAAACTTGAATTCCGCCTATCAGGCGACCGAGGGCGAGGATTACGAGCTGGATTATGGATTTGACGTGGCGGACGTGGAATCCGATTTGGCTGGTCTGGTCGATCTCCGCGCGTTCTTGAATGTGCAGCCATTGGTTGACAGCATCACATTCCCTGGTGCGCAAATCACCCATACCAATGCCCAGAAAGGCCATGCTGCGATTATGGCGGGCTATACGCTCAACAATTGGAGCGTGAATTACCAGCTGACTTGGTTCAGTGATCTCCATAAAAACCAGTTCTTTCAGACGCCGACCTACTATGCCCAGGAACGCGTTCCGTCCTTCAACACTTCGGATATCACCGTCAGCAAGAAGATTGCCTTCGACAACGGTTCAATTGCGAGTGTGTATGTCTCTGTACAAAACGTCTTCAATGCACAAACACCCGTTGTCACGGGATCGGCAGGAAATCCTGGCGTTGGCCTGGCGTCACCCGCCGGCGAGGATACGATGGGCCGATACTTCACGATCGGTATTCGCGGCAGCATGTAACCGCGAGCCGGCGGCACGATCCCCCTGGGGGCCGCAGCGCAATGCTGCGGCCCATTTTTTCCAGCGAACTGCCTGACGTATGGGGTGAAGACATGAAGTTCGAAAATAGAGAAAACAGTTCGGTTGCTGTAACGGCCGGCCTATGACGATGGCCGTGCGTACAAATAGGGTGATCCCAGCCATAGTAGCTGTGGCGATTGCGTTTGCTGTTCTCATGGTGCCAAGCCACAGGGCTGACGCCCAGGATCATGGTGTGACGCCTGCCGACATCGAGCGCGGCGGCCAGACCTACCTGTCCAATTGCGCCGTCTGTCACGGTCCAAACGGCGACGGCATTACCGGTGTGAACCTGTTCAGCGGACAGTTTCGCCATGCAACTACCGACCAGGATCTGGTCAATATCATCAAGAATGGCCTTCCCGGCACGCCGATGCCGCCCTTCAACCTTCAGGATGCACAGGCAGGGCAGATCGTGGCCTATTTGCGTTCGCAACCGGGGACCAGCGCCACATCGAAAATCGCAGGGCTGCGAGGCGATCCCGCCAACGGCAAGCTTATTTTTGAAGGCAAGGGCGAGTGTTTGAGCTGTCATCGCCTGCAGACCGCGTCGGGCAAGGTCGGCGGTTTCCTGGGCCCAGACTTGAGTGGCATCGGCTCAATCAGGCGTTCAATTGACCTGGAACGTGCGCTGACCGATCCGAGCGCCGTTATTCGCACGGACGAGCGTGTCGTGCGCGTGACACCGAAGAGTGGCGCTGCTGTGATTGGTCGGTTGCTCAACCAGGATACGTATTCGGTACAGCTTATCGACAATCAAGGGGAGCTGCGTTCGTTTCAACAGGCCGATGTGCGGCGGGTTGAGATTTTAACAGCTTCCGTCATGCAAACCTTCGCGGATAAATTCACGATGCAGGAGTTGGCTGACATGGTCAGCTATTTGCAATCTCTAAAGGCGCCGTTACCAGCAGGCGGTGGCCGCGGCAATGGTCGAGGTGGCCTTGCTGTTGGAAGAGGTGGGTGATGATGTCTCGATTCTTACGATTGATCCCGGCCGCTCTGTTGCTGGCGTGCGTCGCGGCTGCATCGGGTGATGCGCAGGTGACATCTGAACGTCTGTTGCATGCCGATCATGAACCGCAAAACTGGCTGACCTATTCCGGCACGGTCACTGGACAGCGTTACAGCACGCTGGCGAAGATCACGCCCCAGAATGTCAAGAATCTGGAACTGGCGTGGGTGCTACAGTCTCATCCGCCGGCCGAAGCAAGTTCGAAATATGAAGCCACATCGCTGGTCGTAAATGGGGTCATGTATACCGTTCAGCCACCGAATGTGGTGGTGGCGCTGGATGCTGCATCAGGCCGCATCTTTTGGACCTACGCATACAGTCCTGCGGGGGCGGCGCGTCAATGCTGCGGCCGCATCAATCGCGGTCTGGCAATCCTCGGCAACACCCTGTTCATGGGGACCATTGACGGCAATCTCGTGGCAATCGATGCGCGGGATGGCCATCCGCTGTGGACTACACAGGTTGGAAGGCCCGAGGCTGGCTATTCGGTGACGGTGGCGCCGCTGGTCGTGAAAGACAAAGTGATCGTGGGCCCGGCCGGCGGCGAATACGGCATCAGCGGTTTTCTGGCAGCCTATGATCCTGCGACCGGCAAGCAGATCTGGAAATTCAACACGGTTCCAACGCCGGGAGAGCCTGGAAATGAAACCTGGGCGGGCGATTCCTGGAAGCATGGCGGGGGCTCGATCTGGACGACAGGTTCCTACGATCCCGACTTGAATCTGATCTATTGGGGAATCGGCAATCCCGGGTCGGATTGGGATGGCGATGCCCGCATGGGAGACAATCTCTATACCAGCTCTGTCGTTGCGCTGGATGCCGACACGGGCAAGCTCAAATGGCACTATCAGTTCACCCCGCATGACGAATTCGACTTCGATGCGACGCAAGTGCCCGTTTTGGCCGATATGAACTGGCAAGGCGGCCCGCGCAAGCTGTTGCTGTTCGCGAACCGTAACGGCTTCTTCTATGTTCTCGACCGAGTGACGGGGCAATTTTTACTCGGAAAGCCTTTCGTCAAGGTGACCTGGGCAAATGGATTCGACGACAAGGGTCGTCCTCTGAACCGTGTGGGCCCAACGACAGAAGGCGCTCTTATCTATCCGAACAACCAGGGCGGCACCAACTGGTACAACCCTTCGTTCAGCCCGCGTACAGGCCTGTTCTATATTCCCAGCTGGATGGACACGTCTTCCGTGTTCACCAAGCGCGCCGATGAGTACCAGGAGGGCAATCAATTTAACGGCGGGGGGGCCACGCATGATGTGCCTGCACTGCGTCCGCCGGTAACAAATACGCGTGCGCCTGGAACGGGCTATGGCGCAATCCAGGCGGTTGAGCCGCATACTGGGGCGGTGAAGTGGCAATTCAAGATGGCTGACGTGACCGGCAGCGGAGTGCTGTCCACCGCGTCCGGGCTGGTGTTTGCCGGAGGCCGCGAAGGCTATTTTTACGCCCTCGATGCAAACACCGGCACGATGTTGTGGAAGGCCATGGTGGGAGGGGACGTCGCCGCCGGTCCGATCACTTATGCGGTCGGTGGGAAACAGTTCGTTTCCGTTCCCGCCGGCGATGCCATTTTCACGTTCGCGTTACGACAATAGTTAGAAGTAAGTCGCCAGGCGGTTGCGAAGGTCGGAGGTTTTGACATGCGCTTGTACGGTTTTGTGATGGCGTTTCTGGCGGTACCCGTTCTGGCGCTGGGGGCGCCCGGCAGCGGCGACTGGCCGACCTATGGGCGCGACAAGGGCGGCCAGCGCAATTCGCCCCTGACCCAGATCACGCCCGCCAATGTGAGCGGGCTGCAACCTGCCTGGGTCTATCACATGAAGCCGGCGATCAGCGATGCGGCCGTCGCCTCCGCCGCCGCCAAGCAGCCTGTTGACGAGAATGTCCCGGCGGCGAAGCCCAAGCCGCAATTCCTGCAGTCCCAGATGACGCCGCTGGTGGCGGACGGGCGCATGTATATCGCCACGCCTTATGGCTATGTCGCGGCGCTGGATCCCACAACCGGCAAGGTCTTGTGGAACACACCGGTCGGCGGCCCCCCCGACGCGGCGCCAGACCTGCGCGGTGTGGAATATTGGGCGGGCAACGCACAAAACCCGGCTCGGGTCGTGTTCGGCACCTCCGATGGCCGCCTGGTCGAACTGGACGCGGCGACCGGCGCTTTCGTGCCGTCATTCGGCGACAAGGGTTCCATCAACCTGAAAACCGACGATATGATGCGCGGCTTTCCCGACGCGCAATATCTTCTGACCTCGCCGCCGCTGGTCACCGGCAATCTGATCATCCAGGGCGCGCGGGTGCAGGAAAGCCCGCTGCAGGGTGCGTCCGGCGATGTGCGCGCCTGGGATGTGCGCACCGGCAAGCTGGCCTGGACGTTTCACACCATTCCGCTGCCGGGCGAGCCCAATTACGGAGACTGGAAGCCCGGAACCGAGGTCAAGCGTTCGGGCATGAATGTCTGGGGCTTCATGAGTGTCGATGAAGCGCGGGGCATTCTCTATATGCCGGTCGCGGGCGCCACCTACGATCGCTATGGCGGCGACCGCCCCGGCAACAACCTTTACGCCAGCTCCTTGGTGGCGTTGAACGTGAAGACCGGAAAATATCTCTGGCACTTCCAGCTTACGCATCACGACATCTGGGACTTCGACACCCAGTCGGCTCCGATTCTGTTTCAGGCCAAGATCGGCGGACGGAGTGTTCCGGCGGTCGCCATCACCAGCAAGGCTGGCCTGATGTTCCTGTTCGACCGGGTGACGGGCAAGCCCCTGTATCCGATCACCGAGACGCCGGTCCCGCCCAGCGATACGCCCGGCGAGGTCGCCTCGCCCACCCAGCCGATTCCGGCCACAGACCCGGTGTCGCGCACGTCCTTCAAATATCCCGACGACATCACCGACGTGACGCCCGAACTGCACGCCTATTGCGATAATCTGTTCACGTCCAAAAACATGAAGGGCTTGGCGATGTATGAGCCATTCCCGTTCAGCCAGCCGGGCGTGCATTTCCCCGGCACCGAAGGTGGTAACGACTGGGAAGGCCAGGCCTTTAATCCGGCCACTGGCTATCTGGTCCTGCCCGCCAACAATATGGGCGTCATGTACCAGATGGTTCCGGGCAGGGACGGCATTGCCTATCGCAGCCAGGGCGGAATTTTCCGCGATCCGGCCACGCGCAACAATTGCGTGAAGGGCCCCTGGGCAGTGCTGGATGCGTTTGACACCGCCACCGGCAAGCTCGCCTGGCAGGTTCCGCTGGGCGTCAGCGACGATCTGCCCGCGGCTGTGCAGAATACCGGCCGGCCTGGCCATGGCGGCGCCATCACCACCGATAGCGGCCTGGTGTTCATCGGCTTCAGCGACGACCAGCGGTTCCGCGCGTTCGACGTACGCACCGGCAAGACCCTGTGGGTCTGGAAGCTGGAGGCCAATGCGCTGGCGACGCCGGTAACGTATCTGGGCCACGACGGCCGCCAATATGTGGCCGTCACCTCAACAGGCGGCAGCTATGTGGGCACACCCATCGTCAGCGACACCCTAACCGCATTCGCGTTGCCGAAATAGAATGGGGGCATGAGGATGCCGAATTTTAAACGGAAAATGACAGCGGCGATCGTCAGCGTTGTCCTGGCATTGCCGTGCATGGCCGAGGCCGCCAAAGCCCTGCCACGCTATTCCGTCAAGACGATCGGCGACATCGTGCAGCTGCATGACAACAAGACCGATTCAACTGTCTCGGTGCTGATCGGTACCAGTAACGCATATGAATTCGTGATTCACGGCAAGAACGTGATCAGCATGAACACCCCTTCGACCACTGCTCTGCGCAATAGCCCAGGCCTCAACGGCATCCCGTTCCTTGCACCTTTTGCCATCAGGCTTGACGAGATGGATTTTTATGCGAACGGCAAGAAGTATAGCTTCGATGCGGGGATTGGGAATATACGCCCGCCCATTCCAACTCATGGCCTCCTGACCAACACGCACGACTGGAAGCTCGTGACGGCCAAGGCTGACGCCAACAGCGCCTATCTTGTTAACAAGCTGGATTTCTACCGCAATCCCGACTGGATGAAGCAATTTCCCTTTGCCCAGACCTATACCATGACAATGCGGTTGAAGGACGGGACACTGGAAGTGAATTTGAAGATCGACAATCTCAGCAATCAGCCCCTACCGGTATCGATCGGTTATCACCCCTATTTCGCGCTGCCGGAAACCGATCGCAATCATTGGTCGCTCGACATAGGTGCCGATACCCACTGGGTGGGAGCCGGAAGCGCAGCCCTGCCGACCGGCGAGAAAGAGCCATCAGACACCTTCTTCGGCGGCGATCATCACAATGTGCCGCTCAACCGCCTCACGGATAAGCGTTTCGACGACGTATTCAGCGATTTGGATCGCGATGCGCAAGGCCGCGCCAGCTTTATTATTAAAGGCGACACGACATCGATAAAAGTCACTGCCGGCCCTAAGATGAAGGCTTTCTATCTGTATTCAGAGATGCTGGGCGCACCTGTGCGCACCGGCCCACCGGCAGCAGTCGGAGGGGTAGCGCCAGCTCGTCCGCAGATCGCTCCCGTTGCGTATGACGGTCCCGTCGTGCCGCTTACCGCACCGAACGATGTGCCGAGGACTACTCGTGGCTTCGTCGCCTTGGAGCCTCTGTCCGGTATCACCGATGACATGAACATGGTCCAGAAAGGCCAATATAACGAGTTGCAATACGTCGCTCCGGGTGCGTCGTGGAGCGACAGTATCTGGATCACCCCCAGCGGCTATTAGGCGCGTTAAAAGCGTTGTTCGTAATTGAATTTGTCTTGGGCTGCGGCCTCATCGGCCTTCAACAAACCGATCGTTCCGGGTCGGGCAAATATTGGGTGCGTAAATGCTTCGACGAAAATGCCTGGGTCCAATTATGCTGAGCATGATGACAACGGCCCAGGCTCAACCGTCGCCAGGGAAGGCGCTCGCTGATCAAGCGCCGATTGAGGCCGTCCGTCCACGTCCGCCAGCAGACCCGCGTTATGCAGAGGCGCCGCGCGCCCGGGCACCTTCTCTTGCCCAGGCATTGGAGGCTTCGACGACGGCGGTCGCGGAATGCAACAAGCTCGGTTATCATTGTACAGTGCAGGTTAGCGATGCGGCAGGCGAAATTGTCGTCCTTCTCAGCGGTGACGGCGCCGGTATGCGCTCGCTGCATCTCATGAAGCCGAAGCCGGTGTCGGTCTATATGCACAAAGTGGCGAGTTCAAACGCTCGGGAGCTCGCGAAAACCGATCCGCAATTGGCCGAAC
>Ga0318562_10000594_pt1 | contig 15848 bp, 14 predicted proteins | sample GRESIP066b5f18_FD_203688 | JGI IMG/M metagenome (GOLD analysis project Ga0318562, IMG submission 203688) | Tropical soil microbial communities from Luquillo Experimental Forest, Puerto Rico - GRE.SIPMG.066b5f18 | ecosystem: Environmental > Terrestrial > Soil > Tropical forest > Bulk soil... | reverse complement strand
CGTGTTGATGGCCGCGCCACCCAACATCGTCAACGCGCAGCGTGCATCCGTCGGATGGGATGGCCGACGGGACAAGCCTGCGCTCCTGGTCATCGACCCGCGAGTGCCGGGCCAGCGGCCTGACTCGCCGCTCGGCTCCGTTCTCGGCAGACCGTCGCCGGACACCGTGCTGGGCCGCCATTTCAGCGCGGTGATGGAGAGCAGGGCGGTTCTGCCGAACGTGGCCACCTCGGTCGAGTTGTTTCGCCGCACCGACGCAGGGCGTGCGTGGCTGGCCGACCTGCTGGAGCAGGCGCCGAGCAGGTTGCTCTATGTGGGTCACGCGACTGCCGCTGACGGTGACGTCGGCCATGCGGACCGCGCTGCACTGCATCTGGCGGACGACCGTCCGTTGACCGCGTCGGATCTGATGTCTGCGAAATTGCCGTTTCCGCCCCGCGTCGCGCTGCTGGCGTGCGCGTCCGGCGGCGACTATCAATTCGACGAGGCGACGGGCCTGGTGGCCGCGATGATCCTGTGCGGGGCGCAATTGGTGACAGCGACGCTGTGGTCGCTACCCACCGCGGCCGGCTATCGGCAGTTCGTCCCGACTTCCGTTGAGCCGACTGTTGATCCGATGGCCGACGCGATCGTCGCCGTCGACCGGGCGCACGAGGAGCCCGATGCGGGCAGCGCGGTGAATCGGTGGCAGCGCGAGCAGATGCGACGTTGGCGCGACGGTGATGTCACCGCCAGCCCGTTGTATTGGGCCGCGTTGGTCACCTTCGCCGTCGACGGCGCCCGCTGAATCTCAGCTTGGCGGCACCGCGATCGCGACGGATGACTCGTCGTGTGGCCGGTAGTAGGTGTAGACGACGCTGCCCGGCGAGACCTTCGACATGGAAGACGCGGGCACCAAAGCGGTTTCGTGTGCCGGGAATTGGCCGCCTGCGGGTCTGCGTACCATCACGTCGAGCACGACCTCGCGGTGGTCTTCGCAGGTTTCGCCGGTGGTTCGCATCGCGGTGACGACGCCGTGCGACCGGGTACCGTGCCGGATGAGCTCCACCTGGTGGCCGGTGAGCAGCCCTTTGCGGACCATCATCTGGTCGAATGCGGCGCGCACCGCGAGCATGTCATCGGCGAGCGAAAGGTGTTCGCGCGCTGCAGGGTCGAACGCAACCAACAGCACGGCACCCGGGCGCAGCGCGGACGCGACCGAGTCGTCGCACAGCCTGCCGGTGAATCTCTGGCCCGTCACACTCTCCACCTCGACGGTGACCACTTCTTCGATCTTCTGAACCGTGCCGACACCGACGTCGGGTGTGGCTTCTGGATTATCCGACGGGCGAGGGCGGGACAGCAGCACCGTGGCCGCCACACCGATTCCGATAGCGGCCAGGAAAGTGAGCAAGAACGCGGTGGGCATGGCATTAGCGTCGCCCATCCGACCGGCTACCGAACCCAACTTTCCGGCTAGGAGATGAACACAGGCACTCCTATCCTCTAGTGATGACCACGGGCGCCCCGACGGACACGGCGATTGCCGTCGTGCGTCCGCGGCAGGCGGTCATCGATGGCGCCTGGCGGGCGATCGGACCGGGAGTCGAGGTGCTCAGCGGCGACGACGGTGGCCCGCTGCGCCGCACGGTCAAGAGGATCGTCGACCCGCTGGTGCTTCGGCTGCGGTCGAACACCCAGTTCTCGGCGCCGTTCGTCGACGCGGGCGTTGCCGCCGAGATGCACGAAGCCATCGTCGGCCATGGCCCCGCGCTGCGGTCCGCCGCGGCGTGGTTCGAGATCCTCAAACGCGAGCGGCGCAGGCTGCGAATAACCACAGGAAACGCACAGGAGTTGTATTTTCCCGTCTGCTTCGAGCTGGCGATCACGAAAGGTGCGCCCGCCCAAGAGGATCACGAAGCCGCTGCGACGGTGCTCGGTCAGATTCACGGCGAACGCGACCGCAACGCAATCGAGGTGCTGAACCGGTTCGTATCCGATCAACAAGTGATCGCTAAGCTTTCCCAGCAGCTCGACCACAGCTGGCGCGATATCCGCGAAGGCACCGAAATCACCGGACCGTTCCTCGCGGGGCTGACGACGGTCCTCGGTCCTGCAGACAGTCACACCGCCGCGGTGGCGCGCCAGCGCGTCTGGTCGGCCCTGATCGCCGACGCCACGCCCTACAACCTCGGGGCGAAGGCACACAGGACGTCCTCGGATCTGCCGTGGTCGATCGCCGACATCGGGCTGAGTTCCGTTGAGCCGCAACAACCCCCGACGATCATTGGCGTAACATCTGGCGATCGTCCTTTGAATCGTTCGGTCGTCGACCGTGTGCGCGCGACGCTGCGGCGTGCGATGGACCGCGACGAGCTGCCCGACGTCCCGCTGCTGTGCGCCGAGGAGGTCGACCGGTCGTGCGCGCCATGGGGGCTGCTTGCCGAGGACAAGCAGGCCGCAATGATCGCGGGGATCGAGGTGGCGGTGGACCTCGCCCCGCTGGTCGAGGCCGCGACCACCCGCTACCAGCTGGCGGGCACGATCCAGGCGCGAATGCGCAAGGAGGCGTACGTGCTTCATGCGCGCCGTTATCTCGCCGCGGGTGGGCCCATCCATCCGCGCCAGCAGCAGGTGATCGACGACCTCGTCGCGTTCGCGCGTCCGTACCTGAGCCGGCTCTGGGCGCGGTTGCACGGGCGTGACGTCTGGCAGGAGCCCTGCCAGGACGTCGACGACCTGCGGGCACTGCTCGAGGGTGTCGCACGGTCGGTGAGCCTCGACCATCGTCAGCGGATCAAGGCGATGCTGCAGGTGGCGGGATGAAACTGGTCGCCGATTCTGGTCTGTGGAGCACCGGCCCGCTGGTCGCGCCGACTCCCTTGGTCGCGGTCCTTGAAGTCAGCGGTGCCGTGTTGTCCTGGGGTATCGACGATGAGCCCGGCGCTGCGGCGATCACGTTCACCGACCTGGCTCAGGCCGACTGGTTGTGGCGCGTGGTCGGCGAGTCGGGCCATAGCGCACTTGCTTCCGCACTGAGCGGCCGCCGACCAGAAGAGGCGCAGACCGTCGAATTGGCAGGCGTCGGCCTGCAGCCGGGTTCGGTCGATGAGCTGCGCCGGCTGGCGATTGGTCATTGGTTGCGGCGCTGGTGGCCCGCCAGCCACCGGGATGGCATCGCGGCCCTCGACCCTGCGGTGCTCGATGCGGAGATCGCGCTGCTGACCGCGGCCGCGCAGGACTTCTTCGCCGACGACACGTTCGATTCGGATGTGGCGGGGCTGCTGTCGCCGCATACGGCGGCGCTCGGCGCACACCTCCGGAGCGGAGATCCACGCGTGGTGGAGTTGGTCAGGGCGGCAACCGAGCTGACCGATGACGTAGGTATCGCCCTCGCCGAACCGGCCGAGGCGATGCCGCGCCGTGACGACTTTGCACTGGCGGCAGGGTCGGACGGCCGGCAGAACACCGTTGGCGCGGTGGCACACGGAACGAGCTCACTCGACTGGGCGGGCGTTCCGCCCGGGGTGTTCGATGCCGCGGAGAACACCATCGAATGGCGCCTGGTTGCGACGGACGCGGCAACGAACGCGGTTGTCGGAGTGGCGTTGTCGGGCATAGCCTCGCCCAGTGGCATCGCCGTTCACGTGCGATCGGGCGATTTCAGCGGTGCGGGCATCCTCGATGGCGACGGCCGGGCCACCTTCCCGATCGTCGACGCGCAGCGGCAGCCCATCACGGAATCGGTTGCGTGGAACCATGACTGGCGCACGACCGCGGTGGTGGTCGGTGTCCCCGTGGAAGAGTCGGTGCAACCACGGGAGCGGGTCCGCGACTTCGCACGGTCGCGATTGGCCCAGCCTGGGGCAGACGCGTTCCTCGCCGAGATTCTCGCAGCCGAGGCCGATTACTGAGAGTCGCCGTCTTTTCGGCGCATCGACTCGCGAATCTGCTCCAGTCGTTCGGCAGCCGCGCGCTGGCGTTCCTCATACTGTTCCTCGACGGAGCGCCCTTCGGGGGTCTCGGCTGCCAATTCGGTGGCGCCGATCGCCGTCCCGTACCGCGTCTCGATCTTCTCCCGCACAGATTCGAAGGTCGGAATGCCGTCAGGTGTGTACCCGCTGTCGGCGGACGCAGCGGGTGGCGGCGCCGGTCGAGGCTCCAGCGCTTTGGCGGTGGCCTCTCGAGGCTCAGGCGTGGGTTCCTCGTCAGCGGGGGAGTCGCCGGACATGGGCCTCACAGTACTCGGCTTTGTTGGAACCGCCGTCGGCCTTCGTGCGCGGTGAGACACTGCGCCAATGTTGACGATGCCCGATACGCGTTACGCGAAGGGCCCTTCGGGCAGCATTGCGTATCAGGTCATCGGAAACGGGCCGATGGACCTCGTCATCGTGCCTGGCTGGTTCTCGCATATCGACAAGAGCTGGGAAAATCCGGCGTGGCGCGCCTACATCGAAGAGTTCGTGTCGTTTGCGCGGGTGATCATCTACGACAAGTCAGGCACCGGTCTGTCCGATCCAGTCGACGGCGTACCGACCGTCGAGAGCCGCGCTGACGACTTGCGTACCGTGCTTGACGCCGCACACTCCGAACGCACAGCAGTATTCGGGTTCTCCGAAGGCGGCGTTATCGCCACGCTGTTCGCCGCCACCTACCCGGAGCGAGTCAGCGCACTGATCCTGTTCGGCACGGGCGCGGGCGGATCCCTCGGCGATCTCGACGCCGTGACGAGGGGAAAGTCCATGAGCGTGTTGGCGAAGATCCGGTCGACGATCGACCACTGGGGCGAGGGGCAAACCATCGATTGGGCGAATCCGAGCCGTAAAGACGACCAAGAAGCACGGCGGATGATGGGGGCTTTCGAACGAGCCGCCATGAGCCCGAAGATGGCGCTCATCACGTGGCAAGCGTTGCTATTACAGCTCGACATGTCGGACATCCACGGGAGCGTCCGCGTTCCGACGCTGGTACTGCATCGCAAGGACGACGCTATCCCGGTGGGACTCGGACGCGCACTCGCGGCGAGGATCTCGGGTGCCCGATTCGTCGAACTCGATGGCGTCGACCACCTTCCATGGGAGGGCGACCACAAGTCGGTCACGGGCGAGGTTGAGGAGTTCCTGACCGGGCAGCGCCATCAGGGCCCACCGGATCGCGTGTTAGCCACCGTGTTGTTCACCGACATCGTCGACTCCACCGGTCGCGCAGCGGAACTCGGCGATCAACGGTGGCGGGAACAACTGCAGCAACACGATGAGCTGGCGCGCGCCGAAATCGCCTCTTACCAAGGCAGATTCGTCAAGCACACGGGCGATGGCCTGCTCGCCACGTTCGACGGTCCCACCAGAGCTGTCGAGTGTGCCACGGTGCTCGCCGAACGCATGCCGCAGATCGGGCTCGACATTCGCAGCGGGCTGCACACAGGGGAGTGTCTGCGACGCGGTGACGACATCGGTGGGATCGCAGTCCATATCGCTGCACGGATCGCGGCGAAGGCGAAATCGAAAGAAGTGCTCGTCTCAAACACCGTCAAGGATCTCGTCTACGGGTCGGGGATCACATTCGACGATCGCGGTGCGCACGTCCTCAAGGGCGTGCCGGGTGAATGGCGGCTGTACGCCCCGACGGGCCATCACGATCCAGTCGAGGAAGCGCTGGGTGCTGCCGACGTGCCATAACGGTCCCAATAGCGCGCCATCTTCTCCCAGTAGACGAGCGTCAGTGCCATCTGCAGAGCACAGGCCACCACCGCAAGGGTGAGCCGATGGCGGGCGCCTGCGATGATCGCGACGAGGGCGACCAGCGATGTCGCGGTTGTCAGGCCCTTCGCGGAGTCCCGTTTCGGGCCGGTCACCGAGAGTTCCTCGCCGAGAATCGCGCGGGTGGCCCATGCTCGATCGTTGGGCGGCTTCGGGAAGATCACCGGGTTGGCGGCTAGCCATGCGGCCACAAGGGCGGCATCGCGTGGACGTCGCGTCCACACGGGCACGAGTACCAGCGGTGTGCTCGCCCAACGCGTCCATGCACTCCACGGACTTGAATGCCGGGCGAACATCCACCGCCGAAAGGTCGCGAGCTGAGTCGAAAGGCCCACGACCCCTTTCTACCTCGCGGCGGCCTGTTCGAACGACGGGCCGACGGGGCGAGTCGGGAACGGTGTCCGCGGGACATCGGGCGTGCCGATCTGGCCTGCTATCCACGGCAGCGCGGCCGCGAACGCGTGTGAGGCGAACGGCCAGTCGTGCTTGCCCGGTTGGCTGACGACCGCACAGGAGATGCCGTGAGCCGAGCCGAGGGCGCACAACGAATTGGCCGCCCCGGCCTGGTCGCGCGTGTTATGCGATGAAGAAATCGCCGCGGACGAGCCGTTGATGTCGAACCAGCCCGCCAAACCGGAATAGAGGCCGTGCCGGTTGATCACGGTTGTCGGGTCGAATGCAGCCCACGCGTTGGGATTACCGCCGAACAGTCGCGCGATGGTCTGGGCCTTGTTGCCCGAGTTGGGTCCGATATCGCCGGCGATGTCCTCGAATGCGCGAAATTTTTCGGGGTGCATCACCGCAAGATCGACCGCGCAGGTGCCGCCCATCGACCAGCCCGCGACGGCCCATTTCGACCGATCCGGGCTCACGCCAAAGTGCGACTCCATGTACGGCACAACGTCTTTGATCATGTGGTCGGCTGAGTTGCCGCGTGTTCCGTTGACACATTCGGTGTCGTTGTTGAACGCGCCACCGGGGTCGACGAATACCAGCACCGGGGCGTTGCCGTGATGGGCGGCGGCGAAGTCGTCGACCGTCTTGATGGCCTGGCCGGTGCGCAGCCAGTCGGCGGGAGTGTTGAACTCGCCGCCGATCATCATCAGTGTCGGGAGCTTTGGCGGCGGGGTGCTGGCATACCAGGCAGGCGGGAGGTAGACGAGCTCGCTGCGGTGCCGGAAGCCCGACCCTGCATTGCCTGTGTCGACCGCCACCACCGTGCCTTTCGGTGGCATCTTGTGCAGCTGCTGTAAGGCGGTGACGGTCACCTGATCGGTCTCGTCCGGCAGCGGGCCTGCGGTCAGCTGGTTCCAGGCGGACTGCACGGTCTGGAAGTAGCCGACCCAAATATTCAGCGCCAGCCCGGCGCACACCACGCAGAGGGGGACCGCCGCGAGGGAGACACCACGTCGCCACCATTGGGTGCTGCGCCATCCGACCACCAGTACGGCGGCCGCGAAACCGGACAGCCCGACCCAGATCCAGAGTGCACGAGGGGCGGGATTGTCGGAGAGCCCCTGCGATGCGACATACCAGTAGGCCGACGCGGCCAGTGCCGCGCCGACGATCAGTGCCCACGGCAGCCAGCGCACCTGCCAGCGGCCGCTGCGCCTGCTGATCGCAGCGATCAGCACGATGGCCGCGATGATCTGCACGGTTGCCGGGAGCCAGCCATGGATTAAGGAAAGGTGGTGGCGAAACGAGTCGGGTAACGTCACGGCAACATGGTGAACTCGCTACCTTGGGGGTAGCTGGGAAATCGCCGTTAACGTGGTTTGGCCAATGGGAACGGCAGCGTTTCCCGAATGCTGCGGCCCGTGATCAGCATCACCACCCGGTCAACGCCCATACCGAGACCGCCCGTCGGCGGCATCGCGTACTCCATGGCCTGCAGAAAGTCCTCGTCGAGCTCCATCGCCTCAGGATCGCCACCGGACGCCAGCAGAGACTGTTCCTGCAGTCGTCTGCGCTGCTCGACCGGGTCGGTGAGTTCGCTGTAGGCGGTGCCCAGCTCGACACCCCACGCGACGAGGTCCCAGCGCTCGGCAACGCCGGGGATGCTGCGATGCGGCCGGGTCAGCGGCGACACCGACGTCGGGAAATCCTTGTAGAAGGTGGGCTCTTTGGTGCGGTCCTCGACGAGCCGCTCGTACAGTTCGAGCACGACCGCGCCGGCGTCCCAGTGGGTGAGGTAGGGGATGTCGGCGGCATCGCACAGCCTCCGCAGCGACGAAATGTCCGTTTCGGGCCCGATCTCCTCACCGAGTGCTTCCGAAACGGCCCCGTGCACCGTCTTGACCGTCCACTGCCCGGAGACGTCGACCTTCTCCAGCGTGCCGTCTTGACGGGGACGCAGGAACACCTGCTCGCCGTTGGCGGCGACGGCCGCGTTCTGGATCAACTCGCGGCAGCCGTCGATCCACACGTTGTAGTCGGCGTGCGCTTGGTACGCCTCCAGCAGAGTGAACTCAGGGTTGTGGCTGAAGTCGACGCCCTCGTTCCGGAACGCGCGGCCCAGTTCGAAGACGCGCTCCACCCCGCCCACGCACAACCGCTTGAGGTACAGCTCGGGGGCGATGCGCAGGTAGAGATCCAAATCGTAGGCGTTGATGTGGGTGAGGAACGGGCGGGCGTTCGCGCCGCCGTGGATCTGCTGAAGGATCGGAGTCTCGACCTCCAAAAACCCCTTGCCGACCAGTGTTTCGCGGATGGCGTGCAGAACAGCGCTGCGGGCCCGGATGAGCTCGCGCGCCTCGGCGTTGATGGCGAGGTCGACGTAACGGGCACGGACCCGCGCCTCCTGGTCGGTCAGCCCCTTCCACTTGTCGGGCAGCGGGCGCAGACACTTGCCGATCAGCCGCCAACTTCCCACGATCAGCGAGTGAATTCCTGACCTGCTCTTGCCCATCTTGCCGGTGACCTCGATGAGGTCGCCCAGGTCGATGCAGCAGGTGAAGTCGGCTGTGCTACCGCTGTCCAGCTGCGAATTATCAAGCAGCAGTTGAACTTCACCGGACCAGTCGCGCAGCTGCGCGAAGAGCACTCCGCCGTAGTCGCGCATGCGCAGCACCCGTCCGGCGACTGTCACCGCCGTGTCATCGGGGGATTCGACCGCCGCCGCGACGGTGTGGCTCGGCGGCTGTCCGACCGGGTAGGCGTCCACGCCGCTGTCCTGCATGCTCTTCAGCTTCGCCATCCGCACGCGCACCTGCTCCGGCAGCCGCGCCGCATCGCCGTTCTCGGGCAGGTCGGCCTTCAGCTCATCGAGATCGGGCGCGCTGCCGTCGTGATGCAGCAGCCCGGTCGCGATCAGGTTGTCCGGTGCCGCAATGTATTGGCCGGTGTGCTGCTCGGTTCGCCGCGAAAACGGCAATACCAGGAAGCCTTCTGCGATCACCGACGCAACACCGACCCGGGGGATGAGCCGAGTCTCCTCGTAGCAGGCGTAGCGGGGCACCCACTGGGGCTTGTACTTCATGTTCGAGCGGTACAGCGTCTCCAGCTGCCACCAGCGGGAGAAAAACACCAGCAGCCCGCGCCACAACCGGGCGATCGGGCCCGCACCGAGCTGCGCACCCTGTTCGAACGCCGATCTGAACATCGCGAAGTTCAGCGAAACACGGCTGACACCGATGCCTTCCGACTGCTGCAGCAGTTCGGTCACCATGAATTCGATGGTGCCGTTCGGCGATCGTGGTGAGCGCCGCATCAGATCGAGCGACACGCCGTTGGTGCCCCAAGGGACCAACGACAGCATGGCGACGACGTTGTCCTGACCCTGTATCGCTTCGACCAGCAGGCAGTCCCCGTCGGCGGGGTCGCCCAGCCTGCCAAGCGCCATCGAGAAACCGCGTTCGCTTTCCGTGTCACGCCACGCGTCGGCGCGCCTGATCACCTCGGCCATTTCGTCGGCCGAGATATCGCGATGGCGCCGCATCCGCGTCGTCAATCCGGCGCGCCGGGCCCGCGTCACCGCCTGACGAACTGCGCGCATATCGGGTCCTGACAGCCGGAAGCCGTCGGGATGCAGGATCGCCTCGTCGCCGAGTTGCAGCGCATTGAGTCCTGCTTCGCGGAATGCTTGCGCCCCAGCCGAACTCGCACCCATGACACCGGGTGCCCAGCCATACTCCTGGCACAGCCGCAACCACGCCTCGACCGCCTGCGGCCACGCTTTCGGATCACCCACGGGGTCACCACTGGCCAGGCAGACGCCCACCTCGACGCGGTAGGTGATGGCGGCCCGGCCGTTGGGCGCGAACACCGCTGCCTTGTCCCGTCGGGTGGCGAAATAGCCGAGCGAGTCATTCTTGCCGTACAACTCGAGCAGGCCTCGTATCGCCGACTCGTCCTCACCGGTCAGCGCGTTCGCCGACTTCTGCGACCGGAACAGGACGACCGCGGCGACCATCAGTGCCAGCGCCCCGAACAAACCGAGTAACGCGTTTACGAAGACATGCGGGTGCTGGCCCTCGAACGCATTGGAACCGACCCCGGCGAATGCCACGACCCGGTTGACCGCATAGGCCAACCGGTAGTCACGCTCAAGTGTGCCGGGGAAGAGTTCCAGCAGCCCCCAGCCGACCAGGATGCCGACGGCCATGCCTGCCGCCAGCGTCACCGCCGCTTTGAAAAGCGCCCCGCGGCGGACCTTCGCCCAGAACTCTTTGCGGGCCAACACCAGGAAGACGACCGCGGCCACGTGGAAAACAAACCCGATCATCTCGCCGGACTCGCGCATCCAGGTCTCGCCCCGGTCCACGATGTCGTAGACGTTCCAGACGATCGAGCCGACCATGTAGAAGACGAGAATCCACCAGGCGACCCGTTTGCGCGCGGCCAGCGCCGCGGCCAGCAGCGCCAGCACGAAGGCCCAGGCGAAGCTGGTGTCGGGGAAGTTGAAGATGTAGTCGTTGACGAATTCGCGTGGTTCCTTGATGAGCCACCGGATGCCCGGCGAGACACTGGCAATGAGCGACAGCGTTGCGATGATGCCGACAGTCCAGCCCGCGGCCGCGGGAACCCACGAGTATCTGGAGGTGGGCCGCACCCGAGGAGGGCTAGTGAGGGTCATAGGCCGCGAGGATATTCGCTAATCCCAGGAATTGGGTGTGACAGCTATGAGACGGGGCCGGTGTATTTCTCCCCGGGACCGCGGCCGGGCTCATCCGGAGCGGCACTCGATTCGCGGAACGCCAACTGCAGGCTCCTCAGCCCGTCCCGCAACGGCCCTGCGTGCGGGCCGAGGTACTCGGCCGACGCGGTCACCAGCCCGGCCATCGCGGTGATCAGCCTGCGCGCCTCGTCGAGATCCCGATGCGGGCTGTCGTCCGGACTCTCCGAAGACAGGCCGAGTTTCTCGGCCGCGGCACTCATCAACATCACAGCCGCCCGGGTGATCACCTCGACCGCGGGGATCTCGGCCAGCTCACGGATGTCAGGAACCTCGGTCATGCCTGGTAGACTCGCACGCGCGACCGTCCCGGCGTATGCCAGGGACAGCAAGTGGAGTCCCGCTCCCACCGTTGGCCACACCGGCGCAACGGTCCGGTCACAACCACCGTACGGTGGTTGTCCTGGTCGGCTTCGGGCCCTGCTTCGAGCAGGGCCTTTTCGCTGGTGGTGCGGGCTCCTCTATAGAGGACAACATAGGAGGCCCCATCAGCACTGAGACCCGTGTCAACGAGCGCATTCGAGTACCTGAAGTCCGCCTGATTGGACCAGGTGGCGAGCAGGTAGGCATCGTGCGCATCGAAGACGCACTCCGCGTCGCCGCGGACGCCGACCTCGACCTTGTCGAAGTAGCCCCCAACGCCAGACCGCCGGTCTGCAAGATCATGGACTACGGCAAGTACAAGTACGAGACGGCTCAGAAGGCACGCGAGTCTCGCAAGAACCAGCAGCAGACCGTCGTCAAGGAACAGAAGCTCCGTCCCAAGATCGACGACCACGACTACGAGACCAAGAAGGGTCACGTCGTCCGCTTCCTCGAAGCGGGGTCGAAGGTCAAGGTGACGATCATGTTCCGCGGACGCGAACAGTCGCGGCCCGAACTGGGCTACCGGCTCCTGCAGCGGCTGGGCGCCGACGTCGCCGACTACGGCTTCGTCGAGACGTCGGCCAAGCAGGACGGCCGCAACATGACGATGGTGCTGGCCCCGCACCGCGGCGCGAAGACTCGCGCCAGGGCGGCGCAACAAGCAGAGGCTCCAGGGGAGAGACCAGCCCCCGAAGAGCCAGACGTATCGCAGAACTGAACGAGCGAAACCGAAGGACACAACAAGACATGCCAAAGGCGAAATCCCACAGCGGCGCCTCGAAGCGGTTCCGCCGCACCGGAACCGGAAAGATCGTCCGCGAGAAGGCAAACCGCAGGCACCTGCTCGAGTACAAGCCGAGCACCCGCACCCGCCGCCTGGAAGGGCGCACCGAGGTGTCGGCGAACGACACGAAGCGCGTCAAGAAACTGCTCAACGGCTAGTTTCTGCGCCTCCACTGACCTTTTAGCCCGAACGAGAATAGGAACACCCTCATGGCACGCGTAAAGCGCGCAGTCAACGCCCAGAAGAAACGGCGCACAGTACTCAAGGCCTCCAAGGGATACCGCGGCCAGCGGTCGCGGCTGTACCGCAAAGCCAAAGAGCAGCAGCTGCATTCACTGACGTATGCCTACCGTGACCGGCGTGCCCGCAAGGGCGAGTTCCGCAAGCTGTGGATCTCCCGGATCAACGCCGCGGCCCGTGCCAACGACATCACCTACAACCGGCTGATTCAGGGCCTGAAGGCCGCCGGTGTCGAGGTGGACCGCAAGAACCTCGCCGAGATCGCCGTCAGCGACCCGGCCGCCTTCACCGCGCTGGTGGAGGTCGCCAAGGGTGCGCTGCCCGAGGACGTGAACGCACCGTCCGGCGAGGCTGCCTGACGCTCACCGAGCGCTCTGCCCGGGTGGCGGCGGCGGTCAAGCTGCACCGCCACGTCGGGCGGCGCCGTGCCGCACGCTTCCTCGCCGAGGGACCAAACCTCGTCGAGGCGGCGTTGCGACGAGACCTCGTGATCGAGGTCTTCGTCACCGAAGACGCATTGAGCCGCTTCGAGCCGATGCTGGGCGACGTGCCTGTCCATCTGGTGACCGAGCGTGCCGCAAAATCGCTGTCGGACACTGTGACACCGGTGGGGCTCGTCGCCGTCTGCGATGTGCCGTCGACGAGTCTGTCTGATGTACTGGCCGCTTTGCCGAAGCTGGTCGCAGTCGCCGCGGGGATTTCGGAGCCAGGCAATGCGGGCACGCTGATCCGGATCGCCGACGCGATGGGCGCCGATGCCGTCGTGCTCGCAGGCCACAGCGTCGACCCGTACAACGGAAAGTGCCTGCGCGCGTCGGCGGGCAGCATCTTCGCGATCCCGGTGGTCGCCGAATCCGATGCCGCACACGCCGTTTCCGCACTATCCGACGCGGGATTGCGAGTGCTGGCCACCACCATCGACGGAGAGCTGAGCCTCGACGATGCGGAGCTGTCGGGGCCGACGGCGTGGTTGTTCGGACCCGAGTCGCACGGCCTGCCCCCGGAGTTGGCGGCGATGGCCGCGGACCGGATTCGGATCCCGATGGCGGGCAGCGCCGAAAGCCTGAATGTGGCAACGGCCGCGGCGATCTGCCTGTACCAGAGCGCCCGAGCCAGCCGCAGTTGAGGCGGCGCCGTGAGCAGACGCAAAATTCCGCGAAACCGCAGGAAACGGTGCAACTTTGCGTCTGCTCGCGAGAGAAGGCCTAGCCGCCGTTGAGCAGACCCCTCGCGACGTGGGTGATCTGTACCTCGTTGCTTCCCGCATAGATCATCAGTGATTTCGCGTCGCGGGCCAGTTGTTCGACGCGGTACTCCGTCATATACCCGTTTCCGCCGAACAGCTGCACTGCATCCATCGCAACGTCCGTCGCCGCCTGCGAGCAATACCACTTGATCGCCGACGCCTCGGGCAGCGAGATCGCGGTGCCGGTCTGCGCCGCCTCGATGACCCGGAACAGCATGTTGCGCACGTTGATTCGGGCCACTTCCATGCTCGCGAGCTTGAGCTGGATGAGCTGAAACTGGGCGATCTCCTGACCCCACAGCTTGCGGTTCTTCGCGTAGTCCACGCACAGCTTCAGACACTCCTCGATGACCCCGAGGGCCATGGCGGCCACTCCGATGCGCTCGGTGGAGAAATTCGACCGCGCGCTGTCGCGTCCGTCGCCCGCGGAGTTGTCCTCGCTCTCGCCGAGCAATCGGTCGCGGCCCAGGCGGACGTTGTTGAAGAACAACTCGCCGGTGCGCGAACTGTGAATACCCATCTTGCGGAACGGCTTCGACTGAACGAAGCCCTCCATGCCGCGGTCGAGCACGAAGGTCAGCACCTTGCGGTCACGCTTGTCGGCGCCATCGCCCTCGTCGAGTTTCGCGTAGACCACAACTACATCGGCGTCGGGCCCGTTGGTGATGAACGTCTTCTGCCCGTTGAGGATGTAGTCGTCGCCGTCGCGGACCACGTAGGACTTCATGCCGCCAAACGCATCCGAGCCGGAATCGGGCTCGGTGATCGCCCATGCGCCCACCTTCTCGTAGGTCACCAGGCCCGGCAGCCAGCGCTCCTGCTGCGCGAGCGTGCCTCGCCCCGCGATGGTCGGCACCGTCAGCCCGAGGCTCACCCCCATGCCGGTGACGACGCCCATGCACACCCGGCACAATTCGCTGACGACGACGAAGCCCATCCCCGCCTGGCCACCACCGAACATGCCGCCGCCTGATGCATCACCATCGGACTTCTCGGCGCCATCGCGCATTCGGGCCAACCGCTTCTCCAATGAATCCTTGGCAAGCGCGTCGATGCCGAAGGTGGTGAAGAGCTTGCGGATGATGGGGTAGGGCTCCATATCGCCGCTTTCCAGCGCGTCGACGTGTGGGCGGACCTCTTTGTCTACGAACTCACGGACGGCGTCGCGCACGGCGATGTCGATCTCAGACCATTCGAGCATGGCTCGAGCCTAAGCGGCGGTGCTGCGGCCTCGCGCCGGGCGTAGACCGGCAAGCGAGAACGTCGTGTGCACAAGGGAGCCCGCGCGGTCCAGCAGACTCTTGCGCCGTGGCACGTAATGCATTGGCATGTCTCTGCGCTCCCGCGGCGGCGCCGTGAATGCGGGCGCCTCGACCAGCGGGGCGTCGTCGGACGTCTGTCCGGATGCACGGCGGTACGCCGCGAGTGCGCGCGGGTGCAGCCGAATCTCGTCGGGGACAACGACGAACGCCATCTCCACCAACTTGCCGAACAATCGCAGCAGGACTTCGTCGCCCGCGCTCCACCGCATGCCCGCCTTCTCGCGCACGACGGGGTCGAACATGCCTGCGGCGATCCAGCGCTGTCCGGCGACCATCGGCCTGAAGATCTGGTCCCAGACCGGCGTCGGCAGTAGAACGAACCACGGCTTGGGAATCCGGATCGAGAAGATGTCCAGCGTGGCGCGGTTGATCTCCAGTTCGTCACTGCAGACCCGCTCCCAGTACTCGCAGAACTCCTCCCACGACTTGGGCACCGGCCGCATGCTCATCCCGTACTGCGCATACCACTGCACGTGCTCGTCGAAGAGTTGGCGCTTCTCGGCCTCGGTGAGACCGCCGCAGAAGTACTCGGCGACTTTGATCACCAGCATGAAGAAGGTGGCGTGCGCCCAGTAGAAGGTCTCGGGGTTCAGCGCGTGGTAGCGCCGCCCCGCGGCGTCGACGCCTTTGATCGTGGTGTGGAAACCCTTGATCTGCTGGCCGGTCTGGGCGGCCCGTTCGCCGTCGTAGACGACTCCCATGATGGGGTACACGGAGCGGGCAACACGCTGCAGCGGCTCGCGCAGCAGGATCGAATGCTCCTCGACGCCCGCGCCGAGTTCGGGGTACATGTTCTGAAGCGCGCCGATCCAGACGCCCATCATTCCTGTGCGAAGGTCGCCGAAGTATTTCCAGGTCAGCAGCACGGCGCCGCGTACGTGCGCACCATGGTGGGCGAAGATTGGGCGCTGGTTGCTGTTGCTGGCGGCGCTGGGGGGAGACTGGTGGGGTTCGTCGTGGTGACCCCGATTGCCTCTGT
>Ga0318562_10000592_pt1 | contig 15876 bp, 12 predicted proteins | sample GRESIP066b5f18_FD_203688 | JGI IMG/M metagenome (GOLD analysis project Ga0318562, IMG submission 203688) | Tropical soil microbial communities from Luquillo Experimental Forest, Puerto Rico - GRE.SIPMG.066b5f18 | ecosystem: Environmental > Terrestrial > Soil > Tropical forest > Bulk soil... | reverse complement strand
GACACCCGCTGCTTCAAGGGCCGTGCGGATCGCTTCGAGATGCGCAGGGTTCTCCGCTCCCGCCCCCGCCTCAAAGTCTTCGACCACTCGGCGCGGCACGATCGCTGCCTGTGTCAGTTGACCCTGCGTCATGTCGATGAGGGCTCGGGCTGCTCGGCATTGCGCGGGGGTCATTTCGGCCGCGTCGGTTTGGGCTTGGTCCTTTTGCTTGCCTGCTCCTCAGTGCCTGGATCGGGCAAAGCCGACAAGCGGCCGCTCACGAGACGCGGGGGCGCGTTTCGAATGGAGTAAGGCCCCTGTGACGGTCGATCAAAAAGCAGGCTCAGGACGCCGCCTTGAGATTGACCGCAGATTGCTTGCCTCTGCGTTGGTCAGTCTCCAGTTCGTAGCTGATCTTTTGGCCTTCGTTCAGGGTGCCGATGCCAGCGTGCTCGACCGCCGAAATATGGACGAAGACGTCGGCTCCGCCCCCATCCGGCTGAATGAAACCGAAGCCCTTCGTGGTATTGAACCATTTGACTGTGCCGGTGGCCATTGTGATTGGGGTCCTGTTCTCTCGGGTCGCTTGAGGCTGTTAGGTCGCAGAATAGCTCGGAAGCGGCGGCTTTGCACGCCGGGTGTCGGCGGTGCGGGGCCTCGGTCGTGGAAGAAGACCATCGCGCTGAGCCTGGTTGCGGGCGAGCTTGCGCATACGACGGACGGTGTCGCTTGGCAGTTAATTGTAAGAATGTGGCTGTTCCGATCGGATTAGGCACTTAATTGTGAGAATCCTTGCTGGTAGATTCTCAAATTAACTGCAGCAGCGAGGGTGCGAGCGGGCGGTTAGGTTTGGACAATCATTCGACCGACAAAAAGGGCGCTTTAGAAAGTCACGGATCGTACCGCGCGCCGGCCAATCCCGTCGGGAATAGATCGCTCATGCCCGGCCCAGGAGAAGAAACGTCGAGGAGTCCGATTCTCATATTAAATGACAAATTCCGAGCTTGACTATCGAATTAACTGCTCATTCTCGAATTAAGTGGCGACATAACTCATTGAAATCATTGGAACGACATTCTCACAATTAAGTGCCAAGCGACATCACCAGTTCGAGCCCCTTTTGCGCGACTGTTGCAGCGACCGCTTCGTCGGTGACATTCGCCGAGCCCCCGGCGACCTGCACAGTCGGATGGGCGAATTTGATGCCGTTCGCGTCGAAGGCCTTCTTGATCATGGCAAGGGCCCGGCGCCGCGCCATATATTGAATGTCGCCCGGCCGCGTCATCATCTTCATGCGCAGCTGGATAGCGAAATCGCCGAAGGCCTGCACGCCCTGCATCTTCAGGGGCTGCATGATACCGGGGGCGAGCTCCGGATCGGCGGCGAGCTCCTGGCCGACCTTCTTGATGATCTTGCGGGCCTTGTCGAGATCGGTGTCGTAGGTGACGCCGACGGTCAGCTTCTCGACCGCCCAATCGCGACTCATGTTCTGCACCGCGCCGAGAGCCCCGAACGGGACGGTGAAGAGCGGCCCGTTCTGATGGCGCAGCTTCACCGAGCGCAGGCTGAAGCTCTCGACCACGCCGCGGTAATTGCCGCTCTGAATGTATTCGCCGACCCGGAAGGCATCGTCGAGCAGATAGAAGATGCCGCTGATCACATCCCTGACGATCGTTTGGGCGCCGAAGCCGATGGCGATGCCGACGACGCCGGCACTCGCGATGAGGGGGCCGATCTCGACCCCGAGCGCCGACAACCCCATCATGCCGGCGATGACCACGATCACCACGAACAGCATGTTGCGCAGGATGGGTAGCAATGTGCGCATCCGGGCCCGCCGGCGGTCCTCCTCGAGCGTGGTCTCAGGCGGCAACCCGACCTCATGGACCCGCGTATCGATCGCGGCCTTCACGACGTTCCACAGAAGATCGGCGAACAGCACCACGATGGCGGCGACGAGGGCGCCGCGCAGGAACCGGGGCGCCAGAGAGTTGCGATTCGCGAGATCGCCGATATCAACCTCCATGACATAGCCGAGCCAGGCGATGGCGCCGATGAACATCAAGCTGCGGATGCCGCGCTCGAGACAGACCACCGCGACGCTTGCCGGCCCCGCGCTCGCCTCCTCCTGGTCGGGCGACCGCAGAATATGGTTCACGGCTCGCTCCGTGGTCCGCGTTGCGGCCGGCACCCCGACCGCGAGCGCCAGGAGCCAGAAGACCGTCATGGCACCCAACACCCACAGGACCCAGAGCAGAGCAAAGAACAAGCTGAGCAAGCTTGCCCGCGCATGGCGGTGATGGCGCTGCTCGGCATCCTCAAACGTATCAGGCGGCAGCGAGAGCGGGCGCCGCCACACCGCTTCGATCACGAGGCCAACCAGGACGAGGCCGAGCGCATAAGCGAGAATGTCGCGCGTCTCCTCCGAGATGCCGAAGAGAGAGAACTCGTCGAGCGTGATCCAGCCGAACGCGATCCAGGCGACGAACAGTGTCAGGCGCCGATGCCAGAACCTCGCCGCATGGGTGGTCATCGGTATGATGCGAAAGCGCGAAAAATCCTTGTAGCGCCCCTTGTCCGGCGCCAGCAGGAAGCGGCCGACCGCACGTGCCAGCCTGACGCTGAGGAAGGCCATCAGATAGCCGAGCACGATCTCTCTGAGGAGAGGCGGCCAATCGAGCGCCAGAAACGCGCCGACGCTGCCGGCCGCGAAGCTCAGGACCACGCCGACCTTGAAGGCGAAGCGAATGCCGACAACCTGCAGCCTGTGGCCACCCGTGTCGAGCTTGAGCTCGTCGAAACGCGCCAGGATCCTGGCCGTCAGGCGCCAGAACAGCCATTCGAGGCCGTAACCGAGACCGACGAACAGAATGAGCAGGCGCAGCATGTGCAGCAATTCCTGCTTCTCGAGGGAACTGGTGACCATGTCCTTCGCGCGATCGAGATCGTCCGCGATGTAGGGGATCGCAGCGACCAGTGCGGCGAAGTGAGCCCGCACCTGCGCCGAGCGGCGCACAAAGAATCCAAGGCCCTCGTTGTCCCCGTGCAGCCGCGAACTATCGGGCGAAGCCGTATCGGCCTTGTCGGCCACACTGCCCTTGCGCTGGTCAAGCCAAGCCCGCACTTGCGGATCGCCCATCAGGTCGAGGAGCTCGCGCACCTTGGGAGGAGGCTCAGTAGTCCCTGCGGCGACAGGAGAAGCAGGGGCCGCGGCTTCTTTTGCCTGAGACGGCGCCGCCCAGGCCCCAATCATCGCCAGAATGATGAAGAGACGCCGCATCACCGGATTCTCTCATCTTTACGCCCGACAGCAGGCACCGCTTGTCGGACGAAAACGCCAAATCCGCAAGGCGCGCGCTAGAGCCGCACCACACGCTTCTCGACAAGGACTATTGGACCAAGGGGCAACCCCGGACCCAAGTCGCTTTCGGGTCTTGGCCGTGTCAAAGGCCTTTATGGCTAAGGCAACAATAATCACGCGACTCAGGGTCGGATGCCAACATGCGAGGCGGCGTTCGGAGCATTCGGCTTCTCGCCGACCCTTGCACAACTTTCGACCATAGCTTTTGACTATCGAGTCACTAGCCAGAAAGTAATTCACTTGATTTGGCGCGGTTGCAAAATGACGGTTGCTGGAACGCCCATGCGCGGTATTCGCGTGTAATCGATGAGATCAACTGGAATTGGCGACGTCCGATCCGAGTGGAGAGAAGTGTTCCGGCGATCGGCAAGCCGATCCGAATTCAAGGCTTCTCTCGGCGTCTTAGCGATGGGAGGCCATCTTGCTACGGCCGCGGTCCTTCCAAGGCTCCGATCCCTGAGGGGAGCACATCATGAAGACCTACGACCTCATCGTTGTCGGCTCCGGAACGGCGGCGCAGGCTGCGAGCTCACGCGTGCGTGGCGCGGGGTGGTCAGTGGCGCTGATCGACCACCGGCCGTTCGGCGGCACTTGCGCGCTTCGCGGCTGCGATCCGAAGAAAATGCTGATCAGCGGTGCCGAGGCGATCGATGCGCAAGCGCGCATGCGCGGGCATGGCGTTACCGGCGAGGCACGCATCGATTGGCGCAATCTGATGCTGTTCAAGCGCGGCTTCACCGATGCGGTGCCGCGCGATCGCGAAAACGGCTTCGCCGAAAGCGGCATTGACGCGTTTCATGGGCTCGCCCGTTTCGCAGGTCCGGACGTGGTAGCGGTCGACGGCCAGAGCTTGCGAGCGCGACATATTTTGATCGCTGCCGGCGCGCGCCCGGTGCCGCTGAATATTCCCGGGGAACAGCACGCCATGACGAGCGATCGCTTTCTCGAGCTCGACGCGCTGCCCCCGCGCATCGTCCTCATCGGTGGCGGCTACATCGCCGCCGAATTTTCCCACCTGGCTGCACGATCCGGCGCCCGCGTCACGGTTCTCCAGCGCGCCGAGCGGATGCTGCCCGCATTCGATCCCGATCTCGTCGGCTTCCTGATGCAGAAGTTCGGCGAACTCGGCATCGACGTCCGCCTGCGATCGACGGTGGTCAAGATCGACAAGACAGCGGACGGGTTCACCGTGCACGCGTCAGCCGATGGCAGGGAACAGGAGATCATCGCCGATCTCGTCGTGCATGCGGCTGGGCGCGAGCCCGACCTCGAGGCGCTCGATCTCGCCGCAGCGGGCGTCGCGACGGAAAACGGTCGAGTGAAGCTCAACGCGTTCCTGCAGAGCGTATCAAACCCCAAGGTTTACGCCGCAGGCGATGCGGCAGGGAGCGGCCCACCGCTGACGCCAGTCTCGAGTCATGAAGGTGCCGTCATTGCCCGCAACCTTCTCGACGGCAACCAGCAGAGGCCGAACTACCTCAGCGTTCCAAGCGTCGCATTCACGATTCCTCCAATTGCCGCGGTCGGCCTCAGCGAGGTGCAGGCGCGCCAGAAGGGCCTCAAATTCCGTAAGAACGCGAAGAAGATTCCGGACTGGTACACTGCGCGGCGCCTCAATGAATCCGTCTATGGTTTCAAGACTCTGGTCGAGGAGGACGGTGACCGAATCCTCGGCGCGCATGTCGTCGGGCCGCATGCCGAAGAGATCATCAACCTGTTTGCCCTCGCGATCCGTCACGGGCTGACGGCGAATGAGCTGAAGGCGACCATATTCGCGTATCCGACGGGCGCCTCCGACATCGGGGATATGCTCTGATGGCCGCGACAGCCGACCGCGCGCCCCCTGCCGCGGGCGCCGAGGCCGCGGTTGCGAAGCCGCTCGCTGGACAGAGGGCCCTGGTGACGGGCGCGAGTTCCGGCATCGGCAAGGCCGTGGCCGTGGCGCTTGGCGCGGCGGGAGCCGATGTCGCCGTCAACTATGTGACAGGTGAGCCCGAGGCGGAGGCCGTCGCGCAAGCGATACGCGCCTTCGGCCGCCGCGCCGTCGCGCTGCATGCCGACATCTCCCAGGAAGATCAGGTTCGGCAGATGTTCGGCGCCATGATCGGCACACTCGGCGGCATCGACATCCTGGTGAACAATGCCGGCCTGCAACGCGACGCCCCGTTCGACTCGATGACGCTGGCGCAATGGAACACCGTGATCGGCGTCAACCTGACCGGCCAGTTTCTCTGCGCGCGCGAGGCGATCCGGGAATTCAAGCGCTGCGGGCATCGCCGAAATGTCTCGCGCGCAGCCGGCAAGATCATCTGCATGAGTTCCGTGCACGAAGTCATTCCCTGGGCTGGGCATGTCAATTATGCGGCCTCGAAAGGTGGGGTCGCGATGCTGATGAAGAGCCTCGCGCAGGAGGTCGCGCCGCTCGGCATCCGCGTGAACAGCGTCGCGCCGGGCGCCATCCGCACGTCGATCAACCAGCCGGCCTGGGAGACGCCCGAGGCACTTGCGTCCTTGCTCGAGCTCGTCCCCTACAAGCGAATCGGCGAACCGGACGATATTGCGCGCGCCGTCGTCTGGCTTGCTTCGGATGCCTCCGATTACGTCAACGGCGCGACCCTGTTCGTCGACGGGGGCATGACCCTTTATCCCAAATTCGCCTCGGGAGGTTGAGATGGGCGGGCCGAGCGGCGCGCTGCGCGCGCATTGGCCGGAATATCTGATGGAGGCGGCCGGCCTCGGAGCCTTCATGGTCTCCGCAGGTCTGTTTGCGACGCTGCTCGAGCACCCGGGATCGGCGCTCCATCAAGCCCTGCCGCATTCGCTGCTTCGACGCACGCTGATGGGGTTCGCCATGGGGCTGACCTTGATCGCTCTCGTCTATTCGCCGTGGGGGCGCCGGTCAGGCGCGCATCTGAACCCGGCGATGACGCTGACTTGGCTTCGCCTCGGCAAGGTGGCGCTCTGGGATGCCGTCTTCTACGTGGCGTCCCAGTTCGCGGGTGGAGCGATGGGCGCTTTGCTCGTCGCGGGCCTGCTCGGCTCCGTCTTCACCGATTCTCCGATCTCGGCGGTCGCAACTACTCCCGGCGCGCCCGGGCCGCTCGCGGCCCTCCTGGCCGAGGCGGCGATGGCCTTTGGCTTGATGTTTCTCGTGCTGACGGCTACGGGCGCCGCGCGCCTGGCGCGCCTGACGGGGCTGTTCGTCGGCGCCCTGATCGCCCTCTACATCACGGTCGAGGCGCCTCTCTCCGGGATGAGCCTCAATCCGGCGCGTACGACATCCTCGGCGCTCGCGAGCGGCGTTTGGGATCATCTGTGGATCTACTTCCTCGCCCCGCAGCTCGGCATGTTCCTGGCGGTCGAAGCGTATCGGGCGCTGTGGCGCGACCGGCCGGTCGCCTGCGCCAAGCTCGACCACTCGCCGCGGCACCGGTGCATCCATTGCGGCTATCAGCCGCCCGTTCGGGAGATCGTTCATGCCTGAACGCTACGATGTCATCATCGTGGGCTCCGGCGCCGGCGGCTCGGCTGCCGCCTACAAGCTGGTGCTCGCCGGCAAGCATGTCCTTCTTCTGGAGAAAGGCCATCGCCTGCCGCTCGACCGCAGCACGCTCGACGTCGCCGAGGTATTCGCCAAGGGCAAGTTCAAGAACCGCGAGCCCTGGCGCGATGGCCGCGGCGGCACCTTCGTGCCGGGCGAATACTATAATGTCGGTGGCAAGACCAAATGGTACGGCGCCGCCCTGCTGCGCTTCGATCCCCATGAATTCGCGGCCGACGCGGCGCATCAGTGCCTGCCCTGGCCGTTCGGCTATGACGTGCTGGCCCCGTATTACGACGAGGCCGAGACTCTCCTGCATGTCAGGCACTTCCCCAACGAGGAAGGCATCCAGGCGCTGCTCGACAAGGTTGTGAGCGGTGACAGACGGTGGCGGCCGGCGCCGCTGCCATTGGGCCTCAAGCCGGAGATTCTGCTCGATGAAGCCGAGGCGAAGCATTTCGACGGCTTCGCTTCGGTCGCCGGCTACAAATCAGATGCCGAGAACAACCTGCTCGGTCCGATTGCCGCCGCGCCGAACTTCACCCTTCTGACCAAGAAGAAGGTCATCGGCCTGCTGCACCGCGACCACAAGCCGGAGGAGGTCACCGGCGTCGTCTGCGCCGACGGCACGAGCTATGCGGCCGAAGCCGTCGTGCTCGCGGCCGGCGCCCTGACCTCGCCGCGCATCCTTCAAGATCATCTTGCGGCCACGCGCCTTGGAGACTCGCTGCCTTCGGCGCCCCTCGTCGGTGCCAATATCAAGATCCACGCGAACACGGCGCTGCTTGCGGTCTCGGTCTTCACGCATCGCGACGTCCTGCGCAAGACGGCGATCCTGTTCAATGAGGACTTCCCGCACTCGACCGTCCAATGCCTGGGCTGGATGGATGGCGAGATCCTCGCGACGCAGTTGCCCGGCGTCATACCACGCTTCGTCAACGACGCGATCGGTGCGCGCACGATCGGCTTCTTCGTGACGACCGAGGACGGGTCGAGCCCCGAGAACCGCGTCGTCTCGGGCGGGGGCGAGCGGATGCCGATGCTCGACTACGACCTCGAGAGGCTTGCTCCGGCCTATGAGCAGCACCATGCGGCGGTGCGAGCTCTTGCGCACCGTCTGCGTGCCGCGGGGATGGCCAGCGCCGACCGCTACCTCGGCATCGCTGGCACAGCGCATGCGCTGGGCAGCATGGTCACGGGCGTCGATCCACGCGGGAGCATCGTCGATCCGCACGGCAGGGTTCACGGCATGTGCGGATTGTACGTTGCCGACGGCAGCGTGCTGCCGCGCTCGAGCAAGGTCAATCCGGCCCTCACCATCTATGCCTGGGGCCTTCGCCTCGGCGACGATCTCGCAGGCCGGGCTGTCGAGACGACGGAAGCGGCGTCGTGACCCACTCCCGCCGCCTCCTCGCCGTCACGATCGTCGCCGGCCTCATGGCCTTCGCCCCGCAAGCTCGGGCGCAGCTCGTCAGGGCCGTGGACGCGATCGGCATCATTGTGAGCGACATGGATCGCGCGCTCGACTTCTATACCAAGGCGCTATCATTCTCGGTCGTCTCCGACCGCGAAGTCGCCGGTCCGCCTTGGGAGCGTCTCACCGGCGTGTTCGGCGCCCGTTTGCGGATTGCGCGGCTGACGCTCGGCGACGAAACGATCGAGCTGATCCAATATCTGACACCGGCCGGAAGGCCGATCCCTGTCGATTCGCGCAGCAACGACCGCTGGTTCCAGCACGTCGCGATCATCGTCTCCGATATGGACAAGGCCTACGCCACGCTGCGGCAGAACAAGGTCCGATACACGTCGAGCGAGCCGCAGGCTCTGCCTGATTGGAACGTAAAGGCGGGCGGGATACGCGCCTTCTACTTCAAGGATCCCGACGGCAATCCGCTCGAGATCCTGCAGTTTCCTCCTGGCAAGGGACAGGCGAGGTGGCAGGCGAAGGACCGCCTGTTCCTGGGCATCGACCACACGGCCATCGTGGTCAGCAATACGGAGGCGAGCCTCGCGCTATATCGCGACCGGTTGGGGCTCAAAGTCGTCGGCGAAAGCGAGAACTACGGTCCCGAGCAGGAGCATCTGAACGGCGTATTCGGAGCCCATCTGCGGATCACAACTCTGCGTGCGGCATCCGGGCCTGGAGTTGAGTTCCTCGAATATCTTGCGCCGGGAGACGGCCGACCGGCACCGGCGGATACTCATGCAAACGATCTGTGGCACGAACAGACCGAGCTTGATACCACCGATATCACGGCCGCGACCAACGCCTTGCAAGCGGCCCGGAGCGCATTCGTTTCGTTGGGCGTGGCCACCATTCCAGATGAAGCGGCGGGCGATCGCCGAAAGACCATGATCCGTGACCCTGATGGCCATGCCTTGATGCTGACGGGGCCGTGAAAGAACTGCGGTTGCGTCTTCGATCCTCGGGAGGGACGAAGCATGGTGACTAGACTCGAATTTGAAGTTCCTGCCGCGCGCATGCAAATTCACCACACTAGCTTGCGCATATGAAAGAAGATCAGACATGGAGTCGACCGCCAACCGGCGCCATCGCGGCAAACCTCAGCGCCGCATCGACGATGCGATTGACGGTGCTCCATTGCGTCCAAGCTTCATCCGCTTCGGTCGGGCGATCTGTGGGGATCTGGGCGAGGCCGAGCGTCGCGAATGGTGGTTGAGCAATGGACGCGGCGCCTATGCGGGCGGCACCATCGCCTTGAGCCTCACGCGCCGCTACCACGGTCTCTTGATCGCACCGGTCGATCCGCCACTCGGCCGGATGCTGGTTTTTGCGAAGGCGGAAGCCTCGCTGTTGGCGAGGGGCCGGGAGACACCGCTCTTCGCGAATCGCTGGGCGAGCGGCGCCGTCGCGCCGACGGGCCTATTCGAGATCGAATCTTTCCATCTCGACGGGACGATTCCGACCTGGATCTTCGCGATCGGCCGCAACCGGATAGAGCAGCGCGTCTGGATGGAGCACGGCGCCGATACAACGTACATCGCCTGGCGTTTGCTGCCTAATCCCATCCCGGATCCGAACCTCCATCTGCGCGTCCGGCTTCTCGTCAATGGCCGCGATCATCACGCCCAGACCGAGGTCGGGCAGTTCGATCCGAGGCTGGAGCTGCACGGCGATGCCTTGAGGGTCGTTTCCCGCAATTTCGTCCTGAGCCTTTATGTGAGCGGCGGAGAGATCGCGATCGATCGTGGCTGGATCGAGAATTTCGCCCTTCCGGCGGAGCGAGAGCGCGGATTACCGGATCGTGACAACCACCTCGCCGTCGGCGCGGCCTCGTTTTCCCTCGTGCCGGGCCGCTGGGTCGGCGTGGTCGGCAGCCTGCATCCTGACGCGTCGGCCGATCTCGTCGCCGCCCTCGACCGAAGGCGGCGTCATGAGGGCGCGGTTCTTCTGCGCGCCACGGCAACGCTCGGCGAGGAGGGAATGCCGGATTGGGTCGCGCAACTGACGCTCGCCGCCGACGGCTTCCTCTTCTCCCGACCGCTGCCGGAAATACCGGACGGACAGTCGATCACTGCGGGTTATCCTTGGTTCGGCGATTGGGGCCGCGACACCATGATTGCGCTTCCAGGCCTCACTCTCGCCACTGGCCGGCCGGAAGTCTCGCAGCGCATCCTCAAGACCTTCGCGCGCTTCGCCGACAGGGGCATGTTGCCCAATGTCTTTCCGGGGACCGGCGAAGCGCCGCAATACAACAGCGCCGATGCCGCGCTCTGGTACGTCGAAGCCTGGCGCGCCTATATCGAAACGACCGACGACGACGCCGCGCTCCAGGCGATCTTCCCGCTGCTGGTAGACATCGTCAACTGGCACCGCAAGGGCACCCGCTACGGCATCGGCGTTGATCCGGCCGACGGGCTCCTGCGCGCCGGCGAGCCCAATGTGCAGCTGACCTGGATGGACGCCAAGATCGGCGACTTTGTCGTCACCCCGCGCATCGGCAAGCCGGTCGAGATAAACGCGCTGTGGTACAATGCGCTGTGCATCATGGCGGATTTCGCGAAGAGGCTCGCAGTTTCGTCCGACGGCTATGAGGCGCTCGCGTCGCAGGTCCGGGAAGGATTCCAGCGTTTCGTGAATCCGGCCAATGGCGGGCTCTACGACGTGATCGACGGCCCCGAGGGAGATGATGCCGCGATCCGGCCGAACCAGATCTTCGCGGTCAGCCTGCCGAACAGCGCGATCGACGCCGACCGGCAGGCTGCGGTCGTCGAGCTGTGCGGGCGTCACCTCCTGACTTCCTACGGGCTGCGTTCGCTGTCGCCGGAGCATTCGGCGTTCCATCCGAACTATGCCGGCGACGTCTGGGCGCGAGACAGCGGCTACCACCAAGGCCCCGTCTGGGCTTGGTTGCTTGGCCACTATTGTCTCGCCGAGCATCGCGCGCATGGCGACGCCGACGCGGCGATCACCCGATTGGAGCCGATGCGAGACCATCTCGCCGATGCCGGCCTCGGCAATGTGAGCGAGATCTTCGACGGCGCCGCGCCGCATCGGCCTGTCGGCTGTCCCGCCCAGGCTTGGTCGGTCGCCTGCATTCTCGAAGCCTGGTGGCGCCTGCGCCGCATGCGCCGTCTCGCCGGCCCGACTTGACCTGCCAGAGGAGGAGGCCGCCATGGCAACGCGCACAACCGCAAATGTCGAGCAGAAGAGGTTGGAGGCACAGCGCAGCGGTGCCGAGAACTGGCGGCAGTGGGGGCCCTATCTTTCGGAACGCGCCTGGGGCACGGTGCGCGAGGACTACAGTGAAAATGGCGAGGCCTGGGAGCATTTCGACCATGATCAGGCGCGCTCCCGCGCCTATCGCTGGAGCGAGGACGGCCTCGCCGGATTGAGCGACGACCGGCAGTTCCTTTGCTTTGGTCTCGCCCTGTGGAACGAGCGCGATCCTATCCTCAAAGAACGCGCCTTCGGGCTCACCGGCAACCAGGGCAATCACGGCGAAGACGTGAAGGAGTATTACTTCTACCTCGACGCGACGCCGTCCCATAGCTGGCTGCGCTACCTCTACAAATATCCGCAGGCCGAATACCCTTACGGCCGGCTGGTTGAAGAGAATCGTCGCCGTGATCGAAGCTCGCCACCCTTCGGCCTGATGGATAGCGGCGCTTTCGGGGACGGCCGCTATTGGGACGTCGAGGTCATCTACGCGAAGGCGCTTCCAAGCGAGATCCATATTCGCATCTCGGTGCACAACCGCGGCCCGGAGGCGGCGGTGCTGCACGTCCTGCCGATGCTTTGGTTCCGCAACACCTGGTCGTGGGACGACGGTGCCGAGAGGCCGCGCCTCGTGGCCGGCGCCCCGCCGCCGTGCGCCACCTGGGCCGTCACCGCCGATCACCACGCGCTCGGCACCTACCATCTCTACGGCCGCGATGCCGCAGAGCTCCTGTTCACCGAGAACGACACCAATTTCGAGCGTCTCTGGGGACAGCCCAATTCTTCACCCTATGTGAAGGACGCGTTTCACCGCAGGGTCGTTCACGCCGAGCAGGCGGCGGTCAATCCCGATCGGCAGGGGAGCAAATTCGCGGCCTGGTCCAAGCTCGAGATCGGCGCGCGAGGGAGCGCCATGATCGACCTCGTGCTGTCCGGTAGGCCGCTCGCCGAGCCATTTGCACGCAGCGAGACCGTCTTAGCCGACCGCCGAGCCGAGGCAGACATGTTCTATGCCGATCTGCTGCCCGATATTGGCACGGAAGAGCATCGTATCCTTCGTCAGGCCCTGGCCGGCATGATCTGGTCCAAGCAATTCTTCCATTTCGACGTCGAGCGCTGGCTGAAAGGCGATCGCTTGACGCCGCCGTCCAGTCGGCTGCGCGGCCGCAACAGCAAATGGAAGCATTTCAAGGCCGGCGACATTGTCTCGATGCCGGACAAGTGGGAATATCCGTGGTTCGCGGCTTGGGACCTCGCCTATCATTGTGGCGCACTTGCTCTCATCGATACGGATTTCGCCAAAGATCAGGTCGAGATTCTACTGAATGAGCACTATCTTCATCCCAACGGCCAGATCCCGGCCTATGAGTGGGCCTTCGACGACGTCAACCCGCCGCTCCACGCCGCGGCGGCGCTCAAGGTGTTCCGGGCAGAGCGGGTGCAGCGCGGCGTCGGCGACGTGCATTTTCTGCACCGCGTCTTCCACAAGCTGCTGCTTTATTATGCCTGGTGGATCAACCGTAAGGACGGGGACGGCCACAACGTCTTCGAAGGCGGATTCCTCGGGCTCGACAACATCTCCGTCTTCGATCGCTCGCGCCCGCTTCCGGCGGGCTTCAGCCTGAAGCAGGCAGATGCGACCGGCTGGATGGCGATGTCTGCCCTGAACATGACCGTCATGGCGCTCGAACTCGCCGTGGAAGATCCCGATTACGAGAGCATCGCGATCCAAACCTATCAGCAGTTTCTCGCAATCGCCAACGCGATCGCCGGCCATGCCGGCACGGCCATCTCTCTCTGGGACGAGGAGGCCGGCTTCTTCAAGGACCTCATCATCGACCCGCGGGGCTGTGCGCATCGCATCGACGTCTATTCGATGGTGGGCCTCATCCCGCTCTTCGCGACCGAGGTCATCGACCAGCGGCTTCTCGCTTATGTCCCGCGCTTTCGAGCGATGCTCGGTGAGCACAAGGGGGGCATTTTTCGCGGCCTGAGCGTCTGCGCCTGTCCGGACCGGGAGAATGAGCGTGGCGAGCATCTGCTCGCCCTCGTCGATCAGACGATGCTGCCGCGGATTCTCGAGCACCTGCTTAGGGAGGACGAGTTCCTGTCGCGCTATGGCGTGCGAAGCGTCAGCCGCGTCCACGCGCAAAAGCGGGATCTCGGGCCGTTGCCGGGGATCGGCCAGGCGATCATCGAATATGTGCCTGGCGAATCAAATTCCGGGCTGTTCGGAGGCAATTCCAACTGGCGCGGTCCGATCTGGCTGCCGGTCAATTATTCGCTGATCCAGGCGCTCGAGAAATTTCACCGCTTCCTGGGCGGCGGCTACACGGTGGCGGTACCGTGCCTCGATCACCGTCTCTTGACGCTGAAAGAGATCGCCACCTTGATCGCGGAGCGTCTGGTCGACCTCTACCGTCCACTCGCCGACGGGCGACCACGGCCCGCCATGGCATCCCAGCCGCCTATCCACGACGACCCACACTGGCAGGGGCTGCTGCTATTCTACGAGTATTTTCACGCCGAGACCGGCGAGGGGCTCGGCGCGGCGCACCAGACCGGCTGGACGGGTCTCCTCGCCAACCTCGTGATGCGACGCTTCCGGCGCGATATCCCGGAGTTCTGGCGTGGACAGGGGTCCCTCAGGAGGAGACGCCCAAACAAGACAGAGAACGCCGTCGCGACACTGCCCAAAGTCCCTACCGTGACCGCTGCCAAGCTCGGCAACGCGCAACGCTGAATGCCTCGGCATTGATCCGCTTCGCTCTGCGGGCGTGAGAGAGCCGCGACGCCCGCGGCGGGTATCGGTGCGGCATCGGCTCAGCAGCGGCCGGCGAGTTCACGCATCCGCCCCGGGGCTTGCGGATCCGCGCCTGGCATCGTGGCGTTGCGTTGCCGGCGCGGGAGGCTCCGGATCGGCGACGCAATATCCGCAGGAGACAGTCCTGCGGTCGCCACTGGTAGAGAAGCGGTTGAAACTGGTGGTCGCTATGTCGGATCGATCAGGATCACGTCGACGGGCGCTGTCCCCAGCGCCTTCGCCGCAAAGAGGCCGCCGAAGCCGCCGACGATGACGACAGTGCATTGTCCTCCCGTGAGCGCCATCAAGGTGTTCCGTCGATAGGACGCGATGGCAGCCGTGCGATCGTCCCGAGAATGGCCCCGAATACGACGTGCCCGCCCAGTGCCGCAGTGGCCTCCTTGGGACCACCGAAGAACAGGCCACCCCCCAGGATCGGCATGACGATAAGACCCACGATGAGCCAGACCCCGACCATGAAGATCACGCCGCGCAGCCAGACTGCTCCCGGCAAGTACGGGCCAACGATCAGGAAACCCACGGCGAAGCCGAGCGAGCCCAGCAGGAAATGCATGACGATGCCGGCGGAGGTGCCGAGACCGGTGAAGGTCCCGAGCAACGCCGCGATGTCCATCGGATGACCGATCATGGCGGGCGCGAGAAACTTCATCATCAGGGTAAAGGCGATGGTCGCGGAAAGACCTCCGGCTACGGCGCGCGGCAGGGAGTTCAGAAGGTTCGTCGCGGTATGTCCGGACATCGGTTTTTCCCTTCCGATGATTCACCGCCTTGATTCGAGGAAGCCCCGAAATCTCGCCGTGAACAGCGGCTGCTCCCGCCATACACGCCAGCACGATATGCCAACCGCCACGACTGGAGGGCGCGCCTTTGGCGCCACCATCGGTCAGAGGTTCAGCAAGAAAAATCTTGCGCTATGCTGAAACGGGAATGAATTGCGAAGTGCGTATCGAATTGATGCATGCAGAGCAATAGGCACCACGCCCTCTAACGGCCCTCTAACGCTGCGCTACTCTTGCGTAGATCGAAACAATCAACTCGCGGCGCGATCGGTTTCTTTGGCGCTCATTGAGGCACCCTTCCTTATCGCCGTCGCTCGAACCGAGACCGCGCCGTACGTGGCCACGCAATAGGGAACGGCGTAGGTGAGAATCACCTTTGCGAGATCGACATGCCCGCCGGCCAGCACCGCATCTCCCTGATTGACAAGATTGAGAATGGTTCCCACGATCGCCGCCACGATGAAGGACCGGCGAGGGATGCCTTCCGATACACAGGAGAGGCAAATCTGGGAAAACCAAGACATCGATCGCCCTCATCGATTTGCCGAGCCGGCCACGGCGCCGACAGTACAGCAGCTCAACGGCTTCTAGCCTCGGATCGCAATCGCCGCGCCCATGCATTTACGAATGATCGCCTCCACGATATTCCGTGTATATTCGAATCATGTCCTCCGATGTCGACACTGACGAGTGTCATGCCTGTCTCTGTGT
>Ga0318562_10000588_pt1 | contig 15910 bp, 28 predicted proteins | sample GRESIP066b5f18_FD_203688 | JGI IMG/M metagenome (GOLD analysis project Ga0318562, IMG submission 203688) | Tropical soil microbial communities from Luquillo Experimental Forest, Puerto Rico - GRE.SIPMG.066b5f18 | ecosystem: Environmental > Terrestrial > Soil > Tropical forest > Bulk soil... | reverse complement strand
CTACACGCTGGTTACGGGCGGGGGCGGCGGCGGTCTCACGGTAGGCACCACGACCATCGGCAGCGGCACGAGCGGTCGCGTCGAATACAATAACGGCGGCACCCTCGGGGAATACTCAATCACCGGAACCGCTGGCAGCGTGGTGATGAGCGCTGGCGCCCCGGCATTTTCTGGAACACCCTCGGTGACGGGCACGGCCACTAGCTCCGTGGCTGCGCTTGGCGTCCTTGGGGTGGAGGGTTCGGTTGGCGGGACTTATCCTCTCCTTCTGGTGCAGCCCACAAGCGCGACAGCAACCACGAATTGGAGCGGCAATACCTCCATCGGCGTGAATTGCGTGAATGGCCAGATCGCGATGGATGTGTTCAAGGGAGATGGTGGGAACGACACGTCCGAATGGGATTGCAACGGCAATGTTCGCGCGCTTTCGATGCAGATTTCCGGCGGTCAGATATTCTTCTGGGGCGGCCGTTCGGTCATTTCAAGCCCAGCGGACGGGAACTTGCTGATCCAGAACGATGCCCAGACGAGTTTTGGGCTGCTTCAATTCGGCAATAATACATCGTCCTTCCCTGCCCTGAAGCGCAATGCCGCAGCACTTGAGTTCAGGCTCGCGGATGACTCCGGGAGCACTTCATTCGTTGCGACCACGGGGATTCTCAATGCCATCGCCTCCGATGCGACACATACCGATGCGACGGTCTGCGCTGACAGCTCGAGCGGCCAGCTTTACAAGGGCTCCGGAACACTTGGGATTTGCCTGGGGACCTCTTCGGCTCGCTACAAGCACGACATCGCATCGTTACAAGCTGGTCTGTCCGAGATAATGAAATTGGACCCAGTCAGTTTTCGTTACAATACCGGCTATGGCGATCCCGCCAAGGAGATGTATGGGTTCACCGCCGAAGAAATGGCGCGCGTGCTGCCCAAGCTTGTGGGTGACGATGCTACTGGCAAGCCGAACACGGCCGATTATGTCGGTCTGATCCCAGTAATGGTTAAAGCACTTCAGGAACAACAGAAAGAGATCGCGGCGTTGAAACGCGCGCTGAGCAAGCGCTAATCATGATGCAAAAACATCTTGCATTGCTGCTTTCGATGATCATTTTTATTATGTCGCTTATGCCCGTGCAAGCGATTGTGCTGCGCGGTAATCCGACAAGCGCCCCGCTAACGGTTCCGGTTCTTACTCCAGGCGGCACGACCAATCCGGCAGTTGACGCGTCGCTGCACGGTTCGGGAAGCACAATGGTCCCGGCTGCGGCTTTCGATATCGCGCCGAACGATACGGTCGATCCGGGAGACACCAATCACATCACCACTGCCTATGCGGCGACGAACACTCGCGGCGCTATTGCCTCCATGAAGGTCTGCCTCGCGGGAAACTGCATCACGATTGCTGGCATGAGCCATAATTCCAGGACCGGAGATAATGGCTGGAATTTCATTCCAACCTCGATTGGCGCGAGCGATGGACAATACGAGCTTTGCCTCTACGCCACGCCGACCAATGGCTATCAGAGAAAACGATGCCAGCAGATTTTCCTGGACAATAACAGCACGATCACGCGGCCAACTTATTATGTGGACTATACCAACGGAAACAACGGCAACAGCGGCACATCGGGCTCGCCTTGGAAAACCATCAACTATGCGGTGGCGAATGTCTCCATCGGGCTTACCACGGGGGCGATCATCTATGGCAAGTGCCCCAATTCCTTCGTGGAAGATAACCAATCGTATACGGTGAACAACAATGCGGGAGATTGGCCCATCGAGGTGCGGCCCGATCCTGGTTCGTGCAGTTCATCCACCTATCCGACGATCACCAAGTCCACCCGCACGGATGCGACCTATGGCAACATCTTTACCTTCCGCGCCAATTTGGTGAACGTCTACGGTTTCAATTTCGACATGAGCAAATTCGTGGTGTTGGCGGCAGGTGGCACCAATGCCATGCTCACCATCAGCGGCGAGGACGGCAACGGCAAATGCGGCTTGATTGATCCGAACGGTCCCAGTGGTCCCACTTACGGTTACAGCTATAACGATGATGGCGCAGGTGATCCCGGCTATAATCAGCAGCCGTTCCGAACCTCCAACAGCATCGTGAATCTGATCGCATGTCCCGTCACGGCGTTGACCACGGCAGGGCTTTTGATCGCGCGCAATTCGACATGGAACCTTGGTTGGGACGCCATCGCGAATAGCTCCAGCCCTAGCGAGGCTGGTGAGGCAATCTTCCATGTGAAGTTTCCGCAGAGCACCGCGTTCAACGGGCGGCTTTCCGTGGCGCAACCGTCCGGCGTCATCATCGCCAGCGTATCCAATATCACGGGCTCTCCGGGAGATTGTGCGGGGGTCGGGGGCAATCCTCCGGAAAGCGTGCTCACCTATACCGGGGGCACCGTGATCGAGAATTACAGCAATGACGGAAGTGCCTTCGCGCAAATCCTGGGTGGCACCCAAGCCGGGACCTACCAGCTTGTCAGCCAAAGCGCGAGCGGTCCCAGCACCACGGTTTGCGGCACGATTACATCTGCGGCGGTGAGCCAGCAGACATTCCTGGCGGACGAGTTTCACGCCGATGCGGACCAGACGCTTCAATTCAGCGCCGGGGATTCGCCGCTCGATAATATCCTGATCGTCCAGTACAACGTCACCTCCAACTATCCCTCCACCAGCCTCCAGCCGGTGTTCAACCAGGCGACAGACCTTTCGGGGGGCATGAACCCGACCACCGGCAACCTATCGGCCACCGGCACGGCCGTCACGTTCGCATCGGCGCAGAGCAACCTGAAGGTTGGGGATTGCGTGCAAGTCACGGCATCTGGCACCGATCAATATATTGGCCGCGTCGTAACCGCGATTTCGGACACGACGCACGCAACCGTCAATGCCGCATGGCCATCCGATCCTTCTGGCGTGACATGGGGATGGGGCAAGACGGTAGAGAACGAGGCCATTGTCGCCAGCGCCATCGAGGGCTCGCAGGACAACAATGCCCAATTCCAGGGCTGTTCGGTGAATTGGGCCTTTGTGCAGGACACGATAGACAAGTCCAGTGTGCTTCTCGCCAACTCCAATGCCGGGTGGGCGATGCTGGGGGTGTCCTTCCTGGATACGGTCATGAACGGCAATACGGGGGCTCCGACACAGAACGAGGCATCCTTTGTCTGGAATTTTCCCTCGACGCCAGTTACCGGGGTGATGCCGGACGGGGTTTCGATAGATAATGTCCGCATGGCCTATTATGGCGACACCCACGACAGCAACGTCTATTGCCCGTGCGGGACCAACAACAGCAGCGGGCTTGTGATATTCAATTATACGACATGGAAGCAGACCGGCGGTACGACCCTCCAAGCCATCCGGGGCGAGCAGGGCGGTCCTGATGCAAACGGGACGCCTATATTCCCGTGGGCACTGGACGGGACGGCGATAACCTCCAGCGCACTAATAGGGGCGCAAGGGATATGAGAACCCAGGTTGATGGCTCAGTTAGTGCGATATCTGGTATAGATTCGCCGGCACTGGCGAAGATCAAAAGCAAAGTGACGCGACTACGTTTTTACCTGACTGGCCCACAATGAGGCACGCCATGAAACTGATTCGCTTTTTTGCCGCACTTGCCGGTGCTATTTTTCTGATCGGTGTGCAAGCCACCGACGCGGCCTACAATCCTGGCGTCAGCAAGACGGTCGATACCGTCGCCCAGCTTCAGGGCATAGGCGCGGCTGCGCCCTTTTATCCCAGCGTTCAAGTCAAAGGTTATAATACTGCATCGGGGCGCGGCGGTGGCCTTTTTGTCTGGAACGCGACATCAACGGCAACCGCCGATAGCTGCAATGTTATCGCCGCGACCGGGGTGGCAACTGGGCGATATTTCCGCGCTGGCGCGAGCCCAACCATCCCGCTCGAAAATTGTGGTGCGTGGGGTGATGCTATCGTGAGCCGGACTGGCGTTGCCAACGCCACCACGACCTTCACTGATTCCGGCGCGAATTGCACGGCGGCGGCGGCGGCGGGGTTGGCTCATATCGTCATCATTCCCAAGCCTGGCAACACCAACGCCCAGGTCAACACCACCTTTACCTGCAATTCTGCGACCAGCTTCAATCTGGCGGCAGGACCATCTTGGTCGGCGTCAAACGTCACATATGCGATCGGTCATGATGACGGCACGGCATGGACCAATGCTTTGACGCTTGCCAATGCGGCATTGAGCGGAAACATCACTCTCCAATCCTCCGCCTACCTCATGACATCGCTCAGCACCGGCATGGGGACGTTGAGCGCTGGGCTCAACGGACAATCCGGCGGCGTCAGCACCATCATTCTTGGCGGGGTGAGCGGTTCCAGCAACGGCATCACCATCAGTTATCTCGGCCAAGCCAACTTCTCGAATGTCCAGATTTGGTGCGGAGATAGCGGACAGGATTGCGGTGAGCTAATCAACTCGGTCGCCGTGGCGAAATTTAGCAATTTCGGGTTCTCCTACGCCGCGCGGGACTGCTTCGTCATCGACAGCGGCAACGGGCAAGGTGTCGAGAATGCGAGCTTCGATACTTTCCAATTCCAGAATTGCGGGCGCCACGGCTGGAACGTCAATCTCAGCGGCACCGGCTATTTCAATATTTCGAAGATGTTCAACGGAAACATCCGCGGCATCTCGGACCGCCAAGCCAATGGCACATGCTGGAACGGCGCGGCCTCCGGAGCGAAGACACTCAATCTGTGGATCGACACGCTGGAGTGTGACGCGCAATATGGAGCTGGCGGTCAGAGCACCTATCGGCCGTTCAGCAACGCGGTCTATTTCACCGGGGCCGGATGGGATATCAACGCCACAAACATCACTGTGGAAAGCACCGGCGGTTCGTCAGTATGTACGGGGCGCTGCGAAGCCATTGGCACCAATTATGCCGGTTCAACCCAGATATATCTCAACGCCAATCAAATCTTCGGCGGTTCTAATTGGGCAACCGATACCTACGCGCCAAACTTCAATGCTCTGGGCGTTCTTGCGATCAACAATGGCGTTACGGCCGACCTCGTTTCCTCTATCACGGGGGGAGGCCTCATCGGCACGCTGACGGTTTCAGGAGATGATGGCGCGGGCAGTTCGACATTGGAGGTCTACGCCGTCGCCGGTATCGGCGGCACGGCGCAGTACAGCCAGATTGGCAGCTCTGCCGTCGTCAATAGCGGCGTCACCTTTACGGTAGCTTGCGCCGAATCAGGCGGCATCACAAAATGCACCGTCCATAACGGCAATGGTGCGGCGGCGACTTTCAGCTACCAGTTCGTGGGTTCGCTCCCGCTGCTCATCAACACCCAGTAGGCTCCAGCATGGCGATCGACAAAAATTCTGACCTTGAAGTTCTGGCCGCCACTATCGCCGGTGAGGCAGAAGACCAGCCGCTCGCTGCTAAACAAGGCGTTGCCGCCGTGGCGGTCAAGCGGGCCAAGATCGCGGCGGAAACCGGTCGCAAGCAGTTTGGCGATGGCACGGTCCGCGGCGCATGCCGGGCTCCCTGGCAATTCAGTTGCTGGAACGCCGGTCCAAACAATAAGGACCGCCAGCGCATTGAGGCCCTGGACCTCGACAAGCCATATGCCGCCCTGCAGGAGTGCATGTCGGTGGCGCGTTCCGCGTTGGACGGAACGCTCATTGATCCGACCAGCGGCGCGACGTTCTATAAGAACACCGACTTTCCCTGGCCGTCCGAGTGGGGTGCGGAAGTGCCAGCGCTAGTGACGCTGGGGGCGCTATCGTTCTACGATCTTGATTCGCAAGGGGCAATCACATGACGGCGCTTTCCGATCCTTCAGGCTGGCCTACCTCCGTTGGTGTCGGGCTGATCTCCATCGCTGGCGCCATCTCAAAAACGACGCAATGGCGTGATGCTGCCACCGGTAAGGTGGTGTGGCCGCTGCTCATGGGCGGCATTGCGACATGTCTGATAATGGCGTCGGTGGTCCGGGCGGCGGGCACGCATTGGGGCGTGGAACCTTGGGCACAGGTCATGGCTTCCGGCGTTTTGTGTTACGTGGGGCCTGATCCGATTTTGAAGGCAGTTGCGTCGTTGATCCTCAAGCGTTTCGGAGTGGAGGTTTCCAGTGCAGATAGTGCAAAAAAGTCATAGTCTGATCGGCGGATTGCCGTGGCTTACGCCGGTCCGCAAGGCTTTCTCGGCGGGGTTGCTGATCGGCTCCCTGGGCGGCTATAGCGCCGGCAACGGGCACACAACCCAGGGGGCGGTGGAACATGTCAGCGCTCAACTCGGCCAGACCAAAGCGGTTCTTAACACGGTGGAGAAGCATGACATCCCGGCCCTTAAGAGCGAGGCTGGATGCGAGCACTGGCGGGCCCAAGTGGCGGCAAATCTTGCGGTTCAACCCGCTGTCGTCGATCCGTCGCAAATCCCAGCCGATTGCCCGCACGCCAAGGTCACGCCGTTGCCAAAACAGTAAAACCGGACCATATTGCGGCGCATTGCTGCTTTAGGGCATGCCGCATGCCGAAATTTCTCTCCGGTTACAAGTCCTATGCCATCGCCGCCATCGCGGTCGCCATTGGCATTGACCAGGCGCTGATTCAGTATGGATACCACGTCCCGGCCGTGCCGGAATGGCTGCTGATCGTTCTGGCGGGGACAGGACTTTATAGCGTGCGCAACGGGGTCACCACCGACACCCAGAAAGCCGTGAGCACAGTTCTCGCCCAGATTACCACCACGCAGGCTACCACCGAAAACAAACAGCCAAGCCCATCCTCCCCTATCCCGTAAAGGAGACACCATGTCCTCGCCCGCCACCCCGCCAGTAACCGCCCATTCGATCATCCAGGGCCTCTTGACCTCGCTTGAGAGTGACGCCTTTGCCGCAGGCCAGACCCCGCTTGAGACGGCCCTGAATGCCATCGTGGCGGCCAAGGGTGACCCGGCGACGGCAACCCAGCAACTGGCCGCGCTGCCGGTCCTTTACGCTCTCAGCCCGGCCACAATCCTTCCCGAAGCCATCATGCAGGGCGCTCAGACCGGCTTGGCGCTCTTGGCCTATTACAAGGCCAAGCTGGCGGCTCCGGCCCCGGCAGCGGAACCAGAGACTCCGCCAGCAGCTTCGTGAAACTAGTCGTCTCCGTAGATGGCGGCGGAATCCGCGGCATTCTTCCTGCCCGCCTGATCCAAGCCATTCAGGAGGCTGGGGCCTGGCGCGAGCCAGATCTCATCGCTGGCACCAGCACGGGCGGAATCATCGCCTGCGGGCTTGTGACAGGCGTTCCAGCCGAGACCATGGCGGGCCTCTATATCCAGCACGGCACGGCGGTATTCGACGCCAATTTCGGTGACGGTGTGTTCTCCCCGAAATATAGCGCGGGCAATCTGGAAAAACTGCTTCAACAGATCCTCGGAACCGCTAAACTCTCCGATGCGCGCCTGGAATTACTGGTGCCGGCCTACTGCGTCCAGCTTCCCACACTTCAGGACACCGATGGCGACGGGATCCCGGAAGGCACCGCAAGCTGGTTCTTCAAGAGCTGGGAGGCGCGCACCGCTCCGGAAAAGGACCAGCCGCTATGGGCGGTAGCGCGTGCGACATCGGCGGCGCCGACATATTTCCCAACTGCACTCACCGGCGGCAACTGGATGGTGGATGGCGGCGTGTTCGCCAACAATCCTGCGGATTGCGCATGGGCGGCAGCTTCGCGGCTTTGGCCGGGCGAAGAGATCAAGGTCCTCTCGATCGGCACTGGCAGCAAAATTGTTTCCTTCGACGGCGCGCGGACGCAGAATTGGGGCGCAGCACAATGGGCACCCGACATCTCATCCGTGTTCATGGACGGCGCCGCAGACAAGACATCCTACATAATGAAGACGATCCTCGGCGGAAATTTCCTGCGGTGCGAAACCGCCTTGGTCGGGGTGAGCGATGCTTTCGACGACGCTAGCGCTCAGAATATCGCAAATCTGAACGCCCTCGCGGATAAATTCATCGCGCAAAACTTGGCGGCTGTTACGAAATTCCTGGCTTGAATCGCTATTTCCTACAGCATCCAAGCCAAAGATATCTCTCTTCTCCCGGAGGTCATGGGTGGGTGGGCCTAATCTGTCTGGCTACCGCAGCCTCGTATTTCTCTTTTTCAGTCGCTTCACGCCAAGCTGGAACTGGTTCGCGCCATTCTTTTGCTTTGGCGATGACGCGTTGGGCATAAGTTACATTCTTAGATTTCAAGCCGCCAGATATGCGACACGTGTCGGAACAAAACTTTGGTAGCGGCTCGCAATCTTCTTCTTGCTTGGAGCTGCCATACCAAGACCATGTATCGGACCATTGCTCGACTTTGTTGCAGACACAACAACAATGAAGCCTTCGGCCGTTCTCGTCCTTAAGTCGTTGCGGACCGCGCTCACCTTTGTTCCAATCTCGGACCAACATGCCATCCTCTCCCTACCTATTAGCGATTTCGAGGGACGGGAGCCGAGAAACCAGGCTCTCAAGAAATCGCAGTGACGCGCTTCCCTGGATAACAATAACGTCCGTTGCGCGCTCGATCTGATCTTTGATGCGCTCTGTGTGATAGCGCTTGACCTCGATATAGACATTGAACTCAGGCAGGAAAAAATCCAGATGCACCTTCATGTCGTCGGCGCGGCGGAAAGAGATATTGTTGGCGATCAACCAACGCTCGATTTGCTCCTCAAGAGGATCGCCTCGGCCACGCCAGCCATTTCCTGCCATCTTACGTCCTTCTTCTCTGGATGCGCTTGGGCATGGGGTTAGTTGTAATCGTCATAGCGGAGCGCCATACGGCGTTCGGTCCTGCGAGTTTCAAGAAGCGATTGGATCATAACTCTTTCGCGCTTCCGCACCAGCGATAGAAGCTCGGCACGTTCAGCTTTTGTTGTTGTCGAAGCCATTCTTTTCCTCACTCTCGCCGCAGATTGGTTGCCTGGTTCATTGCCACGCGACCCGGCGCGCGTAGGAATGGATCAGAAAGCCGTGTGGCGGATAAGCCACCCTGTCCACGCTGTCGTAACTCAGCGCGACTTTCCTTTCCATAGGCAATTCCAAACTCCACTGGTGAGAGCAACCGATGATGCCGCTATTAAGCAGAGCATCGCCCTCCGTGAGGGGAGTACCCATCTCAATTGCTCTCGCCGCTGGAGTCATGGACCGCAATAACCTTGGATATTCGAGTCTGCATTTGGATCGCCTAGTGTGACGGTCTGACGCTCAGAGCGAATCTGGTCTAGCGCACCATACTGATATCCGGCTGTATACCCAAGGCCGAGCATGGCAATCGTGAGGATTGAGATAAAGACTGCCTCCGATATGTTCATCCCCCATCTCCCTTGTTGCCGGTCTTGAGGGCGCGGATGGCCCATAAGCTTCCATTTCGGATACGAGAAATTGTGCTTGCGTGCACACCATATTTTCTGCCGAGTGCATAACTGCTTTGCCCGACTTCGTTTAAAATTGCGCGCACCTCAGTGCCGGTTAACTTAGAACCGCCATGCCGCTCACCGCGCAAAATCTTATGGGGCTTTGTTTTGGCTCCGATAAGATTTTTTCTGGACGCGTCAAGCATATTCTCGGATCGCGTCCCCTCAAAAAGGTGAGAAGGATTAACGCACTTCTTATTGTCGCAAGCATGACAAACGTCCTTGATCGGATCAGGAGAATGTTTTGCTAGACGAAAGGCGACACGATGCGCCGGGAACCGCTTACTGGCGATTGAAACAAGGCCGTACCCATGAGTTGACAAGGTGCCAGACCATTCCAAGCAACCATTGCGCGTCAGGACTGGCCGGTACTTATTAAACGCCGCTCGAACCATCTCTAGCGGCAGAGAATTTAGAAGCGGGCGATTATCTGCTCGCATATTCATGCCTCGCCCGTATTGCATCCAGTTCCTCGCGTGTGGGAGTGGTCATGGCTTAGCTCCACAAACTGTCATCTTCGTCGCGTGCATCCTCTTCGCGACGGTATCTATCGACTTCTAATTTTAAGGTCGCTATTTCAGCTTCATATTGCTCAATAAGTTTGGGGTGTGGCTGATAATTCTTCCCGAAATGGTCTTTGATGCAGTCCTTACAAAGATAAGCTTGACAATCCCAACAACGATAGAAATTCCACCAGAAGTACTCGGTTCGGCAATGAGAGCATAGGACTTTAGGATAAGATGCGAGAATGGCTTGGCAGAACGCATAATCACGAGTGTTAACTTCATCTTCTGAGGTTGGCGCTGCACTGTTGATTGGCTTCCAGTCTGGACGCACAGTCAGCAAAACTTTACGAATTGTCTGCCAATCCACATCTCCTTGTTGTGCTTTACCCATGATGGGCATCTATTTCCCGCTCCTGTGCTTCTCGTAGGCGGTGAGGGCTGCACGGGTAGTTTCAAGGCCGCAGTTTTCCCAAGATTTGCCTTGAATAAGGACAAAGTCACGAAATGCTTTCACATCATCGTTCGTCACCTCTCGCGGCTCCTGGCTTGGAGATTGGGCGAGGCCGAGGGCGTAGGCGTGTTTCGCGACTGTCATAAAATCTCGCCCCAGGGCAGTTCGCATTATATAGCTTGGGTGCGGCCAGCCAGATTTCTTTAGTATAGGCTCGATTTCCTCCTCCAATCTCGCTTCGATGTCGGGGGCTGGCTGTGTGGAGCAGACGGAGGGAATCGAACCCTCGACCGATGCGTTGGAAGCGCATTGCTCTACCTCTGAGCTACGTCTGCAATTCATCCTCGCTTCGAGGGCGTGCGCTTTCGCCATACAGTCTAGAACCATCGTCCACAAACTGTCCTTGGCTGGCTTCCATGACTTGTCGCGTAAGAGTTTAGCCATCTCCGGGTTTGAGAGGCCTTCGCGATTTTCCATACCGCACGCCAATATCTCGCGATAAGCCGCGATCAATTCCTTGTCTCTGGCGTCTGTGTCGGGGGTCATGGTTTTTCCTTCCATGCAATTATGGTTGCGGTTGCGCAGCCGAAGGCTATGAACACCAATAAAATGTTTGCAGGTTCTTTGTACCCTATTGCGGCACGCATCCCGAATAGGAGCGACACCAAGGACAAATACCAGACTGTCTTGTTCATTCCTTACTCCTGTTGGCGTCTGTGTCGGGGGTCATGGTTTTTCTCGCTGTTTAAAAATTGTCGCAAGCAAGGTCTTCGGCAAGTGCGTCTTCTGGGGTAACCCCATCGCGAAACCATAATAGCCAGCATGCAGCACCAGTCAGTGACCACAGCGAGCCTTGACCGTAGAATGACCCCGTCTTTTTATGCTCCACGTCCAATCGCTTCATCCAGTCAGCGAAATCTGCGAATTGCTGGTCGTTCAAATCAGCAAGGACGCCAGCGTCATCTTCATAATGAATGAGGTCTGATCGTCTCATCCCTTCCTCCCGCTGGCCTTGGCCGCATCCCAAAACTCGCCAGCATCTTCGGCACTATCCAGATAGCCTCGCATCAGTCGAATAGCGTTTTCCAAATCAATTATCTCCGCTCGAAGCCAATCGGCATTCGCTATGCGGCACTCTGGAGGAATCTCTGGATTGCAAGAAAGTTCGCCCCATCGAAGCGTCTTTCCCGCTGCGGCAAGAACCTCGCCACATTCTTCGATTAGATAGCCATAAAATTGTTCACGAACGAGTGGCATATATTCTGGTTTCATTTCCGTCCTCCGCTGGCCTGGATGATGGCGGCGATGGCTGGAAAGATGCGAATTTCCTCCACACGAACGCCATGCTTTTTTGCATCGTGCTGCCAAGTCCGTTCGATCAGACTGTCACGCCAGTCTTGGGTGACGCGCCATCCAGCACCGACAACAAGCCAGTTGATGATTGCGGCTCGACGATGCTGCGCTACCGTGCGCAAATCTACTTGGTCATTTGCACACAGCACAGCCCAGCCTGTACCAATGCATTCTTCCTCGCCCATCGGCTTGGGGGATAGGGCGGCTGCTTCATATATTTTCCAGAAATCTTTTTCAGGGATAGCGTGAGCGCGATCTGCCGCTGGCTGGCGGACAAAGAACCAGCCCCGCTCCAATCCCGGGAGCATCTGAGAAACTACGCCGAGCCAAACAGGCCAATCCTCTTTCGGCTGGCCGTTCCATTGCCACGCCTCAATCTGACGGCTGCGTTCCCGATAGGCCATTTCCTCACTCACCGATGGGGCGGGAGGGGCGGCGGAGATTAGGGCTTCTACAAACTCAGCCCGTTCGGCGTTGCGCCGCGCCTTCAAGTCACCGTCAAGATTGCCCTTCGCGGCGTGCGAGGCTTCATATTCTCGGAACCATTTGGCGACGGCTTCCAGCTTATCGCGCCTCACCATCACGAACTCGGGGTCATCGGTCATAGGTCAAAATCCTCCAAAGCGGCAGCGATAACAGAGTCCGCGCCAAAGCCTATCCAGCCGATACCAGTTCAAACATTTCTGACAGCGCGAGCGCATCACCCACTCCCTTTCTGCGAGGCGCGTAGGGCATCAATAATCCGATTGGCGCGAGCAAGCTGCCGTCGAAGGTCGTCGATCTTCCGGCGAAGGCCGTCGATCTGCCGGCGCGTATCGGCATCAATGGCCATTCCTATTTTCAGTAGCGCCTTGCTCATTCTTCACCTCCTCGCATCCGGGTAATAGACGCGTGCAATATGTTGGGCGAGCATCAAAGCCTTCTCCATCATGCCGGAGGTTCCATGCTTATTCGGCTGTCGCTCATCAGCATTATCTATTGTTTCGTGTTTCGACCGTAACCAAGGTATCATTCCGATTGCCGCCATGGCTTACAATTAAAATTTCGCAGATAGAGAACCCGCGTTTAATGCCCATGCCAACGGTGTTCCACCCAAAGGAAATGCAGAAGCCGCCGGATTTTGTTGCACGGCTAATATGATCTCTAACCGTGGGAAAACCACCAGTTGGATTTTCTTTGCCGTGAAACTTAAAGCCCATCTCTTCATAAGAGCGAGATACTTGGGTAAGGCTATAGGGCGGATCAAATATCACGCCGTTCAACTGATCTTCCGTAAAAGCCTTCATAAACTCTGCGGCTTCGATTTGGTTTGGCTGATTATTGGCTGGATTAAGGTCATTCCTAAATTCTGCAAAATCACTTTTCCCCGCAAAAGGATCAGCGAAGCCGTGCCCGTTCGCCGCATAACGCCGAACCAGTTCCATGATTGGTGGAATTTTGAACGTCCATTTATTAGGCATAGCCCATGTTCTGTTAATAATCATGATTCTTCGGCGCTTCCGAGATAGGACGCCACTGATTTTGTGAGGCGCGGAGGTGGGAGAGAAGGGCTGCGCGATCTTGCCATGCAGTCTCATAGGCCTCCTCGCCGATACCCTCCGACATTCCATCGTCGGTCATCTTGTAACGACAGTCCGAAATATGGCGCTTTTCGATCTTCGCCAATTCCTCCGCTGACAGCAGCTTGTCGGTCATTCTCTACTCCTCCGTGAATGGGGTGATGAAGCCAAACCCGACAGTCGCATTCTGCGGTGTCTGTTCAGCCGCGAAATGATCGAGGAGCGCGTCGAGTTTCTGTCCATGGTCGCGCAGCGCCTGTTCCATCTCCGCCATGATGCCGTCCGGCACGTAAGCCGAGCCGTCCGCCCAGCGCCTGGCGGTGCGACGGGCAACATCGAAGTCGCGGCAGAAGGCGCGCAGCCACGCCTCGCCATACAGGATCCTGACCGCAGCCAGGAAGACGGGAGAGCGCTGTTCCTCGGTCATCGCGCCGCAATCCGGCGCAGCGCCGCGGCAAGGACACAGAGGCAGCCAAGACCCAGGAAGCAGGCGAGGAGGCCCGCCCGCGCATCGCCGGCGCTTTGCGCGTTGACCATCAGGTTGGCGCCCAGCATCAGACAGGACGTGGCGCAGACGGCAGAAAGAACGGCCATGGTTTTCATGATCTCTCCTTGGCCCACCAGGGCGTCACGGGCCTGGGTTTCTCGGGCTGGCTGGCGAGGACGGCGTCCACGGATTTGCGCCCCAGCGCCCTTGTCAGCCTGTCCAGCGCGTCCTTGAGCGATTGGGGGATCATCTTCCTTCGGCCAAACGCTTCATATCCGCGAGCGCATCAGCGTTAGTATCGAAGAAGCGGCATGGATTGATCGGATGGCCGCTTTCCCGATAGATCAGTTGTGCGGCCAGAAGCGTTCCGTGGAAGCGCTCAAGCGCATACCCAGGTTCGCCGGCCAAATGCACCACCCAACCACCACGGCAATGTGTGGTATTGCAGGAGTGCCAATCGCTCATGTTCAAAGCCTTCGGCTGAGAAACGGCCTCGAAAACCTTCTGATGGATGTTCTTGATTTTCGGAATTGGCGGAACACCAGGCGCAGTTCCATCTTTTGATGGTTCTGCTTGAAGGTTTTTCCTGTCCCAAAGCCATGCGATGTTGGAGCAGCGCGAGCAGTCCGAGCAGTCCGAGCAGTCCGAGCAGTCCGAGCAGCGCGAGCAGTCCGAGCAGCCCGAGCAGTCCGAGCAGCGCGAGCAGTCCGAGCAGCCCGAGCAGTCCGAGCAGCCCGAGCAGTCCGAGCAGCGCGAGCAGTCCGAGCAGTTTGTGCACTTCCTACAATTCTTGAGGCTATTCAAAGCCTCTTGGGCTGCTTCACGCGAACCGAAATATTCGACGCTGCAGCGATTGCCGTTGTCGTCAGTGATCCAAGTTGGGCTCATGCCGAGATTTCCTTCTCAAGATTGTCCCAGCGGGCAATGGCGGCGGCGCGGTTGGCGTCCACGACAGCGCAGCGGGCGGCGGATGAAAGCAGTCGCTCGACGCGGCCCTTGGCCCCATAGGTCTTGCCGGAACCCGATGTGCCGACAAAGGCCAATCTATCGTCCAATGCCTCAAGCGGGATTGGGTGTTTCATGGCGCCGCGCTACTTGCTGGCGTCGCGCTGCTTCACGATGTCGGGCGCGCTGATGACTTCGATATTGAGCGGCAAACCCTCATGCGGCGGTGTGATCTTGCCCTCCGCGACCTTGTTCATCCACTCGGCCGCCTTCGCCAATGTCTGCGGATTCTTGGGATCGACCTCGATCTCAAGCGCGATCTTCATGCGGTAATAGGTTTTCATGACAGTCTCCTTGTTGGTCTAGAAATCTGCTTGACGGCCCGTGTCGGCTTGCTGTGCCGCCGGAAACAGTTCGGCATCGTAGAATGGTTGCAGGAATTTGCGCTGCTGCGTGGTCATGCCTTCCCACTTGACGGTGAGCATGCCCATGCCTTGGCTGGCGGCGTCGCGGAGTGCAGCCTTGGCCTGCTCGACGGCGGCTTCCCTGGTCGGAGCTGGGGCGCCGCTCTGCGCGCCTTCTTGGATGGTGTCGCCGCGCGCCCATGCAGCGAACTTCCGGCCGGTTTCGGCGGTTATTGCCTGTCCGTCCGCAAAAACGGAAGCCAGTGCACGGGAGGTGTTTTTGGTCAGGTGAAATTTATGCCCAGCATCCAGATAGCCGTGCAGAAACATCTCGAAGAGGATGTCGTCGGCTTGGATCGGCTCCAAGACTTCGCTGCGTGCCCACTCCTGGGCGCCGCCGGTTTTCTGGCGCTGGACCATGGGATATTTGCCGCGCATGCACACAATCACCAATGGAATCGGGGTCTGCATGAATTTCAGCATGAAGTATTTCTTATGATCTATCTTGGGCTGCTGCCAGACCAGCGGTCCTTTCTTCCCCGCCTTGTCGTTCTTGTCGGCCATGTCGAGCACGCCGCCGACGCCCTCCCATTCATGGCTCGCGCTGTCGATAATCAGGGCATCGCAACCAGCTTTCTCGGCGGCAGCAATCGCTTCGCCGTAGGCCTTCGGACTGAAATCGTCGTGCAGCGAGATCACCTGATAGTTGGCTTCCTTGTCTTGGCCGGCGAACTCCGGATATTCGCGCGGGTCTGC
>Ga0318562_10000587_pt1 | contig 15931 bp, 10 predicted proteins | sample GRESIP066b5f18_FD_203688 | JGI IMG/M metagenome (GOLD analysis project Ga0318562, IMG submission 203688) | Tropical soil microbial communities from Luquillo Experimental Forest, Puerto Rico - GRE.SIPMG.066b5f18 | ecosystem: Environmental > Terrestrial > Soil > Tropical forest > Bulk soil... | reverse complement strand
GGTGGGGGTCTACCGGCAGGGCCGGGTCTCAACGGTCGAGCGGTGGCTCGGGTGGCTGGACGGGCGGGGAGGAATTGAGGGACACCCGATGGCCGCGCTGCTGGCCTCGCTCCTGTCAGCGCTGACGGCGCGGCCGGTCGACGCCGAGCGGTGGGCCGATGTGGTGGATCGCTGGCAGTACGGGGACACGGCGCGTCCTGATGACCCGGCCACCGAGGCGTGGGCTGCCCTGCTGCGGGCCATATTGTGCCGACGCGGAGCCGGGCAGATGCGCGCCGACGCCGCCGAAGCCGTGCGGAGGTTCGCGGCAGTGGGCGTCGCTGACCCGGCGCCCTTGCTCCTGCACGGGATCGCGCTGGTCCTTTCCGGCGATCTCGATGGCGGCGACGCGTCCCTCCAGGATGCGGCCGGCGTCGCGGAGGAAACGGACGCGCCCGATACTCTCGCGCTCGCGGGGTGTGAGCGGTCGCTGCTGGCGATGGCGCGAAACGAGTGGAATCAAGCCGAGGTCCTCGCCGGCCAGGCACGCACCGTTTTGCACCAGGCCGGGTTCGAGGAGAGCTATCTGACGCCCGTGGTCTGCGCGGCGCACGCCCGCACAGCGATGCACCGCGGGGATGTCCCGGCGGCGCGCCGGGAACTCATCGGTGCCCAGCGGCTGCGGCCGTTGCTGACCTACGCGCTCCCTCATCTCGCCGTCCAGGCCAGGATCGAGCTCGCTCGCGTCCACCTGGCGCTGGGTGACACGGCCGGGGCCAGGACGCTCGTCCGCGAGATCGGCGAGCTCCTCAGGCGGCGGCCCGGCCTCGGGATCCTGGACAACCAGGCCAGGACGCTCCGGGACCAGCTCGCCAAGGAGAGCGGCTCGGTCATGCCCGGCGCTTCCGCGCTGACCGCCGCCGAGCTGCGGCTGCTTCCGCTGCTCGTCACCCACCTGTCGATCCCGCAGATTGGCGAGGAACTCTTCCTGTCCCGGAACACCATCAAGTCACAGGCCATTTCGATCTACCGCAAGCTCGGGGTCGCCTCACGCAGTCTCGCGGTCACCCGAGCCCGCGAGCTGGGACTTCTGGATGGATGACGGCCTATCTTCCCCGTCAGTGCGCTCGGTCCTCAACCGGCGGCTCCGTGGCCGAGGGCTTGTACCTGGGCGTGCTCGTGCAGGGCTTTTTCGTCTTCGTGGACCGCGGGCTTGAGATCGAACACGACCTTCTTCACGGTCCCGGTGAAGGCGTACGGGGCCCTATCCTCGTAGGCACGGTCGACCACGAGCCCGTTATCGCGTCCGATGTCCATGCCGGCGTAGCTGGAGAACGCTACCGGCACCGTACGGGGCATCTTGCCCTCGCCGATCAGCTTGCCGTTCGCCCACAGGGTCACCGTGCCGCCGGTGCCGGGCTCGGGCTTGTCCGCGTCGAACAGCATCTTCACCTTCACGTCACCCGTGGGTATGGCCTCGGTAGATGCCTGCTTATAGTTCTCAACGCCGAGGAACGAGTAGGTGTGGCGCAGCAGGCCATCTCCGTCGACCCATAGCCCGAATCCGCCGATGAAGTCGGCGTTGGCGACGATGACGCCTTCCGCGCCGGTCCCGGGGATCTCGAGTTCGGCCTCGATGGCGTAGGACCGCCCGTAGACGCGTGGCACCATGCCGCGCTGCACGTTCTGGACGTCGCTGGCGAAGGTGAACCGGGTGATGGTGGGTAGCGGCGGCAGGATGCCGAAGAAGATGGACATGCCGCCGAGCAGCGGCAGCGCCCGGTTGTGCTCGGCTTCGGTCCACCACAGCTCCTTGAGCTCGGCGAGCTTGCCAGCATGGCCGGCCGCCAGGTCGCGGGCCTGGGAGAAGTCGTCGGGCAGGTAGTACAGCTCCCAGACGTCCTGCTCGGGGTCGTAGACTCCCGGGGCGAACCTCCTGATCGTGTCCGGCGAGAAGTCCCAAGGGGCCTTGTCCAGTTTCGTGCAGGCCCACCAGCCGTCCTTATAGATGGCGCGGCTACCGAACATCTCGAAGTACTGCACCGTGTGCCGCTCCGCCGCCTGCGCGTCGGCGAACGTGTAGAGGAAGCTCGTGCCGTCCATCGGTTCCTGGCCGATCCCGTCCACCGTCTTCGGTTCGGGGAGGCCGATGGCCTCCAGGACGGTCGGGGCGATGTCGATGCAGTGCGTGAACTGGCTGCGCAGGCTCCCGCCGCCTTCGATCCGGTGCGGCCAGGCGACCACCATCGGGTCCCGGTCCCCGCCGAGGTGGCTGGACATCTGCTTGCCCCACTGGAACGGGGTGTTGCCGGCGTGCGCCCACGCGGCGGCGTAGTGCGGGGCGGTGTGGTCGCCGCCGAGGGCGTCGATGCCACCGTAGGCCTCGATCAGCTGCAGCTGCTGTTCCGGGTCAAGCACGACGCCGTTGAGGAACGTCATCTCGTTGAACGATCCGGTGATGGTGCCCTCCATGGACGAGCCGTTGTCGCCCCAGATGTAGAAGATGAGCGTGTTGTCCAGGTCGCCCATCTCCTCGATGGCATCAAGCAGCCTGCCGACGTTCCAGTCGGCGTTCTCTGAGTACCCGGCGAACACCTCCATCTGGCGGGCATACAGCTTCTTTTCGGCATCTGGCAGCGAGTCCCAGGCCGGGAACAGGTCCGGCCGTTTCGTCAGCTCGGTATCCGGCGGGATGATCCCGAGCTGCTTCTGCCGCTCGAAGGTCTGCTCCCGGAGCTGGTCCCAGCCGCCGTCGAACCTGCCCTTGTACTTGTCGGCCCAGGCCTTAGCCACGTGATGCGGGGCGTGCGCACAGCCGGTCGAGTAGTACATGAACCACGGCTTGGTCGCGTCCTGCGCCCGGACGCCGTGCAGCCACTCGACCGCCTTGTCGGTCAGGTCGTCCGGGAAGTAGTACGGCTCGCCGTCCTGGCCATCGGGGACGCCGAGCGTCGAGTTGTCCTGAGTGATGATCGGGTCGTACTGGCCCGCCGCGCCGGACAGGAACCCCCACCAGTGGTCGAAACCCCAGGATTGCGGCCAGTGGTCGAACGGACCGGCCGCACCCTGCACGTTGTCCGGCGTCAGGTGCCACTTGCCGAACCCGCCGGTGACATAGCCGTTCTCCTTGAGGACGCGTGGCAGCGCGGTGCAGCTACGAGGCCGCGCCGCGGTGTAGCCGGGGAACGGGCCGGGATACTCGGCGATGGAGCCGAAGCCCACCCGGTGGTGGTTGCGGCCGGTCAGCAGCGCGGCCCGGGTGGGCGAGCATACGGCTGTCACGTGGAACCGGTTATAGGTGAGCCCCATCTGCTGGACCCGGGTGAGGGCCGGCGTGGCGATCGGCCCGCCGAACGTGTCGGGGTTTCCGAACCCGGCGTCGTCGATCAGCACGATCAGCACGTTCGGCGCACCGTCGGGTGGCTGCGGCCCCGGGATCATCGACCAGTCCGGGACCGACTGCTCGATCGTGCGACCCGTGGTCCCGCCGAACGTCCGGTCGGGAATCGGCAGCACCGTCCGGTCGGGGCTGAACTTGCCCGCCGCCTCCGCTAGTGCGTCCTTGAGCTCTCCCAGGCTCTTCTTGTCCATCGGGGCGACCGACTTCGCCGGCGAGCGGGCGAGCGCCCGTTCGGCGGCCAGCCGGTCAGCGGCATCGACGACAGCGATCACAACCGCGGTGCCCGGCGCGAGCTTGTCCCCGAGGCCCTCCCCTATGCCACTGTCCATCTTGTGCCGAGCGAACTTGCCAACCAGGGCGCCGGCCGCGCCGCCGACGACAATCGAGGCGAGCAGCGGCGGCGAGAAGAGGCCAACCACCAGGCCAACGCCGCCGCCCCAGCCCAGGCCCTTGCGGCCTAGGTGGTCGCCGGTCTGGGTCACCCGCACCCGGCCGTCCGCGGCGTGCTCGACTAGGATCACGCCCTCCGACTTGACCGTCTTGCCCTGCACGAGCTCCACGAGCGCGTCAAAGTCGTGCTGGGCCGAATCGGCAGCTGTATAGGCGGCCATGATCACATCGAACGAGTCACTCATCGCCCTCTCCTCAGATGGACCGCAGTCGCGCTGACTGGGCTATGTCAGTGTCAATCCGGGTATGGGCGTTCCGCGTCCTCCAGATGGGATGATCCGACCCGGTTGGCTCACCGCGCCTCTCTCAGGTGAGGATCAGGTAGAGGCTGTTGCCGATGAGCCAGAAGCCCACGATCAGGCTTCCTGAGATGATCACCTGGTCGGTGTGCGTGTCGATCCAGGTCCGGAACCGGGCGAGGAGCGCCTGGCTCTGGCCGGGCCTGAACACCGTGTAGATCTCCATGAACAGGTACGACGCCGAGGCCAGGAGGCAGAAACCGAACAGCGCGAGGAAACTCTCCCAGCTGGACAGCTTGGCCTCCACGACGGTGGCGGCACCGGCACCGATCAGGCCCCATGGCTGCAGGGCCGGGGCCAGGCCCAGGGCGAACCACGGCGACATAGTGTCCACGTGCTCCTGCCACTTCGGCGGCTTCTTCGGCGGCTTGGGCCGTCCCCTCGCCCGGATATGCCGGATCGCGATGATGACGAGGACAACGCCGATCGCGACCTTCGCCGCCAGCGCCGCCAGGGACGGTGCCGTGCTCGGCTTGGGCGGGTTGTTGCCGGTGGCGAGCACGGTGACGGTGACCACGACGGCCAGGGACAGCAGCCAGCCGAACACGAAGGCCGCGCCTTTCCGCACGCCGCGCTTGGACGGCAGCACGACGATGAATGCGGTCAGCGGCAGCGGGTCGAGCGTTATCGCCAAGCCGATCAGGACAAGGTTGAGCACCATGGCCATCTCCCTTTTGGCCACCGTGCGCCGCGTCGGCGATGACCTCTACCTCCCGATGGGATGAAATGCCTCGCTTGACCTGGCCTGAGGCTGTGGAAGATCCTTAAGGGCAGGCTTTTCCGAGCACGTCGGACTGAGAAGGAACCGCCGGGGGGGCGATGGGCGAGACCGGCACGCGTCAGCAGCACAGCCGGCCGCCTCGTACCGGCGGGCCGGCGTTCGACCTGATCGTGTCGAAGCTGCGCCGTCCGCTGGTACGGCCCGGGACGGTACGCCGTTCGCAACTGGTCGAGCGGCTGGCGCGGGGCGATACGCGGCCGATTGTCTCGGTGGTCGCGCCAGCGGGGTACGGAAAGACGACGTTGCTGTCGCAGTGGGCCGCGCGTAACGGCCAGGCCTTCGCGTGGGTGTCGGTGGACGAGCCGGACAACGACCCGAAGGTCCTGCTCAGCTACGTGGCGCAAGCGCTCGATGAGATCGAGCCGATCGATCACCGGGTGTTCGCCGCGCTCGCCTCGCCGGGGAGTTCGGTACCCGGCTCGGTGGTTCCCCGGCTCGGAGCGGCTTTCTCGTCGATGACCTCGCCGGTGGTGCTGGTGCTGGACGACGTGCATATGCTGCACGGCCGGGAGTGCCGGGACGCGCTGTCGGTGCTGGCCGAGCACGTGCCGAAGGGCTCGCGGCTGGTGCTGGCCGGGCGGGAGGCGCCGCCGCTGCGCATCGCGCGGCTGCGGGCCGAGGGCCGGATCCTGGAGATCGGCCCGGACGACCTGGCGTTCACCCCCGGCGAGGCGGCATCACTGCTGCGCGACGCGGGTGTCGTGCTCGGCGAGGATGACGTAACGGCGTTGCACCGGCAGACCGAGGGCTGGGCGGCCGGCCTGTATCTCGCCGCGCTTTACCTCAGGGAAGGGAACCCGCTGGCGAGCACGGCCGTCGCCTTCGGCGGCGACGACCGGCTGGTGAGCGAGTACATAGAGTCCGAGTTCCTGGCGCTGGTCTCCCGGCAGCAGCGGGCGTTCCTGGCCCGGAGTGCGGCGCTGAAGCGGATGTCCGGGCCGCTATGCGATGCGGTGCTCGAAATGGCAGGATCGGCTGCGGTCCTGGCTGACCTGGCCCGGTCGAACCTGCTGCTGGTGCCGCTGGACCGGCGGGGAGAGTGGTACCGGTACCACCACTTGTTCCGCGACATGCTCCTGGCGCAACTGCACCGCCGGGAGCCCGGGATCGTCCCCGTCCTGCGGCGCCGCGCCGCCGACTGGTGCCTGCGCAATGGCTTGCCCGAGGAGGCGCTGGAGTACTCGATGGCGGCCGGGGACGTGGCCATGACCGCTGGCCTGGTGGAAATGCTCGCGGTGCGGACCTACTGGCAGGGTCGGGTCAGCACCGCACAGGGGTGGTTCCGGTGGCTCGAAGAGCGGGACGGGATCGAGGGACACCCGATGGCCGCGGTGCTGGCTTCGCTCCTTTCCGTGCTGACGGCACGGCCAGCCGATGCCGAGCGGTGGGCCGATGTGGTCGACCGCTGGCAGCACGGAGACCTGGCGTGGCCTGATAATCCGGCCGCCGAGGCGTGGGCCGCCGTGCTGCGGGCCCTGCTGTGCCGGCGCGGGACCGAGCATTTGCGCGCCGACGCGGACGAGGCCGCGCGCAGGTTCGCGGCGCAGAACATCGTGGCCCCGGCCCCGGCACTCGTTCAGGGGCTGGCCCGGATCGTGTCCGGTGACCTCGATGGCGCCGACATATTCCTGGAGGATGCGGTCAATGCCGGCGAGGCATCCGGCGCGCCCGAGCTGGTCCCGATCGCCTTGGCCGAACGAGCCCTGGTGGCGATGGCGCACGGCGACTGGGGCTGGGCCCAGGTCCTGGCCGAACGAGCGGACACCATGTTGCGCCAGGCCGGCATCGCGGAAAGCTACGTAACGCCCCTGGTCTGCGCCGCGCAAGCCCGCGCGGCCCTGCACCGGGGAGACGTCCCGGCGGCGCGTCAGCAGCTGGTCAGCGCCCAGCGGCTGCGGCCGTTGCTGACCTATGCGCTGCCCCATTTCGCCGTGCAGGCGAGGATCGAGCTCGCTCGCGTTTACCTGGCGCTCGCCGATGTGGAAGGGGCCAGGACGCTGATGCGGGAGGTCGATGAGCTGCTCGTGCGGCGGCCCGACCTGGGGACCCTGGTCACCGAAGCCGCGGCGCTGCGGGCCCGGCTGGCAGAGGTACGCGGTTCGGACATCGCGGGGGCGTCGACGCTGACCGCCGCCGAACTGCGCTTGCTGCCGATGCTGTCCACGCACCTGTCGTTTCCGGAGATCGCCACGGAGATGTTCCTATCCCGTACCACCATCAAGTCAGAAGCGATGTCGATCTACCGCAAGCTGGGCGTCTCGTCCCGCAGCCAGGCGGTCACCCGGTCCCGTGAGCTGGGGCTCCTGGTGGCCTGACGATCCGTTTTCGTCCCATCGGGCGGATGAAAGCTGCTCCCGCGCCGGCTGAAATTGTGCCCGAGCGGCGAGCGGAGCGGTATGGACCAGACGGTGAGATTCCAGGAGATCTTGCGCAAGCTGACGATGATCGACGAGGGATTCATCGAAGGCGAGACCAGGATCGGGCTCAGCCTGGCCGGGACGTCGGCCCTGGATCCCAAGACCGCGGCGCTGCTGCGAGTAGGGGCATCGGTCGCCACTGGTTCATCGGCGGCCTGCCTGCACTGGAGCATCACCCGGGCGATGGCGGCGGGCGCGACCGACGACGAGATCGCCGACGTGCTGGTGGCGATCGCCCCGGTGGCCGGGCTCGGCCGCGTCACCGCCGCCGCTCCCGACGTGGCGATCGCGCTCGGCTACGACGTCACGGCCGCGCTGGAGGATCTGGACGATCCCTGACGGCGTCCGGGTACGCGAGCCGGGGATGTGAGTCAGATCAGCTCGAGCTGACGGGCTCGGCGGACCGCCTCGCCGCGATGAGCCGCCGCCAGCTTACGGTAGATGTTCCTGAGATGCGTCTTGACGGTGTTGACGGAAATGTACATCTCGCTGGCGATCTCGGCCGTGTTCAGCAAGCCGGACAGGTGCCGCAGCACCTCTCGCTCGCGGTCGGACAGCGGCTCGACCACCAGGATGGCCGCCTGATCCGGGGCGCCCGGCGCCGACGGCTGGGCGTATCGCTGGCCCGTTCGGAGCAGGCACCGGTAGGCGCCGGCCAGGTCGGGGTCGTCCCGCAGCACCGGCCCAATCCAGCTGTGTTCTCGCACGAACGGCAGCCTGACCTGCTCGGGTCCGGCCAGTCGCAGCGCGGACGCCAGGGACCGCTGACCGCGCGCGCGGGCGCCGCTGGAGTAGCTGAGCCGGGCGTCAGCCAGCCACGCTTGCACGCGTACCCGGTGGGGCGGCTCGCTGCCGGCGGCGAGCACGGGCTGGAGCACGCGCCGCGCGGTGTCACCGTCTCCGGCCGCCGCCCAGGCAAGCGCCAGGGTTACCGCTGTCTCCGCGGAGGTCTCGTCGCCGCGTTCGGCAGCGGCCAGCGCCGCCGGGATGTCACCGGCCGCGAGGTAGGCCCGCGACTGGACCAGGCTCAGCTGGTGGTCGAGCCACGCCGGGACACGGCGCCCGGTCCGCGCCCTGGCGGTGATCTGCGCGGCGACGACGGCTTGTCCCGCGGCCAGGGCACAGCCCGCGGCGACCAGGTAGGCGGCCGCTGCGACCGGCTGGTCCGGGCGGGCGCCCAGGACCGCATCGGCCTGCTTGAGGCGGTCGCGCGCCGCGCGCAGCTCGCAGCGTTCCAGGTGTACCCAGGCCAGGGCGACCAGCGCTGCGGGGTCAGGGGCGGTCGGCCGGCGCTGGCCGCACTCGGGGACTGCCCGGCCGGCCAGCTCCGCGGCGCGGCTCAGCCAACCGCGGCAGGCCTCCGCCAGCGCGAGGTGCCCGAGGCAGTCCGACAGTGCGCCCTCCCCGGCGGACGCGGCCGGGGCGGCCACCCCGGCCGCGAGGCTACGGACCGCCTGATCCAGCTGGCCGGACCACAGCTCCATAGCTCCGCGGCCAGACAGCAGTCGCGCCCGGATGTCCGGATGCCGGTCGAGCTTGTCGCCCGGGACCCGGCCGGCCAGCGTCTCGGCCCGGGCCGCCGCCGATGCGGCCACACCCAGGTCTCCGGTGCGCAGGGAGACGGTCAGGCGGATCATCGCGGCGACCAGCCGGCCCTCGGGCCCTTGGTCGTCGGAAAGGCGCGTCATGAGGCCATCGGCGGTGTCGAGTGCGGCGGAACACGTTTCGTTCTTGCCTGCCGACAGCGCAATCGCGGCCGAGATCAGGTGCGGATCCGGCCCGCTCCAGGCCTGGCTGGGTGGCATGCCTGCGAACTCGGCGGCCAGGCTCTGACCGCCACCGGGATCGATGATCTGGCCGATCGCCAGCTCGCCGATGACCAGGCCGGCGGCCAGCGGCCAGTCACCGGCCTGGGCGGCGTGGCGCACCGCGTCGGTGAGCAGGCCGTTCCGCTCGCACCATCGGGCCGCTCGCTGGTGCAATCCGGCCAATCGGTCCGGATGCTCCAGCCTGAGCCTCAGGCGTAGCACCTCCGCGAACAGTGTGTGGTAGCGGTACCACCCGGATCCGATCGGCTGGATGAACGCGTTCTCTCCGGTCAAGGCCGTAAAGGTTGCCCCGGCCCGTTCATCACCGGTCAGCACCGCCGCGGCGTCGGCGCTGACGTGGTCCAGCACGGATGTGTGCAGCAGCACCTCCCGGGCCGGCGGCGGCTGGGCGTTGAGCACCTCGTCCACCAGGTAGCCGGTCAGGGAGCTGTCCTGACCGGCCAGTTCCTGGACGAACGTGTCCGGTTCGGGTTGGGTGCTCAGGGAGATCGCAGCGAGGCGCAGGCCGGCCGCCCAGCCCTCGGTCCGCCGGGTCAGGCTCTCCAGTGAGCCCGTTGCCAGCGTGCAGCCGTGCCTGGCCAGCAGCTGGCCGGCTTCGGTGATGCTGAACGCCAGGTCGCCGGCCCGGATCTCGGCCAGTTGTCCGGCCAGCCGGTAACGGTGCAGCGGCAGCGACGGATCCATCCGCGAGGCGGTCACCAGCCGCAGCCCGGGCCCCACATTGCGCAGCACGAAGTCGAGCCCGTTTAGTATCTTCGGCTCGGTCACCAGATGCAGGTCATCCAGGACCAGCGTCACCGGCGGATCCTGCGCAGCCAGTGCCGCCGCGAGCCGCAACAGGAAGGCATGGTCGCCCGCCCGGCCCGGCCCGGCCGCCACCCTGGGAAGGGAAACGCCTGACCCGCGCAAGGCGGCCAGGACATAGGACCAGAACATCTCCGGCCGGTTGTCGTACTGATCTAGACCTACCCAGGCAACCATCCCGGGTCCGGTCGCCGTCCACAAGGTCAGGGCCATCGTCTTGCCCGCACCGGGAGGGCCGGTGACGACGGTCAGCGGGCACCAACGCGTCCCCTGGGCGATCAGCTTCGTGATCCGCGGTCGATGCACGGCCCACTTCGGCATACCAGGTGCCGTGACCTTCGATGCCAGGATCGGACGGCCAGCGGAACGTGCGGGCCGCCCGGCGCGGCTCGCCCGGCCGGCACCATCGGTCGCATCGGTATTCATCGCTACCTCCCTCCCCGGCAACACGAAACGCCAGTTGACCGGCCCGCGCATCGTGCCATCGGGATGAAGTGGCTGACAGGAAGGCCGAGACCTCTCCCCTTTCATCCCGCCGGGAGGACGCCCCGGCATGCGGGGCGCGGTGAGATCGAGGGCACGGCGAAAACCTCCGCACCCGCCGGTAGCCGATGTACTGATTCCGCCCACCTCGGCCTGTTTCTCCGTCGGCCCGGCCAGTTGCTGCATAAAGAACGCGAGAGGTGTGACCTGACCACGCCAACGGCCACGAAACCAGCCGATCCCCTCACGCTGCTGCGCACCCGGCGCTACGTGGTGCTGCTGGTGCTCGCCGCGATCCTCGGGGTGCCGATCGCCGCCATCGCCTACGGCTTCCTCAAGCTCGTCGGAGTCATCACCCCGGATCAGATCCCCGGCGTATTCCTCGCTGCGCTGGCCATGCTGGCCCTAGGCGCCGTGCTCGGACCGGAAGCGCCCCTGATCGCCCTGGGCGGCGGCCTGGCCGTGCTGGCCGTGCGCTTCCGCCAGAGGGATATGCCCGCCCAGACGCTGGCCGTGGTCGGCGCGGCGGGCAGCTTCGCCGCCATCGCGACCTTGTTCGGCTCGCCGCTACCCGCCGCTTTCCTGCTGATGGAGGCGGCCGCAGCCTCGCACGCCGAGCTGGGTGCGGCGCCGACCGCTGGAGCGGGCCATTCCCTGGCCTGGACGCCGCGATCTGGCGCATAGTTGTTCCGGGCTGCAGCGGCAGTGCCAGGGCCGGGCTGACTGGGCGGGAATCACTTGGGGGTGCAGATGAGCGGAACCAGACCGGCGCCGTCCAGTCCCGCTGGCGGTGACCCGTGGCGCCTTGATGGCCGGGTTGCCCTGGTAACCGGCGCCTCAGCGGGCCTGGGCGCGCGGTTCGCCCGCGTGCTGCACCAGGCAGGAGCGCAGGTGCTGGCCACCGCCCGCAGGACCGACCTGCTCGACGAACTGGCCCGCGAGTGCGGCGAGCGGATCGAGGTGATGTCCGGCGACATCACCAGCGCCTCGCACCGGCAGGCGCTGGCCGGGCGGCTAGCCGCGCGCGGCCGTCTTGACGTGCTCGTCAACAACGCCGGGATCTGCGACGACGGCCCGCTGGAGAAGCAATCGCTGGAAGAACTCCGCCAGGTCATCGAGGTCAACCTGATCAGCGTGCTGGACATCTGCCGGCTGACCGCACCGCTGCTGCTGGCCGCCCCCGCTGCCAGCGTCATCAACGTCGCCTCCATGTACGGCATCGTTGCCTCCCGTGGCCCGATGGCCGCCTACAACGCCAGCAAAGGCGCCCTGGTCAGCCTCACCCGGCAGCTGGCCGCGCAGTGGGGCCAGCGCGGTGTGCGGGTCAATGCGCTGGCTCCCGGCTACTTCCCGACTGAGCTGACCGGGCACCTGGCCGACGCCGGCTTTGCCCGGTCGATCCGCGAGCACACCCTGCTCGCCCGCACCCCCGCGCTGGAGGAGATCGATGGCCCGCTGCTGTTCCTGGCCACCAACGCCTCCAGCTACATGACCGGCCAGGTCCTGATCATCGACGGCGGCTGGACCGCGGTGTTACCCCGCCAGGGTGTGGCCCCCGCCAGCCAGCCCGTCCCTAGCTCGCGCGTCGCACACCCGTAGCCGTTGATAGCCGATGACCCGGCAGTAAGTGTCGACTACGGTCGCCGGGTCACCGGGTGTTCCCATCCGGCAGGTCCCGGCCGCGTGCACGTAGTCGTTTACGTTCCTCGCCAGCCAGGCGTCGATCACTGGGTGAAGGGTCGCGCGGATGACGGCGGGGGCTGGCAGCCTGGGCCGGTGATCCGTAGGTCGGCCGCCCCCGCAGGTCCTGGGTGCTACCAGAGCAGGACCCCGGTGAAATCGGTGCCGGAGGTATCGGGAATGTGCAGGTGAACCGAGGTGAAACGGGTGCCGTTGACCACGCCCGCGGTGCCGCAGTAGGCGATCAGGTGCGAGCCGGACAGATCCGTCCACAGCACCTGGCACGGGGAGCCGTGGCCGGGCATTGATGCCGCGGGCATCAGCACGGCGATGAGCCGCCCGGTCCGCGCGCTGAACTCAGCCAGCTCGGCGACATTGAAGCCGGTCCACGCGGCGGCCACGATCTTTGACCCGTCAGGGGTAATGACCGGGTTAAACACTCCGCTGATGCCGCCGGCCAGCTTGCGTTCATTGCTGATGATCAGCCGGGACGCCGTCAGCGCCGCCGTGGCCGCCGACCCGGTGTCCAGCACCCGCACGCCGCCCGCGTCGTGGTCGCGGGGCTGCGGCCAGAACTGGAACGCCAGATAGCGGTTCCCGGCCCAGGACAGGCCGGTGGCATGGCCGTCGGCAGGCGGGATCGTCCAGGATCTGGCTGCGCCGGTGAGCAGGGACACCACCATGATCCCGGTGGCGGTGGCGGCAGCGGCCAGCCGCCGGTCGGGGGAGACCGCGAACTCCGGATCGCCGCTGCCGGTGTTCCGCGCCGCCGCCGGGATGCCCGAGGGTCCGGTCATCTGCTGCGGTTTCCCGTCATCGCCCAGCCGCACCTGCCAGTACTGACGGGTGCCGCACAGCAGGAACATCCGGTCATCGGGCGCCGCACCGCACGGGTACCACGTCGTCCGGCCCGCCCACGGGAACGATCCCGCGCCAGCCGGCGCCGCGATAGCCGCCACTGCCTGGCCGGTGAATCCGTTGATCACGTCCACGGCCGGGGTTGCCGACCCCTGCTCCAGATAGAACGGTGCGCTGCCCGCCGGGGCGCTCGCGGCCGGCGATGAGCTGCTGCCCGGGCTCGCGCACGCCGTCAAGGCCAGGGCCACGGCGGTCACGGCCGCGAGCCAAAGGCGCATGTCACTTATTTAACAGGCACAGCGTGCCATCGGCTTGGGCCGGGGACGGTGGCGCCCCGGCTTGGGCGAGCGGAGAGCTGAATAGCCGCACTGGTCGCATGGGCGCGCTTGCAGGCCAGCGACACTCCGCCACCGGTGCGGGTGGGCTCTTACCTCAGGGGCGGCGCGGGCGACCCGGGTCAGCGGCAGCAACCCTCCTGATCCGGGCTGATCTGCCGCTCCTGGCCGTATGCGCGCGGCGCTTCCGGTCCTGCTCCTCAGCCAGCAGATCGTCGGCGTCGGTCTCGATGAACAACGTCACGAACATGGGGTGCATCATGTCCCTCCTCCAATTCTCGCGTCTCACGCCGCGACGAGCGGCCGGACATGGGCGGGGCAGTGCGAGGGAATCACCCGGCCGCCAGAAGGATCTCGCCCATGTCGTCGAACACGATCACTCCGTTGCATAGCAGGCTCCATCCCTGCTCAGGGTGAGAGGCGACGGTGCGAGCGGCATGATGTAAACGGCAAGGGGCAGGTCAGGCGACCTGGGGGTACAGGGCGGCGACTCCGGCGGAGAGCCCGGCCAGGACGCGCCTGCTTATCTCGTCGGCGATGATCTCGGCGTCGCCGGCCGCGATGCCGTCGATGGCCAGCTTGGCGATGGTGGCCGGGTCGGACTTGGGAACGTCGAGGTGGCGGGTCATGTCGGTGTCCATGTAGCCGACGTGCAGGGCGGTCACTCGGGTGCCCTGCGGCGCCAGCTCCAGGCGCAGGGCGTTGGTCAGCGACCATTCCGCCGACTTGGCGGCGCTGTAGGCGCCGGACCGGGGGATGCTCAGCCAGGACAGCACGGACAGGATGTTCAGTACTGCGCTGCTGGGGTGGGCGGCCAGTTGCGGGGCGAAGGCCCGGGTCACCGTGAGGGTGCCGAAGAAGTGGGTGTCCATCTCCAGCCGGATGGCGGCCAGGTTCCCGGTCAGCAGCGGGGATCCGGTTGATGAGCCCGCGTTGTTGATCAGGATCGCTACCCCGCTGGCGGTGCGGGCGGCCGCGGCGACCGAGGCCGGGTCGGTGATGTCCAGGGCGATGGGGGTGACGCCCGCCAGGTCCACGGCCTGCGGGTCGCGGGCCGCGGCGTAGACACGGACGCCCCGGTCGCGGAGTTCGGCGGCCAGGTGCCGTCCCAGGCCACGGTTGGCCCCGGTCACCAGAGCGGTCTTTCCTGTGATGTCCATGACGCCTCTTTCTCTGACTATGTTTTGGTTTTCGTATTGGTCAGCCTGCCTGTCGGCGCGCGAGGTCAGCGAGGGGGCAAATACCCATAGCACTACCTATTCACCTGGGTGCTGCCGAGACCACTGACGCCTGGACGCCGGCAGCTGCTAAGCGGCCCTGACCGTCCGGTCGTACCGTGGCGGCCCAGGCTGCGATCTCCTCGATCGGCGGTGATGTGTGCGGCCCTCTGCTAGGCGCCGAGCACACTCCGTGATGCGGTGAGGCCGATTGCATAGGCCACTGACTTAAACCTTTCGCCGCACCGGTGGCGTAACGTTTGGCCTGTTATGGCACCGGTGCGGCACGGGGCGGGGAATCTGCCGGCGGAGCTGACCAGCTTCGTCGGCCGTCGCGGTGAGCTGGCCGAGGTCAGGCGGCTGCTGGCCGGCTCGCGGCTGGTGACGCTGACCGGGGTCGGCGGGGTCGGCAAGACCCGGCTGGCGGTGCGGGCCGCGGCCGGATTGCGGCGGGCGTTCCGCGACGGGGTGTGGCTGGTCCAGCTCGACCAGCTGCGCGACCCGGCGCTGGTGGCCCAGGCGGTGGCGGGAGCGCTGGGCCTGCAGGACCGGGCCGGATACGCCCCCGCCGCGGCGCTGGCGGAGTACCTGGCCGGACGGCAGCTGCTGCTGGTGCTGGACAACTGCGAGCACCTGGTGGACGCGGCGGCCAAGCTGGCCGACGTGCTGCTGCGGGCGGCGGCCGGGTTGCGGGTGCTGGCCACCAGCCGGGAATCACTGAACATTGACGGCGAGACGGTGCTGGCGGTGCCGCCACTGACCGTTCCGGAGGCGGGGCGGCTGAGTGTGGCGGAGCTGGCGCGGTTCCCGGCGGCCGGGTTGTTCGCCGAGCGGGCGGCGCAGGTGGTGCCGGGGTTCGCGCTGACCGAGGCGAACATGGCGGCGGTGGCCCGGATCTGCCGTCGGCTGGAGGGGCTGCCGCTGGCCATCGAGCTGGCCGCGGCCCGGCTGCCGGTGCTGTCCCCAGAGCAGATCGACGCTCGGCTGGCTGACCGGCTGGGCCTGCTGACCCGGGGCGGCCGCACCCGGCCGGCCCGCCAGCAGACACTGCGGGCCTCGATCGGCTGGAGCTATGAGCTGTGCAGCCCGGCCGAGCGGCTGCTGTGGGCCCGGCTGTCAGTGTTCGCTGGCGGGTTTGAGCTAGATGCGGCCGAGGGCATCTGCGCCGACCGGCGGCTGGCCGCCGATCAGGTGCTGGACCTGCTGGCCGCGCTGGCCGGCAAGTCGATCCTGACCGCCGCCCACAGCGAAGGCACGGCCCGGTTCCGGCTGCCGGAGACCTTGCGCGAGTTCGGGCAGGAACGCCTGCAAGAGTCTGGCGAGTACACTGCGCTGCGGCGGCGGCACCGGGATTGGCATGAGCAGCTGACCGACAGGACCGACACCGCCTGGCTCACCC
>Ga0318562_10000586_pt1 | contig 15932 bp, 14 predicted proteins | sample GRESIP066b5f18_FD_203688 | JGI IMG/M metagenome (GOLD analysis project Ga0318562, IMG submission 203688) | Tropical soil microbial communities from Luquillo Experimental Forest, Puerto Rico - GRE.SIPMG.066b5f18 | ecosystem: Environmental > Terrestrial > Soil > Tropical forest > Bulk soil... | reverse complement strand
GCCTTCGCCCTGCGCGGGTCGTTCGACAAGGTCGCAACCAAGGTGTTCCTGCTGTCGCCCGCCGACGTCGACGTCACGCCCGACGATCGTCGCCGCATCGCCGAAACCGGCTTCTACGCCTACCAGTAGCCCGGCCTATCGGCTTGAGCTGTCTGTGCGCCTCGCGTGCGTGTGAGACGGGTAGGCTGGCGACGTCGCGCTGGCCGGCATCGGTCCGCGGCTGTATTGAACGTCACACATCGGCTGTAGTGAGGTCGCTCGGTTGCCCCTGTTCTTTGAGATTCTGGGTTTCGCGCTGTTCGTATTCTGGCTGCTGCTCATCGCCAGGGTCGTGGTCGAGTTCATCCGCTCGTTCAGTCGCGACTGGCACCCGCGGGGCGTCACAGTGGTGATCCTCGAGGTGATCATGACGGTCACCGATCCGCCGGTTAAGCTGCTGCGCCGCCTCATTCCGCAGCTCACGATAGGGGCGATCCGCTTCGACTTGTCGATCATGGTGCTGCTGCTCGTCGCCTTCATCGGCATGCAGCTGGCGTTCAGCGCGGCGGCCTGAGAACGCGGCGATCGCCGTTTGCCGGGCGTGGAAATTGCGCTAAGAAGTTTGAATTTCACTCTTAATTATTGGCCTCACCTGCAACCGCCGGGTCTGGTGTGACAGGATGGACGCCAGTTACTCCACTGACGCTCTACACTTTGAGATCGATTGACGGTCCAGACCATCTAGGGGGCAGAAAATGCCGCTCACTCCAGCCGACGTTCACAACGTTGCGTTCAGCAAGCCACCCATCGGCAAGCGCGGCTACAACGAGGACGAGGTCGATGCCTTCCTCGATCTGGTCGAGAACGAGCTCACCCGACTCGTCGAAGAGAATGCCGATCTGCGCCAGCGAGTATCCGAGCTGGATCAGGAGCTGTCGTCGGCGCGGGCCGGCGGCGGCGGAGGCCAGCCGACACAGGCCATTCCGCTGTATCAGCCCGAGCCGGAACCGGAGCCTGCGCCGCAGCCCGTGTACGAGGCGCCGCCTACGCCTCCGCCTGCCGCCCCGGTCAGCGAGGACCAGCATCTGAAGGCCGCCCGCGTGCTGAGCCTCGCCCAGGACACGGCCGACCGGCTGACGTCGACTGCCAAGACCGAGTCGGAGAAGCTGATGTCGGATGCGCGCGCGCAGGCCGATCAGATGGTCAGCGAGGCACGCGTCACCGCGGAGTCGACGACGACCGAGGCCCGGCAGCGGGCGGACGCCATGCTGGCCGACGCCCAGACCCGCTCCGAGGCCCAACTGCGTCAGGCCCAGGAGAAGGCCGACGCGCTGCAGGCCGACGCCGAGCGCAAGCACTCCGAGATCATGGGAACGATCAACCAGCAGCGCACCGTGCTGGAGGGCAGGCTGGAACAGCTGCGCACATTCGAGCGCGAGTACCGCACCCGGCTCAAGACCTATCTGGAGTCCCAGCTCGAGGAGCTCGGGCAGCGCGGTTCGGCCGCGCCTGTCGACTCGAGCGCCAACAACGACGGCGGATTCAACCAGTTCAACCGCGGGAACAACTGAGCCCCCAGCCCCACGGCGAAGGGAATTGATCCATGCTGATCATTGCGCTCGTGCTCGCCGTCATCGGCCTCGCGGCGCTGGTGACCGCGGTCGTCACGAGCAATGAACTGATCGCCTGGGTCTGCATCGCCGCAAGCGTGATCGGCGTCATCCTGCTGATCATCGACGCGGTGCGGGAACGCTCGCGCGGTCAGGCGGGCGGGAGCGAGCCGCAACCCGAAGAGGACGACGCCGCCGAGTTCGACGCCGACTATCCAGACGAGCCCGCGGCCGGTGAAGAGGCCGAAACCACTGCGGCCCCAGCCGAAACCGCCGGAGAAGAAACCGCGGAAGAAGACCGCAAAACGCCCTAATTCGTCGGCTTGGCCAGCAGTTCGCGTACTTCGTCGTCGGACACCTGGTGGAAGTCCGAATACACCTGACCGACCGCCTCGAACGCTGGCGGCATCATCGCGCACACCACGTCGTCGGCCTCATGGCCGAGTTGACTGCACGCCGATGGGGGACCGACCGGTACTGCGACCACCACTTGCGCGGGTTCTGCGGAACGAACCGCGCGCACGGCTGCGAGCATGCTTGCGCCGGTGGCGATCCCGTCGTCGACGAGTATCGCGACCTTGCCCTTCGGATCGGTGGGCGGCTTGTCACCCCGGTAGACCCGCTCGCGGCGGTTGAGCTCCTCGGTCTCCCGCTCGATCGTCGAACGCAGCGCCTCGTCGCTGATGCTCAGGCTGCGGATCAGGTTGTCGTTGACGACCAGGCCGCCGCCGCTGGCCAGGGCGCCCATCGCGAGCTCCTGCCATTGCGGCACCCCGAGCTTGCGAACCAGGAACACCTCTAGCGGTGCCCGCAGTGCGGCCGCGACCTCCCAGCCGACAGGCACGCCACCGCGCGCCAGGCCGAGCACCAGAAGGTCATCTCGCCCTTGATAGGCCGACAACTCCTCAGCCAGGACTTGGCCGGCTTCGCGGCGGTCCCGGAAGGTTCCTCTCGCACTACGACGTGCGAGCCCACTCCATCCGGCCATGAGTAAGTTTTCCCATTCAGGGGACTCTTTTAGCCTACGACGGGCAATCCAACTACGCATCGACTCCGAATTACTGGTGTTGGCGAAAGGAGACCATGGGCATCGAGTACGAAAGCGTCGTCGAGCAGCCGCTGGACGAGGTGTTCGGCTGGCATACCAGGCCCGGCGCGATGACACGCCTCGTTCCACCGTGGCAGCCGATGACCGTGGTGGCCGAAGCCGAGTCGCTTGCCGACGGTCGCGCGGTACTCGGCCTGCCGGGTGGGCTGCGCTGGATCGCTCAGCACGAGCGGGACGGATTCGACCCGCCGCACCGCTTCGTCGATGCGTTGTCGTCGGCGGGGCCACGGTCCCTGCCGCCTCGTGTGATCGGTTGGTGGCGGCATACCCATGAATTCTTCGACGCACCGGGTGGCGGCACGCGGGTCCGCGACGAAGTGGACACCACGGTGCCCGGCGCGGCACTGCGGCCGACGTTCGTCTACCGACATCGGCAGCTTGCGGATGACCTTGCCGCACACCGTGATGCGGCCGCGGCGGGCATGCGGCCGCTGGTCGTCGCGATCACGGGCGCGTCGGGTCTTGTCGGATCCGCGCTGACCGCGTTTCTGACGACGGGCGGACACCGGGTGATCCGGCTGGTGCGGCGTCCTGCGCGGTCGAAGGACGAACGGCAGTGGCGGGCCGATGCTCCCGCGCCCGATCTGTTGTCCGGGGTCGACGCCGTGGTGCATCTGGCAGGCGCGTCGATCGCCGGGCGATTCACCGCGGGGCACACGGCCGCGATCAGGGACAGCCGCATCGAGCCGACGCGGCTACTCACGCAGGTCGCGGCGGACAGCGACGACGGCCCGCGGGTTTTCGTCTGCGCATCGGCGGTCGGCATCTACGGGTTCGACCGCGGCGACGCGGTGCTGTGTGAGGAGAGCGTGCGCGGTGAGGGCTTCCTGGCCGACGTGGTCGCCGATTGGGAGGCGGCCACCCGGCCCGCCGACGACGCCGGCCTGCGTGTCGTGAATATACGCACCGGGATCGTGCAGGCGGCGGCGGGCGGAACCCTGCGGCTTCTGCGACCGCTCTTCCTTGCGGGCATGGGCGGGAGGTTGGGCAGCGGACGGCAGTGGCTGTCGTGGATCGGCCTCGACGACCTCGTCGGCGTCTACCACCGCGCGCTGTATGACACCCGGCTGACCGGACCCGTCAACGCAGTCGGGCCTGAGCCCGTGCGCAACGCCGACTACACCAAGGCGCTGGCGGACGTGCTTCACCGGCCCGCGGTACTGCCGGTGCCGTCGTTCGGCCCACGGCTGCTGTTAGGCGGCCAGGGGGCCCGCGAACTCGCCGAGGCCGACCAGCGGGTGGTGCCGACGAAGTTGACCGAACTGAGTCATCGGTTCCGGCACGTCAACGTCGAAGACGCGCTGGCCCATCAACTCGGGCACGGCTGACGGGCCACCCGGGATAGAAACCCGCGTACCAGCCCGCGAATGCGAGTAGCCGCGCTGGCTTCGAATTCCTTTGTTGCAGAACGGAGTTCGGCATGAGTAAGGCCGACGCTGGCAACCTCGTCGCCCTCGCGATCGACCGCCAGCCACTTCTCGAGCAGGTCGCCGTCGAGTTCGGGATGGAACTGCAGCGCGAGCGCCCGACCGAGCAAGAACGCCTGTGACGAGTTCGCGGTGCGGGCGATCTCGGTGGCTCCTGGCGGGAGCGTCCAGCGATCGAAGTGCCACTGAAACCACCGGCCGCCGGGGATCACGCTCTCGTCGTCGCTCTTCACCTCGTACCAGCCGATCTCAGGCGTGGTCGAGCGGGTAACCGACCCGCCGAAAGCCTGGGCCAGAAGCTGGCCGCCGAAGCAGACGCCCAGGGTCGGAACACCAGCGCTCGCGGCATCGCGGACCATCTGCATCTCCGCCCCGACCCAGGTCTCGCGCAGCGCCTCGTCGTACACCGGCCAGCGCGCGCCAAGCGGCACGATGACGTCGTAGTCCGTCGGATCGGGAAACGTCACGTGTGCGGCGGGGTCTTCCACCCGCTCGGCGGGCACCACACCGAATGTGGTCACGTCGTAGCCGCATTCGGTGAACGCCTCGCCGAGCATTGCCTCGGTCGCGAGGTGCTCGTTATGGATGAACAAGACTTGCGGTGCCATGGTGAGAGATTATTTCGGAGGCACCGGCGGCGCGTCATCCGGGGCGAGTTCTTTGCCGATCCGGCGGAACAAAGTATCCGCCTCGTTGTGGTAGTTGCCCTGGTCGTCGAAGGCTTCGGGCTGGTAGGTGACGGCGATGGCCATCGAGACCTTCTTTGACGGGAGGTAGGCCATCACGCCCGCCTCACCGGCGAACAGCGGATTCTGAATCAGCCAGTCGCCGGAGATCACGATGCCCATGCCGTAGGTGTAGACGTCGTTCTGGTCCATGCAGGTGGTGCAGCCCGGTAGCGCGTGGGTCTTGCCGCGCAGGTCGGTTGAGGCGAACTTCTCGTACGAGTCCTTCGTCAGCAGCTTGCCCGAACCGAGGCCCGAGGCGCTGGCCTCCATGTCGTAGATGTTCGTCGTCTGGATCGCGCCGTGGGTGATCGTCCACGACGGATTCCAATACGTCGACTCCTCGTAAAACGGTGTGCCGCTGGGTATCTTGAGCGCTTCGCGCCGTTCGCTGGTGAAGGCGTGCAACACGGGCGCAGGGATCTCCGGGGTGAACGAGTTGGAGGTGTTGGTCAGTCCCAGCGGCCGCAGCACCTTGTCTTCCAACAGCGTCGGCATGTCCTGGCCCGTCGCCTTCTCCAGCGCTCTTCCCAGCAGCACGTAGTTGGTGTGGGCGTAGTTCCAGTTCGTGCCGGGTTCATAGAGCAGCGGCTTCGACGTTGCGAAGCCGAGGATCTGATCGGGCTCCCACTGCCGAAACGGGTCCTCGTAGAGCGCCTTCTCGAACTCGGTGTTACCGATGACGTAATCGACGTAGCCCGAAGTCATCCGGGCCAGCTGGCCGAGGGTGACGCGGTCGGCGTGCGGCACATCGGGCAGCCACTTCGACAGCTTGTCGTCGAGGCTGACCTTCTTCTCGTCGACGAGAATCAGCAACAGCGTGGAGACATATGAGATCGCAACCGCGCCGTTGCGAAAATGCATGTTCGTCGTCGCGGGCACGCCAGTCATCGAGTCGCCGACGGCCTGGGTGACGATCTCCTTGCCGTCGACGGTGGCCCGGACGATCACGGCCTTCAGGTGGGCTTCGGCCATGGTGTCGTGCACGATCTTCATCACCGCTTCGGCCTTGGCGGTATCAGCGGTGGGGGTGGGGGACTTGGCCGGTGGCGTCGCTGGCGCGCAACTGGCGATCATTAGCAGCGCGCCGATGAGGCCGAGGATGCGACGGGTGTGGAGCATGTCCGATCTTGGCACGAGTCCGCGGTGGTGCGGCGTAGATACCACAAAGCGAGCGCTGTGGCCGTCGCCGTGAGCACGCCGGCCAGCACAAAAGTGGCCCTGGTGCCGAATTGCTCAGCGAGCCAGCCCATCACCGGTGCGCCGATGGGTGTGGTGCCGCCGATGGCGACGACGAGCAGGGCGAGCACCCAGCCGCGCATGGCCGGCGCCGCCGTCAACTGCAGCCAGGTACTCGCGATCGACTTGAACAGAATGCTGCTCGCGCCCAACATGAACACGAGTAGAAAGGCAAATGCAGGGGTGGGGGATAGGCCGATGGCTACGAACAGGATGGCAAGAACCGCTGCCGCGGCGATGATACGGCCGATCGTCGCCTGCAACACCCCGGCCAGCGCCAGCCCGCCGATCACCGAACCGGCACCCAGCGCGCCGAGCAGGTAGCCGACTGTGCGCGCGTCCCCGCCAAACGTTTCGCGTCCCAGCAGTGGGAGCAGCAGTTGAAAGTTGTAGGCCACCAATCCAACAGAAGCCAGTAAGGCCAGCGGGCCGAGCAGTTGGGGAGAGGCGCGAACATATGCCAGCCCAGCGCGCAATTGGCCTCTGCCTCTGCCAACGGGTTCTGGAGCGGCAAGTTCGTCCGGACCCATCAGAAGTAGCGCGGCGATGACGGCGACGAACGACATCGCGTTCCAGAAGAAGGTGAACGGCAATCCGACGCCGGCGATCAAGACACCGCCGATCGCGGGTCCGATCACCTTGCCGGTGTCCTGGATGACGTTGTTGAGCATGACCGCGTTGGTCAAGTGAGCGACGGGAACTAACTCGCTCGGGAAGGACTGCCGCGCAGGCTTGTTCAAAGCATCGACGACGCCGCCTGTCAGCGCCAGCACGAGAACGAGTTGAACGGTGATGTGGTGGGTGAGCGTGAGAATCCCCAGCAGCAGGGACGGGAACATCGCCGCCACCGCCGTAGCCGTCAGGATGGTGCGCTTGCTGAAGCGGTCGGCCATCAGCCCACCCCACGGCGTGAGGAACAGGGTCGGCAGCTGTGTGGCAGCAAGCGTGACACCAAGCCAGGCGCCTGAATTGGTCAGCTCGAGCACCAGCCAGGCCTGCGCCATCTTCTGCATCCAGGTGCCGGTGAACGAGACCGACTGACCGAGAAAGAACAGCCGGTAGTTGCGGGTGCGAAGCGAGAGGAAGGTAGCGGTCAGGTAGCGCCTCACGCCTTGACCGCCAATAGCTTCTCGAGTGGCGCGACCGCGGCCAACAGCGCGGTTTGGTCGGCGGCGCCGAGCGCGGTGAACTGGCGCAGAAGGTAGGCCTCCTGCCGCGATCGGGCCGCGCCGAGCACCGTCGCGCCGTGTTCGGACAGCTTCACCAGGAATCCGCGACCGTCGTTAGGGTCCACCGAGCGGTCGATGTAGCCGCCTGCCTCCAGTTTGGCAGCCAGCTTCGTCAGCGTGGACTTGCCGATCTGCTCCAGTCGCCCGAGTTCTCCCAGCCGCAGCTCGCCATGCCGTTCGATGGTCGTGAGCGCCGAGATCTGCGAGGCAGTGAGGTCCAGATCCGCGCGCTTGCGCAGCCGCCGCGACAGCCGATGGACCACCTGGCCGAGTGCGGCGACCTCGGATGCCTGTGTCACGGGAACGCTCACATCTCAAATAGTACGCTAAGCGTACTTTATTGCTTTCGCTATGTACGCGCATTCGCCGATGTTTTACGAGATCGCAGGTCGCAGCCTGGTTAGCATGAGCCAACTCGAGTGGAGCGAACTTGGCGTGAGCGGGCTTCCGACAGGAACGGTGACGTTGCTGCTTGCCGACGTCGAGGGTTCGACGCGGCTCTGGGAGACCCAGCCGGAGGCGATGACGGCCGCGATCGCACGCCTCGATGCCACGCTGTCGGATCTGGTCGCGGCACACGGCGGCGTGCGCCCGGTCGAGCAGGGCGAAGGCGACAGCTTCGTCGTTGCATTCGCACGGGCCAGCGATGCGGTCGCATGCGCGTTGGCGATGCAGCGTGCGCCGCTTGCGCCCATCCGGCTGCGCATCGGCGTGAACACCGGCGAGATTCAGCTGCGCGACGAGGGCAATTACATCGGCCCGACGATCAACCGGACGGCGCGGCTTCGCGATCTCGGTCACGGCGGCCAGACGCTGTTGTCGGGCGCGACGGAGGCGATGGTGCTCGACCATCTGCCCGAGGACACGTGGCTGAACGACCTCGGCTCGCATTCGCTGCGCGATCTTCCCCGCCCGGAACGCGTTGTGCAGCTGTGCCATCCGGATATTCGCAATGATTTTCCGTCGCTGAGAACGCCGGAAACCGAGACAGTCCAACGGCTTCCGTCGCAACTGACGAGCTTCGTCGGTCGCGAGAAGCAGATCGACGACGTGCGCAGGCTGCTGAACGACAACCGGCTTGTCACCCTGACGGGTGCCGGCGGTTCGGGCAAGACCCGGCTGGCGATCCAAGTGGCGACCGAACTCGGTGACGATGTTCGTTACGTGGATCTCGCACCGATCACGGACGTCGATCTCGTGCCCGTTGCGGTGGCACGTGCGCTCGGGCTGCCTGATCAACCGAACCGATCGACGACCGAGACGGTCATGCGATCCATCGGCGACCGCGAACTGCTGATGGTGCTCGACAACTGCGAGCACCTTCTGGATGCGAGTGCGGAGCTCATCGAGACCCTCTTGGCCGCCTGCCCAAGGCTGACGCTGCTGACGACGAGCCGCGAACCGATCGGAATGTCGGGTGAGGTGACCTGGCGGGTGCCGTCGCTGTCGTTGGCGAACGAGGCGATCCAGTTGTTCGAAGAGCGAGCGCGCCGGGTCCGACCCGATTTCACCGCGATCGATGACGACGCGGCAATCGTGACCGAGATCTGTAAGCGACTCGACGGCATGCCGCTGGCGATCGAACTCGCGGCCGCGCGGGTTCGTGCGCTGTCGCTGAACGAGATTCTCGACAGTCTGCACGACCGCTTCCGGCTGCTGACCGGGGGCGCGCGCAGAGCCGTGCGTCGTCAGCAGAGCCTTGGCGCCTCGGTCGACTGGTCGCATGCGCTGCTGACGGAGCCCGAGCGCATTCTGTTCCGTCGAACGGCGGCGTTCATGGGTGGATTCGATCTCCAGGCAGCGCAGGAGGTCTGCTGTGGAGGCGCGCTGCCGCGGTATCAGATCTTGGATCAGCTCACGCTGTTGGTGGACAAGTCGCTTGTCGTCGCTGAAAGTGCCAACGGCCGAACGCGATATCGACTGCTCGAGACGATTCGCCAGTATGCGCTGGAGAAACTCGGCGAGTCCGGCGAGGCCGACGCCGTTCGTGATACCCACCGTGACTACTACACGTCAATGGCAGCGCCGCTCGACACTCCATCGCCCGACGGTCACGACGCTCTGCTGTCGCGAGTGGAGCTGGAGATCGACAATCTTCGTGCCGCATTCGTATGGAGCGTGGAGCACCAGCAAGTGGAGCCTGCTCTACATCTCTTGAGCTCGCTGTATCCCCTCTGGCTCCTGCGAGCGCGCCCGCAGGAGGGCGTGGTGTGGTTCGACGCGGTGTTCACCGGAATGGGCGGTCCGGACATCACGGTCGAAGCCGCCATCCGTGCGCGGGCGCTCGCTGACAACGCGGTGCTCTGCACATTCGCTGACAGGACGTCGGGGATCGGGCAGGCCGAGCAAGCGCTCGCAATCGCACGAGAAGTCGGTGATCGCACACTGCTGGTCCGTGCGCTCACATCCTGCGTTGCCGCGGCCGCATTCGACGTCGAGGCAGCTCTGCCCTATATCGCCGAAGGACTCGACGTAGCTCGCGAACTGGACGACAAATGGCGACTAAGCCAGATATTGGCGTGGCAGTCGTGCGCGGCGTGCCTCGCGGGGAACACCGTCGTCATGGCCGCCGCGGGCGAAGAAGGCCACCTGCTCGCCGATGCAGTTGGCGATCACTTCATTTCGAGGATGTGCCGGTACTGGGGCGTCGCGATCGCGAGCTTTCAACGAGGCGATATCGCAAACGCAGTGGAAATTCTGCGATCCATCCTCGAAGAGGCTGACGCTGCGGGGGATGTCATGCACGGGTTCGTTTGTCATATCGCCTTCGCGCATGCGCTGATCGGTATAGGTCAGACAGCCGAGGCCCTGACGCACGCGCAGCAGGCTGTTGAAGCAGCCGCGGGCCTCGGTCCATTCATGGAGCTATGGGCGTACGCACCATTGGCTCAGGCGGCCCTGGCGTCTGGCGATGTGAATGCGGCGAGCCGCGCCTGCGACGTCGCTTGGGAGCCGACGGTGGCGCAGCCCGAATTGGCGATCGCGAACGTCACTCCGATGGCGGAATTGGCGTTTGTGCGCGGCGATCTCCTTGGGGCGAAAAAATTGGTGGATTCTGCGGTCTCGGCCATGGCCGGCTGGCACCTGACAAAGGCGCTGGTCACGCGGGCGCACGTAGCTATCGCGTTGGGCGATCTCCATCAGGCCGAATGCGACAGCCACGATGCACTGGCATGTGCGAGCGACGTCGGGGCCTATCAAGTTGTTCCGGACGCACTGGAAATTCTCACCGAAATCGGTTGTGCAACAGGCGATAACCTCGAAGGGGTGCGGCTTGGCGGAGCGGCTGACGGCATTCGTCGACGGCAGGGCGGCACGGTACGGTTCGCGATCTATCAGCCAGCCTATGCGGCTGCGATTTCTACTCTGCGGGATGCACTCGGAGACGACGACTTCGACGCCGCGTGGGCCGAAGGAGCAGCGCTGTCGCTGGAGGAGGCGATAGCGTACGCACAACGCGGTCGTGGCGAGCGGAAGCGGCCGTCGTCCGGATGGGAGTCACTGACGCCGACCGAACTCGACGTGGTCCGGCTGGTCAGTGAGGGATTGGGCAACAAGGACATCGCCGCACGCCTGTTCATGTCGCATCGCACTGTGCAGACGCACTTGACGCACGTGTACGCCAAGCTCGGCATCACCTCGCGTGTTCAGCTCGCGCAGGAGGCCGCTCGTCAGCGGTGAGCGGGCGCGTGCCGCGGCGCGCCGAGACCGCAATTACGCAGGTAGTTACTCGCACTTTTGCCGCCTAGCAGTGTCGGCGTAAGCCGTCACGTCGCCGAGCGGTAGCGCCGTTCTGGGCGGCCGACTCCGTACTGCAGCCGGATCTCCAATGCACCGGTACTGAGGTAGTGCTCGAGATAGCGCCGCGCACTGACCCTCGAGATTCCCACCTGCTCAGCGCATTCCGCTGCGGATACCTCGCCTGCGCGTCGCACCGCGTCCAACACGAGTTGGCCCGTCTCCGAGCCGAGGCCCTTGGGCAGCACCTCCTTCTGAGGCGTGTGGGCGGTGCCGCCGAAGAGCGAGTCGATCAGTGACTGGTCAACGCCGTCAGCGGATTCCAGCGCATCGGCGCGCGTTGCGAATGCCTCGAGTTTCGCCTTCAGCTGGTCGAACTCGAACGGCTTGATCAGGTAGTCGGCAGCGCCTCCGTCGAGCGCACCGCTGACGGTGTCCAGTTCGCGGGCTGCGGTGATCATGATGACGCCCACCCGATCGCCATCGGCACGTAGCCGCTGCAGCACTTCCAGCCCCGTCATATCGGGCAGGTACACATCGAGAAGGATCAGTTGCGGTCGCAGTTCGCGGGCCGCCGACAGCGCCTCGGCCCCAGTGCGGGCGACGCCAACCGCACGAAAGTCGTCGACCTGTTCGACGAACCTGCGATGGATCTCGGCGACCATGAAGTCGTCGTCGACGACCAGCACGTCACGCATGCGCAGCCTGCTGGGCCGTGACGATCTCGGGCAACCGCACCACGAACAAGGCGCCGCCGGTTTCGCCGTCGGTCACCGAGACCGTGCCGCCGTGTTGTGCGGTGACCAACCGCACGAGCGCCAGCCCGATGCCCCTGCCGCCGGGCACATCCGGCTTCGATGTGACGCCTCTGGCGAAGATCTCCTCGCGAAGATGTTCGGGCACACCGGGTCCGGAGTCGGCCACCGTGATCGTCAGGCCATCGCGATCATCGATTCGCACAGCCACCAATGCACGTTCGGAGCCCACCGATACTTCGACGGCGTTGTCGATCAGGTTGCCCAGCAACGTGATCACATCGGTGGCCACCGCAGGGACCAGCGCGCAGAGGTGCGACTCCGGGGCAAGCTCCAGTGCCACACCGCTTTCAGCCGCCAGTGAGGTCTTCGCGATCAGCAGCGCGGCCACCGCGGGATCGGATATCCGCCGGGTCACAGCGTCGTTGATCTCCGCGCGGCGCCGGGTCAGCGTGCCGACGAGGTCGCGTACGGAGTCGTACTCGCCGAGCTGAACGAGGCCGGAGATGGTGTGCAGCTGATTGGCGAACTCGTGTGTTTGGGCGCGCAGGGTGTCGGTGACGCTTTTGTGCGACGACAGCTGGCCCTGCAGCGCCGCAAGCTCGGTGCTATCGCGCATGGTGGTCACGGTCCCGATGACCTCGCCCTGGCTCGTCGCCGAGCGCCTGTTCAGTGCCAGTACCTTTGTCCTGGTGGCGATCACGACGTCCCGCTCGTCAGCACCTGACAGCAGGAACTCCACGACCGCCGGATCAAGGCCGACGCCGTCGACGCGCCTACCAACCGCATCGGGTCCGAGTCCGAGCAGTTCCTGCGCGCTGTCGTTGAGCAGCGTGATGTCGCCCTCGTTGTTCACGGCCACCACGCCCTCGCGAATGCTGTGCAGCAACGCTTCCCGGTGATCGGCCAACCCGGCGATCTCGGCGACCTCCAGGCCGCGGGTGTGCCGTTTGATGCGGCGCGACAGCAGCCAGGACGCGAAAAGGCCAAGCGCCGCGCCGAGTCCCAGGTACAGCAGCAGCCGCCTGCCTGCCCCGCTGAGCAGTTCCCACACCGACGGATACGGTTCGCTGACCGAAGCCACCGCGAGCACATCGCCGTTGGTCGACAGGATCGGCACCTGGCCGAGCAGGCTGTGCACGCCGTCGATGTCGTCGTCGCCGAACCAGGCCCGACCCTCGTCGGCCCGACTTGCGCCGAGGTCCATCCGCGAGCGGATACGCGACGGGTCCGACGACACCCGGATCGTGCCGTCGGGACCGAGAATCTCCGCGAGGTCTGCACCCGACAGCGCCACCGCGCGGTCGGTCTCCGGCGCGAGCACCTTCGCGGCGAACGGATCGGCGAAGCGGTCGCGGACGATCGGCGTCGACGCCATGTTCTCGGCCACCGCGATCATCCGCTGACCGCGCACCTCACGGAACTCGCGGGTCGACTGCGCGACGGACACCACGGCGATCGCGACCAGCACCACGGCGACCACCAGCAGCTGGAACACCAGGAACTGGCCGCCCAGGCTCCGAGACCAGGTCATGTACTTAATGACCAATACTTCCTTTGCGTTCTCATCAGTGACTTGGATCACTGCCGGGGTCCAGTATTGCTGAGCATCACAGGAGACGTGATTGGGGACGACGTGAAGGTATGCCGGAAAACTGCGGTGTTGGTCATCGCCCTCATCGCTGCGCTGCTGGTCACCAGTTGCGGCGTCACCCGCGGCGGTGAGGAGCGCGGATTACACCGGCTGCGGATGATGGTGCCAAACAGCCCGGGCGGCGGCTACGACCTGACCGCCCGCACCGCGGTCAAGATCATGGAAGACGACGACATCACGGGTCGGGTCGAGGTCTTCAACGTCATCGGCGCGGGCGGCACGGTCGCGATGGCGCGTCTGATGAACGAAAAAGGCAACGACGACCTGATGATGACGATGGGGCTCGGTGTCGTCGGCGCAACCTACACCAACGGTTCCAAGGTGAAGGCGTCCGACGCGACGGCAATCGCCAAGCTGATCGAGGACCCCGGCGCCATCTTCGTGCCCGCCGACTCTCCGTTCAAGACGGTGGGCGACTTCATCAAGGCCTGGAAGGCCGACCCGTCCAAGATGACGATCGGCGGCGGTTCCTCGCCGGGTGGTCCCGACCACCTGTTTCCGATGGAAACCGCAAAAGCGGTCGGAATCGACCCCAGGCAAGTCAATTTCGTCACCTATGACGGTGGCGGCGATCTGTTGACCGCGTTGCTCGGCAAGAAGATCGCGGTCGGCACATCGAGCCCAGGTGAGTTGTCCGACCAGATCGAAGCGGGCCAGCTTCGGGTGCTCGCGGTGTCCAGCGACGAACGCGTCGAGGGCATCGACGCGCCGACCCTCAAGGAGGCAGGCATCGACCTGACGTTCGCCAACTGGCGCGGAGTCCTTGCGCCGCCTGGTATTTCCGACGACGCCAAGCAGTCGATGGTCAAAGTGCTCGAGGAGTTGCACGGCACGCAGCAATGGAAGGAGGCGCTGGTGAAGAACGGCTGGACCGACGCGTTCGTGACCGGTGCGCAGTTCGAACAGTTCCTGAAGGACCAGGATCAGCGGGTCTCGTCGACGCTCACCGAGCTGGGGCTGCTATGACCACCACAGAAGAGCCGCGCGGGCACACGGTCGAGAAGACCGTCGACAAGGCGCAGTACCTGGTCTGTGTCGTCCTCGTCGCCGTCGGCGCATTCCTTATCTACGACGCGGTGACGTTGGAAGCCGGCTTCGCCAAGGTCGATCCCGTTGGGCCCAAACTGTTCCCGGTCGCCATCGGGGTCATCCTGATCGTGCTCGCGGTCATCCTCGCCATCGCGATTCCTCGCGGCTCGGTGGGCGAGGCCGACGCCGGCGAGGACGTCGATCCGAACACGCCGGGGGACTGGCGCACCGTCGGACTGCTGATTGCCTTGTTCGTCGCACTGATCCTGCTCGTCAACCCGTTGGGCTGGGTGATCGCCAGTGCTCTCTTCTTCGCCGGTGCCGCAACGATCCTCGGCAGTCGTCACTACATCCGCAACATCGTCATCGGGGCGGTGCTCGCGCTCGTCAGCTTCTACGGCTTCTATTCCGGGCTCGGAATCCCGCTGCCCGCAGGAATTCTGGATGGGATTCTCTAGATGAACAGCTTGGACTGGTTTATTCAAGGCCTCGGTGAGGCCGCCACACCGATGAACCTGCTCTACGCGGTGATCGGCGTGCTCCTCGGCACCGCGGTCGGCGTGCTGCCGGGTATCGGCCCCGCCATGACGGTGGCGCTGCTTCTGCCCGTCACCTACAACGTCAGCCCGAGCGCGGCGTTCATCATGTTCGCAGGCATCTTCTACGGCGGCATGTACGGCGGATCGACCACATCGATCCTGCTGAACACGCCAGGTGAGTCGTCATCGGTGATCACCGCGATCGAGGGCAACAAGATGGCCAAGGCGGGCCGGGCCGCGCAGGCACTGGCCACCGCCGCGATCGGATCGTTCGTGGCGGGCGCAATCGGAACGGCACTGCTGGCGGCCTTCGCGCCGCCGATCTCGAAATTCGCTGTGACGCTGGGCGCACCGTCGTACCTCGCGATCATGCTGTTCGCCTTGGTCGCGGTGACAGCGGTGCTTGGTGCATCGAAGCTGCGCGGCGCCATCTCATTGTTCCTCGGGCTGGGCATCGGCATCGTCGGCATCGACTTCCTGACCGGGCAGCCGCGCGCTACGCTCGGGCTGCCGCAGCTGTCCGACGGAATCGACATCGTCGTCATCGCCGTCGCGATCTTCGCAGTGGGAGAGGCGCTTTGGGTGGCGGCCCATTTGCGTCGCCGACCCGCCGAGGTCATCCCGGTCGGCAGGCCGTGGATGGGTCGCGAGGACTGGAAGCGCTCATGGAAGCCGTGGTTGCGCGGCACCGCGTTCGGGTTCCCGTTCGGCGCACTGCCCGCAGGCGGCGCCGAGCTGCCGACGTTCCTGTCGTACATCACCGAGAAACGCTTGTCCAAGCACAAGGCTGAGTTCGGCAAGGGTGCGATCGAGGGGGTCGCCGGACCCGAGGCCGCCAACAATGCCTCTGCCGCAGGCACTTTGGTGCCGATGCTGTCGCTTGGCCTGCCGACCGGGATG